>TARA_R110002003_G_scaffold109_5_pt1 | contig 53445 bp, 56 predicted proteins | sample TARA_R110002003 | Tara Oceans TARA_R110002003 (sample SAMEA4396441) | marine metagenome | biome: Westerlies Biome; feature: [SRF] surface water layer (ENVO:00010504); material: water (ENVO:00002006), including particulate matter (ENVO:01000060) such as... | depth 5 m | reverse complement strand
AAAACCCCCAAATCACCACCACATCCATGAACACCGCATCGCGAAGAACGTCCTTAACCTCCCCGCTCAGCCCACGCTACACAACCACGTCATCAACCACATCGCCATCTCGGTCCCCGACCTCGACGCAGCCGTCGCATGGTACGCCGCATGCTTCGGCTTCGCCAAGATCCGCAGCAACCGCGTGACGGACCGCGCCGAAAACCCCTCCGCGCCAATCTTCCGCATCTACGGAGACACGCTACGAAAAGTGAAAATCGCATTCCTCGGCACGGGAAACGGCGTGGGTTTCGAAATATTCCAGTTCATCGAGCCGGCGCACCAAAAAGCTGAGAGTGAGGAGTTTGAGTACACGAGAGCCGGGGTGTTTCATATCGCGATTACGACGCCGGACGTCGAGGACGCGGTTAGACGCGTGAAGGAACACGGGGGGAGCCAGATTGGAGAGACGGTCGAGTTGGGGAGGGATGTGGATGGCGTGATGAGGTATGCGGCGTATATGAAGGATCCGTGGGGGACGGTGGTGGAGGTGCTGAGTTGTGGGTTTGAGGCGCTGATGGCGAATAGAGAGTAGGAGGCTAGGACGCTGGAAGAAGAGTGTGATACCCATAAACAGAGGCATAGACCTTACTTCAAATATCGATGATCATGAAGTCATTATTGTTTGAACGCGCGATATAACGTTGACGCTTCTGCTTGGTCTGGGCATTGGTTTGCGGTGCTACCATGCCAGATTTCACCTTGCCCATCCTCCATAAAAATGCATGTCATCCATTGTACGAAGGTAGGTATCGCCTTTCTAATCTCGCTCTTGATCCCCTCCTCAACCCCTCCAATTCCTCCTTAACAACCGTCACTAACTCCTCCACAGTTAACGTACGGGTTGCACGCATTTCACCTCGCTACTGGACAAAGAATTCCCCCGTCCCGTGTACCCTCTCCAATTGCCAAACGTACACCTCCGCTTCCACCTTCCCCAGCTCTCTTTCCATCTTCAAGGCATCGTCCTTTACTCTCTTCACTGCATCATCTCCCGGTCTCTGCTCAAACTCATGCATTGTCAACCAACTGCTCGGCTCCGGACACGGCTCGTCCGTCGTGGGCAACCCCTTCAACGCTCTCGATTGCGCGTTCGTGCGCGCATATTGAAGCTTGAACGTCACAGTCCGCAAGTATCCAGATTCTCGAGACACCAGACTTCTCTGCCCGTCCAAAAGCGAAGTGATTCTGGTCGACGGCACAGATGAGTCAGGACGAAGGCCACAGGTCAGTATGAACTTTGCAGGTCCTGTAGCCGATCAACATCTTCCTCCACGTTAAGGTTTTGAAATCAAACGTACCGCATCGCGTCTTCGGCTGCGGTGAGATGCTGTGAAGTCCGAGATAACTAACATCCAAATCCGCCAAATCATACACAATCCCACTACCCGGTAAGTTATCGCTCTGGACTGCAATTTTCCTGAACTCCTCGCCTAGAGTGAACTCCAACTTTTCAAGCGGATAGAATGCCAAGAACGGCTTGGGATTGTTTGCATCCCCGCATGCGGAGGTTTTGTTAACGTCGATGTAGCGGAAACCGGATTTGATGCCGGACGTCGATATGACTTCAGCGATATGTTCGTCATCGTACCATTTCAAGAACGTGGGCTCGTCTAGGATGTCTTTTGCCGATTGCGCGATGCGGGATCGCACATGAAGGAGGCCGGGACCTTGGATGGAATCGGTCATATCTGCACGATGATAAGTTTGTGTGTGAACATTTCGGATGGTTTGGCGATCCGTAGTCTTGTAGGTACACGATGCCAGATTGGTAGGAAACGTGCTCGGTTATGTGTACCCGAACAACATGTACAGTCGGCAAAAACTACCCCGCGACTCATGAATGCGCAATGTTTTTGCCTACAGCCTGAGCGTAATGTCAAGATTTTCTTATATTCATGTCTTGATCAACTCTTAAGATTAATCCTATATATCCACCCTCGGTTTCAATCTAACCTTCAGGCCGGGCTTGATCCAGTTCGTGTATACCTTCATCTTCTCATAATCGCCCTTCGGATCCCACACCTCGTTGCCCTCTCCCTCAACACTCTCAATATCGTTCCACCAAAGCAGCTTGCCGATGATCAATCTCATCTCCATGTAACTCAAATGCTTGCCAATACAGCCCCTTGGACCCAGACTAAATGCATTACTCGCACCCAACTTATCCCGATCGCTGTTTGTACTTGCGCCATTACGGTTGAGCCAGCGCTCAGGCCGGAAGACGTACGGATCTCGGAAGTTTCGCGTCGAGTGTGTAGCCGCCCACATGCAGACACTGACGGTTGTCCCGCCGGGGAGGTACTCACCGCACACTGTGTCGCCCTCGGAGGGGACACTGCGAGTGAAGCCAATAGGTGCCGAGGGAAATATTCGGAGACCCTCGTCGATGACTGCACCGAGATAGGGCAGATTGTTCAGAGCCTGGAAATTGAGATCGGCATCTGACTTGAAGCTCGCTCGGATCTCCTTCGTAAGCGCCTCGAGGATGTGCCTGTTCTCAGGCCGCGTGAGGAGGTTGAATAGGCCGGTCAGGAATCCGGCAGTCGTTTCTGTGCCCGCAATGATGAAGAGGGCGCCGTTCACGATGACTTCGTTCTTGTTGAGGTCGCCTTTGTCTTGCTGCTTCATAACGTAGTAGAGGAAGTCTCGATGCTCGCTGTTGACCTGCTCCATTCTCTTCAAGATCTTCTCGTGACTGTAGTTGAGATGTTTCAGCCTTGTTTGCGCGATGTTGCCTGGAATGCACCATTGCAGTAATCGCTGGACTGGACTACCTGTGGTAGCGATACGTCGTGTTGCCTGCTCGATCGCACCGGCCTTGATGGACTCGCTGATCAGCGGAACCCAGAAGCGGAAATCGTCGCTTTCAAGACAACCGAAGGGTTCGCCTAGTGCCATATCGCCAATCACATCAAAGGTAGTGTATGCGAACCAAGCTGCCACATCAACGATTCCATCAGCTTTCGCAAATTCTCTCATCTTCTCCGAGAACTTGTTGACATAGTTCATCACAATGTACTCCTGCTCGAGTAGCGCCTTAGTCGAGAAGGCGTGCGAAAGGGCTCTCCGCTGTCGCGCATGATCAATGTCATTCGCCATGGTAATTGTTGATGCGCCTTGAACTGCAGCAATGGATCCGACATGGATTGGGTCCTTATGGAAGTTCTTGTGACCCGGCCTCGAGCCATAAATATCCTTCCATGCCGGCTCTTCATCGAAGCTGAGTTCATCGGGTGCTATTCGCACAATCGGACCATACTTGTCGTGGCATGCTTTCTGCCAGAAAGGGAGACGTCCGCGGAGTAGTGCGAATACTGCTGGGAACTGATATTTGTTTCAGTCTAGAGGTGGGAAATCTACCGGAAAGCATGCAGGCTTTGAGGCAACACGGCGAACATACCGGTGTTGTACGAGCCAGTAACGGACCAGGGTACTTGGCCAAAGGATGGAAGCACAATCGATAAATTGAAATCACCAATAAGTACACGATACACTATGGGCAGTCAGCGATGATAAGTTCATTCGATGATGCTGCTATACTCACAGTAGCTCCGAATACTACGACCAATGTGCTACCGAATCCGGAGCCAGATGAAGGCGTGCCAACTGACTTCAATGCTGCCATTGTCCAACGCGTAAGGATGAACTATGAAAGATCCCCGTGGATTAACACAAGAGGTACAGTAGAAGCACCGGTATAAGGATGAGCCGACAGTACGATTACTACTAATTTAGCGATATTTTTTAAGTTCCTAGACTAAATTGTATAGGGCGTAAGAATAATTCCCGTTACCGAGATATCCTTAAGCCCCTCCTACCTATATTCTTAGGCACGGTTACACCTAGAACTTTGTGCTCACGTAAGAGGTCTTAGCAAATGTAGGTTTTTAGACGAAAAGGAGGTAATTTAAGGCAGCTTTAGACGCTAAGACAAGTGCTCTCTGTACGATACTCCTGTATATAACGATAAATTTCAGCTCCCCACCAGTATCCTTATACCGGTGCTTCTACTGTATGATGACCGTTACATGGAAGTGCAGCTTTCAGAGCCACATTGTATGTGATTGTCCATCACTGCACAGAAGTGGTTGCAGCTTGCCGACACTCCGGCATACCGATTTGCCGATGACATGTGGGGAGAGCTACCTCGAGCCGCATACTGAGAACCTTCAGTATTGCTCCAATCACAGCGAACTCGACTGTAAGCTTGGGTTTGGCGCAAACGGGGGTGGGGAAGTGGAAGCGGGGTATCAAGCGCGGAGAAGTTCAACCTGACACTAGTTCAGATACAGTTAGGCCCAACAACAGTCAGCAAGCGGACTTTTGTGATCGATTTTATTGTGAATTGAGACTACTCCTTCCACATGCGACTAGATGGACGCATGATCGACGCTACCTGGCTGATCTCACACCTACGGGCTCGGTTGCTTGGATCGAGTCCGCCGGCTTAACAGGTACTCATAATCGGGCATGGCGTCGTGCACGAACTTTGCCATGTCCTCGGCAGCTTCGTCACCAAACTCCGCCTTCCATTTGACCTTTTCATCTCCAATATCAAGACTGCGAGCATCCAGTCCCTTGACGATGCCCGTAGAGGCATTGATTGTCGAGAGAAAGGCAGCATGGATTCGATGCCCCTCGTGTTGCTCCTCCCATTCGTACTGAATTGCATCAGGATCAAGGCCTGTTTCGATACAAAGCTGCCGAATCGCTGCATGGTCAGTCATGATATCGTCAGCATCTATGACCCTGGGTATGCGCTCGCCTCCATTGTGGAGGTACCAGTCGTACAGAGCTCGCGAGTGGCGCAAAGTCAACGAGCAGAATACCCTAGGATGGCGGGTATTGCTGTCTTCCATAACGTTGCTTTGTGCTCGAAGCATAGACGGAAACATCAGGGCCGGATGGCGGATCTGAAAAATGGGCTGCATGGAGAGCAGGAAGCGATCAGGCAAGCTCGTTGGATTGGTATGCGCCGACTGGGGCTCGTCGCGATGCTGAAGGACCAGAGGTTCGACGTTATCGTTAGTATATAACGTTGCAAACAGTTTGTCCGGACCTAGAAGGAACATGGTGTGTTCCTTGATGAGGGCTTGTTTTCCCTGCAGGAGATTGTGGTCAGCGATTGGAGAACCAAGCACGCCACTCCGTACTCCGTGGCGGCCGCCATGGCGTATTCGTTATTTCTGCCGCCCGCAATCTGTGACTAACCTCACCCCTTCGCTTCTTTCTCTTTTTTTCCTCCTCTAAGCAATGAATTGAGTTCGCGCACTCACATTCTGTCTCGCGTCTGCAACCTCGCCCTCGAGCTCTTTGAAGCATGCCCGAAACGTGTCATACAAGGCCTTGCGCTCATGCTCAGGCCATTCTCCCAGTGGCCCTCTCTGCAATGCCGACAATGACGCAAATCCTGGATTGAAAAGTTTGTAGCTCGAATTTTGGTAGCCCGGCTGTTTCGCCAGCATCCTCTGGAACAGATTCGACGCTGAGCGCGGATGAGTGAGGAGGTACACTCCACGGCGTTCCGGGACTTCGACTTCGCTTGCACGCGTCGTCTCGATCTGTGCTGACATGTTGGTAGTTGATCAGACTCAGCTGTTTATCACGTTCGCTGAAGGAATCGAAGTAGTCGGCAAGACGAGGGCACGACAGGAGCAACATAGGTGTTTGTGCCTCATCTGATGCCCGTACGATGACGCTTCCCCCTCACATGCGGCTGCCGACAACCCCGAAATCCGTGGGTTGAGTGGAGCGTCACACAGTACGACCTATTAATATAAATGATGATTTCCAAACCAGTGCATGCCTTGAGCGAGTCGGGCGTGATCTGCATCAGATCGGTCAAGTCAACGCCCGACAGCCCGAGGCACGCGACCAACCGAGTGTTCCTACAACGTCTTGTCGGGTCGGGAGAGCTGCGAGCTAAACGCCGATCAACAGAGAACTTCAAGATCTATCGACAATATGCGCTATTTCGTCGAAGTCGAACAGGGATCGCTCACAAGCTGACGAGATGCTGTAGGATGTTTTGCTGACAGCTGAGAGAACCACCGCCGGTGGATAAACTGCACCTTGTCAGCTATTAGCAAACACCACAAAGATATAAACCGTAAGGCCTTGACGGTAGCTCGGACTTGAATAGACGGGGCTACTGCTTAGTGAGGTCACCTTTGGTAATCAGTTATTATTACTCCACATACGACCATGATGTTACAGTCTTCCGTGACTGCCAAACTACACTATCGATCCCAATAGAAAACCATTCACTCAAAGACTGTGGGCATACTACGATCGGTAGGCATCTTGGCCACAAAGTGGTTCTGCAAGAATTCTCTGGCCTCTTCCTTCAGCTTCTCGGACTCCTCCGCATGGTGTGAGGCAAGCTGCTCAAGCACGTGGCTAAGCAACATTGTGCACGATCAATATACACGTCAGAGTCGTTTTTTGTGCTTGATAGCCTGTGCTTTCCAGATATCGTAAGCCCGTCTAACGCAGCGCCTGTTGGTTGAAGTTAGTTACTTCTCTATTCTGAAGTTCGATTTTACGTACTTCCGTATGACAACACATGTTTGAGGATTAGATTGACCTTGTCCAGGAACTTATGAAAGTTTTCAGACTCATATTTGTGTCTGACTGGGCTGAGATCAACCTTCAATGACGAGCTTCCTCCTTTCAACGACAGTGAGGAAGTTGCATTGTGCTAGTAGCTCGCGAGACTTCCTTTCTTCTTCCGCATCGTCAGTTTATTTGCAACCTCGGTTTGCAGCTGTCCAGATGGCTGCTCTCTGGGGTACCCAAGCTGGAGATATCTACGGAAGACGTCAAGCCCAAAACCAACTCACTTGGCAGCCGTCCACTTCCAGGTCCCAAGGTGATTCCATCACTACCCTGAGCAGTGTTGATGATTAGGCCTCCTACTGTGACATGATGCTCCTGTTAGATACTTGCAGAACTAGTGTCGGAATAGCTTTCGTGACCTAGCAGATCACAATCGACCTTCGTAATAATGGACCGCTTAGGAATGGCAGTGGGACGATAGCAACGACCCGCATCGTACTACTCTAGCTCGTGATTCGTGTCCAATTTGACATAGTTCTTCACGAACTCTAACATGTCCTTGATCTCGGGTGGCTGAGCGTGAACGGATGAGGCGTGTTCTGGAATTTCCCCTGGGATAGCACTGGACCCCACCCACCGATATAGAAGTGGCCGTTGGTGAACGAGGTAACATCAAACCTACTTCCATTCGGCGTCACATTCGTGTAGTACACCTGAACACTTTCTTCGGTGTCTCCTTCCTTCCATCCGAGTATCTTTATGCTGATATAGTTTTCGGCTCTCTCAGTCGAGTTCATCGGGAGTTTGACCAGCGCATCTGGGAACAGTCTGTTGTAGACTCGATCAGACCACGGACCCGCTGCGAGTACCAACATTCTACGCCGCACAGATCGCTGTGCGCCGCCGGAAGACTGTAGCTGGATGCTGGAGAAACTCTTTCGTGCATGATCGTATTCGACTGATGCAACGTTTGCGTTGGTTTCGATATTCACACCTATCTCCTTGATCCACTCGATGACAAAAGGGCAGGAATCTTTTATATCGCTGAAAAGCGCATTAGTGCTTCGTCTCGGAACGGATTGCGGACTTACATGTGAGCACCTTTTGGCCCGCTTGTAAGTTGCTGCACTTCCCAGTCATCGCTCGTACGGACCCATCGAGGGAGCGCTGTTAGTGGTACCGACACTGGAGGGTTATCTGCGCCCCAGTCAGCCTCAGGACTCGGGGTGCCGGTGAAACCTTTTGGCGTCAGTCAATATACATCCTGAGAAGCTGTCAGCGAATGTATGAGCTGCTGAAGTAGCAGGAAGAAAAGCTATAACTGTCTACTGAAGCCATATCTTCCTCTACCGTTGTACTTTTCAGCTAGTTCGACGTGGATGCCGTACGATAACGATCATACACCTGCAACAACGGTTCCGGGCTCGCCAACACCAAAACCACCTAGTCTAGTAGTTGCTTTACTTGACGCGGCAGGGCATAGCCGATCGGAAGATTCGACCACGGTGATCTTGGGCACCCGGGAGCGCTGATCTGATGTGAAGTCTTGTGCCATATCTTGGAGAGAGAGAGCGAGACTGTAGGCTGTCATCAAGCCAATAATGCCGCCTCCTATGACAACGACGCCGTCTTTGATGCTTTGAGAATCCAGTTGAAGCCTGTCCTGATGCTGATTTTGCATCGGTTTCATGGTATTGGTCGTCGCAGGTTTCAATGAGAATGTTCTTTACAGAGCGGTGATTAGAGACCTGAAAAGAGAGCACTGTTCGTCGCGAAAACGTGGTAGATGCAGCGCGCTCTTGAAAGCATATTCAGGCACGTGACCCAGAATCGTTGAAGTCGCCGTCATCGACTTCGGGCGCGCACAGGTGATGCTTGACCTACGCAATCTGTTGGCTGTGTCCAATGAGAGCTTCGCAGTATCACAGCGGTCCGTCGCTGCTGTATACGCAACAAGACATGTGGCTCAAATGCAGTGCAAATGGCTGCGGAGAGAATGATTGGGTATGAAAGGATGGGACGTCTCAACGGGCATGTGTCGTGTTGACCGGCGCAACACAATCTAACATCTCTTGCGGTTGCGCTTGCTCTTGTGTGCTCATTAGGCTACTCACCACCGTCGGCTGCTAAAAAATGAGATCAAACTCGTAAAGCTTCAGCCTAGCAGGGCTCGATCAAAAGAGCAGACATACCAGCGTTCGAGCGAAGCAGCTTCAGTGCCCATGTGGGAGCCAGTGTTTAGTGCTGGGAAGGTTGCGACGACTTAGTAGAGTAAAGTTGAGGAGTAGTTGTGCTAGTGAAGAATGGGTTATGTGGAAAGAGTAAATATCTGCCAAAGCTACAGGATTCGAATAGTACAGGGCACGATTTGAACTTGTATCGCCCGCGCGTGGGCAGGTCTTTGGACCCGCCAACTGCAGACACGTCCGCTTATGCGACGCAGTGGAATCTCCCGAGTGAATCTAGCAGGCCGTCTTACTGATTAGACGACACGCCCTTGGTATTTGAGGTAATAGACGGGTACACATGGGGTAGTGAAAAATTGCACCGCACCTCTCACCTTCACCAGAACACGTCGCCCCAAAGCAAAAGAAATATCTATACAAAAGTAAAAAGACAGCCGTACGACAACAAAAGAAAAATATATTGGACACGGCGCGACTCGAACTCGCATCTCCCCACCATCAGGGTGGCCAAGCCCCGACACGGCCAAATGAACCTCTCTGAGTAAGAAAGGTCCATCGGCCGAACTGAGGCGCCTTACCAATTAGACCACATGCCCTTGAAGATTTTGATAGTGATTCTAGCGTGTTAGCAAGTATATATACTTGCTGCCTTTACCTGCGATACGGAATTTCAGAAGTGAGAAGAAAACCCGGAAGTGAGAGAATAGTTACTCGCTGGCAAAGGTGAACGAGCGATAACTGGACATGGCGCGATTCGCACATTCGTACATATCTAAACAACTGTAAGTACAATTCGCGAAAACCCTCGTCTTGAGCGACGGTCCACTCAAAGCCTCCGTTCATAGTCAACGTCTTCAGCTCCGTTAATCTACCTGCCCGCATACTGTGAGATAAACTCAGCATGCCCTGGCCGCTATACATCCATCTCCGATCGATGCACAAGCCCACCTACCTAGTTATGCTTAAAACTTGCAACTCGCCCCGTGACAGCGCCGTTTCCTACTATGCCCAGTCCGTCACCGCCTCCATCGCCTCGCAAACCCTCCCCCTCCTCGCACTGCACAAAAAGAACACAGCTGGACACAGCGCGACTCGAACCCGCATCTCCCTAATGCCAAGCAACTCCTAGCTGTCAGCCCTCCACGGTGGCCCCGTGGAGTGGGTGTCTTGCCAATTAGACCACATGCCCTGGTAATGTGTTGATGGTATCGAGGCGGGTAAAGTGATATATATATACATCATGTTCAAGGGGTGTTTGGAGACACTGCTAGCATAGATGTATCAGGGTTCTAGGTACTGGGTGGAGCTGCCTTTAAATCGAATGTACTGTCGAGTCAAGGGGAATGTGTTGGGAATAGACAGCCCAGAGATGGAAGAACACGGTACGAAGGGGGATATGTTATGGAAAAGTTTCGAGTAGGTAGGTTCATGTGTTTCTGCTAGACAACTCTCGATTTGAGAGGAATCAAAGGTGTGGACATTGCGATTGAAGCTGGCTCTTGCGCATCTGCCCGTGCGACAATCCGACTCAAACTCGCATTTCTCCTAAGCATCGTGCGTTGCGCTCGTCGTCCCTAAGTAGGTAACGAGCGTCTTACCACGGATCTTTGCGTCGTGGGATGTGGAAGTTGAACTATATGCCCTACCATTGCTCATTGACGTCTTCGAGGGCTGGCAGAGACGTATGCTGCAGCAGGGCATTTGGACTGGTATGACACACGACCTTCAAGATGAAGGAGAGATAAATATGACACGTTCGTTATGAGTTCACCGTAGGTGCTGTGCTGTACAGAATCATGGATGTCGGCGTATATCCTACATAAGAGTGAATCCTTTGGCGTGGGTTAGTGATATGCGCCGATATATGCAAGCCCGGAGATGCGGTCAGTGGTATCCTACTATATGAGCGAAGGCGATCCAAGACACCGTACAGTATGCGTGAAGAAGCAACAATCTCCCGTAGACTCAGCTCAACAACTCCTTAATATCCTCAATACGCTGCACACGCTTCTCCTCATCACTCATCATACCCAGCGAAGATGCACTAGTAGTTGTCAGCTTGAACCTAAACCGCCACACTTTTGCGACTTACATGAACTTCTTCCTCTCCTGGATCCGCAACATCTTCTCCTCAATGCTTCCCTCCACCACAAACCTCACCACCTTCACAGCCCTCTCTTGACCCATGCGATGCACGCGATCAATCGCCTGCGCCTCGACCGCGAAACTCCACCACGGATCCATCATGAACACGTTCCGTGCACACGTCAAGTTCAAGCCCACGCCGCCGGCGCGCAGACTCAATAGTAAGACGTACGGCTTTGAGCTCGCGGCGAACTCGGTTAGGATGTGTGCGCGCGTCTTCTGAGACAGCGAACCGTCGAAGCGCAGGAAGGGGATGTGATCGCGTGTCAGCGCGGGTTCGATGAGGTCGAGGAAGGAGGTAAATTGCGAGAAGACGACGGATTTTGTGGTTTTGTCTTCGCGCCGGACGCGCTTGAGGTGGGTTAGGAGGGCTTGTGTCTTTGCTGAGCCTGTGAGACCGATGCGACGAAGGCTGATGCGCGGTGTTTGTGTTGCTGGCGGCGCGGAGTCTTCGGGCTTGAAGGCGTGGTCGTGCTCTTCGATGGTGTGGTCGTGGCGAACGACTTCAAAGACGTCGCGTGCGTTGATGGGTTCGCGGCAATTAAAGCAGCGAGGTAGTTCGCCCTTGTCGCGTTGATGGTTGATATAGTTCAAAAGACACTCTTTGCAGGCTGAGTGCCAGCAACCGGTGACTGCTTGGTCAATCATCGGCTCTTCTGAGCAGATCGGGCATTCGGCTTCTGCTTCGTCCTGGATCTGCTTCAAGACGTGCGCGCCGAATTTATTGACATCCTGATCTCCTTCAGTTGTGAAGCGCTCAATAAGACTCCCAAGGTCCATATCATCAGCAAGGCCATTAGCAAGATCTGAAGCCAGTGACGCGTCTTCCTCATCAGCAACAATGTTTGCCTTGCGTGTGAGTACAGGATGGCAGCATGACTGGCGAAGACGTAAAATCTGCGCGAAGATGGTGGTGTACGACTTGAGTAGTGTCCCAGCCTCCGCATTAGCAGCGAAGACGCTCTTAGCGCGAGTGAAGATGTGGTCGTACACATCTCGCTCGTCTTGCGAAAGGACAATCCGTTCAACATCGATTGTACGTGGCGGCAACGGCACGAGAGCCTCGCCATCAGGTGTTTTCATGTCCTTTGTTCGGCGCAAAACCAGCGGCTCGAGCACAGTCTGCACAACATCTAATGCTCGAATGAAGTCGCCAGATTCGAATGGCACGGTAATGAAAGTTTTCCAGAACGAGAAGTTGCTCCAAGGCTCCACCTTCAGGAAGCGTACCAAGCTGAACAGGTCTTCAAGGCGGTTGACGATGGGCGTACCAGTTAGCACCCAGCGATGCCTTGCATAGAGCTCGTAGCAAGCCTTCGCTGTCTTTGATTGCCTATTCTTGATAAAGTGTGCCTCGTCCAAGATGATGCGAAAGTATTCAAGGGAGAAAACGCCACCGTGCGAGCCGCGATTGCCGTCCTGTGCAGCAACCTGATTGAACTCTGAGAGTACTGTGCCATAACTTGTGATGATAACATTGGGCGCGTTTGCTCCGTTCGATGCACAACAAAGCTTCTGTAGATTGACAGCCTTGTCAGCGCCATAGTAGACCATGACCTTCAATGTGCCCTCTTTCGAGGCCTTCTCGGCTTCGCTTTGCCATTGCGCGAGTAAAGACATCGGCGCTACAACCAATGTGGTGTATGGTGCGGGCTCAACAGCAGCGCTGTTCTTCTGCAATCGTGGTAGAGATTTCATCGTGGCAGATGCCTCGTCCAAAGGGAGTTCTGTACGGTGGGTGTGAATCAAGCTGAGCATTTCGATCGTCTTCCCCAAGCCCATCTCATCAGCCAATATGCCTCCAAGACAATTCTGCTCCTGTCTAGGGAATTCAAGTGAAAGTTCGCCGGAGTAAGGATTGACATAGAACATGGCTTGGTCTTCGATTGCCGGTAATGATTCGTTCTCGGAATCGTGCGTTGGCCACTGGTATTCTTCCCACAGCGGGTGCATGGACGTATCTTTGCCTTCGAGCGATTCGTCCTTCTCTTTGCCGACCATCCAATATAGAGCTTGTTTCTGGTACTTGCGAAGGTCCATCTGGAAGGTGGTTGCAGGCTCCATGGTCGGAGTATTGAAGTCGAAAGACTGTGCTTTCTTGTACAGCGAGTCCAGCTGGTCTTGCTCAAGCTCCTTCCCGTCTTCGGCTTCCTCAGATGGCGGAGATGACCCAGGCTCGACAGGCGTTCCATTCTCGGTCTTCGCTTTCTTGTCTTTCTCCGCGCTCTCCGCAGCCTGCAACAACCCTTGTCGCTTGTGCTTCTCCGTCGTCTCGTTCTGGCGTGTAGGGTTCAGATTGATCTGCTCGAAGAGCTTGACCATACCAATTTGCCGCATACGAAGATCTCGCTCGTCGGAGGTTTCTTTCTCTTCAAAGAGACTGACTTCCCGATTGTCCTCTGGCTTGGTAAATTTCCGTTTATCGAAGGCGCTCCGTAGTAGGTATCCGCGTAGCTGCAAGTAGACAGTGTCACCAGTTCTTATTCTGTCGGGTGTGTATACAACAGTGCCCTCGAAAGAGCACACCTTCTGGTCGATCAGAGGGGCTATCCAGGCCGCCGAGTCGTTCTCCAGCCTCCCCACCTCCTCGCCTTTCTCGTTTGTGAACCGGACCAGGACATCCTGGTTCTTGAGATTGACGACCTTTTTGGCTTTATTCAGCTTGGGCTGCTTCTTCACGCGCTCGATGCCAATCCTCTCATTGTGCCTCAACATGCCGGAGCCACTCTTTGTGGCCCAGCCAATAGCCCCAAATGAGCCTATGTATCGCTTTGGTGGCATTTCGCGTAGGATAGTTGGCGTTGAAGTCCCGGATCCTTGGGTAGACGCATTCGACACTTCGGACTCGGTGCGCTTGAGAATGTTCACCATGGTGGGCTGTGTCTGCGGGCGCTTTTGAAAAATTGATGCAGTCGCAGGGGCCGGTGCAGAGTTCCACGAGCCGTCGAGATACAAGTTGATTGCTGTTCAAGGTCAATGCAAACACTCATTCGTCTCATGTTTGGTGCATACCTCGCTCAACGTTGTTCCCGCTCACGTCCTTCAGCTTCTGCAGTGTGGGTAGAGAGAGCTCCCCAACGACAGCCTGGAGCATTCCAATATCAAAGCCATCCATAGCTCCTTCATTCTCCACTCCACTATCCTCGACTTGTACTTGCGCATGGTCATCGACTGCTGGTGGCGGGGTCTGCGGGCGTGGGGAGAGCCTTTTCGATCGAGGTTGCGCGGGCGAAGAATCTTCGGTGAAGAAGCGACGCTTTTTCAATGGCCTCTCTTCTGGGTGAGGAGACTCCATAGCGCTGTCGTGGTGCTTGTGGTCGTGCTGCGTGGGCACGTAATTGTTAGGGCCGACGCGTCGGGACGCCACGGGCAGGACGCGCTTCCACGGGATCGGCATAATAGCGTCATCCACCCACCACTCGCCATCCACGTTTTGTGGCTGACATTCAGCCCTATGAACGTCAAGCATACCGGTGTCTCGAGACGTGCACAAATTATCCTCCATTTTAAAGTCGACCCTCTCGAATTGCCTCAGCTTTCCACCACCTGACACAACGCACATTTTCTTCGGCCAATCGCAAAGCTTTTGATGCGCCCATTCACATCCTCGACAACACCCATTCGGCGGTTACATGCTTTAGCCAGAACTCGACCGAGGCAGTTCCACACCACACCATGTCTGAACGATGCAACATCAGCGCGGCCCTCGGAAGCTGAGGTCAGCCGCGCAAGAGCATATTGCGCAAATCTAGTCAAGTATGGAAAACAACCACCAAGCATCGTGCACGCCTGACGAACTTAGAACCTACGATGCGCCCTCACACATCCTGCAAACCTTCATACCGCAATCGTCTCGCGATGCATACATTGCTCTCCGCGCCTTCAACGTCGACGTCGCCCGCGTGGCCGACACGACGAGCACACCCACCATTGGCATGATGCGCATGCAATTCTGGCGGGACACAGTCACGAAAGCGCTGGCGGGATCGCCACCGAAAGAGCCGGTAGCTATTCTGCTAGCGAAAGCAGCAGAGGATTTGCATGAGCGGTCGGGCGGGAAGGCGCGACTGAGCAAGAGCTGGCTCCACCGCATCATCAACACGCGGGAACAGCACTTGAGCAATCCGCCATACCCGACACTGAGCGCGTTGGAAAGCTATGCGGAAAACACATACTCGACGATGCTGTACCTTACGCTGTCAGCATTGCCACAAGCTTCGCTCACGACCGATCACGTCGCATCGCACATCGGAAAGGCAATGGGCATCGCTGCAGTACTGCGAGGCATCCCATTGATCGCTTTCCCACCCCAACAGCCACTAGGCACAAGTAATGCCATGACGGGTCAATCAGGCCCCACCCAAGGCGCCGTGCTTCTCCCGCTCGACGTCATGGCCGAAGCCAACCTCCGCGAAGAAGACGTCTTCCGACAAGGCGCAGCAGCTCCAGGCCTCCGCGACGCCGTCTTCACAGTCGCTACACGAGCGAACGACCACCTCATCACCGCGCGCGAAATGTTGTCGCGACTGCGATCAGAAGGCACGCTCGGCCACGACTTCGAGCACCAGAACGAGGAAGAGCATCAGTATACCGCACAGCAACTCGGTGCGGGGCAGTCGGAGAAGCTCGCGGAGGTGGAGCAGGCTTTTGGCGTCTTCATGCCCAGTATAGCGACGCAGTCGTGGCTGGATCGGTTGCAGAAAGCGGATTTTGACATCTTTGATGCGCATCTGAGAAAGGTGGATTGGAAATTGCCCATGAAGGCTTACTGGGCGTATAGTAGGCGGCAGATATGAGCCAAATTCATCAAATATCATATTTCAAGAACACAAAATGCTTGTGTTCGCGGTCGGAATTACTCTTCGAAACATGATGATGCGCATCGTCATGGTCAAACACATGTCACCATCCCTTACTGACAGAGTCTACATGGCTCGAAAGCAAGACTTCGCGCTCATAGCTTGCTTGATTGAGTCCTTCTGGAGATCCGCACAGCACATATTAGGTGGTGTATGTTGTTTTCCTGACGAAAAACTCCACGGTATACAGGAGCGAAATACTAACGTTCGTAGTGGATTTATATACCCTCTAGGCGCTAGACCAGGCATCCGCACGACGCGCTATGAACTACGCCTCGAATGTGTGTTGTCATATTTTGGAACAGTCCTGTTATACTACTTTTGTGATACCGAAGAGTGTAGCAGAGGTTCTAGCACCCCATATAGAAAGGTTGATGTGTTTTCGAAAACGATGCTCACGGTGCCGCGAATCCAGCGATCGATTTGTCCTAGGATATGCTTTTTTGCAAATATTCCGCTCAGGTGGATATGCAGAGAGGAAAACATGACCCCAGCAGCGATGATTTTCGAGTAGAATGCTGAGCGCGCAAAAGAAAGACATTCGCCTTGCCAAAATGGACTTTTGGACAGCGGGCCCGGAAGCTGGACATGGGACGTAGATGATGTCTGTTTTGGAAGTTTGTCGCACGGAAGGTGGTGAATAGGAAAGTATTGCAAAGAGTAGCATCGATTATTTATACACCAGCATATTTCCTGGGCACTTGGGCACTGCGTTTCCAAGTCCCGTCTGCTGCGAAATTCACCTCATGCGGGCTTGCGTCATGTCTTTTGGCTCGTCGGCATGAGCGGAGAAAAATGCGAGGAAAGGTTTCAGACTCATGGGATCATGGCCTGGGTATTTTGAGTTCAGCGCAGGCGAAGACAGGAGGTGGAGCATAATTTAGCTCTTGAGGACTTTGTAGAAAAGAACTCTGCCGGAGATCATGAGATGCACCAATGTAGCTTTTGATCGCGACTGCAGGGGAAGGATGGTTGCAAGGAGACGAGGAGGGACGGAGGGAGGTATTTATATTTGCATTTCGCGTGGGTGAACATGGCAGCATAGTCATTGCTGTTCGAAAGGCATAAGGAACTCGAGGGGCACGCGTCGTGCGTGATGTTTGACGGTGTTTGATGTCGTCGTGGTTATATGAGAAGAATTGTGCGGTACAGAACACATGCAGCGGTGTGATTTGGTTTTATGGACAGCCGTCCACGAGCGCAAACATCCCCTTGCTGGCTCGGTGTTTTCGTCTGCGTTATAATATAGGAAATAATGCTTGATGATGAGAGAGGGTCGAGCCGAGGTGTGGAATCAGTACAGCATTTAAGTGCCGACCATAACGCTTCGGTGTGCTGGCTTCTAATGCAGGGCCATGCTTCATGTCTAGCACGTTGTTTAGAATGGCAAAGGGCTCGAGCAAGTTGAGAAAGACTTCGGTCAAAACAGTACGATTTTTCCACTCAGTCCAGATCGGGAACTAGGAGGAGCGCACATCAGGACGTCGTTATTAAGGGCTTTTTGAGAGATTCTCCAAGGGAAAAGAACATTTGGACACCGTCCAATAGTTTTGCTTTCTATTCTGCGACGGTTGTTAGATAAGAAGAGATAGGGCGCTGTGCGCGAAGTCATTTATAGTTTGTTTTCGACACTCGAAAAATGTTGTGCGCTGTACTAGGTATCGATTTGGACTGGTTGCTGCTGGCATGTGAATTCGACGGTTACTTCTGCTCCATGTGCGTATTCTGTGTTTTCTAGAATAGCGCGTACATCCCGATCACACTTGACGAAAATTCATCCTCAGTGAGCAGATGCAATCTGCTGAAGAAACATGTGGTGAAACACGGGAACATTTCGAGTCATGACATGGCTGAGTAACAACATCTACTGGAGTCTGTTCGCTTTTGGTGCTTAGACGATTCATGTACCTATGAGCGAAACTGCAAAAGGCAGATACTTTCGAAGGCTTCTGAGGTAGCATGTAAATGCACAAAGAATCAAAAAGCAGGGACATAGTTGGGCTCCCTAGTTATTCTGAAAAGACCAACAGTAGTGAGTGACATTTGCATACAAGAGAGGGGCGCGCGGGAAGAGGTTCTTATCCTCGTTCAACCGCGAAGTTAGCCACACGCCAACAACTGTCCGTAAGTATTCAGACTACATTGCAAGTAGGATTCACGAAGAAAGAACAGTAGGATTTTAACACTCCCAAAATAAAGGCCGCGCGGCAACATGAAGCTCTGGCTTTACAATCTCGATGTCGTGGTCTCAATACAAAGGATATTTTGTACGTAAAGTCGTCCGAGAAAAGAGTGGCTTTTATCGATGATGTTGAGAGCGTCATTCGGACAGCGACATACGGTCACTATCTCTGGTCCGGAGAGAAGACGAGCCTGGCGAGACATATGAGCGCACCTAGATTCTTTCGAGTAAGCGATCAACACAGAATCATGATACCGAATCTCTTTTGTTTTGGTGCCTCGCTCACCGTCGTGGTTGTCTGAGATGTAAAAGAAGCAAAGACAGGAGAAGGGATCTCATTATACACGTCACGGGCGACTTTCGGTATGCATAGATCTTAGAAAACAAAACCAGGGAAGAGTTCATGAGCGACCAGCCAGGCACATAAAAGAGCCCAACTCATGTTTTTGGTCATGAAAGGGTAATACCAGACCGTAGCCAGTTTTCAACTTCGCTGTCAGATAGGTGCTGAGCATAGTTCTAAGTGGCAAACATCGATGCTCCCAGATCTGGGACATCATGATATCATTCCAACCCACTTTCAGCTCACGCAGAGATCGGCCGTGGAGCCAAACAGTCCAACACAAACATTGGGTAGTTGCGGCAATTTTTGTTTTGTCGATTCAAAATACACAGATTGGCCGCGGCACATGGAAGTTGTGTATACGGGTTCTGATACAATACTTGCAGGAGTGAAAGTAGAGAGATTCAAGGTCAAGACGTGGATGTAGCATATATACTGCGATATTCTGCATTAGTCATCGGCCATCTGCTATTTCACATGCTGCAACGCCAAGCATATACCAATAGATCGATGCTGCGAATGCATGTCTTTTTCAGTCCCGTTGTTATTGAAATATCATGCCGTAGGGGGAGCTTGAGAGGACAACAATCCGCCTTTCACTCGCGTCCTCGTCACGTCGTTTCAGCGGGAACAGTTCTTGTTCTGTCTTGATATCTCACACGATCTGACGAGCAAAGACATGTAAGAACTGTTCCGGGCTTTTGATTATTCAAGGGGGGGATGTAACGGAGGAAGCCTGAGCTGGCGACAAAGCACTTATACCTTGTAAGACCAGTACCGAATGTCGCACCATCAACAGCCCACTGACAGGAGTCTGTCTCCACGACATACACTCTGAGAACTGACTTGTCGTGATCCGTCATAACATGTACTTGGCTGCAGTTTTCAGGTCCCTAAAGGACGCTACACATACCAAAATTTACATAGTTCCGAGCCGCGTTTGCTTCTGGGTGCCTGCATTCTAGAAGCCAGGAAGTAGAACTGAACATCTGTCGGCCATCGACCATGTCTTCGATAGATTTTGAGGAGAATTACGCTTGCGCAAAGTCATACATGTCTTCTGATTGCATTTGAAGAATACCAACCGGCTCGAGGTAATAGAGACAGCAGCAGCTGGGCGAATGGGGTTTCACTAATACCCTAGGACGAGAGCAAGCTTCGGACATGTCTCCATGCTTCCTAATTTTTAGGGCGCCTCAACGCGATCGTTGACCATGAATTCAGTGATTTAGCCATGCTGGCTGTTAATTTGATTCCTCGAAGCCTCCTGGATTGGGCATATCTTCCAAGCTCGGTGGTGACTCTCCATTGACATGGTAGGCCATAGCGCAAAACCCCATTGCTTGAAAGAGTCCACGTCCATACAGACTAGTCCACGCGGGTCTTGATGTGTCATTTGAATTTATGGCTGCCATTTTTCCTGAATTAATGCTGCCCAGTTCGAGGGCTCATCGACATCGAGCACTGCGCCCCGAAAACCTCATGGTCAATTCTCTCCAGTTTTTTGGAAGATGCAGAAGTTGGCTTGCCATTTGCGGACCTCGCTTGAGGGCGAACCTAGGCTTACAAGCTCCATGGCATGCGAGAAGTCGGCATTCTGACATCTCCACCTGTCCACGAAACATGCATCCTGGAACTCCGCGATTTGATCACTGTGAATGGGAGAGACAAGACACATGGAAAAGTCGCTGCTGCACTTTTCAACGTTCCGTGAAGGGTTTTGATCGTTCCGGGGGTAAGAAGGCAGGAAGGTAAGAAGCAATTCTTATAGCGCGAAGTGACCGCACTATGCTGATACGTGACTGTTGTCATGATCATCAAGGGAGTTTCTAGTGGATTTTGGGACGACCAAGGCACATGTGTCCGGAAATCAAGTGTTTCGAAATGCAGAAACCAGTGGAAAGATTGTTGATACTACTGAATGAAATTTGACGTACAACGAGTTGACTCACCATACCCACCGAGCTACACCTCTATTGTTGAAAGCCCATGTTCAAGGACCATCCATTCGGACATAGAACGCCGATCCCGGATCATCTCCCACCTTCCCTCCAAACCAACCGTCTTCCCCAGGAAGTTGCTGCACCGCGCATTGTTCCTTCCACTGCCACTTCCTGGTCGAGCAGAGGCGTTGCAGTTGATACCATATATCGCGGTTACTCCGATCTTTGTGGTCGCTTATCTGCGTTCCCGCCACAGTTGCTTGGTGGTTTTCGGCAATTGGTGCGCATATTAGTCCCGCGAGACCGTCGTCTCCAGCCATAGCTAGTGCGATTTCTGCTGCGTCGAAGGGCATGTGGCATTGCACCACGATCGTATGTCTGTCTATTTCGCAGAATGCCTTCGGATCGTCGAGAGTGACGATGTCGGGAAAAGAGCGATGTAGTATGGCCTTCGATGCCAAGCTGTACGCCGGTTCCTGGACGTAGGTTTTGATCGCCGCATTGTCCTGTACTCGTCTGAGAGTTTCGACGATGTGGTTCATGGCTAGGTGCTGAAAGTATGAATGCTCATCACCGTCACGAGTAAGTATTCCGTTCTTAAGCTCAAGGGAGTGTGTACCAGGCCTACCAAGTCCGATACCGATGACCTTATCTACACGCCGCATGCCTGCGGCGTTTTCCTCAAGAAACTCCGTGATGGTCTTTTTGAGCTGGCTGACACGCCACTGCTGATCCCAGGTCACCAAAAATGGCTCAAGCTTTTCGAGCAACGTCGGGGGCTCATCCGGCATTTGACGTTCAGCCGCAATGCATATGGCCGAACGTATCTTTGGGCCTTGCAAGTATTTGCTGTTCAGGTCAAGACACAGCTGGAACACGTTTCGGTACGCAATGCGATAGACGAGACGATACTTGCCTGCACTAGGGTCAAGCGAAGGCAGCGTAAAAGTCCGGGCCTGGCCATGAAGTGCCACGATCGTGTATTCTTTCATTGTATCATCGTTGTTCGCTGCATCGCACTGACGTCCCAGATCAAGCAATTGATTGGCATGTAGGAATTGTGATGTCGACAACGTGAAGTCAAAACTCTCCGATCCCGGCTCTGCCTTGTTGAAGGTCAACTTGCATCCAGGAGGAACAGATAGCGTGAAAGATGAGTCGGGTACGTTTGAGGACATATGGCCAGACACCTTTTATGATGTCGCATTTTCCGAGGCTGCTGGCACATTATATAATTCCGATTCCTGATTGCTCAGTCAAACGACCCGCTTTGTCAGTGGCTTTCACACGGTCATTTCGCAAAGCCACATGACCAAGCTGATAGGTTCAGGATTCGGAGGTGTATCTAGCCATGCGTTCTCCAGCCCACGTCGTCGCGATGCGCGACGCAGTACAACACATGGCAGCAACACGTGGACGTTGAAGAGAGCGTTTGCCTAGTGGGTAAAGAAGTAAGTAAGTGCTATTCATGAATGTGTTTGAGCGCGCAGCCTGGTACTGTCTTGTTGGTAACGACGTTGTAAGTTGGAAGTCGTGGAAGCTTTCAAGAAGTCCTTCCAATCACGATCCGCCTCAAGTTCGAACTCTTGGCGCCACCAGCCCAATCCGAGACTAGCGCCCACTGTCGCGAAAAAGCAGCCGAGCCCCGATCGCGAATTTGCAACCACGACACTCCCTCACAACCACACCTCACACACATTGCGCAGGATATCCACTTCTTTGCGCTCTCACACATACCCATAAAATGGCTCCCTCAACCGTACGTACACCGCTTTGCTGTCCGCTGGGCTGAGCATTGCGCTCCCTCACGCATAGAACAGTAGGCTAAGTACTTTGCAACATGTAGAAGAAATCCGCGGCGGCGAAGAAGGGCCAGAAGGTCACCAAGAAGGTACGTTACAGTGACACTATATGCGCAAATGCGATGGAGTGGGTACTAACGCCTGGCATAGTTCATCATCAACTGCTCGCAGCCCGTCAACGACAAGATCTTCGACATCCAGGCCTTTGAAAAGTTCCTGCACGACCGCATCAAGGTCGAGGGACGCACTGGCAACCTTGGCGACACCATTGCCATCTCGCAGCAGGGCGATGGAAAGATCGAGGTCATTGCGCACCAGGAGTTCTCCGGTCGCTACTTGAAGTACCTGTACGTTTAAAGTGGAATAAAGCAGATGTTGGAGGATACATGCTGACGGCAACGATAGCACAAAGAAGTTCCTCAAGAAGCAGCAGCTCCGCGACTGGCTTCGCGTCGTCTCCACCTCCAAGGGTGTCTACGAGCTCCGCTTCTTCAACGTTGTCAACGACGAGGCGGATGAGGATGACGAGTAAACGAATCGTTATGACAAGGATATGGTGTGCTGGAGTGTGGCATGGCATTGGGGAAGGATAATGTCTCACATGGCAAATAGCACGATCTAATAGAATTGTTGCATTTGCCAATCTGCTGCTGTTGCAGGCATGTGTGATTTTTACCGTTCATGGTTGACCTTTGTCGTGCAATCATTTCCTGTGCCTTCTCACGACCTCGTTTGGCTATCATAGCGAAGACACTTTGATCTTTGGAAAGGGAGCTATGGATTAGACCAAGAGCTATGAGATCCAGGAGGACCAGTAGCTTGAAGAAGAGGTCGTAAACCACGATTGACATACCAGCTGGAGTAGGTTCAGTATCAGCATTGGGGCTAAGTGGACGCATATGAAGGACTTGTGTAGAACGAAAGAGCGGCCGTGAAATGGCAAGAAAGAGCCACCGGCGGAGTTCTGATGACTACAGCCTTCAATACCCTACCAACATCCACGATGCTGCGAGGCTCGGCATATGGTACTCGACAGCCAACGCTTGTTTGTGTTGAGTCCAGAAGCCGTCGGAGTTCCCCGTGCTGTCCAGGGTTGAATGTTGGGGTACGCTTCGGAGTGCGGAGCACAAAACAGATGCGATGCCGAACACCGACCTTGAATTGCCGCAACACCATGGAGAATCCAGAAAGGTGCTCTCAGCCACAATAACACCAGCCAAGACTGCCAGCGTCACAATGAGATGAAGTCGACGACGAAGCGGCCTCGTGATGAGAAGATGTAGTGCCGGGCCGTTATTGTAGGCTCATCCGATGCCGGTCTCGACCCTGAGTAACGGCAATGCAGGGCGGGAGGAGCACCGTGCTGTTCATTCTCGAAGCACGGAGGAACACCGTTGTTTGCGCGATGCAAGGTTCCAAATTTCATCACGATGCTGTGAAGCGGTGAGATGTTGTGTGGTGGCGCCATTCTGTCGACATGGCACGTTCTTGGACCCATTGGATGCCGACAGTTGGATGCAAAACCTCGACACGATGACTCTGAGCAACGCGTGTCATGCTGAGCAAGCCTGTTGCGGCCAACGCTCGGAAACACGAGGCTGATGGAGCAAGTTTCCAGACCAGGAACGTGTCCCACTCACAATACACGGGCACAGAAATACCCTGCATGCACGGGTTGTCGATTTATTGCCCGATATGGACAAGCGTGACTAACGTTACCCTGCGATCACCGTTTTCACAAACCCGATTTGCGTACCACCGGTTTTAAGCGAGGTATCGTGAAATACCAGGTTGGTGGTGAATCTCGTCGCGTTCCGGAGCACAATGCTGAGGTACGGGTGCAAAGCCCATGTTCGGGCAGCTCCGTCGACGGAGTGGCTTGCGTCGAAGTACTCCGGAATGAAGACGGCGTCTATAACCGTTGCAATCGAGTAATTCTCGAGTAATTGGTACCTCAAGCACAGTCTGGTCCCTTCAAACGTACGCATGCTTTGACACGAGGCCGTCGCAAGGTTTAGAAAAGCGGGCCGCATCGCCAAAGTGTGCAAAGACGCTGCAAAGGATCTGGGAGCATGTGGAGCCGTCATACCATGGGCGCCAGGCGATGTTTTGCTTGGTTGACGGTTGCAATAAAATTTTCGTAGCATTACCTAACGCCGGTGGCTTGGCATATAAATCGCGATGCAGCACAGCATGACTGGGAGTTGACAACGTTGCACAATTAGCAATACGCACAAGCCGCAATTTCAGGGCGCAAGGCGGCGACAGGCAACCGGTCAGGTGTGCCTTTGATATAGGCTGGGAGGTCCCTCGGCGTGACGGCGTGGTGCGCTTCCACGGAGATGCTCAATGGCTCATCCCCAGAGTGGCCCTTTCGAGACAGGCACAACGCCCAGGATGCGGGGAACCGCGCATCAGGACAGCGTCCGCAAATGATGTTGTCCGGCGGGTGCTGTGCCGTAGCGCGCGGTGAGCACCCCAGAGTTTTCATTCCGGTGGAGCTGTCATTAGCATGATGCGTCCTGGACGAAAGGCCGTCGGCGAGCCACATATTGTTGTTCGGCTTTCAAGCCACAGTGTTGCACTGGCCCTCTCGGTCAAAGAAAACTGTGATGAAACGGATGTGGAGCAGCAGCTGTCATTGCACTGTCGGTCAGCGCGAGCTGCGGGCACATTGAGTTCCGCTGGTGACGAGCGCTGGCGGTGTCTTTGCAGCTGAGAGTGACCTCTGTCCACAGCCTGACGTCTGGATTGCAGGCAAGTCACGACCGCTCGGCACGCTTAGGGCGATCACGAGCGACGCTGACAGCAGCGGCAGTCCGTGCGCAATTGCCTCCTGACCCAAAAATTGCGACGGGCGCAGGGGTGTGCTTGCCAGCTCTAGCCTAGCGCGGCGTGCGAAAAGCTTGGATCTGAGTTACCGATGGCATCATGTCGAAAGGGCATGAGGGCACCCAGTCATCGAGTTTCTCTCATGTAAAACTTCGTGAAGAGCCTTAAATAAAGTCCTGACGCTCCCCAGAACAGCCTTTGCTCTCTGATCCAACCCCAGAATATGTTCCTGCCACAAAAGCTAACTCACCACCTCAATTCCCACAAGATTAACTCTTGAACGCCGCATTCGTCGCCTGTTGAGCTTGCATATCGGTCCCTCGGAGATACACCGCACACCATTGGGTCTGCTCTTATCTCGCAGATTCTCGCGCAGCACACCCACTCACGGCGCCGCATCTCAGCCCTACCCCAGGTTTTACTCTATTATGCCTGGCCGTTTGCTGTCTACCCTCGTCAGGGTGGCGCCATCCCCATTGCCAAAGCTGGACAAAGCCGCAAAGGTCCACTCTGCGCCCCTCTTTCCCCCAGTCTACTCCTACGAGGCTCCCCAGACCAAAGGAACCACAAGGTCACAAGAGTCGCTCGTCATGGACATCTTCAAGCGCCATGACAAGCATCACGCGGACAAGAAAAGCCCAAAGGCGAGCCCGAAAGTGGAGGCGCAGGGCGCTGCCTCGCTCAACATGCGCATAGAGAGCCCACCAATCGTCTTCTACAACAATGCGCAGACTTCGACTGGTGCCATTTTCTCTGGCCAGCTCATGATGAACATCCATGAGCCATACGTCACCATTCAGAAATTCGAGATGCGCCTCCTCGCCATTGTCTCCACAAAGAAGCCGGTTGCCCAGCACTGCGCAGACTGCAGCTCTCAGACAACAGAGATCCACAGGTGGGACTTTCTGACGCACCCTGCTTCGCTTCGCTACGGCCCACACAGCTTTCCCTTCAGCCACTTGCTGCCGGGTCACCTGCCTGCCACTACGCATGGGAGTCTTGCCACACTGGACTACTACCTTTCTGCAGTCGCTACTACCGCTAGTGGCGACAAAATCACCTACCGGAGCAACATCGACGTCAAGCGCGCCATCTTCCCTGGCAATGAGAAGCACTCGATCCGCATCTTCCCACCTACGAATCTTACCGCTTCCGTGAAGCTGCCTCCGGTGATCCACCCGATTGGCGACTTCCCGATTGAGATGCGCTTGTCCGGCATTGTGCAGAACAAGGGTGAGGCTCAAACACGCTGGAGACTGCGCAAGCTGAACTGGCGCATTGAGGAGACTCAAAAGTTCATTGCACCTGCTTGCGCCAAGCACATCTCGAAGGTTGGCGGTGAGGGCAAGGGCGTCCTGCATGAGGACGTTCGCGCCATTGCCAACGAGGAAGTCAAGACTGGCTGGAAGACCGACTTTGAGCGCGGCGAAATCGATGTCGAGTTCCAAGCTGCCTGCAACGTTGCCCTCAAGCCTCTCTGCGACATGGACAGCCCGAACGGCATGAGCATCAAGCACAATCTCATTATCGAAATGGTTGTCGCGGAAGAGTGGGCACCACTCAAGAAGCTCAGCCAAGCTACTCCCACCGGCGCCGCACGCGTTCTCCGCACGCAGTTCCACCTCACTCTTACCGAGCGCTCTGGCATGGGCATCGCTTGGGATGAGGAACAGCCTCCAGTCTACGAGGACGTACCGGCCAGCCCACCTACCTATGTTGGTGATGTCACAGAGCCGCTGTCTGCCAGCAGCTCCCGCTCCAACAGCTTCAGCCTATAGGCTTTCTCCTTTCCGATCTCTTTCATCACCATATACCCCTTCACGGCCTTCGATCGATCTTACGAATTTTCTTCGCAAACGCTCAGCGGATCAACGGTGGACTGTGTAGGATATACCCCATCAGCATTGTATTATCTGGTCTTCTTTGGAATATTGAACACCACTCTTGTCTTCCTCATTCAGCACGGCGTTCTTTGGACAAGCTGGTATGCTTGAGTTGAGCCCGTGGTGAGCCCCTCTTGCATTTGTTTGGGAACCAGCTGGCGTTTTGCATGGGCGGAAAAGTCAAAGCTATCACTCCAAGCCATGCAGTGCATGCGCGAAATACATAATACATAGTCAAGCAGTAGAATCAATGATATTCTACACTCAAACAGCATCATCCTCTCCCTTCTGATGTTCACGGTGATCACCTGCACTTTCCTAACCCGCACCATCGCCACTACCGGAATAGGCAGTCCACGATGCTTGGCAAACATCTCGCAAGTACATTCACGGCCCTAACCCTCTGTCGTGTCTCTGCACTTGACACCCATCTGCAACCCCCTCCGCTACCGGCCAACACACACCCCATTCGCCCCACACCACACCAACACAAAAACCCTCACGATACTCGCCTCGCCCTACGCGCCAAGTCCCCACCAGCCGTCTAGATCCAAAGAGCCGCAACGCAGGGCCCACGCAACCCCTGCCCAGACCACGTTGATGTCGGGTCCCGCCGCGCAACGTGCACGCCAGTGACACATAGCGCCGTGGTCCTTGCTCGCATCACTTGCTTGAGTAAGGTACCCGCTTGACAACGGCACTTGCGGCGAGGGGGACTAGGGACAGGGTGTGAGCGGCGGAGGAAAGCGATGGGATGGGAATGTGGGTGGTGGTGGTGAGGTTGTGGTGAGGATGCGATTGCCTAATTGGGGCATGGATTGGATATGCAGGGTTGGGACAAGTGAGGCTCTGCGGGTGAGGGCAGCTAGATTGGGGGTGCTGGAGCGGCAGGAGAGAGATTGCGATGAAATGGTTGCGAGGGTTGGTGCGGGTGGGCTACGGAGGTGTTCTGGAAGGGGCTGGACGTGGTCAAGGGATGGGTGTATGGCGTGGCATGTCAAGGGGTGCTCGGGAGATGTGCCGGCGAAGAGCATTGGCATCTTCCCCGGCGATAAGTATTGACGTGCTGAGGCGGCAGCATGTCGCGATGATGTTGAGCGGTTGTGCTGATATGTCGCGTGTGGTGGCGCGTTGTGAGATCCTTGAGGCTGTTGCTGGAGATGCTGAAGGTTCGGATATGTGGGGACGAAAGAGGCAAGAAAGAACGACAACATGCTAAGACGCACCGCTGCTTCTTCGCTTCAACACTTTACCACAACACTCCAATAATGCATCATGAAGACTTACTTACGTTCTCACACGATTTCAACCCCATCCTAGCCTGATCAGCTTCGATGGCCGCCCGCATTCTCGCTGATTGTTGATACAGGAGCGTGACGCACTCCAGTACACCAAGTCTGCATGCCACATCTGGCGCGAAACATCACCAAAGACCTTCTCGCTAGGAAACAACCTGCAGTGATCGACACTTTCCCAGAACTTTCCAGAATAGGCAAGTTAAAGTTCCTAAGCAGAATTGCAGCCTGATCACCTTCGACACATCAAAACATGATCAAAGCTCTACAGTAAAACGCTCCTGGTGACTATTACAACTGCAGTAATCTACACTTTACTCGACAGTTACCGGATTAGGAAAGTTTAGCTGCTGCTATGTTATGAGTAAAAACGTATCCTGCAGCACTTCGGTGCACTTGGGAAGAGCTTTTGGGTCCTCTTTCACGATGCAGTAATCGACACTTGTCAAGACCTGCCTATTTGGGTATCGTCTCAAGCCGAATGCGACATAATCAAATTTCACCCAGCAATATCGAAGTGGACGTATTATCGAATATTCATCGTATATATACAGTACTTTCGACTGCAGTAGATTGATTCTGGGCTAAGGTCTAGGTTAACGTCGTAAGGCTAGTGTCTTCTCGATTCTACTACGACGTGAAATAAACTCTTTTGCGGGCCTTGCAAAGCACTATTCTGCACGTAGGACGAGTAAGTTACTTCAATTGGGTTTAGTTTTATGTTATGGTCGTTGCGTGCTATTTCAAGAAGCTTGCTTTCGTAAAGCACAGTAGTGTTATTCTAGGTAATAGATAGCTAGTGTTAGAGGTACAACTACAGTAGGTTAGCCTCTGTATTATGTCGTCGAAGTGCTTCAAATATCATAAGCGAAGTATAGAGGTAAGAGGTATGAGTAACGTATTACACATATACAAGGGATTTCTGGTCTTCTAAAGGTGTTTGTAGATCTGACTCTGTGAGAGATAAAGGCTTCGTAGCGCACAATAAGTTAGTTTACGTTTCTCGCGGTCCTGTTGTCAGGTGCAAAGGAATAGAACCTAGAGTAATGAAAAGTCCTCCAACTAACGCATCGTGGGGAAGTCTAGGAGAATTACCGCGGGAGTAGGTGCAAATCATGCAGTTGATGACTTTGTCGGCAATCGAGAGTGAAACATGCTTGTCACAATTGCGGCACAGAGATACGAGCATACTATAGCTGTTGTTTTCTTTTGTAGTTGTGTAGTGTCCTATGCAATTTACAGCACATTCCTTGTGTAGATACCTCACCGCTTCCCCTGCTTCTCCTTGGTGTTGACACCAAAGACATTCAGCTGTGCTCGGCTCCCCCTTTCTACAGGTCTTAAATCGGCATCTTTATTTTTCTCTTTAGCCTCTCGTCTCGCCTTGCGATCACGCCACCGCTCGCGCCAGGACATGGCTTTCAGACGCTCATCTTCTTCGCGCTGCTCGGCTGTCACTGGCGCACATACAGCGTTGATTCTGGCTGCGATCGCCTCGTCGTTCGCTGCTTTCGTCTGTAGTGTCTTGGTCTCCCAGATTGGCGGTGGCAGATTCTTGATGTAGTCGGCATAAGATTCTTTGGCCGCTTGTGATTCCTGAGTTGTTTGTAGTTCTTGGGGTGCTGTTGGATCTTTTGGGGTTGCAAGGTTTGCGTCATCGCGGAGGTCTAAGCGGGCGATTGAGCTCTCCTGTTTGAGGGCGGCAGTCGCATTGTGGGTATTCTCAGAGGGCATATTGGAGAAGTTCACGAAGGTTGCGAGTGGAGAGATTATTGAACGAGTGCATTTGAGTACGCGGAGTTGTCCTGCGTGCCACTTGGAAGGAAGCTTAGAGCGGGGCTCCATTGCGAAATCCTTCGGAGAGAACTTAATGCACATGTCAGCAGTTCTCCCGATCCATGACTCTGGTGATCCTATCATAAGAAGGCTGACGCACAGCCACAAGCTGCTAACCACATCACTTCGCCAAGGTTATTACATAAGTTTTGATACCAGTCTATCGTCCGTGCAGATCTTGATTGGTGTCGGGCATTGTAGTTTCACCTACCGACCAGGGTTGCGCCGACGCATGATCTCACTTATTGCAGCTACCACACAGTCGATACTTGCTGGCTAATAGACTAGTAATGTTTCTTACCGATCACTAAAGATAACAATGGTATGTGAAGCGGTCTTTGGTCGGTGTGCACCCTAGGTAGGAGACGGAGGTGTCCTTAAGAAGCCAAATAAGCCGCTCCCGATCTCTTAGCGTCGACGTAAAGAATATTAAACAACTAGTAATTTCGATATGTAGACTAGGCAACCATTGCTCAGGTCCCATAGAGTAAAGCTATGGTAAATTATACTGAGGGACAAGCGTTGCTGACTAGAAATCATCATGGGCATGGTTGAATATCAAAGTACCTGTCCTTTGTCTCGCTCTGGTGTGTTATCCTAGGTTAACGTCCCAAGGCTAGTGTCTTCTCGATTCCACGACGTGAAATGAACCCTTTCGCGGGACTTGCAAAGCACCGTTCGGCACGTAGGACAAGTATTCGACATGCTCATACCAGAACTTACCACCCACGTCCCCAGGCAATCCCGATGAAAGAAGTGACCACACTCAGTAACAACAACTGGCTGCTCGCCCACCTGCATCCTGACCTCAGTCAAACAAATCGAGCACTCTGACGACGCAGGAACAACGTCTACCGTCGTGCAGAATGTCGAAACCGGCACAACCTTACTTGACGATTGATACTCCGCTTGCACATCCTCGCCCCGGACCCGAACAGTGCCCTGGTACACACTCGCAGGATCGATAACCTCCTGCCTGAACGCGCCCGCAAAGTTCACATACAGCCCCGTCGTCCACACTCTATGAAAAGCATCATGATGCCCATCCATCAGCGCCTCAAATGCCCGATCGACAATCGGTTGCGTCAGCGCAAGCGCGCGCACGATCTTCTCTTCCCCACGGTAGAAGTCAAGCCAGACTTCTCGCATCGCGAACCAGCGCTTCTCCGCACGTTGGCGTTCGATAAGCACTTGGAGGAATTGGGCTAGTTGTACGAGACGTAGACCGCGCTGCGAGACGCCAGGTGCGCGGGATGATAGATGGTCCTGGAGTGCTGAGCAGTATGCGAGCACGGTGGGTGTGGTGGGTCGTTGGAGTAAGAGAACGGCTAAGACTTCGACGACGTTGTACATGGCGCCGAAGAATTGGCCATTCTCAGTTGGGCTTGAGTATGATAACGCTCGTCCTGTGACGTGGGAAAGAGATGGGAAGTGGTGCCGCATCAGGGCGGAGTAGTGTGCGCTGGTGCGGTGGCGGTGCTTAAGTTTCCAGTGGAGGAAGAGGTTGAGTTGGTGGTGGCGGCCGTCGAGGATGGTGGAAAGGTAATCCATGGTGCTGGTTCTGAGAACTTCACGAAGTTTGGAGGAGTAGGAAGAGCTAATGACGAGGATGGGTCCCGGCGATGTGGCACGGTTGCGTTGTGGCACAATGGTGGACAATGAAAATGAGTAGTACCTGCACGACGAGTGTGGGTCTTTCAAGGCCTACATTGTGTGGGCTACCAAGGGGTGCCGAAGGATATAAGATGAAAGGGCACATGACACAATGCAGTAGGAAGAATTCAAGTTAGTTCGATAGTGTAGGTATTAGCTGATACTATTGGTGCGCGAATCATTGCCGTTCTCGCTATTGCCGTACGAAGTAAATGAGTGTATGGCATGCTACTAATAGTTGGTCTTTCTTCCCTTATGTGTTTCTCAACACGCTACACTGTTGGATGATGAGTAGATGATAATGCTTGAAAGACAGGAGATGATATACAGCTCTGCACAGTGCTTTGGTCTATATCACTTGCAGAGTAAGAGTTGGTCGGTCCACCATTATACTAATTTAGGTCTATCACTTAGTAAGGGCTGGGAGGTACGATTTTGGCCGTAGCAGACGCGTAGGTTCTTCTACCTTAGCTATACCTTCAACCTGCGGAAGGATAGGGCAGGATAGCCGCTTAAGAGAGGGAGTAGCAACCATTCACATGACTAGGTCATCTCAGGCAGCTAAGGCGTGAGTCCCGAGCTTGGTCCGTCCACATACCCCCTGGGAAGTTACATAGGACGTTAAATAAATTCAATCAATCAATCAACCTAGTAATGGCTCGTCAGAGCCGATGACTTGGTGTTCATTTTGGAAAAACGTTCTGAGATGACAGTCCGCTCGGGGTTCGCTCCACCCCATTCACTTCATGACCTTCTCAGTTAGTGCTCAAAATGAGACGATTGCCGAACGTCACTGGTGAATCTTTCAACATTCACCTTCACTTGTCGCACCGCAACCAGGAGCAGTCACTCTTATACTATTGCAGCCTGGTGCACAAATATAGCTCTCGTCTCCCTCCCATCGCAACTCCTCTCCTCCCTCACTAACTCTCACCGTCAACCTCAACCATGGGCCGCATCCGCCAGTTTGTCATCTCCCGCCTCACGCAAGCCTGGTTCCTACAATTCTGGCAAGAGCACGAGGAATGTGAGCACGAAGCCAACCTAATCCGCCACATGCGCGACCACTGTCCGAGCCTGTTCGTCGCCGTCACGCACGCAATCAAATCCAGTCCTCGCAAGGACGTGGGCCATTTCCTCGCCGTCCTTCGAAAATGCATCATGGTGCTAGCCATCTTCCTCATCCAGCAGCCCAACCCCGAGCAAATCAGCGAATACTGCGAAGAACTAGACACCCACGTCACGGAATGCTGTCCTACCATTGACACCTCGCAGCTCAAACTCCTCGGGCTTGCGGAACTTCTCCTCTGCTGCATGACCGCACGGCGTGCCCTGAACCCCAACATAGCACGCGTCGAAGCCGCGCTGCTTCCTCTCCGCGATGAGGATGCGAGGCGCATGGCGGCCATGTGCAATGCGAGTATGACGCGTAAAATCTTTGACATGCTGATGACGTCTCTGCGCCCAGCGTTCCGTGCAGAGCTGAATTTCGCGCAATTCATTGGTGTGAGTCGTGGCTTTGTGCACGAGGAGAGGCAGGAGAGCGTGATGCCTGATCCGGAGATTTTGGAGCTGCAGATTGAATTGGACCAGGAGTATGACGAGGATAACTATCGACCGACTGGTGCGCGCATTGCATTGCATCGGTTCTGCGAAGTTGTGGACGTGGTTCCGGTGGGGTCGGTGTGTTCGATCTGCGTTGAGGATGTGGTTGGAGCAGCTGGAAAGGAGGACGATAAGCTGGTGGTAACGAAGTGCGGCCATTCTTTCCATGCTGCGTGTTTGGATGCCTGGGTTAATGATTCGGGTATGCGGACTGCGAATCTGTGCCCTTCGTGTCGCGCGGAGATGTGCGAAGGGCGGCCGCGGGTTTTGGCTTCGATGCTTGCGCAGCTCGATGGGACGGTTGAAGTAGACGAGATGGGAGAAAATATGTTGGAATGATGGGGACTTTGGCGATAGTTTGCGGGGTCTGTTCGACACAGACATGTCGGATCAATAACCCCGCGTGAGCACCTCAACACAAGATGAAAATTCAATCTACCATTTTCGACAGGATAACGGAGGTTTTGAGCCATGATTGATTTCACCTCCTTCTTCTCCTTATTCATCCACCCAAATGTTTTCTCTTCCGCCCCTCGCACAGCATTTCCCGATCGTACGGACATCGGTTGGCATTCTCCATGGCTGATTGGTTGACCCATTCATCTAAACAATCCTCGTGGAATGGATGTTTAGCCCTGCACCGAGCAAGCACCAGAGCTCTGTCTTTCTTGTCTGGATCTGTGAAATCATAGCAGCAGATGACACAGCGTCCATTCGGTGGAAATGCGTCCATGTAAGGAGTACAAAATTGATCGAGAGGTACTTTGGGACCAACGGCCGTGTACTCTATGGGTGTATCATCCGGTATATACTGGATCGATGGTGGTGTCGCGAGAACATCGTCATTGATGCCATCGTCTGACTCCTGAGCTATTGCATAGTCAGTGTTATCCTAAACCACTGGTATCCTTCCTCTTACCGTCATCCCATCCCCAATCTAGACCGAAAACTTCAACCCTGTCTGTGTCGCCCTCAAACATATAATCAATTGTCGCTTGATACAGCAATGCAGCAAACCTTTCTTCCATCTCGTCGATCGCTCGTTGCACTCTCGACTCACCGTTGACGGATTCAAAAGAGGATGTCCAGCTCCAGTTCGCCAACGCGTGCGCTGCGTGTATCATACCGACAACTTGAGCAAGCTCGTCGACCTTGATGAGATTGCCACAGGGCGCTGATCCCGACGTGCTCTCCGAAGCTCCGAAGTCGCGTAAAAACGCGACTGAGCGGTCTTGCGCCGGGGTTAGCTGGCTATGAAGTTCATCTAAGTAGTTCCCGCGCGCATGTGCGATGATAAAGCAGCACGCAACGTCGTTGATGCGCCTGAGCAACCGGCCCGCTTCGTACGGGTCCTGCTTGAGACCGGCGAGGGCAGTGAAGAGGCTTGGGAACAGTTGTTGTAAGTCTATGCGCAGTATCTCTGCTTGCATGCTTTGGTGGGATGGGACGTAAAGAGGAGGGAGATATGACTGCTATCTATAACAAGGGACATAGTGCCAAACGTGAAGAAGGCGTGAGACACATCGTAAATGTGAGACAGCTGCGTGAAACAAATGAACGAAAGCGCGTATGAACTGGAAGACCCTCGAAGTAAGTCTTACGTGAATCTAGACATAAGCGTGTCTTTCCGAACGGGTATATAACCCTCTCCAAAATCAGGAGCAGCTACGAGACGATGGTAAGAATAGAGCCCGTACCACAAATGAGAGGAAATTGGCAATTACTCGGCTCTACCATAGGTCATTACATACGCCATGGACGCCTGGGTCGAGATGATGTTTGATCCGTGTCCCGGCCTTGCCTGCTCTGATATCTATTCGATCTTGGAGTCGATTTTGCCATCATTAGTGTGTGGGTTGTGAGTGCGGGTGTACTTCCTGGTGATGAAAGACTTGCTGGATTCCTCGTGGTTGACGAAGACGCGTTCGTCGGCTGCTTCTTCCGCGAAAATGTGGGTTGCGTAGATTTGACGTGACGTTGCGATGAACCCGACCCGCTCGCTGTTGCTGTAACATGACCTACTGCATGCGAGCGGTACATGTTGGGATTCCGAAGAATGCCATCGGCCCGAGCTGGTCTCCCTGTTGCCTGCAATTGCGAAGACGAAGCTACAATGCGGAATGGTGTTCGTGATGTTTTGGCTGGGTTTGATGGATTGCCTGAGATGGCCTGCGGGATTCGGGAACTTCGTCTCTGCGGCTGCACGACCGCGTGCCCCGCTTCTGATGCTTGTGTCTGATGCTGATTGTGGGTCTGTCGATGCGTTTGTGGGGCACTGTTGGAAGAGTCTGCTTGCTGTTAGATCAAGGCGTTGAGCCGGAACTATTTCACACACCTGCAGTGGCGTTTTCGTTCCTGGGAGAATCACATCTTCCATTCGCCTCGTGGCCGTACAAGCCTTCAGACGTCGTATTGACTAGGGTAGCATCAGAAAGTCGAGCAGCAGAATTTCGTTTGCTGCCTGCTCTCGATTGCGAGGCATCGAAACGTGCAACTGAATCAGACACTCTCGGACAGCACCTGTCCTGCGAAGTAGTTCCCGTTCCTTTGACGTCAACGCTGGATCTGCTGGACGTTTGTGTCTGCGAATCCGCATAGACTGCGGAACGAAGACTCTCGATTGTCGCTGATAGATCCGCTATTGACCTCATTTGACATTCAATGAATGTTTTGAAGTCTTCATAGCAGCTGCAGCATGTAAGATCTTCCGTGCTGCCTGTACGGTCGAGCGGACGAGAGGACAATTCTGCTGAAGTCGGCGGGTCGGGTGGAGAAGACTGCACATCTGAGTCTACCGCCGTGCTGCGTGACGATACGTGACCTGAGGCAGAGTTTGGCTTCTGGGTCCGACGCTGGACTCTGGCGTGCTCGTTCCGGGCTTGTTCGTTGAGCTTCCGTACACCCTCGTAAGTATTGTCCAGGAGACCTTGCATTTCCAGGATAAACGCATCGTGAGACATGGCGTCCAAAGTGCAAGCGAATGCAGGTCGTGGAATAGCGTGATAGTTAATAACAATGAAATGCTGACGAGCGGTAATGTTCATGTAACGATGTTGGGTTTGATGAAATAAGCTTAAGGTTGTGAACGAAATCTAACAGCAGTTGCATAGGCTGACATTGTCATGATACCTTCTCATCGTCGCTCGTGGCTGCCATTGTCGGCGGAAGCAGCATTTGCCGCGGCAAAGAGCCACACTGCATTCTTGTCAACGATGCCAAATACCATAAAGATATGTTTGCTTACCGCTGCGCAAGGACCTAAGCTGTTATTGAACAATGTCGAATCTTTACTGGTTGCATCATGGTTTCTGCGTCGTGAAGCTGGGTGGTCAGTCTACGCTCAATAACACTCACTCCAAGCTTTTCATCAACTGAAATGCTTCAGCGAATTCTGTATAGTCCCATTCAGACTCGTCCTCTTCTTCACGAGCGAAACGAGAATCTTTGTAGTCCTCCTCTTGAAGCAGGTGCGGGGGTTGCAATTCCAATCGCAAGCACGCGCGCAGTCGCGCATTCTCTAATGGGCACCTGGGGTGCAACCATCTCGCAGCAACTGCAATACGATGCTCTTTCGTCTTGTGTTGGATGTCGAAGAATGCCGGCCTCCATGCCTGCCCATGGTCCCGCGATGTCAATTGAATAGTCACAGTCTCGACATTCGAAAATTGCTCCAGCACTTTCATGCCCTTTTCGACGACGTACGGCCAGAAGTGTCGTTTCCATGCGTAACTAACCTCCTCTAATCCAGACCATCGAGGCTTATACATGCGCTGATGAGGCTGCACGTCGAAAGTGATGTGCCGGATCAACTGGCGATAGCATAGCGCCAGACCTGTTTCGCTCAAAAACCAGATGCGGAAAATATTTCCCCCAAATAGTACGAGGCTGCATTCCGCACGAAGCTGTCGGCAGACTCGAAGCAGACTTATTGGAACGACACTTCTGAGACGCCTTGGCTCGACATCTCCTATGTTGCCGTGACGTACTACTTGTGCTATCGGGATTGAGGGGGCGAAGCCGGGATTTTTCGACAACAGGAAGATGGCGCCTTGCACGCGAAATGCGATGCTGTAGACATGGTCTCTCAGTTCACGAGGCAGATCCAGGAATCCAGTTCTTGTTGGAAGCTCCTTGAACGATTGACTCCATTGGATCGACGGGCTAGACTGTTTTGATCAGCTTCCAGGGTGCCTCACAGCTACCGCTTCAGACTTACCTGCGCCGACATAATGACACGATATCTCTTCTGTGGTCAACAGCGCGAAAGAGCGAGCGGGAATGAAGGCAGAACAGCAATGACATCAGACTGGGAGGGACACGAGGCGCGAAGGGCGTGAGCTGAGGATTGACCTGTGGACGCCTGACCATACTACATTAGGTTGTGGGGTAACCCGCCTGTTTTAGCCACTTCCTTCAGCCTGGCTGCTTCATACTTCAGACAGCGACGCACCAAACAAAATAACTCGAATCTTTCGAAGTACACAAGTAGATCCAAATCGGCACCTCAGCGGTCGAGGAAAAAAATCTTGTCGCATCTCCACCAAAGCAACATGGATCACAACAAGGCCATTGTCAACAACGCAATATGGACAGACATCTTATACAAAGCCATCGATACCGCGAAACCGGAACGTCTACGTATCGTATTGCGCGAGATATGCGAAGAGGTTCCGGGAGCTTTTGACCCTGTACTTCTCAAGGTCGTCTTCCACGAGCGTAAAGACAAGAAGACTATGGATGCAAGAGGAAATGCGCACGCCCAGACGGAAGGTCACTACCATATAGACCATTCCGCTAGTCGCGACTGCGCCGGGACAGATTATCGATGCAGGGGGAGAAAGTCAACATGAGGCAAATGCTATCGACCATCGAGATGCAGTAGAAGAGCCTCAAGTCGCACCTACCCTCAAGCGGCCGGCTCATCAATACATCGAAACCTGCACACAATGCAATCAATACTACAACTCTCTGCATAATGCTTCCGAGACATGTCCTTGGCACCCAGGTATCCCTCTCCATGCGAACACATGCTTCCTCACTGACTTACCTGCAAGGCGAGCTTGTGCTAGACGAGACAGCATCAGTTTGGGATGATTGGTGGCCAGGAGATGAGGAGCGCGACATCGAAGTGAACCGGAAAGAGTTTCCACATGGGTTTAGATGGATGTGTTGTAATGCTACGGGAGATGAAGTAGGGTGCAAGAAGAGTGTTCATCGGCCAGATAGAACGAAACGGGTGCGGACTGAAAGCTGAGCATAGGACATTCAGTGTGGCTCCATCGACGTTCGATCATATTTGTATGAGTGAGGGCTGGTTTATAGGCCAGACGTGCTACTGCTGGGACCCATGGGAAGGAATCAACCGTTCCCGGAGGACAATAATGTTCCCTGAGCACAAGGAGAGGGACTGCTCAAAGTATGCCAATAATTCTGGCGCGTGTGTCTCGACCGGGAAGCATTGACAACTTGGCCCCAAAGTGATTCTCCTCATCGGCAGAGACAAGCGCGTCGCGGTTCAATGCGATGAATAGACAGCGAAGCGGCAACGACATTGAATGTACGCTTTCAAAGTCATAGCATAAGCCGAATTTGATCCATTGCTGATACATGAGCCTCGTCGAGTTCGCCAAAGCATGTACATTGCGCGAATCTAGTGTGTGACGTTGTCAAAAAGTGGTGTTGAGCGAAGAGAGACGAAGAACGATAGCCACTTAGTGCATGAAGCTAACAGTAGTTTCCTTCCCACCAGCCGCTCTCCTCGGCTATTCCTGCCCAAACCACAATCCCTCACGTTCGTCGAAGCAACCATCACGGTGCCATCCCAATATCGACCCCAAGCCTTCCGATCCGGTCAACTACTTCATTTTCCCACCCAAATTTCCGGCATACCACTATTAAAGTCTCTCGCAAACTTACACAGTGATCAAGATGGGCCGTCTTGAGCTGTCTCAAGGTCTCGCGCCACCAGCAGTCCGCAAAGACATCCGCGCAAAACAGGCGCGCAATATCATCAACAAAGTCATCCCAGCTCTGCTTGCATCCAATGTACGAGCTCGGAAAGGCACAGAAACCTCCGAGCTGATTGCAGACCCTGCATCCCACCATGCACCTGTTGCCACAGGCAACTCTGATGTACCCAACGCTGGGGATGCAGCATACGTCAAACGCAAGGGCCAAGGACGACGAAAAGTCAAGGCCGAAGGGGGGAGTGGAGCCGACTCTATCGTATTCGACAACAAGAGCAGGACATCCAGACAGCGACGACAAGATTCGCTAGACCAAGATCTAGCCAACCTCTCTATCTTCTCCACAAACCCATCCCCCCAGAAGCCAGAACGCAGAACTCGCATCATAACAACCGACACCCTAACCGCAGCGCACATGCTCACCCATCCCTCTCAACACGCGCCCACTCCACCCAAACCCGCCAAAAAAACGCAAAACGTATGCATACTCAACATGGCCTCACCGCTCCGCCCCGGCGGCGGCGTCCTCACCGGCGCCACCAGCCAGGAAGAATTCCTGTGCGCGCGCACCACGCTGCTGCCCTCGCTCAAAGAGTCCTTCTACCGCCTGCCCGAGCTCGGCGGCATCTGGAGTCCCGACGTGCTCGTCTTCCGCAGCCGCCTTGCCCTCGGCGACGCTGTGGGAGACCTGGGGCCTGGGGAGCGGTACTGGGTCGATGTGATTTCCGCGGGTATGCTTCGCTTTCCTGAACTCGAGGGCGCAGAGGACGAGACGAAACGGCTGGGTCGGGCGGATCGGGCGCTGGTGGAGAAGAAGATGCGGGCTGTGCTGCGCATTGCGGCGGCTAGGGGGGTGAAGAAGCTGGTGCTGGGGGCGTGGGGGTGTGGCGCTTATGGGAATCCGGTGGGGGATGTTGCGAGGGGGTGGAGGGGGGTGTTGGATCCTGGCGTGGGTAGCAGCGGTGGGAAGAAAGGAAAGGTGGCAGAGACGTGGCCTGATCTTGAAGAAGTTGTCTTCGCCATTAGTAATCGTAACATGGCGGCGGAATTTGCACGGGCGTTTGGCGGTGGCATCGAGGTTGAAGCCGGGCCGGGCGAAGTCGTTGAGCATGATGAGGTTGCGGAAGAGCTTCGTGCTAAGATACAAGAGATGCAAGGTCAACTGGGTCAGGTCTGGAACCCGGATTTGAAGAGCCGGATGGGTGTTATTCTCGAGGGGTTGAAGGCGCAGTTGAAAGAGCGCGAGGGCGGGTCTGATGAGCAGGAGGAAAACTCAGAAAGAGACGGGGAGTCAAGTGCGCAGCCAGATATCAGCGACGCAGACGTCGGAGATGACAACGAAGAGGAAAGCGAAGAGGACGATGATGAATATGAGCCAGGACAGCCCGCGCGGCAATAGTACAACAATGTAATATGGCCCTTTTTCTGATGTGCATCACCTTGGCACCCTTCGCTAAATACATTTGAAGGAGCCGATACAACGGCTTTGGCGTTGGCTTACTGCTGATTCAGTGCAGATTGAGAAGGAACTGCGAGGCATGCATCTAATTCATGATAATGTACGCTAAATCAAACACAAAAGAGACATGTATAGGCAAATGGTATCGTAATCATAAAGCGACCGTAAAGGCACAGTGCCCACTTTGCCAACTCTCCCCTTGCCATTTTTCCATCTCTTCATCCATACATACAACCCACATCTCCTTTCTACCCAGACCTGCTTCACTGCTGCGGCTTATACACCATCCCGCCACTCCTCGAATACACATCCGTACTCGCGGGGCCCGCAAACCGCCTACTCGCCTCCTCCCTGCCCCTCACCTCGCGCTCATTCTGCACCGCCACACAGCAACAGCAACAACACCCCTTTGCCAAATCGCTCACCATGCTGCCGCCGAGTTTATACGCGTGCCGAATGCGTGTGCGCTGGAGCATGGGGAAGAGCCACCACAGCCCGCAGGACACGGACATGAGCATGCAGTGCCCGTTTGTGGCGCTGTAGCCCAGCATGTCTGTTGGGTCTTTCTTGGCCCACTTTTGGGACAGGCGGTAGGATGTGCGGCCGTAGAGGATGCAGGGGCAGAAGAGGCCGGTGAGACAGGTCGAGGGGTCGGGACTGCATGAGCATAGGGAGGAAGTCCATTCTTTGCTGCTTGATGATTCCATGTTCGGGTGTGCGATTTGCCCTGGTTGGTGCAGGGCGAAGTCGAGTCCATTGGGGCCGTGGGCGGCGTCGGGGCTGAAGACGGCGTGGAAATTGTTCGTCTGGGTGGAGCCGAAGCCATGCGGTGAGTAGGGCTCGTTGATAGCGTAGGATTGTCGATTCTCGCGCTTGACGTCTTTGGAAGTAGAGACGGGTGAGATTGGTGTAATGGGTGTTTTGTGCGGAAGGGGCGAGGTCTGGGTGCCCGAGGGCGGCGTGGGTGGAATCGGAGGCATGGGATATGATGCGAGGTTTGTGTTGATAGGGCTGAGGTTGCTCATCTTTCGAGCATGGCTGGTTTGCGGGATAGAAATTGGTGGTGGGTGTGCGGGATGTGTGGGTTGTTGAAACGTTTGTGGTGGTGGCATCGGCGAGACGGGAGAGAAGGGCATCGCTCGTGGGTGGCCATCGTGCGGTGATACTGGTGAGATTGGTGGTTTCTCGTCTGGTGCGTAAGACGATGGTTGTGCGTAGCCTTGTGGGGGCTGGATGGCGGATGTAAGCGGGTTGTAGATCGATTGCGGTCGAGGATCGATAGGTGTGCTTGGAGACTGGATTTGCTGCTGGACGTGGCTCTGCGGAATCTGCGGGATAGGAGGATCGGTCGGTGACGCAACGTAGAAGAAAGCTTCGTGCTCGACTGGAGTCTGCGCGTACGAGAAGTGTCGGTTGTGGGTGTCTACATTTGTGCTGACGTGCGGTTGCTGCGGCGGATGTTGTGAGGCTTGCTGAGGCGGTCGTTGCTGCTGTACCTGCTCATAGGCTGGGGCTTCTTCATCAGGAGCTTGCCACGAAAACCTCTGATGATGGCGTTCTTGTGTCGACTGCGGTTGAAGCTGTTGGTGGTTCCCATTCTGCCGAAAGTCCATGATGGTTGGGTGAGCCCGAAAGCCGTCTTCAGCAGTCCGTCCTTGGACAGATGACTAGAGAGATTATCGATGTGGGCGAAATGCTCGTAGCTGAGTCGGTTGTACGAGTATCTATTCGATCGTGATTAGACTATCCTGTAGCACTGATATCCAGCAACGGTCAACACTGTAGCTCAACATGTCAAGGTCGGTCAGCTCAAAACGGGGGCGAGAAGGTCTCATATCAGGTCCACTGCATCAAGTTATGCATGAGCTCGACGTCGAGCGCTGTACAAAAAAGCGACCCTGCATGGTGAGCCGCCAGCGCTCAGCTTCCATTCCGACTGGCTCTGGGCGTTGATCCATCGCGCAGGCCAGGACCTCCTTGGAAGGAGATTCGCAGAGTTCCCGCCAGAGGATGACTCTCTTTTTAGTTGTGCAGTGAGGCGCAGATGCGGCCAATTGGTGATGGATGTCAGGTGTGACAGGTGGTGGGGAGCGTGAAGTGGGCGCTTAAACACGAGCTGCGTGACCAATGAGATACGAGAACGAGCCTCGCTTCACCAAAGTTCCCATCAGTGCATCGATGACGGAGACTTTCGTTGACATCTCTACCGAGAAAGATGGTTTCAGGTTGATAGGGCACAGCCCTGTGGCGCGTTTGAAATAGCTTGGGCTTGGTGGCTCAGTCGAGGGTCAGCTTCTTCTGTGTATTGTACTTTGGCATTCTGGACTATGACGCAAATGTTCAAATCTCCCCAATGCGAAGAGTCACTGTGAATCACGGAGACAGGATTGCACAAAAGATTCGAGCAGGTAAAAGCACTGTTTCGCACAATATACAGGGCGCGCCGAGGTAGACGGTCGCCGTCGGAATACTACAACATACACGGGGTGACGAGGGGTGAGGTTCAGAGGTTATTTTACGCGTCCTTGTCCTGTTGGGCCTTTCCGCGCTCCTCCTTGTTCTCGGCGCCTGGACGGTCAGTGGAGACGGTTCCCTTGAGCTTCGCAGTCTCAGCGACACCCTCGCCCTTCTTGCTCTTCTCGTCTTGCTTGGCGATCTCGGAGCTGTGGTGGGTGTCGCTGTTGGAGAGGCCTTCCTGCTTGCCGGAGGTCTCGTTGGAGCTCTTGGGCTTGCCGCGGGGGTCAGGCTGGCTGTGTTAGTAGAAGTAGGGTAAGATGATAGTGATGGAACGCACCTTGTCAGACTTGTCGGGCGACGCCTTGTCGTTCTCGTTCGCCTTGGGCTCATCTTGCGTGGAATCGGCTGCCTTCTTCTTGTTTGGTATCCCACTGCCGGGCTCACCCTCCTCCTTGTCCTCTCCAGAGTTCTCACGTCCTTTCTTGGGCTCATCGCTGGATTTGCTCTTCACGTCATCCTTGGGCCCACCTTGCGACCCGGACTTGTCTGCGTCGTCTTCGTCTTCGCCCTCGTTCTTTCCGTGCGTCTCATGCGCCTCGGCGTGGTGGTCTGAGTCGTGTCCCGGCCCATGGCCTAGGTCTTGTGTCAAGACGAAGTAGAGACCGCCGACCGTACCCGCAAGACCTGCTGCCATCCTGGGGTCTCATCAGTAACGAATCACGGCCATTGCGTCATCGCCCGTGTCTACTTGGCGCAAGCAACACGTCGAGGCAAGTGCGACTTACCATGGGACCTCGCTGCTCTGAGCTGCACCGTGGGCGCCATGTGCGCTGGCATATGCCCGGCGTTGGACTGCGCGCTGCCACGGCTGGAGCTCGGCAGCGCGGATGTACCTCGCAGGACGGGCGGGGCGGGTAAGTGATGACGCCCGCAGCGCTGTGGAACGGAGAAAAGACATTATGAAGCTGCAGGGGAAGCAATTGACTCGGTCAAAGAGCACTTGATGGTGGAACTGGACAGCGATGGCGCTTGTGGGATGATCAGGTCACAGCGGGTGGATAGATTTCATCGGCACGTCACGTCAGCGGAGACGGTTGCGGCCCGAGCTTCTCGACCTTGACTAAGCGTGTGTAGATGGGGCCGAGCATTCGAGCCCGGTGCCTCTGGAATAATGCTCCGAAGTGACGGACTATTCAGACGAGCTATCCTTGCTGCTGGCTAGGCGGGAAGGCTGCAGTCACTCATCTGGTTGTGAGTTCATAGCAGTTCTCGCCGTGTAAGTTACATGGTTCAAGCGCTCTAGAGCAAGCGCAGGCAACCACAGTCGAATCATTTCTACCAGCGTCCTCCGCACCTTCACGGCGGCCTGCAGTGCGCTCCTGCCTCTGATTATAAGCTCCCAGCCGCCTTCCCTCCTCGCCCTCACCTTCGACGCTCCACTGCATTTGTTGTCCTGCTCAACCCCGCCATCGGTACCCCGCCACGCCGCCAGCGCGACAAACATTCGATACTCCCAGCGGCATTGCGACATCCCAATAGTAGCACTCCGCCACCATGGCACCGTCGTCGGTTCCGCCCAACCCGACGGCCCACAATGTCGCGCAGCTGCTGCCGAAGCTCAACGATGACGACCCCGACTTCCGCTTCATGGCCTTGAGCGACCTGCACGACATCCTCGTTGTAGCTCACTCGGGCTTCCTCCAGCACGATGATGTTACCTGCGCGAAGACTGTCGACGGCCTGTTGCACACCCTCGTGGACACCAATGGAGAAGTGCAGAATCAGGCGGTCAAGTGCCTTGGACCCTTCGTGAACAAGATTCCCGACAAGATCTTGTGTCCCATGATCGAGAAGCTCTCAAACCTCCAAACAGACAACACCATTGACCAGTCGATACCCTCTCTTGCTCTCCGCGAAGTCGTCGTCTCGCTCCCGCACTCCGTCTCCGGTGTCGCCCGTACAAAGGCCGTGTTGGACGCATATGGCGCAGTGAGCAAGGTGCTGATACCACGCTTGGTGGGCTATCACGTAATTCAGCCAGCACAACAGGGTCTTCCCAAGGTCCCCAATGGCATGCTTCAGACAGACCTCGAAAAGGGCACGGATAGCAATGCGATTGATGTTCTGACCGAAGTCGCTCGTTGCTTCGGTCCCATGCTGCAGGACGTCGAGATCAACGCGCTGCAGAAGATTACGTTCGAGATCTTGGAGAACGAGCGAGCGAGCTCCATGATGAAGAAGAAGTCTGTCACTGCCATCTCCACCTTGGCAGGCTACTTCTCAGACCAGCTGCTGAGCGGCTTCCTCTCGCGCGTCATTGAGCTTCTCCGCGATCCTCATTTGACACGATCCAAGCGGAAGCTTTACATCACCATCCTTGGCTCAATGGCTCGGTATGCCCTCACATCAAGGACTATTGGCCCTCTTTGCTAACCATGACAGTTCGGTACCTCGCAAGTTCGGACCATACCTGCTAACGCTGGCCCCATTCGTCCTCAGTGCTCTGAGCGCACAAGAACAGGCTGAAAAGATGGACACATCCGATGACGAGGGCGAGCGAGATCCCGAGATCGATGAGGTCCTGGAGGCTGCTTTGATTGCCCTAGAGAGCTTCCTTTCTTCGTGCTCATACGACATGCGCATGTACACGCATGAGAGCATCGAGGCCGCCACGCGCTACCTCAAGTATGACCCTAATCTTGCCCAGGACGATGATGAGGATGAAGATGCCGCTAACGATGAGGACGATGCCCTCGAAGGCGACGATTTCGAAGAAGAGACCGGCTTCGATGACGATGAGGATGCAAGCTGGAAAGTCCGCCGCTGTGCCGCCAAGGTTCTCTACACTTTGATCTCCACTCGAAGCAATGGAGACCTTCTCGAAGACGGTACGCTATACAGCGATGTTGCGCCAGCTCTCATTGCTCGGTTCAAGGAGCGAGAAGACAATGTGCGGTTAGAAGTCTTGAGTGCCTTGTCGAATCTGGTCAAGAAGTCAGGCGACGGTGCGGCACCTGTCAAGTTTGCCGACGAACACCCTCAGACCGGCACCATGGGCCCACCACCCAGCCGGAAGCGCCGCCGAGGTGGCAGCGATGCAAGCATGTTTGACCTGCACGCAAACTCATCGCTTTCCATGGGCTTTGACTCCCCTGCTCGTGCACCCACACCTTCAGTAGGCCCACAAGCGAGCCTAGCAAAGCTGAGTCCCGAGATCGTCAAGGGTGTAGCACAGCTCCTCAAGCAGTTTTCGTGTCCCCCGAGCACAAAGCAAGCTTCCATTGTTCTCATCAAAGATATCGTCATCACTCAACGGGGTGGTTTGGAATCGTATCTTCACCAGCTTATCGAGCCCGTGGTGCATGCCGCAGCCACTACTAGCGGATCAACCAGCAGCGCGTCGGCGACAGCTAACAGCCTGCGAATTCAGGCGCTGCAGCTCATTGGTGCTATCGCCGACACACACTCTTCCAAAGCGATCCAGCCGTACTTACCCTCAATTGTCGACGCTCTTCTCAGTGGTGTCAAGTACAAATACAGTAAATTGTCCATCGAGGCGCTTGCGGCGACCGAGCAGGTACTGAAAGCGCTCACACCGCCACGGTCGGCTTCCTCGGGTACGCACAATCAACAGCACCTTGAGCAATTATACGAGGCACTTGTAGATCGTATTGCCGCGAACGACGCCGACCTGGAGGTGCGCAAGAGTGCGCTGCATGTTCTAGGTATATTCCTTGGTAGGTCATCAGGCACCGAAGGCTTGATTTCTTCTCAGAAGCGTACTGCTGGACTTGAACTCCTTGCGGATCGCTTGAAGAATGAGCTCACGCGACTCGCATCTGTTCGCGCCATCGACTCGATCGCTGCTCACACCAAAGCTGATGGTGAGCTATCGCCGAAATGGGTGCGAAGCGTAGCTTTGGAACTTGGTGCACAATTACGAAAGGCCAGTCGAGCATTGCGCGGCGCTAGCTTGAGTGCACTACGAACGCTCTGCCTCAACCCACACTCACGTAGTCAGCTTGACGGCCAGACCAAGACCGAGATTGTCAACACGCTATTGCCTCTCCTCAATGCTGTCGACTTGCATCTCCTTGGGCCTGCTTTGATCATCCTGACCACATTCGTCAAGGACGATGCACAGACTACTATGACTCCAATGCTGAACGCTGCCCTTTGCCAAGTAGCACAAGGTTCGATCAGCGGTACATCACTCGAAGCATTGCTCAAGCTGGTTCGCACAATTGGCGAGCAACGCGCTGGTCAAGCTCTGATGCGGTCTTTGCTCCAAGACGTAGGCGTGGGTGGCCATCCCGAAGTGGTGGGCAAGGTTATCGGCAACCTGCTCGTCTATGGTGGTAGCAGTGTCGGCGTCAAACTTGAGCAGTTCGTGCAAGAACTTGAGACAGCGCCGGATGACAAACGAAAGTGCCTCGCCCTGGTAGTTCTTGGGGAGTCTGCACTTCGCCTGGGCTCGCAGTCATCAATTGACCCTAAAATGTTTATCAAGTTCTTCTCAGCTCGTTCGGAGCAGGTGCCGCTCGCTGCCGCGGTGGCTCTCGGACGCGCCGGTGCTGGTAGCGTCAGCAAGTACCTCCCGGTTATATTATCGACCATGGGACAGCCCTCCGCTCCCCAGTATCTCCTGCTTCACTCGATCAAGGAAATTTTGCAACAAGAGGACACCGAATCAGAGATCATTCCTTACGCGTCGACGCTGTGGCAGAATCTCGTGACTGCATCTCAGCTAGAGGACAACAAGGCAATTGGTGCAGAATGTATCGGCAGACTCACTATCATCGACCCAAAGACGTACCTCCCTCAACTACAGGTAAATTCCGCCTTCTTTCGATGCTTTTCAGCGCTAACTTGTCCAGGCGTTCTTGAAGGACCGCAAAGGAAGCGTACGAGGCATGGTCATCTCGGCTCTGCGATATACCTTCTCCGATACTGACGAAGCCTATGACGAGTACCTGCGGCCCATTGTGGTTCCGATGCTGGTACAGATGCTCAACGAATCTGACCTAGAGAATCGCCGCTTGGCTCTCATGACGTTCAACTCTGCCATGCACAACAAGCCGGATATCATCCTCCCAGCCCTAGACCAGCTCCTGCCTCTGGCGATGAAGGAAACCGTCGTGAAGCCGGAACTGATCCGAGAAGTGCAGATGGGACCTTTCAAGCACAAGGTTGACGATGGCCTCGAGATTCGCAAGAGCGCTTACGAGACTTTGTACGCGCTTCTCGAGACGTCCTTCTCTCGCCTGTCGCCTCTCGAGGTTTCGGACTTCTTCGATCGCATCGTTGCAGGCATCACCGACGAGCACGATGTGCGCATCTTGTGTAACCTAATGCTAACCAAGCTCATGGTCATTGCACCGGACCAGGTGCACTCGCGCCTAGAGTCTATCGCCGAGAACTTCCGCACTGTCTTGATGATCAAGGCCAAGGAGAATGCGGTCAAACAGGAAGTCGAGAAGATCCAGGAGGGCGCTAAAGGCGTGTTGAAGACCAGCTTGCAGCTCAACAAACAGATGGGTACAGAAGCTGCGGTCGGTAGCACACAAGACGACCCCCAACTCCGCGCCTGGAGCCAGTATTGGGAGTGGATCTCCAAGGACCATGTCACGGCTCTCAAGGCTGTGAGTGACGACATGAAGGAGCGTGACCGCTAGGCGCAGTCTGAACTGGAGCTCCTCATATCGCAGCTCCGACACCCGATCTCTCGCCGTAGGTGTGATAACCGGGAGCCATGATTGCATTTCTCGGTAACGGCATTGGCGAAGCGAGCATAGCTAGCAGGACTAGAACCGAATTATTGGTACAAGTCCAGAAAAGGATAGTGAATACAGGACATAATGCAATTCTGACATGATATCATTCCTAACATTCTAGTTTGTCTTACGATATCTCGCGACTTCTGTTGTGACTAAACAAACTAACTTGTATGACGTACACGTGTAAGAGTCGCGTATCCTTGTCGTTCACGCTGGCGTGCCGAGCTAGTCTCGATTCGGCAAGACCATCACATCTTCCACAGTCCATCCGCTTCCAACCTCCCATCGCCAACACACTTCGCAATGGACATCTCATCAATCGTCAACAGCACCTCATCCACAGACGCATCCAGCGATGCCGACAAGAACGCTCTCCTCAGCGCAATCGACTCTGCCAACCTTAACCGCGTCCGCACCGTCCTGAGGGAAATATGCCTCGCAAATCCAGAAGCGTTCAAACTCGCGAGCGCGAAACTACTGGTAGCGCCGGAGAAGCTCGATGCTGTGAATAAGACGGCGGAAAGCAACGGAGCTGGTTCAAAGCGGAAAGCAGCACATCGCTATGAAACATGCGTCCAGTGCAACAGCGAGTATGATGTCTTGGGCAATCCGGAGAATGCGTGTGTTTGGCATGAAGGTACTTGCTCCCCTCTTCCTATATCCTTCTTATCTGCTATGCGCTTTTCCGTCCCGTGCCCTGGCTGTTTTCAAATGCTCATCGCACCACCAGGCGAAACGGAACCAGACTACGACGGCGACTTCTGGGCCGACCATGACGAGGATTGCCACGGTGAAATTGATACCGATGACATGCGGAAGGAGTTTCCCGAGGGGTTTATTTGGAGTTGTTGTGAGAAGAGCGGGGAGGAGAAGGGGTGTAGGGTGAGTGTGCATAGGGCGGATGTGGAGGGGGGGAAGAGGAGGAGGCGGTGAGAGGCTGGTGCGATGGGTGTGGAGGTGCGGAAGTTGGAAGATGTGTAGATTGAGTATTCTGATGATTTTGAGTGGGGTCGTTGTTGGTCGTTAGAGGGCATTTGTCGAGGCCTGTTGCTTGTGGGGGATATGCAGACGAGCTGGGGAGAGATGGAGGTAGGAGCAGGGAAAGATTAGAGGGTGGACGAGGACGGAAGTGTGGTGTATGATTAGGTGCGCGCGCTGAATGAGTTGATCTTGCCAATCCGATGTGTTCACGTTAGTGTCAGTGACGAGTTTCAAGCTGATGTTAGGCAAGGCGTATAGTGTTGTGTAAGTGAACCCCTGTCTTTCACGTTGGCTCGGATATTCTCTAGCGTGACGCGCCAAAATAACGTTGTTGTGTTGCCCTACTCCAAACCTCCTCACTTGACACGACAAATCTCACGTCTGAGCTCCAAATGCGCTACTTATGTGTAGAGAATGGAGTATTGCATGACACAGTTTGTTGTGTCGATCACCCCCTCTAATCGGCCGGCGACTTTGAGCGCACGTAACTTCAGCTTTCCGGACGAGAAATCGCGGTGTTTAGCTTTCATTCGAAGGACTTCCAGAAAACCAGCCTATGGTGCCCAGAACAGTCTGCATTCGAAGTCTTATGCGATTATACAAGCGCTGGCTGTTTCGTCATGCATTCACACTCGGCAGTTCGACTCGTTCGTCTCCACTTACCGATAGGGTGTTTGAACCTCCACATCTGGACTATAGGTCGGAGCCATATTTAAGAAGAAGTACGCGTCTCATCCCAGTGACCTGGCTCCGCATTTGGCTCTGCGAAGACATGAAACCTGGAGTGCACCACATGCGCTATTCTCTTGGCATTCGGCTCTTCGTTGTTATGCACAAGCAGTCAAGCTCTGTCAAGCCCTGTCGTGCTTATCTGCGTCGAAGCTTCGACGGGCAGAGGTGTTCTGATCTTCGGCGCAACGTTGTGTAAGGCGCTTCATTCATGTTTCGCGCCCGCGAGGCACACCTTGTATTGTGTCCACGCCAGACATGCCATGGGATATACCTGATAAGGGCGCGAAGTTCTGTTCGATGGAAAAGAGCTGGTCTCTATTCCTTTCTGATTTTTCACGCTGGATGTTAGTGTTCATTCCTTCTTGTTGATATTTCGTCTGTTCGATCGCTACTTTCTTCTGTATCTGGACTGCTGGCAGTTCGCTTCTTTTGTTTCAGTCAATCACTTTTACAACCGCCCCCGAAGCGTTTAAGTCGACAAGATGGGATGGGGCGTACTTGATGACCTCCATATGGCTGCTCCGCCAGGGACAGTCACCCTTGGAGATGATAACACCTCTGGTAGGTCTTCGCGACTGCCGTATGACGAGTACTTCTAACTTCCTAAACAGACGAGGATTCCGTCAACAGCAAAGGCCTCAAGCGCGACGGCAACGTCATCCTCCAGCCACAACCATCTGACAACCCGAACGACCCTCTCAATTGGTCTCCCATGTGGAAAGAATCCATCATGCTCATACTGGCATTTAGCTCCGGCGTCACAACAGCTCTTGGGCCTATGGTCACACCTGGACTCCCTCTCATTGCAAAGAAATACAACGTCAGTCTCGACATGGCTGCGTCCCTGATCATCGGTTTCCTCGCTTTCTGGATCGGGTTCACCACGTTCTTTACTGCTGCTGGCGCCAACATATGGGGAAAACGTCCGTTCTTCATTGTTTCCACCCTCGTGCTTCTAGCAACCAACATCTGGGGCTACTTCACAACCTCCTTCGTCTCCTTGGCCGTCATGCGTGTCATCCAGGGTATGGCATCCGCTCCGCTCGAGACTCTCGTTACCTCCACAGTATCAGACATGTACTTCGTCCATCAGCGTGGCACGCGGATCAGCATCTGGGGCTGCATGCTCGCCTCTGGCGTCCTCCTCGGTCAAACCATCGCGGGCGCCATCATCGAAAACATCTCCTTCGAAGCCACATTCGGCATCTCGGCACTAATCTTCATCCCCATCCTGTTTGGCATCTACTTCTTCGTCGTCGAAACAAGCTACTACGGCCCGCGCCCATCGTCCGTTCCTTCCAAGCCCATCCCCGGAGAAAAAGACATGACCTTCCTCGACACCGAGTCGCCCAAAGAGCCATACAGGAAACAGTTGCGAATCTTCCGCGGCCGCATGAACACGGAATCCTTCTGGAAAAACGCAGCAAAACCAATCCCCCTCATCGCCTACCCCGCCGTGCTCTTCAGCACAATCGTCTACGGCTCCTACTTCACCTGGCTGCTCACCATCTCCGTGCTCTCCGTGTCCGTCTTCAGCGCCCCGCCCTACGCCCTCGGCCCCGCGCAAATCGGCCTCACTAACCTGCCCCTCCTCGCCGTCGGGCTCATCGGCTCGCCGCTCTCAGGCTGGCTCGCCGACGCGATTGCAAAGTTCATGGCGCGCCGCAACAACGGCGTCTTCGAACCGGAGTTTCGCCTCGTCCTCATGATTCCCGCCACTATACTCGCGACCATCGGATTCCTGGGCTTCGGCATCGCCGCGCAGCAGGGGCTGCCGCTGCCGTATCTGCTGGCCTTCATGTCGATACACAGTCTGAGCGTGCCGTTTGCGTCGACGGCGAGCTTGACGTATGTGATTGACTGCCACCCGAGAGATGCGAATCAGGCCTTTGTGACGATTAATTTCACAAAGGCCGTGTTTACGTTTGCGGCGACGACGTGGGCGAATGGGTGGATGGCGAGGGTGGGGCCGCGCGAGGTGTTTGCGATTATCACCACGGTCAATCTGGCAGTATGTGGGTTGACGGTGCCGGCGTATGTGTGGGGGAAGAGGTTCAGGAGTCATGTAAGTGTCCTTGATGGGGGGAGATCGGAGGGCAAAGTGTGGCGGCTAACGAGATGCAGGTTGCGAGGAGTAAATTTGGGCAGAAGTTGTCGGGATAGACATGATGGGGAATGGGTATCGAGGCTGAGAATCCGTTAGGTATCAAGGCCGAAGACCCTGAGGTTGGCAGACTTTAGCCATACCTGATACTGAGAAGCAAGCCAGGATTGTGAAGTGTGCTGGCAACTACATTGATGTGGATTAACGTTGCACGAAGATACGGGTTGGCTACGATCAAGGTTTCATTTCTCCATAGCAAACACTGTGCTCACTGCGAACTTTGGGTCAAGGCTGGATGCCCCTTTTCAGCTGCTCGTCTCAGACATGTCTTCACTTGTCAGGACTCGTCTTCTTCTTCCCATCCAACACGTGCGCTTCTTCCACACCCTCAGGCCACAACCTCAATCCCGGCGCCGTGTAACTCGTAATCTGGCTGCAAAACTGCGGACAGATAGCCTTCCGGAAACTCGATTTTTGGCCCGGGAACCCCACTACCGCTGATCTGCGCAAACGCGATGTAGAACTTTTGTCGGCTTTTGACGATATTGACGTCGAGTGTGCCTGAAGTAGCGATGGTGATCTCTGCAACGATCCAGCATGGTTCGGCATTTTAACGGAATCCTGTGGGCTAGCAAATATTGCAAATGAAGCTTCCCGCCGAAAGACACGACGCTTCGGGGTTGCATAAGCCGATTCTGTCGTGGTTTTGTGCCGCAGAAGTTGAACGATAGTAGTCTTTGCAGCAGCTTCCAAAAACGGCATCATGTCCTACTCTTCGGGTCTCTGTGTGCTTCACGCACATCAG
>TARA_R110002003_G_scaffold214_30_pt1 | contig 53471 bp, 53 predicted proteins | sample TARA_R110002003 | Tara Oceans TARA_R110002003 (sample SAMEA4396441) | marine metagenome | biome: Westerlies Biome; feature: [SRF] surface water layer (ENVO:00010504); material: water (ENVO:00002006), including particulate matter (ENVO:01000060) such as... | depth 5 m | reverse complement strand
GCATCGATGTTTACTTACCTTTGCGTTGTAGGCGTCATCCATTGAGTGCCAAGGTTGGTTGGGGTCTTTTGGCAACACGCAAATGAGGCGCTCAAGAAGCTGATCACTACCGTTGGCCAGAGAAAGACTACAATGGCAAGTCAGTAAAATGAATTTCAATCGATGATACATGACATACCGCGCGAAGGCCTGGAAGGCAGAATCCGTTGGGTCAATTTGTGGGCGGATCTAATGACAAAGGATCAGCATACATCGCACAAGCAGCCGCTTTGTGTGGTAAGTACTCACTCGAAGTAGACCCATCAGGGCATAGCTGTGATCTCCAGGAAGATACTGGTAGGTGAGCCTCTTGTGAAGACATTCCAAAGCAAGAGTGACGAGCTCGAGCTGGTTCAGAATGAGATTGCCTTCGTAATGATCAACAAGCTATTATCGTCAGCCACGCATACATATGCATTGAGGTGATATGACGAACCTGACGAGCGATGACCGCATCGTTCTTCCAAACCTTAGCCGCGAACTGATTCTTTGCGACTAAGATCGGCTGCATGAGGTCACTTCCACGGGTGTAGACCTTGATGTCTCTGCCACGAGGGGCCAAAAGTATCTCGGGGAAGGTCCAGATACGCTGGCCCCATTGTTGCAGCATGAGGTCGGTTGTGCTGACACCGTACATGTCGTTCGATGGGCGTCCAACAGCGATCGCAAGAGATGTCGCACCACGGATCACGTCACAGATGCGATAAACCTGGCAAATGTCAGCTCACAAATCCTTCTCAGGAGCGATAAGTTGTTCTTACATCTTCCTGCATGTTTTCATCAGGCATGCAGCTGCACCCTACCCAATACGCCATAGCCCCAGCATTCCGAGCTGCGGCGTCGGCGATTTGGTGCAGAGCTCGAAGGTCCTCCGGACTCTGGAATTGCTCGGCTGTATAAGCGACGAAGATGTAATTCAAGTCGCGCTCAGACTTGTATTGAGTGATCCTGTGATGCACTGTCAGTACCTTACCCGGTGGAAAGGAGTAGCTCGTACCATTCTTCCACATTCATTATCAGGGCGGGTTCTCCATTCTCTCGAAGGAAGCAGAGATACCGTGGCCGCAGGAGGCGTTCAGCGACAGGATTGGCCTGGCTAATGGCGTAGCTGCGCGACTTGTCCATCTCAAGGGCATTTCTGGCTACCTTGGCATATCCATTCCATTGGTATGGCACGACCTGCAAAGGTGATAACATCAGTGAATGACCAACGCTGACTCGTAAATTGGCTCTCTGACATCATAGCCTCCGTTGTTCCTGCTTTTGCCTTCAGCATGGCCAGTTGGACTGGAGATCTGATGACTATGAGCAGCGATCTCGAATGATTTGTTTGCCGGAACCTACCACGAGGGTGATGATGCAAGATGTAACGAACCACTTCAGGCATAGCATCGGATAGTCTAAGTCCAAGTCAGAGTGTTTCACCAAAGGGGGAAGGGTTGTACTACCTTCGCTCATGATTTTGCCATTCCTGGCATAGTCAACGTGATTGAAAGGCCAGTTAGCCAGCCTCATGAACATAGGAGCAATGTTGCGGATGAATGTGCGTCGATACGTCGCTGTAACGTTGTTGTCGTATATGTCGTCCACAGCTTGCACTACAAGCTTTGAAACCTAAAAGTTGAGGATTAATGTCAGCACATGTCTGCCCTGCGAGTCTGATGATTGCATACTCTTCCGTCCCAGCCCGAAAGGTAACGATCATCGTAATCTCCAGTCCACTCGCGATCGAACACGTCTCGATGCCTATGATGACCTATGAACACCATCATTAGTGTACGATTTGCTTTCGGGGAACGTGAGAATAATACCAAGTTTTTGATAGCCCAAAGCCGGCTTGCGATAGAAGTTTGGTGCAGCCCATTTGACCGTGGTCCAGGGATCGAAGATATGTCTGTAACCTCTCAAGCGCCTAACAACGGAAAACAAACAATTAGCGCTGAGCTTTACGAGTAGAAAGGGATCGCCGAATTCGCAAGTCCATAAGAAGCTTACGGATGCTGTCATCGAGGGCCACCAAGTTTCCTCAATGATGGCTGAAATCAAGCTGGAGAAATGGACTAGGGGCTCACTTACAACGGACCGTTACCCTGGGAGCAAGATTAACCTCTACCGAAGACTCAAGCGGCCATCCAAACTTACTGGAATGTACGATTGACCCTGTCGCTGTTGCGGCTTCTCTGGGACGTCACCTTCGTATGTCACAGCGCTATGAGGCGTGATCTCGTAGACGGATGATTGAGGATGGTTGGGTGCCATTTTGGGCTTGAGTATTTTGCTTTATCGAAAGCAAGAACACAGTTGGGAGACGAATCCTGGTGGAGCGTTGTGATGATACTGCTGTTGTGGCTGTGGCTGGAATTGCTGCTGCTGGAACGGTTGGGGATAATATGAAGCCGTCGTCGCCTAGTAGACTACATTAGAATCTTAGGTAAATTCATGAAGGGAGATCCCTACCTGAGACGTGAAGGTGCCCTGAGGCCCGAAGACTATGGGCGCAACTGGAGCAGGTTGAACGCTAACAGATGGGCTTGTGAAGGGGGAGCTAGGATCAAAGTTCCCACCGTGTAGTCGTCGGCCCTGATATTCTGTGAGTTTATACAATATAGCAGATTAAGCTGATGATAGTCATACTTGATGAGGCGGATTGTAAGTTTGAGCGAGAACGAATGTGCCACTGCTAGGGTCGTATCCACCACCGTGTCTGCCAGTCAGGGGAGGAGCGTATGCCTATATAGAATCAGAGAGGGAGAAATAGTCTTATCAAGGTGCAGATCATACCATTCAAATACGGGGTGTGAGCCACTCAAGGATAGAGACGCTTGGGGCTGAAGTTTGGTCAAAATGGTGGGAAAATCTAATCTTAATATGTTCAAGGCTCAAGGATTGCCCGGCTGGGCGTGACTTTCAGAGTAGGCGAGGGGCCCTTGACCGTAGAATGCGCGTACACACGACCGGTAGCCAATTCGAGTTTGGCGCTTGCAATCAGTTCAAGACTGCAGCTGTGGATATCTTCTCTATTGGTGAGACTTGCGAGCACAATGAATTCTTTCGCTTCAGGTCGCAGTCTGGATTATATCGGTTCTCATTTCCACCACGAGAGAGGAGATGCTTAGGCGAATGTAGATGTCCCGGTGAAGCGTCTGCTATTGGCTTAGTAGCCTTTGTATCCCATCGCACACCTAGGCCCTGCTATACGAGCAAATCATGTATCTTGAAAACGGAGCTATTATTGGCATACACTGAAGGGGTCCGACGCCGAGGACGTGGGCTGCATCGTCGCCTACCCTGGCAGTATTGTCGGTCGCGAGAGGCAAGTTCCGTGAATTTGTGACCACCTGCACGGGACTGCCGCTTCCTTCAAACACAGGCGAATGGCGGGCGCTAAGCTTAGATCCCGCTATGGGGCTATATGTACCGCTGAACGTGCTTCCAAAACTTATCAACAGTTCGGGGACGGGCCCTGACCACGATAGCAGCTTCGAAAGTCTTCCAGGAACAGCGGGATCGCATTTCAGCGTATTGACCAGCCAGTTGGGTCGGCGTTTTATCGTGTGACATTGCCATGTTCAGGTTGCAGATAAGAGCTATCCATCCATGCATAATAATGGGCGTGGTACCTGGCGATCATGGATCCAGGCGAGTTGAAAACTCGAACGGGCATGATTGGTCAGCCTAGTCTCGCATTCTCGCATTGCCAAAACCGTGATCGGTCGTGCCACTGCAGCCGCTGGGATTGCGCGTCAACTTGATACTTGGCTTTCTCAGCCTTGCGCCACGCAGCCTATCACATGAGGCTTATCCAGCCCCCAAATTCGTCCCCGCCGAGTCACAAAATATAGCACACCTTCAGCCGTTCCATGCTCTGCCAATTTCGGCCAGCTGAAGGGGTGGAGCGAAAAGCATTGCGACTCGTCTGAAACTTTGTGTCATGAGGCGACCTCAATGGTCGTCTTGTGACAGTGGTAGACGGCAAACTCCTTTCAGCGCTTTATTGTAGGTTATTCTAGCGAAAGGCGCGGGTAATAGTGACCAGGTTCTCCGGCGAGCTCGAGGCTGTGAATATCGTAAGGGGTTGACTGGGTGTTCAGATTGGGAACACTTTTCGACTCTAAGGTCAACGGACAGCTATCGCCTACAGAAGAACGTACCTTAAGTGAACAGGACCCACCGTTAAGCCGTTCAATACTGTCGCCAGTGCTTGAAAATCATACTCATCTCTCGCCCACCAGTGCTGCAAATGGCATCTTTCAGGAATCTATCTGCAGATCGCCACCCTCAAGAATCTTTCAGATCACGAGTTCCGAAAGCGAAGTCAGAGAAGCAAAGCACCGATGACTTTGCACTTCCTTTGCATGTTTTTGAGTGGTCGCGCAATGACCACAGCGGATCCGAAAGTTCTGGTCTCAAGCAGATTGCTGATCTAGAATTGCAAAACCAAGCAACAATTCGAGTCGTGTAAGTGAGATCCATCCAGCGGTCAAGAACTGAAGAGCTTGGGAGTCAGGTTCTCGTAGACGCCGTTGAGCGGAATCCTGTCTCTCTTCAAAGTTGGTACTGACTGCCGCAGCTTCGCTCCTCAGGACATCCCTCATCCAGCCACAATTGACGGAATGTGTGAGCTTTTCGACAGACAGAAGATCCCAAGTGCCTTCATTGCAGAGGGTTTGCAAGGTGTCTCACAGTCGTTCTCGGTTCAAAAGGACGCGGAGTCAACCTACGTATGGTTCCATTTTCTCGTCAAAGATATTGCCGTGTCGAATGGTCGAGTCGTCCATAATGCGGCGTCAAGAGAGGGCAATGATGGTAACCTTGGAGGCTCTTCCTCCGCGCAAAACCAGAGTCAGGCAAATTTCACTTGGCTCAAGCCGGGGTTCGTACTGAGGGTCCGGCACCGCTTACAACCAAGCTCCCCGCCATTACCCAGTCGTAGCACAACTGCGAGCAGTGGAAGCACTTTGATATCAAACTCCACACGACCAGAGGTGGAACTTCTCTGCTTCGGGGCGCCGACCACCATTCGCGACCGCTTCCAGAAGCTGATGGATACTGCTTCGTGCGAGGATATCCTAGAAGATCCCTACATCTTTCTCGAGATTATTATGCACGAGATGTATAAGGTGCTGGATCGGACCGGTTGGATGATCTCGGATATTTTTGGCGAAATAGAAACGGTACGTACTTTCGACGCCCATTTCGGAGTCCGAGGCCTAATGTGTCTTTAGCATACGTTGGAATTGGCAAGCACGCCTGGCAAGGCGATCGATAAGCATCCGGACTTCGCTGGCCTCCATAATCTTGCGAAGCATACAATCTACCTACGAGAGAACTGCGAGTCTGGCCTAGCTACTCTTGATGGGCTGAGGGATCACCATAAGAGCGTCATGGCTGACCAGGGAAACCCGGCACAAGCATTCACCAAACAGTCGCTCAAGTATCAAAAGACACTGTTTCAGTCAACGCAGCGCCGCCTGACCAGTCTGGACACACGAATCGCGAACATTATACAGTTGTCGTTCCACATCGTCACCCAAGGAGACAGCCGCTTGATGCAAAGCGAGAACCAGAGCATGAAGACTATCGCGGTCACGACACTCGTATTCTTGCCGCTCAGTACTGTTGCTGGAATCTTTGGTACCCAGTTCATGAAGCTCGACGACGAGCCAGGGCACCACATCACAGTTTCGCGTGATTTCTGGCTGCTTTGGTTGATTGCCGTTCCCTTGACGTTCATCGTTATTGTACTGTGGCGTGTGTGGTATGTGGACGCGAAGCGGCGCTTGACGGACGAGATTCCGAGAGATGCCGATCGCTGCATGGGATGGAAGACATTGCGACGGACGATTCAAGGGTCTAAGGAAAGCAAGAAAGGGCAATACACGGTCGTTACGCGGGAAGTGTCGCCTGATGCGAAGGTGTAGTGCGTTAGCCTTGGAGGGGGCAGGAAGAGATGCTGAACGTCACGCGTCAAGCTAGGACGGTTCGGGCATTCCGTCAGCAACTCGTTATCATGGGTCCTCGACGCTCTGCACTGTATCTCATTGCATTTTCAATTAAGCATCTTCTAATCAATCTCAAATGATATCGATGTTCTCTTCCAGTAATGATAGCAACGGGCTGCACCTTCTCGTGCCGCATATCTGAAGTCCCGTCTCCTTCAAGCAGGCATCATCGAATTGGTGGTCGCTTGGACCTGAGCAAAGATGGCATTGATAGCACTTGCAAGCTGAGTATCGACTAGCTGGTTCTACAGTGGCAATTGTTTGCTCTCACGAGAATCATGTTTTCATACCTCTATGCCGGGCCTCATCGTTAACACGCTTATATTTTCTGGCTACACTTCACATTCCACATTCCCATCGCTCAACTTTCGCGCTCTCGTACCTTGTTCGGAACATATCAATTGTAATCAAAGTCGCTCACCGATGTCTCATTTGGCGTTTGCGCAACTTAGTCTGCACGCTCCACCTCCACCTCCACCTCCGCCTGTCGACACGCGCGACACCGGCAGTCTTGTCAGACCGTACTGGACAGACATGCGATTAGTGGAGTTGCGGCAGGCGAGAGCGCTTGCCGGATTGGATACCAGCGAGATGGACGTAGAGATCGCAGAGAGAGTCATAGAGAATCCTGCGGCGTGGGGCAGGATTGGACAGTACATGACCCTTCTACGCCTTCGCGCCACTCTAGAGTCTGGACATGGCTTGGTTGAAAATAACGGTCAACGACGGTCTGAAGCGCATGCTGCGTCGGCTCGTCGAAACCGATAGAGCGGCCATGTCGACTGGGTATGGTCTAGAAGACTTGAGGTTGTCTTACATTGGCACGTACGCCAACCTTTCTGCCTTGGAGTGCGGTCACCCGTGGGCTTTCATCGGCGTGCACTTCCCCACCACGAATTCATGATTCCCCTGGAGTACTTGGAGAGACGGCTTGGACGGTAGGCGGCTGCTACCATAGAAAATAAATACACCCGACTTTGGCTAACTTCTCTTAGGACTGCAGATACATGTATAAAGCAAGTCCAACAGATGAAATACGAAGCATGTCAAAGTTCGCCCACGGTGGCCTCATGAACTTTCCTCTAGCCACTTTCAATATTTACAAGCGTGCGAGCATGGAAATGCATATACTAACACAAGCAGCACAAACGCCGTGAGCCGCGACGTCGCAATAGAGACTTCAGCCAAAGCCATGCTCACAGATATTGTATCACATTCCGCCTCGTTACAACATACCCTGATCAAATCCCAGGGATCCCAGCGGATCAGGTTCCACCTTCGCGATATCCACAGCACTACTAACTTCAATAAAGTCTTCCAATTCTTCACTTGTGGTCTTAAGCTTCTCTTTCACTGCGGTCACACCTTCAGATCCAACAATATGCCTCGCAGGCGGATTGTCGTGCCCACCGATCGCTGTCAATGCATGCACAGTCTCCGCGATCAATGAGCTCTTGACACTGTGCGGTAGGGGGGCATACAAGGAGGTCACAGTATCGGAGCTGAGCAAGTCACCCATGGTGGGTTCGCCCATGAAGGCATCTGGGCTCGTAGTCGACTCGCTATCCGGAGACTTGGCGTCGAAACCTGGGCGTGGGTTGTCGATGCGCTCCAGCTTGTCCAGAAGACCGGAGAAGATCTCACGTGCGAGTGGCGCGGGGTTTTCTTCTTGAAGGTATTCAGCCATTGGTGGGACGGAAGTGATGCGGTTGGTGAGCACGTTGACCTCCATGTTGGCTTGCACTATTGACATTTTGACGTTGAAAGGGGCGATTTCGTAGGCGAGACTCTATGAGATATTAGTAGTTGTTTGAAGAAAGTGATGGAGTTCTTACATCACAGTAACCCTCGATCGCCCATTGGGATGAGCAATACATGCCAAGACCCGGAGTGCCGAGATGTCCAGCTATGGATGGTCAGTATCGCTCAGAAAGGAGAGCGTCTACCTACTGATACCTGTTATGACAATCACGTGCCCGTTCTTCCTTTCTCTCATGACGGGCAGGATGGCCTTCATGATGTTCACGTTGGCAAAGAAATTGATCTCGAAGATCTCATCCACCAGGCTGATAGTCCGATTACTTTGGGCTAGCTCCTCTACGGCACCGATCACAGCTAAGGTAAAGATGTATCAGCTACGACTCACCCAATGACAACTCGACATCTTACCTTCGCTAGCCGCACACAGAAGCACATCAATGCGTCCAAAAGCCTCTACTGCTTCCGCCACAGCTGCTTGACATTGGCCAACGACTCTTGCATCCAAGCCAACTACCCGCAGACGTTCGCGCCATCGCTCCGTCTTCTTCACATCTTCAAGAAAGTTTCGGAAATCTTCGCTTTGGCCTTCTCTTTTCTCGAATTCGAGCGGCATTACACCAGCTACAACATAGTCGCCATGCTCAAGGACCTGTTTTGCTAGCGCAATCGCGATAGGTGATACGCCTCTCGTGATGAACCATACGCGCGGAGCATTGTGTGGTGGGAAGTGCGGGGATCGTGGCCGTGGCGGCTTTGATGATGTGGGCGCACTGCTCGTCATGTCGGTGGAGGAGTTGCGAATACATGCATTGCGATCTGAATCTGCGATACGCTCACTGGATATTTCGTTGACGCTGCGTCGCGCATTGATGGTTTGCGGGGACGGCAGTGGAGCTGCCTAAAGCCGTCGCTAGCTGAATATGCACTAGCGTGGGTCACAAATTGAGATTGAGCATTCACTGCTCACCTCACCACAGCAATTGACCGCCAAGAATATCACGATACTGCAGCAGGAGGTTGGCTTGGGTATACTACTCTGTGTACTGTATAAGAATATGACGGAGCATCAAACCTCTCGACTAGCTCTAACTTCGACCGGTTGAGTCATCTGCCAGCAACGCATCACCGACGGCTCCTTCACCTGGGCTCACCAAAAGTATGACAGATCTCCTGCCCCCTCTCAAACTCTGCCTGCCACCCCAGCCACCTTGTTTCACTCCCAGCCTCTCGGCTTTCTTTGCGCTCTTGGCCGCACTTTAGCAAATCTTCTCTCTCCCACACTCTTGCTTTAAACCTTTCTCTTCGCTCCAACTTCTCACTACTTTCAAACTCTACGAATCGCTACACGATCAAACAAAAGCACGAACTTATCGACTCATGATGACTCTCAGTCTCTTCGAAATTGCCTGCCTTGATTGGGACGCGGCTTTTCAGGCACCGGAGGTCCCCCAGCCCTTCCTACCAAACGGCGGTCGTTCCGAAGAGCTTCTTACGTTCAAGAAGGCCATCGACTTCACGGGACAGCGTGGTAGTTGGATCAAGAAGGACAACTTCCGCGCCCGCGGCGGCGTCCACAAGCGTAAGCGCAAGCCTGAGGCTCGTTCAGCCCGAGACGCCATGGCACCTCTGGCCCTTGCCCAGCACCAGCGTCACTATGTCCACCTCATGTCAAGGGTCCTCAACATCCGCACCAATGCTTCGCCCTTCACTCTCATACTCGATGATCTCAACCAGCGCGCCATGCCGCTTGTTAGCGAGCTTGTACGTCGCGCACTTTCACGCAACGTCAACGTTGTAGTGATCTCGTTTGAATCCATTCGGTTCCCCCCTGCAGTCCGCAGCATTCCCACATACGGCCAGTCTAGCGGTGACCAGATCATGCATGACCTTCAGAAAGCCATGGACGACGCCAAGGAGAGCCTCGTCATCGTTGACTCACTATATGAGCTGCTCAACGTCGAAGGCATCGACATGAGCGCGCTGTTCAATCTCGTCGCTGGAAAGTTTGCCTCTACGCTTGTTGGCATCTACCATCAGGACATGTTTCCTGCTCAGGATCCGATCAATGCGTACGCCCCGCAGCCGCTCGACCTCATCAAGTACATGGCCACATCAGTCATCACCTGCAAGTCATTCGCACATGTTCTCGCCGCCAAAGCCGCCAAAGAGCGCAGCCTCCCTGAGCCTACTTATGGTCTACTCCAAGGCGCTGAAGGCATCGTCCAGTGTCTCGATGCCAACGACCACCGTGGTATCGTCCTGGAGGCCGAGTTCCGACGCAAGTCTGGTCGACCAGAGAGTGAGACATACTTCCTCCGCACCGCGCGTTATTCCGACTACAGCATGCCCACGGGTGGCCTGCTCTATGGTATCTTGAAGCAAGAATTCGTCACCCTCCTCGAGATGGTTCCAGCCTATGGCAGCCAGGAAATTCTCGGACTGGTGCAGGCTGCTGCGAACGAGATCGAGTCGACCTTCAACCTCGGTCTCACCGACAAGCAGAAGCAGGCCCGTGAGGGTGTTGTGCTTCCCTACTATGACGCTCAGAAAGGTGAGGGTGGTGAGGGTGGTCGCATCCTGTACGACATGGGTAGTGAGGACGACTTCGACGAGGAAGAAGATGAGATCTGAGCGTGAGGCGTGTGTTTCCTGTCCGTACCGGTCTTCATGATGATTCGAAGGCTGTGGTTCTCATTGAGGAATGATCTGGGTATACCCTGCATGGTTGGCGTTACGAAAAGCTTGGTGGTCAGGATGAGCGCATTCTGGCAATGGTGGTCTTTCTAGCAAAAAGTCTGTTCTGCTTCACAGGTTAACGATGCGCGATGCATATCAATAAAAGTTCAAGGCATGTCCATTCATTTCTAAGTTCGTGTGATGATACGAGCTGGGTGGCGTTTTGAAGTTGACGTCCTCCGCCCGGCGCGGCATGCATAGTGATTGCCCCGGCATGCATAGTGATGCCCCGGGCATGCTCTGTAATCGACACCATCACAGAACTTCCCCAATTCGGCAGGTTCAGCCTAGCGTCATATCTCTTGGCATACATTTTCCTAAGCCTTGCCTTGTCACAACTCCCCCAGTCCCACTACACTCACTCACCACACAACACCACAATGTCGGATAACGAGCGACCCCGTGACCGCTATCGCGAGCGAGACAGCCGCCGCGAGCCACGAGAGGACCGCAAACGAGGAGGCACACCCACCGACCGCCGCAACCGGTCGCGCAGCCCACGACGAGAGCGCGGTGGCCGGCGCAGCGACAACAACCGCTACAGGTCACGGTCACCTATCCGACGCGATGATCGCGATAGAGATGGCGCACGTGAACCCCGAGGACGAGGCCGAGGAGGCGATCGCGATCGCGACAACGACCGCGACGACCGGCGGCGCGACGCACCACGGGGTCCCCGAGGCGGCGCATCTGCACCCAGCGGGCCTCGAAGATCCGACTTCGCACCGCGCGGCGGGCCCGTCAAACCCCCGTCTGCGCCACGCGAAATCGTCACGAAAGAGGAGTCGCCGGATGTGGAGATGAAAGAGGATGCCCAGAAGCCTGACGACATGGACGAGGATACGTGGCAGATGAAGAAGATGATGGGATTCGCGGGGTTCAAGTCGACAAAGAACACGAAGGTACCTGGGAATGATAAGAACTATGGGGTGAGGAAGGATAAGCAGATGGAGGCGAGACAGTACATGAACAGGCAGGGTGGATTCAACAGACCGCTGTCGCCAAGTAGAGGCTGAGGTGGACGTCTGCGAGTACGGTTTGAACAGCATGGAAGGATGCACGGATGAGGTCAGGCATGAGCAAGTATGGCCCACAAGCATCAGAGAATACCAGAGGGCTTCAACATACGGCGCAACGAGGAAGGTTGCGCTACGCCGCAGGAGCTCACAGGCTACGAGAGCTTATCGAGCTTCACATGTGGATCATTTGATTTGTGGTATGGCACTCCATTCTTTCTTGTCACTTTTGCGATGGCGTTGGCTCGGATCTGACACGCACAGAGCAAGGGCATGAGGGTTCGCAGAACGGGAAGCGTACTGTGGGTGCACAGCACTACCAGGTGCATGACTGGTCTCAATAGTTTGATTACCTCCTCGACAGGATTGGGTGCCAGTTCGTCCAAATGCAATTAAGCAACCCCGAACCTTACCATCCAAACATGATCTCAAATGTTGCCTTTATCGACACATGTCCGCGTCTCCTGCGTCTATAAAAGATTCGTTCCTCCTTCCTCTAGTCTTCTCAATCCTAAACATTTATCCACGTTCTCCAAAATGCTTTCCAACTTGCACTATGTGTTTCCCTCCTGCCAGGTTGCGGGAATACGTTGCTACATGTGGTCTCTTTGCACAAATTCTATACTCAGCACACTTATGTGAACCTCTTCGCAGAAGCAGTTCACACACATCGAAATCGTTCTCCAAAACCGACTGTTGCTTGGACGATGCTCCCAGACTCCAAAATTACGCAGACTTCCCCGATATGCTTGCGCCATCGTGTTGCTGCCGTTACACCGCAAATCCGAAGCGATGACGTGACATGTGTTCACCGTCACCTTCCGAGAGCGCTATAAACCTCGTCGCCGGTGCCTGGTCCTCCACAGTATACCCCGTCTCCCTTGGTTCCTTCGAAAGTATACCAAAACATCGCGATGAGAGACCTGCTCTGCAAAAGACGACACGCGATCAATCGATGGGATTGGTCTTGTGGCCAGAAAAAATGAGGTTATGCGTGCTCTCATGGGCTTCTGACGTTTCTATTATTTCGTATGAATGAGTCTAAAAAAACAGGCCACAAATTGCGCATGTCCGCGCGGGGAAGTCGAAACGATTGTCCGAAGTCTACATGTGCGTTGGGCTGGGCGGATTCGCTGTGAAATGAATGTACAGCAACCACATGCGGCTGTTCGTCGCTCAGGACGCCAATATATATATCATTCGTTTTCATCTTTCTTCGACTTACCAGCTAGAGAGCTTCATGGAAGTGGCGTGTGTCTGAGACGACCAATCCAAATGGAAATAATGGGATGAGATTGTTCCGTCGCCTAGAACGGTGCGTGATCATCAACATGTGCTGCGAGGTCTGTAGGGCTGTTCACTTCGCTGAATGAACTTAATGTATTTTCATCGTCATTATGTCTGCGTCAGCATCCAAAGACATAGACACAAAAAGGCTTGCTCATGTGTAAACCCGTCCCACTAACGCTGCAATATGTTTAAAGACCACATCAATTCCAAGATAGATCCCAGATCGCTTCGCATTATATATAATACTTCGGTGCCACAAGGACACTTAACTATCTATCTGGACGCATCAACATCATCGACTTGTTGCAAAATCCCTGGAGAGCCTATTGATGAGTTCTCTGTCCCGCGCCACGCAAAAGCATCATAACGATGCTGTCAGAAAGATCATGTCGAATTCCGGACCGAGCTGGACCCAAAAGATCGTGGAATCTGCACATGTCCGCGAGCCAAAAGCACTGGAACGATGGAGATGTCAATATGGTTTACATATCACGTGGATGATCAGACTTATACTGTCTGGCATGAATATAAAAAGCCGTCTTCTCACAACGTTGCTACATCACGCCTCCTCCTCCTTGCACCGAGTTTCTCAAATCCTACGACAACCTTGCAATGTCTGCGCGTCCTCCTTCTCCGCCAAATCGCCACTGCCTTGCTCACATGGCTTGTTCGAGTTTCCGCGGCGCAGCAGCACTGCCAAAAAACGCTTGAGTCCGCACGATGGCGTTGGGTGTTCCCCGTGTGCGGTAAGATGGCACTTGCACAGAAATTTCAAGTGGATGGTGTGGAACTCGGAAAGGAAATGTTGTGGGAGTCCGAAACAAAATACTGGAAATCACATGTCGTTGCAATTATTGCGTGGATTGAGACGGACACGATATAAAACATCTGGCGATCAGGATGCTCGCTCGCTCGAATACAAGAGTGTGCAATACTCACAACATCGAAAAAGACACCTGTCACAGCGCATGGGGCGTAGACTTCTTGCGAGGTATAAATCTCTCGCGTCCGTCGGCTGGGCATCTACATCATACCACAACTCAGATCGCAGGACCTCGAAAATCTGGATAGACGAGTTCCATGTGCGTGGAGCGAGCTGGGCTCTGAAAATGACGCATGGGACGAAAAATGTGCTTCTGTCGATCGGAGAATTCTCTCTGAAGGGCGCTGGTGGGAAGCACAATGTAGTCATCGGTTCGCCCGCACAGTCAGTTGAGGAGTGGCGTGGTTGGACTGTGTCGTTTAAACCTAGATATACTTCCCAGGAAACTACTACAAAAGGCAAGAATACAGGAGTGATGTCTTTTGTCTGATCTTGCTCGTCAAGTCCTTGAACGCGAAAACTCTGTGCATGAGCATGCATGGTATCTAGTGTCGTGTCTGAACGGTACAAATACTCCTGCTGCCTCTTTCATGTGGCGGGGAGCATTATTCAAAGCCTAGTTCCTGTCAAAATAAAAGGTACTCGAGGAACATGCTTTCGCTGTCCACTTGAGCACCAGTGCTCGGAAGGTGGAGCGCATTTGCGCTGGGGTTCGAAGGGGTGACGTCGAAAACTTTCTATGGCCAATCATGCTGTGGAGTAGCATCAGAGCAAGAAGCTAGAAATTCTCGTGATGGCGGTTTGGGAAAGTTGCTCATGTCACATATATATGTTCCGGAGGTTGGCTCGACTTTCTTTCCTTCCAATTTCATCCAGAGACACGAAAAGAAAAGTCTACAAAACTGTGATGGATGAACGATCGATGATATAATGCGATATATGTACAAGCTTAATTATAGCGTCAATCTTATCATAATGTGTTACTTCCCACTTTGTTCAAAACGCCCAACATGCTATGCATCAATGCCAGCGGCTTAGTTGTTGAACGACACTACATCAACCAGACAGTATGGCGGATTGTTTCTTCCCGGTCCATCAATCGCTTGATGAGGCCATAACGAATGACCCGCATCTTGCATGATCATGAAGCGGCACCCTTAATTCTATATTTAGATAACCCACACTTTCGTGATAGTGACGAGGTTGGGTCGTCATAAGCTCAAGTCGCTCGCGAACTATTTTGGTACTCTTTGATTGATTTCACATTCTTCAACATCGAATGGACCTGCTTCATGCTTTACAGATTGTATCGACACAACAGACACACGCGCTGACCACAGGTGTCTTGGTAAAGATGTTGCGTCAAGATCTAGGTATAGTGGTTGTACAATGGTCTAATCTTCGTTGCCAAATATCTCTAAGAGTGTGGCTCATCGTCGAACTGGCTGTTGAATCGATCTGGCCACTCCCTCTGGGACCTCTCCCCCTCCCCTTCTACTTTCAATCTACTAGGGGCCTTTGCAAACCCAGATGTTGGAGTTTCGCCCAGAAACGTCCCCGCGTAAACGCTGGAATTGCGATGGGCTTTTCTTTCACGAGCCCCGGGTGATATGGGATTCCGGTGGGTCGGGGTTTCCTGCGAGCGTGACCTAGTGTGATTGTACTTGCTAGTATCCACGAATGGCATCGATGCACTGGGTTTCCCACTTGGAGAGACAACAAGAAGTGGCTTTTCAGGCGGCTGATCTTTCGTCTTCTGAAGGAGGAGCATGGTTTCTCCAATGCTGGCAGGTGCCTGGTGTGCACGATCAAGTGTCGGCCAAAGCGGCTTTACTAAACGCATCATTCCGCTGAGAGCACCATTTGATAACTCACCGGCAATGGCTTGGGCTGTGCTAGTAAGAATCCGTTCAAATGATATGGAACGTGGGACTCACCATCCGTATTTGATATCGAGGAATTCTCAATTATTCGCAGAGCCGCCTTGACTCGCCGGGTACGATGTTTGTTGAGCAAAATATTGCGCTCTGTTGGATTGGATCCGGAAATTTGGTCTAGAAAGGACTGTTCGTCATAACCCGGACACAGAAGACTGACCATGTATTCAGAAGGTGATACAACATGATTACCGGTAAGATCCAGAATTTCGAGCGTCGCCATTTTGCCAATTGCGGGCGGTACGCCCTGGATGTTGTTGTTAGACAAAGACAAGACCTTCAGATCGTTCATTTCCGCGATCCAGCTTGGAATGTAGCGTAGATGATTACTTCGCAAATCCAATGCATGAAGTTTTGGAACACTTCGGATTGCATCTGGTATTTTGTCAAAACTGTTGTTTCCAAGGTCGAGGCTCGTGAGATGACTGTAGAGACACAGAGTTGACGGGACAGTCTTCATGCGGTTCCGTGCTAGCGTCAGCGACACGGTACGTTCATGGCTCAAAGTGTATACTGCGTCCAAGGGCAGTTCAGTGATATCTTGATCACTGAGGGTTACGTCATAAGATATGAGTTTGTTTGCTTCCGCAGCCCCAATAGGTGCCCCAAAACTTTGCACGAATCGGCCCCATTGATGCATCATCTGGTCCGCTATCGCTGCCATTATTGGTCCGGACATTTGCTGCATGTTTGAACGAGTGGCATTTTCGACTGAACTAGGTGAGGTGTCCTCTGTCAACGCCGCCAGGATAAGGCGTCTAGTAGCAGGCAGATGACCTGCAGTCCAAGCCTTCATGGCCTGGTATTTAACGTCGTTTCTTGCTTCACTTATGATCCAGTCCTCTTGAGGCTTGTTCCGCGTATCATTGGTTTCTGAAGTAACAGTAGATCGCGAATGCACCGCCACCATTCCTGAACGACGAGTGAGGGCAGTTGACCATCGTTCCGATAGTCGTTTTTGGTCGGTTTCAATGAGGCCCGATAATCTGTTGGTGTGTTGAGTGACCTGGGCCTGAAGACTTGCGGCGTCCAACGTTGCATTGCTCTGCAGGCTGTGTCTCATAGACAAGACTTCATCCTTTGCCTCTTCTAGGAAGTCGCTGGAAGTTGTCGACACAAATCCCATTGAAGTCCTTGGGTTGGCATATAAGGATGATTTGGACTCTTCCGCCGAGGGTATTACAAGGTATTCGTCATCGCTTCGGCCGTCGTTGTAGTCTCGTTCCGCTTGGTCAAGATTGATCAACGAAGTCCGATGATCTAGCGACAGGCTTTCGAGTAGCGTGCGCTCCTGGTCTTCTTGAGTAGATACTTCTGATCCTCCGGGAAGAGACCTGGTCGTTTGTTAGCCAGCAGACTGCAAAACGAGAGAGGGTACTGACGCTCGCCGTGCTACCTTCTCAGTCACATCCAGAGTTCCGAGCATTAGAGCCAAATTAGACTTGTACGCTTCAATCGCTGCCCTCAGGACGAGGATCTTGGGCTTTTGAAAGACCACCCATTGGACCTTGCCAACAAAGCTGAATTTGCCGTCTTTACCGTCTTTGCCTACAGCCATGCTTCGTACGTTTTCGACGACCTTCAATATCTCCGTAAACATCTCCCGGCTAGCGTCGGTCATGTCCTGAACCATTTCGAAGCAATGTCCGTAGTAATCGGAGCCCTGTATCTTTTCGAGGGCATTGCCCAACGTCTTCAAAACCGTGCAAGAAGAGCGAATCTCGCTACCGATCATCCTTGCTTCCTGTCCAGCTGAGCCGACATCGGCAGCGAGCTGCGACAGAACGAGGGCGACTTTCGTGCCGGCTGACACGATACCGATGATGCTTCCAGCGAGTTCCGCCATGATGGTGGTTTTGTCAGACTGCAGCTATATCCATCGGCATTCCACATAAAAGGAGCGTTCCTTGGCGGGATATCGGGTTTGCTCAACACCCGTGTTGCCTGCGGCCGTGGCTTGCCTGAACTGGACTCGTGCTTCCCGCGAAAGGAAAGTCCAGTAAAAGTGAAGAGACGAAATGTGCAAGGTGATCAGACGAGAAGAGACTCAACGTGGTATTGAAACGATGTAAACCCCTCACAAATTTTGGGCGCAAGAGGAGGCGATCGGCCAGGCTGAGGAGCTGAGTTGCTAACCGCCGTGGCGGTGCAGCCTGCATGTGTGGCGAAGCAGTTGGATGAGCAGTCTGAAACAAGGCGCTCTTCAAGGCACTCCTATCCCAAGATGATCGGACGGCCATAGTTCCCGAGAAGACAATGATTCCATGTGAGCTCCACGCCAGGTGTTTAGTGCAGCGTCCTGCGACGGTCTTTGCGGCCGAAGACTTCCCGTCACCGCTGCTGAAGACTGAAACACATGGAGCAGATGGTGTGATCACGAATATACCGTCGCTATGGAGGACTTATGAACAAAAGTGTCTAGAGTTTCAAAGTGAAAGCACGGTGACAATGGCGAGAGACTTCCACGGCGGAACGTTTATCCGAATGACGAAGTAACCCGCATCGCGATAGCTCTTGCACCCCATCAGCATCATCACCTCCGCCAGATCAACACCACAACATCTCACGATGCATCTCTCAATATCCACTCTGGCCACCCTGGCCTCAACCGCCTCTGCCGCCCGCTTCCTCCTCCAGATTCCCACCACCGCGCTCCTAAACCCCTCCACCCTTCCCTCCACTACACACGCAACCCTCCAATCCTCCGGCCCACCACTCGATGCCTACCTCACACGCTCCAACACCTTCAACTTCGCCAACGTAAGCGCTGGGTCCTACCTTGCTACCGTGCACTGCCGAGACTATGCATTCGAGCCGCTACGCATCGACGTCAGTCTCGAGGAAGCTATTGAGGGCAGCGGCGAGAAAAAGGAGGTAGTCAAGGCGTGGCAGACGTTTCTTGGAAACGAATGGGACAATAAGGGCGAGAGTAGAGGGGAGGGTGGGAATGGTTTGGTGATCGAGGCGAGGGTTGTGGGGACCAAGTACTTTTATCAGGAGAGGGGTGGATGTAAGTTGCGGGTGGGAGAAAGCAGGTGACATTCACACTAACGGGCTACAGTCTCGCCGCTGAGTTTCTTGAAGAATCCGATGATTCTTATGGCGGTTGTGTCGATGGGATTGATGTTTGGTATGCCGAAGTTGATGGAGAACAGTAAGCAACACGTCTCATCCTGCGCCCTCAGTACTGACAACATCTAGTGGACCCGGAGATGAAAGAAGAGTTTGAGGAAATGCAGAAGAACGGCGTGCTTGGATCGGGTACAACGAACACTGCGGCACAGATACAAAACTTCGATCTCGCATCGTGGATGGCTGGAAAGACAGACTCTGGTAGTGCGAGCAGTCGTGGACAAAGCCCAGCTGGTCAGGCGAAAAAGCGATGAGCAGACATGCATCATATGATAAATAAAGCAGTATGCACTGTCTCAAGAGCGAGGAAGAGCATATGGCACTAGATTGCGATGCCCAATTTGGCACGCCATTGCAGAACATTTTGAACCCAAAGAGCTGCCAAGCCTGTTCTGCACAATCTTTGCGCTCTACGCCTCCCGACAATCGACTCAAACGCCGGTAACACCGCCCTTCTCTCCGCCTTCCCTCCTCGCAATCTCTTCAACGTCCAACACCGTCCCCTCTCTCGCACTCTTCTCCAGCTCCTCCTTCTTGACACCACACTTGGCACTATACGTTGCCTTGTCGCGCCCGCATGTCTTCTCCCAAAACATATTCTCACCCCAACAACTGCTTCCCACTAGTTCTAATACCAACACACTGACCACCAGCCCGGTCGTCGTAGCCACCAACTGCAAACTATTCATATGCGCTTTGGGCAGCGTGATAATGATAATTGAGACGAGCATGCGGAATACCAGACGCGGGTGTTTTTGAATACGCTGATTAGGAATCTTGCGGTGGGTGTGGGTGAATGCGATGATGCTGAGGCAGAAGAGACTGATGCCGAGACCGCCGCAGTAGAACCATTGCAAGCCGTCAGAAATGTGGTCTTCAGACCGTGGGATGAAGGTTTCGAATAACGAATCCAGGGGTGCATCGGGGCAGTCGTGGGCGCGGACTAGGACGGCGAGTGCGGAGGCGGAGAGCACGAAGGACATGATAAAGGGAAGATGGATGGAAAACCATATCAGTGCTGCAAAAGGATGTCAGTATCCGGCGAGCGAAGAGGACGAAGCGAGTGAGGAAAACATACCGCTGAAGACATGCCGCCGAATAGCATGCGTGTGGAGATTGAAACTGTCAATCTCGAAGTATATCCAGTTGAACACGAACGCCTGGACGAGGCCGAGGACTGCTTTGCCGAAGAAAGCATTGATGCCAAATTCCACGTTGCTTTGGTACAACAAGCCGAGCACGCAACTGCCGAAGACCAAGGTCACAAACGCATTCGTCCGCTCGATCCGATGTTCGATATTCGTCCCCGGGAAGAACTCCAGCCGCTCCTTGATCTTTTGCGGGATATGTTTCGCCATCCACTTGTTCGGCCTTTGGACGAAGATCATGAGTATGTGGCCGAACAGGTCGAAGACAATGGCAGGCCAAATAAGTCCCTGTCGCGCCGGCTCCTCGACATGAATACTCCCGATCCACAGCGCCACAGGGATAAGCGTAATGACCCCGTTCCCAATCATACTGCCCCTCACCATCGGAATCGTGTACGCATACCAGAACAAACTCACCGTCATGAACAGTCTCGCCGCGAGATAGAAGCCCACGAGTGGTGCGTAAGTATGCTCAAAGGCACTCGCCATGTTGGTTGTGAAGCCCAACAAACACGTCAGTATGAAAAGAACAGACATGCGCCTCAACACATCGTCGGAATCAAACCACGAGATCAACAACCCGACATCAGACCAAAACTTCCAGCCCATGATAAACGTAATCACAAACCGCAACAGCGACTCCCCCGTCGCATGCTCCGCCGCCGTATCGCCCGTCAGCGCAATAATCCCCACATAAAACAAATCGATAAACAGCTCGTAGCTCGCGACTTCCTGCGCCTCTCTCGCCCGCCACAACAGGCCCTTGTGGAAGTACTGCCGCACTATCGGCCGCTGGTACACGTGCATGAAGGACCCCAGCTTGCGCTCCGCGTGCCACATGTCCTTGTCGAAGCTGGAGGACCCGGATGTCGAGGCCGTGTCGGACGAGTCGTGCGTGCGCAGGTGCGCCGAATAGCCGTATTTGGAGAAGTTTGCGTCGAGCTGGACGGCGTGTTGGGAAATCATGTGGATTTCGGAGCTCAGGGCGTCGAGGTCGCGGATGACGCGCTCGAATTCCGGGGCGAGGGTGGGGTGTTGTTCGTGGAGTTGCTTGTGGCGCGTCGAGTGGTGCTCGTGGGTGTGGCGGAGGGCTTCGAGCTGTGTTGGGGTTAGGATATTGATTGAGTTGCGCATTTGGAAAGAGACTTACATGTTCAGGACTTCCATGAATGACTAAATCGAAATCATCCTTCTCGTTCGACGCACTCAGCGTCTTTCGCAATGTATCCGCTTCATCAGGAGATTGCGCAACATGCACGGTCCGCCCATCTGGTCTGAAAAACTGCTTCACTCTCTTTCCCGTATGGCCATGAACATGCGGATGATGATGGTGCCCATGGTGTGTGCTAGCAGGCGTTTCAGTTCCAAGTAGGGTCTGTGGAGTATCTGCCATCTTGACTGATCAAAATCAGACAACAGTCTCCCACCTCATTGAGTTCGGAGGTGGAGCTCGATGAATAGTCAACATGGGGAATCGCAAAGTATATCTTGATCGCTATGCATCGCTTTGGCCCCGCCCCAGCGCCCTCAAAGAAGTGGTGGCTTTGGCTCGATCGAGGCTAGCCGTGTGCTTGATTGGCTGGAGCGAAAGTGAGTTTGGTGAATAAGCAGAGAACGTGCATGGTAAGCTGCGCGGTGGCCATAGCTTGGGTTTTCAGGGTCCAGGATTGCTGGAGGCACGGCGACATGGGACATTAGACTCCCAGATCCGACCGGATCCGAGTAGCAATGCTGATGTAAATTCTGCCTTGCGCCCACCTTGTTCATTATCAAAAAGCCTCACAGCCTTGGACCTTGTGTCCGAACATTGCGCAAGACCTGCCCAGAGTTGTTGTTGGCTTTGTCAGAGATTATGCTGGACAACAAGACTTTGCCGAGATCGCTTAGGACGAGAATGGTCTTTGATAAGCAAAGGCCAAACGCCTTATTGGCACGCATTAGAATCTATCGCCTTTGTGGAACCAAGGAAATTGTTGGCAGCAGTGTTGTGCTCCGTACTGTACGGTTCGCCATGTTCACCGCTGCTTGCAGGATGGCCAGGGTAATGCTCTGTCCTAGAGTGCGCATCCGATCGTGTACATCGTGGCCTGCAGGTCCTCGCCAGCTGTTCAGGCGGCTTGGGACGTCGCGCACATTCGTAAGAGCCTCCAGTAATGATAGCAGCATATCCTACTCTGCTTGTACCTTATTCGCCGCAAGCTGCGCCTCATCAGGAAACCTGATAGTCCTCTGCACCTCACCCTCGGGCTGCAGCGCACCAACATCACCACTATCGTTATTGATTACCTTCCTGTGTCCTTCACCGTGACCTCTCCCTGTAGTTGGTGGAGCAGACAGCGGCACAGGTGCTTGACTCGTTGCTCTAGAAGTACTCCCTGAGCCATGACCGGATGGGATGATCGAGCGGCCAATGCGCACAACGCGCTGAGGAAGTGTGTCACCACTGCGCGACCATCCAGGACGTCGACGAATACGCTGCTCAGCATCCATCGGTGTCCCGTCGGTGTTTTCCGAGACGTAGAAGGCTTGATCGTTGTCTTCGCGTTGGGTAGAGAGAGCGTTGGACAGCGTGCGTGGGATGAAGAAGCCCAGTTTTGCCATGGGGATACTGAGGCCGTGGCCGACCTAGTATAATTATTAGATTTATTGACAGGGTAGAACGGATTTGGGTGCACTTACGATTGAGCAGATGCAGAGGAACCAGATAACCACGTTCATAACCTCCATGAGGTACTGTGCATCCTCCCTGACCTCGCCGTCTACCGTGATCTTCCTGAGAAACTCCAAGCTCACGTACAAGTAGAAGATGGCACTAACACCAATGGGACCGAAGAATCCCACGAAAAGCGCTTGTCGCTTCTGTTCAATTTGGGGAATGTACTTATGCATCGCGTAGACGATGGGTAGGCGTCGTAGCAGCAGCACCAAGATGCCGAGGAAGACCAATCGAGTGATGGAGATGACTTCGTTGTGGTAAAACTCGGGCCAAGGACACACGGCTCCGAACCAGATGAAGATGGACACGTTGAGCAGCATGTCGATGGTGGGCTGGAAAGAGTCGTCCTGCGTTTCGAGCCGGAACCAATCGTCCCAGGTAAATGTGTTGCCAGCGATGAAGCAAGCCAGGACATCGTCGCTACCAAGCATGCCAGCTGTGCCGACGATGAAGAGCTAATCGAGCGCGTCAGTCAGTTTGCACCCGAGTATACAAGACACAGCACTTACCGCCAAAGAAATAGCATGCACCAAAAAGCTCTCCCGATCAACATACTGCCTCTCCTCGGCCCAATGCAGCAACTCTTTCGCAAGCCACCCCACCGTAGCCCCATACACCACACTCAGAATAATCGTATATCCCCACGTCTCACCAAACCACATGCCCATCGCATTCCTAACGCTATGATCCGAGCCCTGTCCACCATGCCCAACATGCTCAATCAGGTACAGCGGCAGGAACAAAAACGGATAGCCCAGACCGTCATTCGCGCCGGACTCCGCGACGACAATCTTCTGCAGCTCTTTCGGGATATTCTTATCCGCGAACTTGCCTTTGACAATCGAGTTCGACAGCACAGGATCCGTCGGCGTGACACATGCGCCGACAGCCAGCGCCTGCAGGAAACTAATATGCGGCACGAACGCAAACACCAGGAGGCTAGTTACCAGCCACATGACCGTCATGCCCGGGCCGAGGAGGAGTGCCAGACTGCGCCATTCTGTTTTGAGGTACTTTGACGGCAGCTGGATGCCAGCGAGGACAAGCTGGACGCCGAGAACAAGCCGCGTGAAGTACAGCGTGATGGTGTCGAGATTCTCGACGGAGCCGAGGGCGTATTCTTCCGGGTGCACCCAGTTTGTGGCGTGGGGAGAGAAGATGACGCCCGCGAGGAGCGAAATGACTGCGCGTATATCAGCCCAGGCACGCTGGTTCGGCGTTCCGGCACGACGTACGGGCTTCAGATAGGTAGAGTTTCTCTTTGAAGAGATACGACACAAGTCCAAAAACTGTGATAAACCCTCCCAGCGTCGCACAGACAATGTTGAAGTTTGTAAGCGCTAGGATAGGCATGTTCGTTGTTTTTGCGTTATTTTCGAGGGATGGTACAATATCCGTACCTACGTCACTTTTTCCTGAAGGAAATATCGCAGATGTGGTACAATTGCATCTATCATTGGGCGAAGAAGATGTAAAGTGTATTATAGGCTGAGAGTGGTGCACTGTTAACGTTGATAGATTCGTAGGAGTTGTGGTGAGTGACACGTTTTGCAAAGGTGCACACAAAGATCCAAGCGATTAGCCCACACATAGCGCGCCTTGGCTGACAGCTTGACAGCAACTTTCGAGGCTTGCCCATTGCTTGATGGTACTAGGAGTGAATTGACAAAAAATAGTGTTGGTGGGAAATAACATGGACGATTTCACTGATATTGGCATGCACTCTACATTGTTGCACGCTTTCAAAAAATGTCTCGCGAGCCTATGTACAAAACTCCAAATGCAGGTTTTCCTCGGTAGATCAGCAACGCGAAACTCTACATGTTCGCTGCCGCTGCTGTTTGTTGAGGGCCGTAGCCAACTTGTGGGTGTGGGGATCCAGGTGCCATGAAGTTTGTCTCTGGATTCTTCTCCGCCTTGGCTGCTGAGCATCGTGCCATTGTCGGTGAACTATATGAAAGTCAGTAAAAATTCTTCGTCGCAAAGATATTGGTGAATGACTTACTTCCTGGAAATCGAATCTGTGAAGTAAAAGTTCTCAATGGCCTTCTTCAATGGCTCTCCTGATGCTTGAGCCCCCTTGTTCTGATCAACAAGCTGTACCTTGCTCAGGCCAGGTAGCGAAACGGGCTCGACAAGGTCGTATCTTCGAAGTGCCGGTGAGATCTCCTCCATGCGGTCGCGCAGAGCCTCGACATCATCGTACGGTAGCTCAGCACCAAAGTACTCAGAGGCTGCGCGGATGATCTTCCAATCCTCTCTCGAAGCGCCTGGAAGGCCAACAGCAGCGCGCGACATCTGTACACGACCCTCGGTGTTGACGTATGTTACCGACTTCTCGGTGTAGGCGGCACCAGGAAGGACAACGTCGGCAAGCTGTGCACCTCGGTCGCCGTGGTGACCTTGGTAGACGACGAAAGCATCCTTGGGCAGCTCAGCCTCGTTGATCTCATCTGCACCAAGCAGCCAGATGAACTTGGGCTTGGTGTTTGCAACCTCTGGGGATGGTACGGTGAAGCCAACATCATAAGCACCAGTCCGGGAGGCTGTTCGTTGGAGAATGTTGTAGCCGTTCCACTCAGGCGTCTGGAAAGTGCCCTTGTTCTTCTCAACAAAAGATCCGATCTGCTCAAAGAACGACTTCGCATCGGGGTGCTCAGCGACAGAGCTGCCGACGATAATCATTGGCTTCTTAGCAGATTGAAGTTTCTTTGCGAACTCGCCAGTAAGAGCAGTCTTGAGGTCGTTTGCGCTAGCACCAAGCTTCTCATACTCGAAGGTGCTCTCAAAATCCTCGCCAATCAAACCAATCTCGAGGTCTGACCTTAGCCATTGCTTCCGAATGCGGGCGTTGAGAACAGCAGCCTCGTGTCGTGGGTTGGTGCCAATGAGGAGGATGACATCCGCCTCTTCCACGCCGTAGATCTTAGAGTTGAACGAGTAGTTGGACCGTAGGTCGATACCGTGCGCAATGGGTTTGCTACCGCCGGGCTGATCGAGGGCCAGGTTGTCCGATCCGAGCTTGTTGGCAAGGTCCTTCATAGCGACAAGTGTCTCGGTCTCAACGAGGTGGCCAGCAACGACCTTGAACTCGTTGCCTTTGGGTGCGATCTTCTTGTAGGCATTGCCAATCTCAACCAGGGCCTGCTCCCAGGTGGCGGGCTGGAACTGGCCTTCAGATCGGATGAGTGGGTTAACGAGACGTTGTGTGCTGAGAGCATCGCAGGCGAATCGTGTCTTGTCGTTAATCCATTCTTCGTTAATGTCGTCGTTCAGGCGGGGGATGACTCGCATGACTTGCAGACCTCGGGAGTCGACGCGGATGTTCGAGCCTAGACCATCTAGCACATCCACAGTCTCTGTCTTGTACAGTTCCCACGGTCGGGCCTTGAAAGCGTATGGCTTCGATGTGAGAGCACCGACGGGGCACAGATCGATGACGTTGCCGGACAACTCGGTGTCAAGGGCGGTTTCGATGTAGGTACCAATCTCGAGAGAGTTGCCGCGGCCGAACGAGCCGAACTCGGGCGCGCCGGCAATGTCGTTGGAGAAGCGGACGCAGCGCGTGCAGTGGATGCATCGGTTCATTGATGTCTGCAATATATCAGTACGCATCCTGAATAGTGGGTATGGCGGGTCCCACCTTGATCAATGGCCCAACGTTCTTGTCCTCGACAGCACGCTTGCCGCCAACCTCGTGGAAGCGTCCGCGGTCGCCGCCGTATCGCATCGACTGGTCCTGGAGATCGCACTCGCCACCCTGGTCGCAGATGGGGCAGTCAAGCGGGTGGTTGGCGAGCAGGAACTCCATGACACCCTCGCGCGCCTTGTGGACGAGCGGCGAGTCGGTCTTGACCACCATGCCAGGCTGTACCGGCCACGCGCAGGAGGCCACGGGTTTGGGCGCCCGCTCCACCTCGACCAAGCACATACGACAACTCCCGGCAATCATCAGCTTCTCATGGTAGCAGTATCGCGGGATGGTCACTCCGGCCTTTTCGCACGCCTGGATGAGGGCCGCGCCGGCTGTTTGGGGCGTTAGAGTCGCGTCCATAGCTCCACTGTCACATGGTGAGCTGGCATACCTTCAATCTTGACCTGCTTTCCATCTATGAAGCGTGTCAGCAGGCGTCCGCGGCAGCAATGGGTGGTGGCACAAACCTATCGTGAGCTCGACCTCTGCTGGCCGGGTGGCCGAGGCAGTGAAGGCCCGGCTGCCATTGAGGGCTGCACGGTACGCAGGCCTCTTCAGCGACCGGACAAAGTGTTGCCGCAGCATTGTGAGGCTCGGGGCGATGGCGATGGTCGTACTTCTGCGGAGCTTCACCTTGACGTTGACGATATGGGATGCGCCTTCCCTTGGCGCGGCGCCGTCGCATAATCCACCGCTCCGTGATTGGCCGTGGCCGGTGCGTCGTGCGCCTGCCCAAAATTCTTTCGCCGCCCGCCCTCTGCTTCTCTTCTCCAACTCATTCTGGGCGCATTTTATTGTAGGAAAGTTTGGCTCTTCACCGTGCTATCCTCTATTACGCGTCCTATAGCACGACTCACAGTGCGCCGTAGCTGGAGCAGAGGAGGTTCTCTGATGATATCTTGTTCCTTACCAACGTCGCTACATACCTTTCTTTGACTCTATGATGAACAACTCGAGTTCTATGGTCCTTTTGTCATCTGCGTCTGTCTATGGCCTCATCAGACCTCTAGATTGCGCTGGACTGACGTTTTAAAGACTCTGGTCTTATGATTATATATAAACAGCTACCCAATGTTATCATCTGCACCCAGGAGACACCTTCAGAATGCCCCGTCACGAGCTTTCAACGAGGCTTTATGTGATGCACGTGACGCGTGACGCAAATAAGGGCATAAGTCATTGTGCGACTGATATTTCCAGAGCGTAGTCCTAGGTACTACGCCATTGTACCAGGTCGCAAACATCATCGTAATTAGGGAGGAGTTGAATGCCTCAGAAATGAGGCTCCTCAATGCTTACGCAAGGTGTGCATGCGGGGAAACACTAAAAGTCAAGCATCACCCCACTGCAATACAGTCCCGACGCACCATCTGAGTATCGATAGTCTTTTGAATTCTCGATGCATCGCCTATCCTACTACAAGCAACCTACAAGCCTCGCGGCGAGACATTAAGCTCTGCGCGACATTTTGCAGTCTACCGCTCTAACGCAGCTTCAGGATGGAAAGAACAAAATACCCTTGGGCGAGATCAAAACGCCGCCGTTGAACGCAGAAAAGCCTGCTCTAAGTCGTAATATCGTATAGTAGCTCACTCGTTGTCGCTCTCGGGACCAACCTCCATCTTCGCGCCCTTACCAGCAGTCGGCTTTGCGACCAGAGGTGACATCTTCTGAGGGGGCACACCGAGACCGTTGTGGTTGCGGAAGAAGAGCACACCCTTGCCCTCGCCCTGTGCACCGACACTGGGCTCGACCCACTGGCACCAGCGGGCGCTCTTCCATAGCGCCTTGACGAAGCCGATCGAGCCATCCTTGGTGTCCGAACGATAATGACGGCCCATGACTGGCTTGATGGCCTCTGAAGCTTCGTCGGCGTGGTAGAAGGGAATCGTGGAGATGTAATGGTGGAGGACGTGGGTCTCGACAATGCCGTGGAGGAGTGTGCGTCCGATGAAGCCAAACTCACGGTCAATGGTCGCAGCAGCTCCACGGGTGTAGGTCCAGGTGTTGGCGTCGTAGTGGGGCAGAGTGGGATCGGTGTGCTGCAAGAAGGTGATGGCAACGAGCCAGTGGTTGACCCACAGATATGGGGCGATGTACCAGACGAAGAGGTTGCCGAAGCCGAAGTTCTTGCCAACCCAGAAGAGGGCAGCGAAAGTGATGGCAATACCGAGGTCGCTGAGCAAGATGAGGTGCTCATCCTTGCGCTCATACAGCGGGCTGGCAGGGTTGAAGTGGTTGACACCGCCGAAGAAGCCGTTCTTCTTGCCCTTGCCCTTACCCTCGGCCTGGCGCTCGTGGAAGTTGTGGCCAGTGACGTTGGAGATGATGTACAGAGGCCATCCAGCGAGCTGCTGGCCAATGCTGTGCAGGAGGGTGGCAATGGGCGTCTCTTCGGTCAACTCGTCGAGCTCGTGGATCATCTTGCCGATGCGCGAAGCATAGACCTCACGGGTCTTAGGCACGAAGACCATGTCACGCTCCATGTGGCCGGTGGCCTTGTGGTGCTTGCCGTGCGAGATCTTCCACGAGAAGTAGGGGACGAGGAGGGCCGAGTGGCAGAACCAGCCAACAGTGTCATTCAGCACCTTGGAGGGCGAGAACGACTGGTGACCACACTCGTGGGCCAGGACCCAGAGACCGGTTCCGAAAAGACCCTGGACAAACGTGTAGAGAGCCCACAGACCGGCGCGGACAACAGTCGAAGGGATCGTCTCGGGAGTCACGTAGTTGTGGAAGACGTAGAAGGTGGCAGCGAGCGAGGCGATGTCGCGGGCAACGTAGCCGAGGCCACGGAGACCCGATCGCTCGAAGCAGTGCTTGGGAATAGCATCGCGGATCTGCTTAATGGTGTAGTCGGGAATCTCAAATTCGTTGCCGTAAGTGTCGAGGAGCACGCCACGGCTGTTCTTGACCTCGGCTGGGCTCTCGTCGAGGGATGACAGCGAGGTGTTGGAGGCAGACTGTGCCGGCGAATCGAAGGGGGAGTTGTTGGCGTGGGTCGAGGCCGCGGAGTCGGAGGTCATGTTCCTCCTGAGCGAGGGCTGCTGTGGGCGGGCGGTGGTGGTGGCCATTGTGTGAGGAGCTGGCTGTAGATGGCAGGTGTTGCAGATAACGAGCTGCGAGGAATTATAGCCACAAGTCAATTGTGGTGGGGGAGGCGAGCGCTGCTGGACGGTTGCCGTCTTGTTGGGACGCAGGTCGCTTGTTGAGCTTGCCGTGGGGAACAAAGATCAACTTCGTTGCAGCACAGATAAGGTGGGCGGCTCTGAGCACCGAGGGGGAGTATTGTGAGAGGAGGCGGGAGAGGTAGGAATGCAAGCGGAGGTGGGACAGCGCAGGATTTAATAGCAATGCCTCTAGGCGGTGTCGACTAGAATTTTGGGAGACCCTAGGCGCGCCTGCATCGGAACAGTTAGACGCACTAGGGAGGCGTTCGAGAGAGACCAGCACCCAAGCACAGCGCTCACAGACAGCTCCAGCTCGCGCACCGTCCCCTTCTCAGTCACCACCAACTCCACTCGGACAATTGCCCTTCGCCGTCTCCATGACTTCGCCACCGCTTTGTGCGCGATGAGCACTGCACCAGGCGCGACACAGCGGGCGTAGCCACTGAGGCGTGCGTAGGATGCGTTTTCTAGCCTTGCGTCCCGCACTCTGCATCGTCCGGGGCGCTCAATTTTCAGCAGATCCCTTCCAACCGCTGCCTTGGCGCTGTGTTAGGGCAAATATCGGCACGCAGACCGCCAGTTTGAGCCCATCGTCGCGCGTTATTTGATCTGTCCTCCATGGCCTCGCCTAGATGTCTCCACCCGCAGGTACCAACACATCTGCCGACCACTCGACGAGCTGCAACATGCTGCAAAATAAGACCGGCGTGCAAGACGCGATGTTTATGGCTGTCTCGCACGCCTCACATCGCTCTGGACAGCATTGCAGCTCGTTCCCGCGCGCAATGGCTCCGTCAAATTGTTGGTGCACATCGCAGAAAGCCGGGTTGCTTGTCCTGCAGGGTCTCGGCTGTGTGCCTACAGGGGTCGCCAGGCACTCCGTCAATCCGATTGCCTGGTCTTCCATTCGCCGAGGCACCATTCAACAATGTAAGCCACCACTGCCACACGTGGAGGGGTTCTTGGTCCACATGGTAAAGAGGTCGTCATTGTTCGTTGAGTGCCGCGGCCGCCATCAGAGAGGACGAGACCATGCGATACAGCATGTGAAGAATATCGCCCGAAACGGGTCGTGTTGCGACTGTAGTGGCGAGGGGTCAGATGTCGTTGAAGATGCGAAGTGGTGCTCTTGATCCACAGCGAAGCCTAACGGGTAGGAGCTGGAGCACGGGACCAGCTAAAGCCTGGACACAATGCAAACAGGTGTTCAGTATGGCTTTCTGGGACCATCAGCTCGCCTTGTGAGGCACGCTTCGCTTTCAATGTTGGCGATGTCACAAGACGTCTAGTCTCGACCTCTGTGGGCGATTTTTACACTCACTGCGTGCGATTTTTGACGATTTGTGGCTATCGAATTTCAACTGCTTGAAAGATCATAGTTACCGATGACCTCTTTACGTCACCATATCGCAACCCTCGACGACAGGAGCCGCCTCGCGCAGTCAAGTCCACCGGACCACGCCTCTGTAGTTTTGCTTGTTCCAGCACTATAATGAGCGTTTTGGTTGATCGCATTCTCCAGCGAAGCATGCGTCGATCTACCATTAAACAGGGCACATGCAGTCAGACAACATTAGCTACGAAGCTGAAGAGATTGTCCAGTCATGTACCGCAGTGGCGCTTGACTGGCTCTCATCTGGATGTGGCTGTCTCAGCCTTGTTCGCATTACACCAGTGGTCGCTCCAGCTTGATGCTATTCCTGCTGTTGCTAATTGTCTTGGTAGAAAATCGACCTACTGCAACATCGTTGGTTGGTGCCTTCGTCGCCTACACGCATGAGGCTTGCAAACAAGCTCTGGCCCCCATCTGCATACATGAAGGATAAGTTGGTGCCTCTGCTGCGTGCTCAGCAACCCTGGCTATGTTCACCTCCCACCGCTTGAATCACATCTCAGTTTCACTGTCTGAGCCAATGCGATGCTAAGCCTAGTATTATGTTGCTCAGCTGCGTTTCTCGCACGCGCTGTCTTGGGACAGAACCAACTCGTTGACTTCTGTCGGCGATTCGAGCATCGTACGACGGTTGTGAACAACAAGCTCTACATCGACGGGGGCAAATATAACATCAATCCAAATGTGACCGTAAATCACACCAGTGAGTTGCCATCATAGTGCTTCCCAGGAGCCAGAATAATACTCTGTCAGACGCCGATCTCTTCTACTCCGATCTCCTGACGGTCGGATCAATGATGGGAATGCCCGCCATGCACTATGCGCCATCGAAAGACGCAACTGTCCCGTCAATAGCTGGAGGTGCTCTATGGGCCGATGAAATCAACAGTCGCTTTTACGCATTCGGTGGCTACCACGTCACGGGAGATCCTCCGTCGTTCCTAACATGGAGTTATGACACGTCGCGAGACATGTGGGAAAAGGTCACAACGACCGGGGATGCAACAACATATGTCGCCCATGGCATGTCAGCAATAGCTCCGGATGCTGGCAAAGCATTCTACCTTGGAGGATATCACGACAATACAACCAATCGGGGATGGACGGCAACCAGGCGCTATACTCCTAATCTTGTCGAATTTGATTTGGTGGGTCGGCGGTATACAAACCACTCAGGTCCGGACAGTGATGGAAGAGGTGAGGGGCTCATGGTCTTTATACCTGCGTCGAATTCGGGGCTTTTGATTTATTTTGGAGGTGTACTTCAGAGCCAGGTTGATGGTAAGGTCGCAGGCGTAAGTGCAACGCCGAGATCGTTCAGTTGAGGTTCAATCATCTAATGAATAATCTAGCTTTCTATGGACGTACGTCGCCTTGCCATTTTCAACTCGAACTACCGAGACTAAACGGAGCAGAAAATCTGGATCTACGACATTTCTCTCCGGAAATGGTATCAACAGATCGCTACAGGGGACGTCCCAGACTCGCGCAGTCGCTTCTGCGGTGCAGCTGCCTGGCCAGACGACAAATCATCCTACAATATGTAGTATGCCCCGTCCCCTATCATTACCTCACTCACACCACGTCACAGATATCTCTACGGCGGTCTACATCAAAACGGCACAGCGTTTGATGATTTATACCTCTTGTCTCTGCCGTCCTTTGTATGGATCAAGCTATACCCAACAGATGCTAACACCCAAATCTTCGGTCATCACAGCATGACATGCGACATCATCAACGGCACGCAGATGATCGTCATGGGCGGCACGTTCCCAACGACAGACATGTGCGATAGCCCAGACACTCAGGGCCAGCACAACGTCGACATGGGTACCATTATCGAACCAGGCCAATTGTGGCAAATTTTCAACCAAAACAACCCGCCGTACAGAGTCCCAGACGTTCTCGTCAAGGTCATCGGCGGAACGTAAGTCATGACCCCATATTCCTGACACGAACTAGTCCGCGTGTCTAACTTGCCGATAAACAGCATCAGAGGCGCAGCAAACGCTACCCGCCCGGCGTCAGATCGAACATACGATCAGTACCTCTTCGAGAAGGAATACAAAGTCCCACAACGCTATCCCACGCCGATCACGACTCCCTCTGAAACAGCCGCAGCCAAAGCCAACGCCCTTGATCGCGGAACGCTGATCGGCGCGATTGTTGGCTCAATCGCTTGCGGCGTCCTCATTGGGCTTGCGCTCTTCTATCTCGTTGGTTTCCTGCGGCGCCGAGCTCGGAGTGAACGGGGGAAGAAGGAAGGAGCGGAGCGGAGGGGCGATGCTGAAAAACATGCGCCGGACGAACTTCACGGGCACGATATCAACGAGGTGGGGACTGCTAAAGCTGTGAATGAGGTGGGGAGTGGACGCACCTCTTTGGCAGAGATGTGGACGGAGCCTGTGGAACTGGGGTGTTTCGAGCAGGGCGGGCCTGGAAGGGGGAGGGCGACGTGACGGGGCTCACAGGATATCTATACTTTTTGAAGCGAATGGGAAGTAAGCGTAAAATCTGAGGTGTATTCTTCGTCTTACAGCCACCCTGATGGCTCGAAAAAGCTATTCACCTATGTCGCGCTTATTTTCTTCCAGGCCAAGAATACAAGCAAAGCCACCACAGAAACTCTCCCTGCCAAGGCTGTCGCGACCGCTTTCCTCACGATGGGATAGTATCCCTCCAGCATCGAGTTGACGGCAGCTCCTCTTGCGACCATCTTCGCCCGTCCGGTTTGTCCCCAACCACGCCCCACGCCCAAACCAGCTATGCCGACTTCTCCCGGCTTCTCGTCATACAGGCTGCCGACGGCTTCACTGCCGAACCCAGGGAGGTCTTGCATATTTGGCTGGTCAGGATCGTCGCTGCTTGTTGTACTTGACGTGCTCATCTCAATCGCCTTTTGCTTGCGGAAGCGATATGACATTGCCCACATGACGAATCTGACGTCCCAGCTGGTAAAGGTAGGGTATGTCCAGAGCTCCAGAGCATTGTGTGGCGGTATGTGTTCCAGGAAGTCGCTGACGACGCCCAATGTCAGACCCCAGAGCAGCAGCGGTGGTTTCTTGTCCCTCGCTCCGCCTTCTAGGCCGAGCAGCGTCTCTCGCAGTTTGCCTGCTGCGCCTATCTCAGGAGTATCCTGTGGTATGAAGTCTGGTATCGTTGCACACAGCGTGGAGTTTGAGGGCACGAGATGGATCGCGGCAAACATCATTTTGCTTAGCATGGCTTGGAGGAACCATCGCTTGATGCCGAGTTCGGACTTTGCAAGCCGTGCGCTCACGTCGGCGTATTCGTAGGTTCGGAGGGCAGGGGATAGAAGGGCGCGGATGGGTACCCAGTGCGAAGAGGCAACTTCAGTCGGCTGCAGACGTTGCGCAGGGTAGGACGGTGAGGTCAGAAGGTAGATGTATGGACAGAGAACCATCAACCTTGGGGCCTCAAGGTCAGCTATGAGGCGCATGGTAGCTCTGAAAGACTCACGGTACTTTGCCCCAACTTGTTGTGACAATTCGCTGCGGCAGGTTGCCTACTGCGATCGCGTTGGTGTAGCTGAGATCTATCCCAACCTCCTCCAGTGCTTCTCGCATGGCTGTGATGGCATCATCGTCGTCCTCCGGGTCGCGCTTCCCGCCAGGTAGTGCGACATGTCCATTCCATTTATCGCCAACCCTTGTAGCTCTTTTGATGAACAATATTTCGGGATCGCCATGCTTCACCCAATCTTGCTCGAAGAAGGCATCAAGGATATCTTGAAAGTTCAACTTGTGACTCGACACTGCCGATGATCGACGGCGTCTCGTTGGAGACCGTGGCGCAAATGCAGGAATGGCTTTGTCTGAGAGAGCAGGCCAGTGTGAATAATTGGGCTGTATGCGCAGGATCAGAGCCACGGAAGCGCGCTTGGGCAAGCCTGGTGGGCAGGCGACTTCGGGATAGGGGTGCGCGTTCAGCTCAAGAAGGACGGTCTTGAGATGGTCAATGAGATTGCCTGTTTCAGTTTGTGCGGACATGACTAGATGGTTTATCAGAAAGTCCTGGATCTGACAATCTTGGTGCTTTAATGTAAGTAATCGCGGAGGCCGTTCACAATCCTTCGTCCGATGGATTACGTCTGGGCGTCCCTGTGTCCAAGACTATGGTTGATACGAGCAGGAAATAGAAGAGCTAATATGCGCTAACATTGGCCGACATGTGCAGTGAGACACGTCGAGGAAGTAGAAGTGACGGAGAAGTGTAAAGCTCAACGACATTATGTACAGCCGAGGTTTCAGCGGAAGTACTTTCGCACTGATTGGCTCAACAGCGAGGACGACCGCTTGCTTGAATGAGAGGCAAGTGTCTCGATTGCTGGTTTGAATAAGTTGTTGATATTGCGATGATTATTCTAAAAGGCTGTCGTGATGGACAGCAGGTTGTGAGAGGTGGTGGAAACGGAGAGTGTAGAGGAAGGCGGAGCTTTGGCCAATCCGATTTCGGGAGGCACGACCTGGTGGGGTAGTGACGCGGGACGCGGGGCGGCGCAACTTTTTCGAAAAGTATCTCCCACTGGTGTTATACTGCGATACCCAGGTGTCGTTCTCTACTCTCTTTTGATCGTTCTTTGAAAACCTTCACCACATTCGATTCACAATGGCAGGCCAGAAGACCGGTATGAGAACATTACATCAAATGCACGTTCAGCTCAGAAGTTAACCCTAACCCCTAGCCATCCTGTCCGTCTTCGACAAGACAGGCCTGCTGGACCTTGCAAAGGGACTTCACGAATGCGGTGTTCGACTTCTCGCGTCTGGTGGTACGGCTAAGATGATCCGCCAGGCCAACTTCCCCGTGGAGGATGTCTCGGCCATCACCAAGGCGCCTGAGATGCTCGGTGGTCGCGTCAAAACACTTCACCCGGCAGTACACGGAGGCATTCTCGCTCGTAACCTCGACTCAGACGACTCAGATCTCTCGGCAAACAGCATCGACAAGATCGATTTTGTCGTATGCAACCTATACCCCTTCTCTGAGACGGTCGCAAGGATCAACGTCACAATTCCGGAGGCGGTGGAAGAGATCGATATCGGTGGCGTCACCCTATTGAGGGCCGCAGCAAAGAACCACGCGCGTGTCACCATCATTAGCGACCCCAACGACTACCATGACCTCCTCACTGAACTCAAGAAGGACGGTGAGGTGTCAGAACGTAGCAGGCAGCGCTACGCGTTGAAGGCGTTCGAGCAGACAGCCGCGTATGACAGCGCGATCTCAGAGTTCTTCAGGAAGAAGTATGCCGGCGATGGCGACCAATTTCTCCCTCTGCGATACGGCGCGAACCCCCATCAAAAGCCTGCGACAGTCTCGATGCCGGGAAAACCGTTGCCATTCAAGGTGTTGTGCGGCGCGCCCGGATACATCAACCTTCTGGATGCGCTCAATGCGTGGCCTCTAGTGCAAGAGCTAAGTCAAGCTCTGAGCTATCCAGCTGCGGCAAGCTTCAAGCATGTCTCGCCTGCTGGTGCGGCCATTGGTGTCCCGCTGAGTGAGCAGGAGCGCAAGGTCTATATGGTGGATGATATTGAGGGCATTGAGAACTCGGGATTGGCGCAGGCATATGCGCGGGCGCGTGGTGCGGACCGAATGTCAAGTTTTGGCGACATGATTGCCCTCTCGCACGAGGTTGATGTCAGTTAAGAACGGTTGATTTTATATGACCTCGACGTTGACATACTATAGGTTCCTACCGCAAAGATCATCAGCCGCGAAGTCTCCGATGGTGTCGTTGCACCAGGCTACTCGGCCGAGGCACTCGAAATTCTCAAGAAGAAGAAGGGTGGCAAGTACCTCGTCCTTCAGATGGATCCGGAGTACGTACCGGCTACAGAAGAGACGCGAACGGTCTTCGGCATTACGCTTAAGCAACACCGCAACGACGCCAAGATTGTGCCATCCGACACATTCAACCACGTCATTGTTCCCAAGAATGCCGGCACCCTCCCAGAATCTGCTCAGCGAGATTTGACGGTTGCCACCATCGCGCTCAAGTACACGCAATCAAACAGTGTTTGCTACGCCCTGAACGGTCAGATAATCGGACTTGGCGCAGGTCAGCAATGTAAGTACAAACGTAAAGCGGGAAGAAAACACACTGATGCTATTGCAGCTCGCATCCACTGCACCCGCCTCGCAGGTGACAAGGCTGACAACTGGTGGATGCGCTTCCACTCGCGCACTCTCGGTCTGAACTTCAAGAAGGGCACCAAGCGTCCATCAAAGTCAAATGTCATCGACCTTCTTTGCTCAGGGCTTGTTCCGGAGTCGGGCATCGAGCGCGAAGATTTCGAGTCATACTTTGACGAGGGTCAGGTCCCAGAGCCATTCTCCCCTGCGGAGCGCAAGGAGTGGCTATCAAAAATGGACGGTGTCGCAGTCAGTTCAGATGCGTTCTTCCCTTTCATCGACAACGTCTTCAGGGCACACAAGAGCGGCGCAAAGTACATCGCTGCGCCAACGGGCAGTCAGAATGACGGCGCAGTGTTCGAGACAGCGGAGAAACTCGGCATTACGTTCGTAGAGCAGCATATCAGGCTCTTCCATCACTAGAGGATGGTGGATGGAGGAATTGCAAAGTGACGATTTACGGAGACGACTTTCATGTGGAACGGTTTTCCTGGGTAGACAGATATCAGGAGGTTCGGGCCTTAAAAAGCAGAGTGCTTCAACGTTAGGATAGATACCAAAACATTGGACAGTGATGATCGGAGTTCTTATTTGCTTGCATTTGATGTAAGCGCTGTGGACCTCATTGTGCCTGCCATGTCGCTTGCTCAGAGCCAATTGTCTTAATGTTTGCCTTGCCATACAGGGGAGGTGCGTTGGCGGGGTGATGATCCCGATACGGAAAGGCGCATCGAACGAAGAAATGGCAGGCGCTCACCTACACCTCTTGCACTTTCACATCGCAACAACAAACAGCTCAACAATCCGTCAATCGCATACCACTCCGCCTTCTCGAATCCTTTCCCCTTTTGGAACCGATCTCCACGTTACCACACACGCTCAACATGTCTGCCCAGCCCGAGGACCACCAGATGGAGGGCGTCCAGGACCCCGCTACCGAAGGCAAGGGCAAGGGCAAGGGCAAGGCGCCTGAGGCAGAGACTATGGAGGAGTCTATGGACGACGACTCCAGCGACGAGTCCGCCGCCGAGGAACAGGTATGTAGTCTGCGCAAGACTCCGCGGTTCAAGGCGCAAGCGGCTAACACATCATGACAGGGCGATGCTGGTAGGTTGTCCATTGTCGCGCGATGACCGCATCTTCTAACCTTTGCATAGTCGAAGAAGCCGACGAGGATGACCTGCACGAGATCGAGACCTCCAACATTATCGGCTCCCGCACGCGTGGCAAGAACATCGACTTCGCCAAGGCCAACCAGGAGCTCGGCGACGACGAAGACGAGGACGATGACGAAGACTTCGTCGACCAGTCCGCTGTCGACCCCGATGATGAGATGAAGGACTAGAGAGGCAATCACTCTCTTCGTCTTCTGGTATGTGCGCGGTCTGATCAGCTACGAGCTGGTGCACACTTGGCGAACACGGACAGCTGACAGCTCCAGGACTTGTTCGTCGCGATCACGATGTTTTCAATGTCCACACTTGGGTCAGGCGTGGTGAACAAAAAGCTTCTGGAGCATTGGGTAGCAGGAAAGCTCATACAAACATTGGAGTCTTGGCGCGTTGCTGAATGGATAGTGGCAAGGCGAGGCGTCTGTTGCGCGCAAGGAGCGTGACACTTTCGCGGCATGGAACACTCGCGCAAGCGCAGCATCAGCACATATGAAAACGAACATGAACGATACCACAATGTCTGTGTCAATCTTGCTTAGCTCCGCGTGAAAGTGAAGTGGACGGTAGCCACGAGAGATTGATGCGCATCATCTGAAGTGCCGTCCGCTAAGAAGCACAACACGACTCAATCTGTCGGGCACAGGGTCATACCAGCGCTTTGCCCACTGACTTGATCAATTGTCAATTATTAGCCTTGCGCCTGCAGCGCTTTTCACCGTGCAGGAAGCAATTAAGCTCGTTTCGGAATTAAGGGTCAACTCCGGATGTCTGTGGTCGGAGGCGGCCGAGCCAAACCTCGAATCGAGGTACATGCTTGTGGGTATCTCAAGTTCTCAACGAGTATGGGTGGCTCAGTCTATGATTCATGGAGTATGCATTGAGCTCTAGTTTTGCATTGCCTTCGCCTCCGACTTGCTTGTAACCGGTGGAACATTGCATCGTTATGATTCGTGCAATGTCGTCTAATAGTGCCCGCCTGATTGGAACAGAGATCTAAGCCCATGCTTCTCCGAGATCTCTCCCGCGCACGGCCTTCTGCTCATACTAACCGAGCACTTACTATGTGTAAACCAGGGTTCAAGGCGGGCTGGATGCTGGAGGACGACGAGATGGCGAGGTGCGGTCCGGGGTCCCGCAACGGTCGTCGAGAGCATGGGCAAACCACGGGGACAGCTGCCTTGTCGAGCAAGACTTCGAAAAGCAATCTGCGACGTGTCACGAGGCCGACAGCACACGTTGACCGGCGCTCATGAAGGAAAGATCTCCGCATCTATGCAAGCTCCACCCCCATGGCACGACAGTCGAATATCCATCAGGAGATTCTTTGATGTCAGCCCTCTGGACAGGCCGTTTCCGGGAGAATTTTGCGACTCCCACTCTTGCCTCTTCCGATCCCAAACCGGAAATGCGGTGGGTACACGAATCGTCTTCAAGAGCCATCACCTTCTTTATGACTGCGAGAGACAATTCTGTTGAGGAGCTGTACAATGTAGTCAGTCCAGATCTCATGGTCTTCCCTTGCCAGCAGACAGAGAGTGCCTGGAGTATCGTCCACAGGCCGGAAAAGGCGATATCGGCCGGGCCACCATGCTGAGAAGTGTCCTCGGAAAGACTGGTGGAGGAAATGAAACCATATGTTCTCGTGACTCATGGAAACTTCAGACGAGGTCGCTCCCGCTCTGTGCTGCCGTCAGCTAGTAGAAGGCAGCCCGACTTATTCCGACGTGATGTACATCGCCAGCCGTGGTAGCATGCGGACAAGCTCGCCCAACCTACGCGTGGACCATCACCGTGGCAGAGGGTTTTGGTTTTGAAGGCCGCCTAGCACGAGGGACTTCGCTACATATGCGCTGTGCGATGATGCGACGACTGCGCGCACACAGACGCTCATGTCATGGGCCTTCCGCTGAGCAATGGCGGGGTTCATCATCTCCCGTCCTATAACGTCGCCTCGCCTATCCCCCGTAGCGTAGTGTCCGCCCTTGGTTGCGATAAGAGACAACATGAAATTACCACAGTGACGACGGGCCCACCGAAGCGAGGCCGCCGGGCCAATTGCGGTCATGTATGATGCGTGGGCTGCAGCGGCAATCTGGCCGGTGGAGCTTAGGTGCAGCGGAAACATGCAGGACGCACGTTCACTGTCATTGCGACTTCGGGGACTCAGGATTGGGTGCGGCCCTGCAGCTTTAGTCTGACCGCCCGCGGCTCCAGCCTATCGAGCCCTCTCAATTGTCATGGAGTGGCAGAAAACCGTGGGGTAACAACCAATTTTCGAATGCGCGACACAGCTGCGTGCAGTCGTTCAGCGTATCTGCACACGAGCATTGCTAAAAGGAAGCCTGCGATGCGCTGGAGCTTCAGAAAGGCCATCACCCGTGGCCGACTGGACGGCTGTACACGCAACCACGGTGCGCTGGAGGCTCGCAGTCATCATGGTCGTTTTGGAGGGGCGTGGAGACAAAGGTCTGGCATGTGCCGCATTCAGATGTACACAACCTGATAGAGGCCATATATGCATAGAGTACCAAGACCAAGTCCAAGCCCACACAATTGCACCACGTACAACAGGCGGGCGGGAATCGCTCTCAAGACAGCGGGAACGCCTTCGACAGCCAATAGCCGGTCTGGAAGCGCTTCGAAAGTGAAAGTGCTAGCGTACTTAGAAAATATTCCCCACCTGCACCCAGGAGCCCTCCGCTCTCCCATTCATAAGCACCGCCGCCGAACCTCCCGCGACCTTCTTCTCTCCCCTACTTTCCTCAATCAGAAGTTGCTTGCCGGAACACTGCGAGTCGCACGCAAGGCCAGTTCCGACTGCCACCACATCCAGTAAGTCAGCCCTGCCCTCCGCATCCGCCTCCGCTGCATCTGCCACACCTCTCGTCCACACAGCGTGCGTTTCCTCACCACCTGCTGCGCGAGTGTCCTTAGCGGCCGCCCTACGTCTCTTGTGAACACGACCCCGCGCCACCTTATTTGCCGGCTCTCTTATCAGCGTATCCTCAACTGCGACGCAGCTATCAGTCGCCGCCGCGTTTAAGTCAACGTCATAGGCCTCAATTGCGCCGTCTCCGGGCTACTGGAAGCTGGTGACGGCGCTGGTCCATCATTGCGCTTTTTCTGGGAAAGATAGACGTCTGCACATCAAATGTGCGGCCGCTGCTCCCCGCCCATAGTCTTTGCTTTTGAGCTAGAGCTAGTGCATTTGCTTCCCAAGAAATTCATGCCTCGAACTCCACACCGCACACAACAATCACACATCTTTAGCTCTGAGTACTAATCCCCTACCCAGACTTCACCCAACAATTTGAGCAGCAGCTCCCCAACGAAGCCTCGCGCGGACCCCGCCACCCCATATCGATAACCCACCCCACACCAGCACTCTCAAAACTCGGCCTGTTGCCGATATAATGGGTCAGGTCTCTTTTACCGAGGATACAAAACTACCCCAGGATACCCAGATCGAAGAAGAGCAAACTTCGGTGTTTGCTTATCAAGATGGCCCGGAGAACAAGTCCTGGGCGGGTGCGCTGCCCTTGAAGCAGGGTCTCTATGACCCGGAGCTCGAGAAGGATGCTTGCGGTGTAGGCTTTGCTGCGTAAGTGGTCTCAGCCGCAATCTGCGCGTGGTTATGTTGGCTGACTTATCGGTAGCCATATCAAGGGCAAGGCCAGTCACAAGATCGTCTCTGACGGTGAGCGCAAACAATTCCTCCGAGCGCGTATAAGCGGCTGACGAATATATAGCACGATCTTTGCTGTGCAACATGACCCATCGAGGTGCAGTGGGCTCAGATGCGCGAGATGGCGACGGTGCAGGTGTAATGACCTCCATCCCCCATCGCTTCTTCCTCAAGGAGTTCGAGCGCGAACAGGGCTACAAGCTGCCACCGCTTGGCCAGTATGCCACTGGTAACCTGTTCTTCAAGCCGGATGCCACCATCTTGGATGAGACCAAGGCCATGTTTGAGGACGTCGCAGACCAACTAGATCTGAGAGTGCTCGGATGGCGAGTGGTGCCCCGCGATTCCACCCTTCTTGGACCCGCAGCTCTATCGCGCGAGCCCATCATTTTGCAGCCTTTCGTCGTCTCAAAGACTGCCTATGGCACAGGGCGAGAGCCAAACGCCGACTGGGCGGAAAAGTTCGACAATGGCCGCTTCGAGCGACAATTGTATATCATGCGGAAGCGTGCTACACACGTCATTGGCCTTCACAATTGGTTCTACATCTGCTCTTTGAGCAACAAGAACATTGTCTACAAGGGCCAGCTTTCTCCTGTCCAGGTCTACGAGTACTACCACGACCTGGTCAACGTTGATTACGAGGGTCACTTCGCATTGGTGCACTCTCGATTCTCGACCAACACATTCCCCAGCTGGGATCGTGCACAGCCCCTGCGATGGGCAGCTCACAATGGTGAGATTAACACATTGCGAGGCAACAAGAACTGGATGCGAGCGCGCGAAGGTGTCATGAAGTCCAGCCTCTTTGGCGAGGAACTCGATCTCCTTTACCCCATTGTTGAAGACGGTGGATCCGACTCTGCAGCTTTTGACAATGTCCTCGAGCTGCTCACCATTAACGGTGTCCTTTCTCTGCCTGAGGCAGTCATGCTGATGGTACCAGAGGCCTGGCAGGGCAATCACACAATGGATCCCGCCAAGCAGGCCTTCTACGAATGGGCCGCTTGCATGATGGAGCCATGGGATGGTCCTGCCCTCTTCACATTTTCAGACGGACGGTACTGCGGTGCCAATCTTGACCGAAATGGTCTGCGCCCTTGCCGTTACTATGTTACAGATGATGACCGCATCGTCTGCGCTTCCGAAGTCGGTACCATCTCTATCGAGCCTGAGCGCATTGTCCAGAAGGGCCGCCTCCAGCCCGGTAGGATGTTGCTCGTCGACACTGTCGCTGGACGAATTGTCGATGATGCCGAGCTGAAGAAGACCGTCGCGGAGCGTAACGACTTCCGTTCATGGATCGAGAAGAACCTCCTGACTCTGCCGAAGATCATGCAATCGGTCAGCGAGAAGGGAATCGATCTGTCTTACAGTCTCACGGAGACTAAGCTACATGAGGATCCACGCCTACTAGCATTCAACTACTCGCTTGAGCAGGTCAGTCTACTTCTCGGACCCATGGCTGCCGATTCAAAGGAAGCTCTCGGATCCATGGGCAACGACGCACCTCTTGCCTGCTTGGCAACTCAGCCTCGTCTACTCTACGAGTACTTCCGTCAGCTTTTCGCACAGGTCACCAACCCTCCGATCGATCCTATTCGTGAGGCTATCGTCATGTCTCTCGAGGCTTATGTTGGTCCTCAGGGCAACCTCTTGGAGATGGACGAGTCGCAGTGCCACCGCATGCTTCTACCATCACCCATCCTCTCTCTGGAGGAGTTCAAGGCAATGACAAATACATCGAAGCTGCATCCTGAGTGGACTGTGAAGACTATCGACATCACCTTCGCTAAATCCGAGGGCACGGACGGATACATGAATGCTCTTGATCGCATTTGTGAGGAGGCTGCGGAGGGCGTCAAGAACAGCGACAACATTATCGTCCTCACCGATCGCGCCACTTCACCCGATCGTGTTCCTGTCTCCGCCTGCTTAGCGACCGGCATGGTCCACCATCATCTCGTTCGCAACAAGTGGCGGTCCAATGTCGCCCTCGTTGTTGAGACCGGGGAGGCTCGTGAGGTTCATCACATGTGCGTCCTCGTTGGATATGGTGCCGACGCTATCAGCCCTTACCTTGCTATCGAGTGCATTCTCAAGATGCACCGCGAAGGTCTCATCCGCAAGAAGCTCACCCCTGAGCAGCTCATCGACAACTACAAGCACTCTTGCGATGGAGGTATTTTGAAGGTCATGTCGAAGATGGGTATCTCTACTCTCCAGTCCTACAAGGGTGCTCAAATTTTCGAGGCCCTTGGTCTCGATGACTCTGTCGTCGACCGATGCTTCACTGGCACCGCATCTCGAATCAAGGGTATGACGTTCGAGCTCATCGCCCAGGACGCTTTCGCTCTTCACGAGAAGGGTTATCCTAGCAACCCCATCATTTCGATCCCGGGTCTTCCTGAGACCGGTGAATACCATTGGCGTGATGGTGGCGAACCACATGTCAACGATCCAACGGCCATGGCCAATATCCAGGATGCCGTCCGCACGAAGAACGACAAGTCATACGAGGCGTACTCTATTGCTGAGTACGAGCGCATCAAGGACTGCACCCTCCGTGGTCTTCTCGACTTCAACTTTGATGACCGCGCACCAATCCCCATTGATCAAGTTGAGCCATGGACGGACATCGTCCGTCGCTTCGTCACTGGTGCCATGTCGTACGGATCCATTTCCATGGAGTCTCATTCTACCCTCGCTGTCGCCATGAACCGACTAGGCGGCAAGTCCAACACTGGTGAGGGTGGTGAAGACCCCGAGCGTAGCTTGCGCATGGAGAACGGTGACACGATGCGCTCTGCCATCAAGCAGATCGCCTCCGGCCGTTTTGGTGTCACGTCGAACTACCTCGCCGATGCCGACGAGCTTCAGATCAAGATGGCTCAAGGTGCTAAGCCCGGTGAGGGTGGTGAGCTTCCAGGCCACAAGGTGTCGGGCTCCATCGCAAAGACCCGGCACTCAACCCCTGGCGTCGGTCTCATTAGTCCCCCTCCCCATCACGACATCTACTCGATCGAAGATCTCAAGCAATTGATCTACGATCTGAAGTGCTCCAATCCCCGTGCTCGCGTCTCTGTCAAGCTCGTCTCTGAGACCGGTGTCGGTATCGTCGCTTCTGGTGTCGCTAAGGCCAAGGCCGATCACATCTTGATTTCTGGTCACGACGGTGGTACTGGTGCCTCTCGATGGACTGGTATCAAGTATGCCGGCTTGCCTTGGGAGTTGGGTCTTGCAGAGACTCATCAGACGCTCGTCCTGAACGATCTTCGTGGTCGTGTCATCGTGCAGACTGATGGTCAACTTCGTACTGGACGTGATGTCGCCATCGCCTGTCTACTCGGAGCTGAGGAGTGGGGCTTTGCCACCACACCTTTGATTGCTATGGGCTGCATCATGATGCGCAAGTGAGTAACATCCGATGTATGAACTAGACTTGACACAGCTGCTAACCTTTACCCCTTCATAGGTGCCATCTTAACACTTGCCCTGTTGGCATCGCCACTCAGGACCCTGAGCTGAGGAAGAAATTCGCCGGTACGCCCGAGCACGTTATCAACTTCTTCTACTACATCGCCAACGAGCTCCGTGCCATCATGGCCAAGCTGGGCTTCCGCACCATCAATGACATGGTGGGCCACTGCGAGTTCTTGCGCATCCGTGACGATCTCCGGACAGCCAAGACAGAGAACATTGACTTGTCTCTCATTCTGACACCAGCACACACTCTCCGCCCCGGTGTCGCAACCTTCAACGTCCGCAAGCAGGATCACCGTCTGCATGTCCGCCTTGACAACAAGCTCATTGCCGAGTCTGAGCTTGCGCTTGAGAAGGGTCTGCCTGCGCGTATCGAGTGCGACGTTGTCAACACTGACCGTGCCCTTGGTGCCACGCTATCGTACCACATAAGCAAGCGTTATGGTGAAGCTGGTCTGCCACAAGACACTATACATGTCAACATCCGTGGCTCAGCCGGACAGTCCTTTGGTGCCTACCTTGCCCATGGTGTCACTCTTGAGCTGGAGGGTGACTCCAACGACTATGTCGGCAAGGGTCTGTCTGGTGGCCGTTTGATCATCTACCCGCCTCGATCTGCCGTGTATCGCGCAGAGGAGAACATTCTCATCGGCAACGTCTGCTTGTACGGTGCTACTAGCGGTACATGCTTCTTCCGCGGTATCGCTGCCGAGCGCTTCTGTGTCCGTAACTCTGGCGCCACTGCAGTCGTTGAGGGTGTCGGTGACCACGGCTGCGAGTACATGACTGGAGGTCGTGTCCTTGTCCTTGGCTCTACCGGACGTAACTTTGCTGCCGGTATGTCCGGTGGTATAGCGTATGTCCTCGATATCCACCAAGACTTCGAACAGAAGGTCAACCAAGAGATGGTCGAACTCTCCGGCATTGAGGAGCCAGAGGAGATTGCCTATGTGCGTGGTCTGATTGAGGACCACCACCACTACACTGGATCCGAACTCGCGGCTCGTATTCTCCTTGACTTTACCCGCGCCCTTCCCCGCTTCGTCAAGGTCATGCCGGTCGACTACAAGCGCGTGCTTCTGGAGGAGAAGCAAAAGGCCGCCGAGAAAAAGAAGGCTGAATATCCACTGCCCATTCTCCCGGGCAACCCTGTTCGGACAGTCCACGAGGACTCTCGCAAGGCCGAGCATGAGCACGAGGCGAAGGAGAAGAAGAAGAGCGACCTGCTCGACATCGAAGAGAGTGTCACGGATGCTAAGGCCGAGAAGAAGAAGGCGCTCGTCCTAGACAAGACGCGCGGTTTCATGAAGTACCAGCGCCGCGCCGAGAAGTACCGCAACCCGAAGACACGAACTCGTGATTGGGCGGAGCTTTCGCAGCGTCTGAACGAGGACGAGCTCAAATACCAGTCTGCTCGTTGCATGGACTGTGGTGTACCCTTCTGCCAGTCCGACACTGGGTGCCCCATCTCGAACATCATTCCCAAGTGGAATGAGCTTGTCTTCCAAGGCCAATGGCGCGACGCTCTAAACAGACTGCTAATGACTAACAACTTTCCTGAGTTCACCGGTCGCGTTTGCCCTGCTCCCTGTGAGGGTGCCTGCGTTCTCGGCATCAACGAGGATCCTGTGGGCATCAAGTCAATTGAGTGCGCCATTATTGATCGTGGTTTCGAGATGGGCTGGATGATTCCTTCGCCACCTCAGCGCCGCTCTGGCAAGACCGTGGCCATCATTGGATCTGGTCCAGCCGGTCTCGCCTGTGCCGATCAGCTCAACAAGGCTGGTCACACCGTCACCGTCTTTGAGCGCGCCGATCGTGTTGGTGGCCTGTTGATGTATGGCATTCCCAACATGAAGCTCGACAAGAAGGTTGTCCAGCGTCGTGTGGACTTCATGGCGGCCGAAGGCGTTACCTTCAAGACTGGTGTCACTGTTGGTGAGGAAGGCCAGCCAACGCTCGACTCTCTTCGTGGAGAGTACGATGCCGTGATCTTCGCCACTGGTGCCACGGTCGCTCGTGACCTGCCAATCCCCAACCGTAACTTGGATGGCATCCACTACGCCATGCAGTTCTTGCACAAGAACACCAAGTCTTTGCTCGACTCCGAGTTGGCCGACGATGCCTACATCTCTGCCAAGGACAAGCACGTTGTCGTCATCGGAGGTGGTGATACTGGTAACGACTGCATCGGAACGTCCGTTCGCCACGGTGCTAAGTCGGTCGTCAACTTCGAGCTCCTGCCACAGCCACCGCCAGAGCGCGCTCGCGACAACCCCTGGCCACAGTGGCCTCGTATCTTCCGTACCGACTACGGCCACAACGAAGTCAAGACCCACATGGGTAAGGACCCACGCGAGTACTGCGTAATGTCGAAGGACTTCGTCGATGACGGTAGCGGCAAGGTCAAGGGTATCAACACCGTTCGTGTTGAGTGGACCAAATCCGCATCTGGTGGCTGGGACATGAAGCACGTTGAGGGCAGCGAGCAATTCTTCCCCGCTGACCTTGTCCTCCTCTCCATGGGTTTTTTGGGCCCTGAGCAGCGTGTCATGAACGACGTGGTTGAGCTTGACGGGCGCAAGAACATCAAGACCCCACCCGGCAAGTACAACACCAACCTCCCCGGTGTCTTTGCTGCTGGTGACTGCCGACGTGGTCAGTCTCTGATCGTCTGGGGCATCAACGAGGGTCGCCAGTGTGCTCGCGATGTTGACTCGTTCCTCACTGGTCACGCCACCCAACTGCCTGTGACTGGCGGTATCGTCAAGGCCTCTCCTCTCCAGCTCCACAGCAAGGCCAACGGTTCTGCTATCGCTGTTGCAGCTTAGAGTATGTTTTGGAATATATATGAGTACATGAAAGAAATGGTCATGAAAAGCGGGGTCACGATAAAGGATGCTTTGGGGAAGAGGAACACGGGTTCACGCTTTGGAGTTTGGCATTTTGAGTTTACGCATTTGTTCTCTCGTTCTACCCCGCAAGATACCTCTTTCGATCTGGAGTCATCTGGGCGGCATTTGCAGTGTACTGTGTTCCAATTTGTTTTCACACCAATTTGTGTACATAGGCGAATTATTATTGAATACAAGAATTCATCAAACGTAATCTGCCCAGTTTGTGCAAGTGCGATGGCACTAGGTGCTGCTATAATTCGTGCGCGTTCCTATTGTGACCTCTACCTCACTGGGTCCTGTTGTAGTATCCTGTATAAACTCAGATACTTTTATTCTGTATTGTAACAATAGCAAAAGTTACTGAGGATAGTCAGACGTCTACATTTTAGTGGGAACAAAGTATACTGAGGCACTAAGGATAGTCAGCCCTCTATATTACGGCGTTGGCATTTAGTGCTCCCAGCAGCACCTGTTGCGGGAAGGTCTGTATGACGTCAGCGCCCTTGCAGCTTTGCGCTAACACCTTCAGGCGATCGCCAACATTTCTCCAGACTACTCTTAGCACACCACATTCGATATGCCCAGGTGACAATACGAATCAAGGATGTTACCACGGAGGAGTTGTTACAGTGCTGGCTGGCGGCCACTGCAGCATGTGGCAAGGTTGGTATAAGAAGCTTGCGATGGGTGCAGATCATCCGTGTGCTGAGTAGTTATCAGGACCAATCTCTTGACATCGCAGTCACGCTTCGGGGCATTGCCGTCGAAGTGTTTGCAGCCACGGGCTGTGACAAGTCGCTACGCCTCGCTACAGGCTGGCGAGGACAAGACGGGCCACATCAGCGCCGGCCCAAATGAGGGTATCCTGTTCTTCAACAACGTGTTTCCGATTCAGATCCGCAAGATCCTAGGACTACCGATGCCGAGAATTTTGGATAAGATCATGAGCCCGACGCTTGCTGGCACGGATCCCAATGGCGTGATTGAGCGCGCAAAGACGAAGCGGAATTTACCCATTCAGTCGACTGAGATTTTGCCTCGGATGCGGGAAGGTGGAGCGTTTGTCAAGTTCACGCATGATGGAAGCACCCCGACCTCTGAGATTGAGAAGATCCTGCAGGAGTATCTGCGAGACGAGCCTGTGAAGCCATGGTGGAGTCCTTGGAAACGAATGCGCGCCAAACTTGTCAAAGGACGGCCATGGGTTGAAGACATGATGCGCATCCCAGCATCCCGATTGCGTGTCGAATTCGTCCCGGGTGAGCCTGGTGCACCCGCCACGGATGCCGTGGACTTGAGTCAGGAGCAGCTCTTCCAGTTCTTCAGGCCCTATGGCAGGCTAGGCGACATTGTCATGCAGCCTTCCGATTCGAAAGTACTCCCAAAGTTCGCCTATCTGGATTATTCGAGCATTGGAAAAGCAATCATGGCGAAAAACTGTATGCACGGCTACCTTGTTTCAGAAGCTGAAGGAGGTGGGAAGAAGGGTACCTTCTTGCGCCTCAAGTACGAACAGAAAATCAAGCCTCGGTACATCAGAGACTGGATCTTCAGCCACCCTAGGATCATCATCCCCATCGTTGCGGCGCTGATTGCTGGTACTGTAGCGATCGTGTTCGATCCGATCCGCACTTTCTTCGTCAAGGCTCATATCACCAGGACTCTACACATTGAGGACAACAAGTGGTACCAGTGGATCAAAGGCTATGCAACTGACATCATTCACGGGCGGAAACGCGATGAGGATGATTCGTACGATGCTATCTGGGATGATCGCAAAGGCAACATTGAACAGATCCAGACGTGGCTTATGGAGACCGCTGATACCTTCATCATTGTGCAAGGCCCGCGTGGCTCCGGAAAGAGAGAGCTGGTGGTCGATCAAGCTCTACAGGACAAGAGACTCAAGCTTGTCATTGACTGCAAGCCCATTCAGGAAGCTCGTGGTGACAGTCCAACTATCAGCGCTGCTGCGGCATCAGTCGGATACAAGCCCGTGTTCAGCTGGATGAACAGTATCAGTGGTATGATTGACATGGCTGCACAGGGTGCCACCGGCGTGAAGACTGGCTTTTCTGAGACCTTGGAAACACAGTTGAACAAGATCTGGAACACTACTACGACCGCTCTGAAGCAGATCGCTCTTGAACACCGGCACAAAGATGACAAGGATGCCAACCTAGCGGACGATGATTGGCTTGAAGCACATCCTGAGCGCAGGCCGATCGTTGTGATTGACAACTTTCTACATAAGAGCCAGGAGGGTGGCATCGTTTATGACAAGCTTGCAGAGTGGTAAGTTTGCCTTGCACTATATCGCAACCATACTGACAAGTCATAGGGCCGCCCGATTGACGACGACTAATGTCGCTCATGTCATCTTCCTCACAAACGATGTCGCGTTCAGCAAGTCCCTCTCCAAGGCTCTTCCAGACCGTGTCTTCCGTCAGATATCGCTCTCTGACTGCAGTCCCGAAGTCGCAAAGAAATTCGTGATCACGCACCTGGATGCAGATGTTGAGGATGACCCAATGCCCAAGGATGGCTCAGACAAGAAGCTACCATCACAACATCGCACCGATCTTGGCGAGCTGGACACTTGCATCGACCTTCTTGGCGGACGTCTCACAGATCTCGAATTCCTTGCCCGGCGAATCAAGACTGGCGAGACACCAAACAAGGCTGTCAACGAGATCATCGATCAATCTGCATCGGAGATCCTGAAGATGTACATTTTCGGTGCTGAGGACGACAGCGGGAGGAGGCAGTGGAACTCCGAACAGGCGTGGATGCTCATCAAGGAGCTCTCGAAAAAGGAAAGCTTGCGATATAACGAGGTGCTGCTCGACGACATCCTCAAGCCTGGCGGCGAATCAGTCCTCCGTGCACTGGAGCAAGCCGAACTCATCACCATCATCTCCGGGCCCAACGGCCGCCCTTCAACCATCAGACCTGGCAAGCCAGTGTATCATCCAGCATTCAAGCGGCTGGCCGAGGACAAGGTGCTAAAGAGCCACCTCGATTTGGCCATTCTGACGAACCTCACGAAGATTGAGAATGCAACAATCGACAAGTGCGAGAATGAGCTGCTGCTATTGAGCAAACTCAAGAACCAGCCTGCGCAGCTCACGAGTCGAGTGCAGTACCTGTTGGCGAAACTGATGGCAAGCCAGACCAAGGTCGAGAAATACGAGGCTGAGATCAAGGATCTGAAGAAGGTCATGGGCGAGGAATATTAGGCGGACGTGGATTTTGGCTTGCAATAAACGTACATAGTGATACCATCTCCCATCAAACAGCTTTTGGATATGGCAGATCGTTGCATATGAGCTTAGACTGTTACGCACACCGTATTCACCTACTGTACCAGTCCACTCTCCCCACAGGTTCTCGCGCGTGTCAGGAGGGCAGGCTTGGTACAACGTCATCTGGGGCCGAGGTCGGTATTCTGCCGGCGTGCGAGAGCCTGTGCGCCGCCGTTCCCGCGAGCTCGTCCCATCTTTCCGGCCCTAAAGCTGCCCTGCCCAACGTGCGACAGCACAAGAGCTTTTGCCTTCATCATTTTTCCGCGACTGCCATTGCGCATCTCCCCGCCCTGCACCACCTCGGACGCGCACACTACCAGAGTCTCCTCGCCGCGGACTTGACCTTCCGACACAATGGCACCGATTACCGACACGGTCGTCGACGAACTCAAGAGCACCGTCCACAAGCTCGAGCAGCGCATCGCCGAGCTCGAAAGCAGGCTGTCCGGCCATGGAGGGAGTTCGTCAGCGTCGCAGGAGAGCGTCAGGATGATTTTGATGGGGCCACCAGGTGCTGGTGAGTGCTTTACAGCTTTGAGAGCGAAATGTAGAGCAAGCGCAAATTGCTAACACGGGCCAAAGGCAAGGGCACACAAGCACCGCGAATCAAGGACAAATTCTGCGCATGCCATCTTGTACGTCAATCCTCGCACCCCGCCATCGCGAGGAGCCGCGCGTGGAAGGGACGCGATGCTAATGGATGCAGGCCACCGGAGACATGCTGCGAGCGCAGGTCGCAGCGAAGACGCCGCTGGGCCGGGAAGCGAAGAAGATCATGGACGCCGGCGGTCTTGTTAGCGACGAGATCATGGTCAACATGATCAAGACGGAGCTCGAGAGCAACAAGGAGTGCCAGAACGGGTGCGTCAATGTCTTCAAAACACACAGCGCGGGCTAGAGCGCGGATCGAGCTGCATGCTAATACCTGTTCGACAGCTTCATCCTCGACGGTTTCCCGCGAACAGTCACCCAGGCCGAGAAGCTCGACGGCATGCTCGAAGCCACCCACAAGCCCCTGCAACACGCCGTTGAGCTCCAGATTGACGACGGTCTTCTCGTCTCGCGCATCACTGGCCGTCTCGTCCACCCTGCATCCGGCCGCTCATACCACAAGATCTTCAACCCACCCAAGGCGCCCATGACCGATGACGTTACAGGCGAGCCGCTGATCCAGCGGTCCGACGACAACGCCGAGACACTCAAGAAGCGCCTGTCAACGTACCACGACCAGACCGCTCCAGTTGTTGCCTACTACCAGAAGACCGGTATCTGGAAGCCCGTTGATGCAAGCCAAGATCCAGGCCAGGTCTGGAAGAGCCTCCTCAAGATCTTCGACGACAAGGCATACGTTGCCGGACGGTCAGGCAGCCTTCTGAACAGGATCGGCCTGAAGAACTAAACCCTGCCATTGATGGACGACCTGAAGCCTAGTGGCTGAGGATGAGAACACGTTACGCCTACGCAAGGCATCTCCTACGAATCTCAATCATGTTTGGACTCATGTAAAAGTGGCCTCTACGCTTTGGCACGAGGGATGCATATAGGTTAATGGTTCAGTGTACTTGTACAGACTCATTTGGATCCTGGCAGTCGGCGGTTCTGGGAGGGATCATGCGCTTCTTCTCTTTCTGTGTTCAGATACTCGCGCGCGACTGGTTTTGAATGCTGCAAGATCGGTGCGCTGGAGCTTGGAGGAAATGCACATGTGTCTTCAAGTTATGCTGGCTCAGGCTGCCGATCTGACACAAAGTGAACGTGACATTGCAACTGCACTGAATGAGTAGATTCTACAGCACAAAATACGCCACTGACATAGCCCTGCTCTCCACGTGCCCAACACCCCCGAAGGAACAACGTGTTCTAGCCACGACAAGTATCCTCGGCTTTTAGCCCACCTAACCTCCGACCAT
>TARA_R110002003_G_scaffold1184_11_pt1 | contig 54056 bp, 50 predicted proteins | sample TARA_R110002003 | Tara Oceans TARA_R110002003 (sample SAMEA4396441) | marine metagenome | biome: Westerlies Biome; feature: [SRF] surface water layer (ENVO:00010504); material: water (ENVO:00002006), including particulate matter (ENVO:01000060) such as... | depth 5 m | reverse complement strand
AGAGACTTTACGGCGGCAGTCGTGACATTGTCACCGGATATCAACAAAGCGGCAAGCTGCCCCAGAGCTATCTGCCGCTCTTCATGAACGATTGCTATTTCAGACAGGACTACTTTGGCCGACTGCGCACGACTGACTTTGCACGAAGCGTGAGGGACCGATATGATCCGGACAACTTCTTCCGCGACCAAACGAAGGGATGGAAGATGTAGACACTGCACTCGTTCACGCATACTGACTTTATCGATTCTGACGTTCGGATGCCGAAGTGGGGGCTGCGGATGGAGGCTGTGCGGGGAACGGCTCCACGGCTCGCTGCATATACACACGAACGGTTGTGCTGTGTAACGCGACCCGCTTGAATACAGAAACTTTTGCACTTCGTAGTACCACGTTGCGATCTCTTGTCATCTCAACTCGGCTATGCTTGCAAGAATAGAACCGAGCGCGATCTCGACATCGTTGTTCTCTGCTGCTGTCGCGTTTCTCCCTGTCGGCGTTGGCTGTAGTTCAGACATTGCGCAGTGAGGCAGTCTGCGTCGCAACCGTCACTGCAACTTAGAGGCACAGAAACCTGCGCCAAAGCCGGGGGACACCAGTTCACGGGCGCTTGTGGGAGAGCCTCGAGGACAGCACGTGCAATGGGCGGATCTCGGTATCAGCCGCTATGTTAAGTTACCGGTATCCGCAGCGAAATCTCCCTCTGAAACACCAACATTGATCAGCCCGCGCTTAAAATCAGCGTCTCGCGGGCCATCAAGTACTGGCCAACATCGATGTTGCGGCCCGTCGCGATTGTTCTGACACGCGCTCTCCAAATTCCATCACGCCTCTGCTGACTATCGCGAACACGTTGCTGACGGCGTACAATGCAGCAGCTCCCCTCTGCACCTCACTGCAGGTTCCCGCAGTGCTCAGCCCTACAAAATATTGATGACCACAGCACCTCACAGACATCTGCGAGGCGTCTCTGCCCTTGTGTCGCTCGCCAAGGCTTTTATTTGGGCCCCACCAGCTCGCCCTATCAGCGTGGAGGGCTGCGCGCTTAGCCGCCGTTCCCCTCCACCACCCTCAGAGGCTCTGTGGTCTGCACCAGTATTCTTAGACACAGCCGCACCAGGGTGCACAGGGACTCTCCTCAAACAGGCGCTTCCGGTTACAGGGAGCCTCCCTTGGTCTGGGGACGAACCGTTCAATGTCCCTGCTCTGACCACTCAGACGGCCAAAATTGGCCTGAGCTCGCCCTTTCTGAAGGCGCTTGGGACCTTGGCCGAGTGGACAGCCTCGTCTCCGCCCAGTTGCACATACCTTTTAGGGATGGAAGAAGATCGATCCGGCGATTACAGAAACATATCCTGGTTTCAAACAATTCTCCGAGTGGCCCAGAGGCCTTTGTTTTGACAGAGGCTCAACGTGCGGCTGTATCTATAAAGCTCCTCGCTGGCCACGGCCACGGTCGCTCTTCAGATAACCCCCCTTTAGGTACGAACATCTGTTCCTTCGTTTTTCTTCTTGTGAGAACATCTCCTACCTTTCGTTTCCTTGTCCACCACTCTCGTTGTCCATCAGCAACTCTACCTTAATCATAATTCGTTCCTCAGTCGCTTTCATCCGTCTATTATTCATCCGTAGCAGCGCTTTCCCGGGCGCATCTTCTCCTCTCTTCTCCATGAACAGTATGCCTAAGATCGATAAGGCCTCGTCATCGCACCGGAACTCTATCTCGACCGCATCCGCGGCTGGAGGGGGCACCCGGAGCTCCTCCTGGTCGGCAAAGGACGATGAAACCCTGATACAAGCCCGAGCTCAAGGCCTCAATTGGAACCAGATCTCGCCGAAGCACTTCCCGCAGAAGTCTGCGAATGCCTGCCGCAAGAGGCACGAACGATTGATGGAGCGACAGAATGCCGAGCAATGGGACGGCGTGAAACTAGACGTCCTGGCACAGGCGTACATGGAGGTACGTCGCGAAATGTGGAGCATTTTGGCAGCTCGTGTCGGAGAGAAGGCGGCTCTCGTCGAACAAAAGGTATTTGACAAAGTCTCCTATCTGCATGCTGCGTACTGATCAGAGACAGTGCATGGAAAAGGGCATCAAGAACCTCACACAGGCCGCTCGGGCCGCACAAAGAAGGCAGAACGATGGTACCTACCACGATCAAGAAGATAGCGGGATTGGCATTTCTGACCTCGAAGAAGAGTCGAGCCCTGCGGACGTACCCAATGTGTCCGAGGCTCACTTTCCTACATACGCAGTAGGCTATCCTTCAACAACAGCGCGTTCCAAGTATACAATCGATGCTACAACCTCCGTACCATCCCTCGCAGTACATTCCTCAACAGATGCCACACCAGCATCAGCACCAACACGTGCATCAACATCAACATCCGCACCAACTCCAGCATCCACAGTAAGCGGCGTCCGCTTCTGATGTTGGCCTAGGCCTCCTTCCAATTTCTTGTTCACCCGTATTCCTTTATGACGATCATTACGACACTACACGCCTCCAATCCGGCATTCAGCAGCGCTTTACTGTAACAACACCAGCCATCATCGGCCACCATCGATACCATTTTCGTCCATATTCATCGTTTTCTTATCCGATATATCAGGTAGCAGAGAATCTGCCAGCAAGGTAAACATTTCCTACTTGTCTGGGATCGACTTGCATGGGCGGCGTTGGATTGTAATCAGGACATGGGATAAATTGGACATTCGCTTGATGTTCGAACCGGCGTATTTCTGAGCATTGTTGGCGTGTCACAATCATTTGAAGCAGCGCAAAAGGTGTATTGGAGCATAGTTGTTTTCTGTCGGTGTAGATGTTAGTACAGCTATTCGCTCCTTCAATGGCAGCTGTTTTCCTGCATCATGCATTCCCACCCTCAAGACCAAAGATTGTTCAAACTCTAGTCACAGACCATTGTCACTTGAATTGCATCTCAATCGTGTAGAACACCGAGCCAACGACCTGCCATGCTTCGCGCCCATCGCGCCCATCGCGGCCATTCGCGCATTCACGATGCAGTTACCTTGCAGCTTGCGTCTCAGAAGCCCACATGCAGAAAATATCATACGGCATTTCCCCAGCTTCCAGAACGCTATTCGTGCTCAGAAGGGTGTTGCACAAGATACTGCATAGCCTCAAGCGATGCACATGCACACAGCCCTCTCCATCCACCCCTCCCTCTCCCACTCACCACGCAACCTAACCCCGCCGTGCCTTCCAATACTCACACCTGCATCCCTCGGCCCCCAAAATAGTCTCCATCTCATCTGCAGCGGAACGCTCGGTTCCCGTCGCACGCGCACGCGACGATTTCTATCCGTCGTGCAGCACGCTGGTCAGATCTCATCTCAGACACGCCCAGGCACTCCAGGGCCCTGCACACGTGCGCTCGGGCCCACGTTCGCGCTAAACTCGCATCATGACATAACCACCAAATGCTGCACGCTCGGTGCTCCGCCCCAAATCTCTTTTCTGCTACCGCGACAATGGATGTGGAAGTGCAAGCAGAGGACCGACTCGAGCAATGCCCCTCCTGCGCGTTCCCTACACCGACCCCCTGCCTCTGCCGAAAATAATTCCAACCAGCGCGAAGACACCAAGTGGTGCTATTGCCGCGCTTGTTGATTTTCTGGCGCCGTCGTTGGGAGCAAGTGTGACACCGCAATCAAGGATCTCGTCGCGGTTGAATACTTCTGTGAAGGGAGTGAGGAAGGATGGGAAGACGTTGCTGCTTACCGGGGCGGGCATATCGGTAGCATCGGGCCTGGCGGATTACCGTGGCACGAATGGAACGTATACGCTGAACAAGACGTATCGACCGATTTACTACAATGAATTCTGCGAGAACCATGAGGCCAGGAAGAGGTACTGGGCAAGGAGCTTCCTGGGCTGGACAAATCTGGACAGAGCGAAGCCGAATAAGGCGCATCGGGCTTGTGGGGATTTGGGACGGATGGGTGTGGTTGGAAGTGTGATTACACAGAGTACGTATAATATTGTCGACGAGATTCAATCAGACGTCTTCGCCGTATCCAGCGTCTGGAGAGCTGACAGGATTTGCTAGACGTCGACTCGTTCCACCCAGCCGCGCACACACACCTCCCCACCATCGAACTGCACGGCTACCTCCGCTCCCTCGTCTGCCTCACATGTCGCAACGAATACCCCCGCTCCGACTTCCAGAAACAACTCGCGCGCTTGAACCCCTCCTGGGCAGCCTTTCTCGAAGAGATGCTGGCCGCCGGCGCTCTCGACACCGAGAATCCCGTCGAGCGCCGCAAGAAAGGCCTCAAGACGAATCCAGACGGTGACGTCGACATCCCGGATGCGCCATACACGACGTTCAGATACCCCGCGTGTCCGGTGTGTTTGGAGAAACCGCCACAGAAACCTGGGGGAGGTGTTGTGAGAGTTGAGACGGACAAGGACGGGGCGTGGGATCAGAAGAGTGAGGGTGGTGTGCTGAAGCCCGCTGTCATCATGTTCGGCGAGTCAATACCTGCCGCAACGAAAGTCGCTGCTGAAGAGGCTGTCGATGCGGCGGGCAGGGTATTGGTTATTGGCAGTAGTCTCGCAACATACTCCGCTTGGAGACTGGTCAAGCGGGCGAAGGAAAGACAGATGCCGATTGGTATACTCAACATGGGCGGCGCAAGAGGTGAAGACAGCTTCTTCGCCGACGTACCGCAAAGCAATACTGGAAGAGATGCTGTCAGATGCAGTGAGAATGCGGAGATTGTGTTACCGCAGATAGTCAAAATTCTGGAGGAAATGAAGGGGAGGAGGTAGCAACTGCGGTCTGAGTGTATATGAGAAGTAGCATTGCACACAACACAGCGTCCTAGCGCTTTGGATATATGACCTCAAACCCAAAACTTCCAATTTCCCATTCCCACTCCCAAACGCCACAAGTGCTGAACCTCCCTCACGCCCTCTTGCCAACACCATTCCCCCCCCTACGCAAAATCATCCTCATACCCATCCCCGTCCCCTCCCTCCTCACCATCAACCACAACCCTCGGCAACCCCTCCTTCCCCTCTTCCCCTTCGCTCTCCTTCTCCTTCTCCACCCTCTCCCTCTCCGCCATCAAAGCCCCCAAATCCCTCCCCGGCACCATCCTCAACTCCTCACTACAGCTCACGCACACCCTCAGCCGGCACCATGTGCAGCTCCACTTGCGATCGCGCGCGTTATCATGGCAGATCATGCAACCCATGGGCTGGAACGTGTTGTTGCTCCAAATGGCCATTTTGTGCGACGTGTAGCAGTGCAGGTGCGAGGGAGTGATGGCGGGGATGAGGTCGGTGGGCATGGGAATGGGGATGCGGGTTAGCGGGGTGAAGGGTGGTGGTGTCGGTGGCGTTGTTGATTCGGGCGGGGGTTGGGTGAGCGAGTCGACTCGTGGCAGCGGCTCAGTTTGTGTAGATGGTTCTGGAGCTTTGGCCGAGATGCTTGAAAGCGTTGACCTTGTCGATTCGTTGTCGGACATCGTTGGTGGTTGGGGTGGTTGTACTGGCTCGAAGCTGAAGGGGCGTCTTTGCTCTGGAAGGGGGGAGAGAGGGGATATTTCCTGCTCTGTTGGAATTTCTGGCTTCAGGGTTGGCGACGGAGTCATTTCGGGGGTGAGCGTCTCGACTTGTTTGCTCGGGATTGGTGGAGCCGGTCGTTGAGCCTGTGCCATCCCGAGTTAGCATTATTTCTCCATTTGCTTGCAGTATGAGAATAAACGGGCAATCTGACCGTGCTTGGTCCCAGACACTACCGGATGAGAACAGGCGATGGGAAAGGGAGATGAATTCTCACCTTCAATAGGCTGAAACCTGTGCTGCTCTTGCCTCGAATGTGCTTTGGTGATATGGGCCCTCCCCTGGCGCGTGGGTTCGAAGGAAGACCGATTGCTTTAAGAGCTTTTTGTGGCGGTACCGGTGCAACGGTTGTAGCCTTGTCTTCTTCTGGCGTTGGTGGCAACTGATTGAAGGGGGGTAAATCGCGTTGCAACTCTTCTCTTTGCGCCTCAAAGTTTGGTACGTTGAGCTGCGCCCCCTCTTGTTGAGACGTTCTTGAAGCTTGACTATCCACACTCCTCTTTCTTGGTGCAGACGTGGGAGGAAGGGGACCACCTTTCCCGCCTCGAGGTCCTGTGCCGAGTTCGGCCAGGCCCCTGAATTTCTTCGTCGCCGGCGCAGGCAGTGCCTTCCGCTTCACGATGGGTCCAGCATCTACAGTCGATGGTCTCTCTGGCTGCAAGTGCTTGGTCTCGCCTTGAGAAAGGAGGGAATCATTCCTTGCGAGATCGGTCTGGGGTTTCGATTGTTGTAGACCCATTCGCGGTTGCTGCACGTTGGACCGTCGTGTGGACTTCTCCGGTGGGGGAGGAGGCGGTGATGGGAGACCTTTTGCATCCAGCCTGGATGATATTGGAGCAGTTTGTGTTCGGATGGGGAGAGACGGTGTAGGCGGCACTATCGCCGTCGAACCGTTGCTGGTAACCAAGTTCAAAGATGGTGGTTTTGCTTCGCGAGACAAACTGCGGTAGAGAATCTTCTTCCTGGAGCGCCTCTCTGGGGACTCTTCTCGCGGGTCGCGTGGAGACAGTGGAGTGTCTTCGATGACTACTGCTTGTTAGCAGACTGCATTCGACACCAACCAAAGGGCTGCTTCAAGTGTCGCGGCCGCTGCCATGATAGAGAACGGAGAGAGAAAAAACATTAGACAGCTAGTAAGGTTGCGATCACATTTGATGTGCTGGCGCGCAATGCGGTGAGCGCAGACACAAGACATGAACTACATCAACAAATCATGCTCGTTTGAGGCCAACATAGAACGCCTCTCAACCTGGTTCTCTTCGGATACACGGACTAGAATCTTACCTCGAAGCTGGAATTTCATGCTCATTCGTTGTTCAGCCCGTTGCACAGCGGGTAACGGCTTATTGCGCAAACTGTCGGAGCGAGGCGGGGGTGGTGGGAGTTCCTTGTCTACCGGCACAGGAGAGAACTTTGAAGGAGATACGTCGCTATGTTCGAAGGAGCTCCCATATGCGCTCAATAACGCGCTGACGACGTCCTGTCGAGAGGAGGGAGCAGTCAGCCCAAAGCCTTGCGGGGCTGCAACTCTGTTCATAGTTGGTTCGAAAAGGTGTGTGCTGAGTGAGAGCGCAAAGTTTTTGTGTAGAGCTTGAAGCAGAAGAGCGTGACGAAGGAGCTGGTGAAGAGCGATGGTGGTGATGGGATGAAAGTGAGTGTGAAAATACAACGAAAGAGCGACTGAGCCACAAAAGAATGTAGATTGGTTTCCAGCCCCAATGGATATCGACTTCTGTCAAAGAGCGCAAAGAATGAGAGAGAGTAAAAAGGAGTGCGCATCGCCAGCTCGCGGCGAACCCGGGTGTCTCAGGTACAAAACTCAGGCATGGATGACGGCTGACGGGCGAGCCTCGGGCCCGTTGGCTCCATCAAACGCATAAATGTTTGACATTCGGCCCAGCTGCTACCTGGCCTGTCATAGGAAGCTGATCAGTGGTAGCTCCGTATTTTCCGCTCGTGGACAGGTTATCCATGCAAGGATGGACAGCCTCGTGAGATGACACGGATGGCAGCGGGGTCCACCGACACGGCACCAATTTTGATGATCTCCCGGGTGTCTTGCTCAGCCAAAATCCTGGAACCACTCTCTTTTCGTTGCGCGACTTAGTAACACGATACTGAATGCACAAAAGTGCGATCTGAACGCGCTATAGGACGGGGTTGTGGATGTAGTGGCTGAAGCACAAAGTGAGGATCTGACGTTCAGGGATACGACGTCGTCAAATCACATCACCCCGCAAGTATGATCGTCGCACGTGACGGCCGCATCGTGTTTCAGATGACCTAAATAGCACATTAGCAGCATTCAGGGAAGACTGAGACGCCCTCATATCGGCCCACGCTGCATGCGCGTTGATGTGTAACGCTCACAGAAAGACACCCCCATCGTGCACGAGCGTGGGTGCTTCGTCTTTTGCATGCGTCATTCTCTTAGAAACAACGGCTTGGGCGAGCAAACAAAATGACGGTAATGCAAGGAAGCTTGTTATCGATTGCGCTTGCCAGATGCTGGAGACGATCGCGACAGATAGATTGAACCAAATCTCGCACGGTAATGCCAATGCCCCTCGTGCAACAGCCAGATGACGTACACGAACACAAGCCCAATGGAGGGCACGACATGACTCCAGGCTCGTGAAACAACTATTATTGGATCTGGGCTTCGAACCTTCCTTCATATATCCAACACCATCTACCTAGTCACCTTGGGTATCCTGTGAAAAAATCATCCGCGTCGACGCAAGTTGTAAGCACAAACGGGGACCCGAACTGATGGAGACTTCGCGTTGTTGCTAGGAAAGGAAATACTCTTGCCAATTCGTAGTTCGGGCCAGTGAGTAGGCACAACTGTCGTACCTATGGTACTTTGTTGCTATGCGTATGTCCAAATGGCACGTAGTCATACCTCTGTACGGTAGCATCGGCGCATCATGAGAGGATGAACCGTGCTGAAAGCCTGGTTCGATTGCCTTGGTAAAGGAAGGCTTCGACTCAGCTTTGCATGACTTGTGCGTCAACCCGATCATTCTTACATTCAGTCGTACACATAATGTTCCTGAACATTCTCGATGCCATAGGATTCCTCAGTTTCCTCTTGCCAGGCCTCAAACGTCCTGCGATCTGCTGCTTCGAGATCGCTTTCGGACTCCTTGCATTCGAAGTAATGTCTCGTATCCCTGATTTCGAACCACCATCTCTCAGCATGGGTATGGCCCTCATCCTCCGGCTCAAAGCCCACTGCGGTGCTTGGCCATAGGTAAGATAGAACATAGGAAAGGTCGGACAACCGTGGCAACCGATATCTTAACATTCGCCGGAGAGCGCGGATCTGAGAATCCGTGAAGTGCATCCAGTTGGCAAGTTTATACAAAGCGCGGGTCTGTTTGTTCATGTCTTTCATCTTTGGGTAATGTGCGACAGTAGTCCAGTAGCGCTCGACGACCCTCTTATGGAATTGGTTGCATAAATCAACAAACACCTGCTGTCTTGACTTTGTATAATCGACTACCAGACGATCCTTCGGATCTACAAGGCCTTGCAATCCATATATCTTGTCACGTGGGTCTTCACAACTATGCGTCATAAAGTCCTGCAGCAATCCGTCCAGTCGATGTTCAATCTCGGGTAGTAAGGTGTACTTCCAAGCCCCAATCCTGCGAAATATGGGGCGAGCAACATGAGAACCATCGATCAAAGAATCTAGCGCGTCCGAAATGTTCTCCAGCCAACGAAACCTTGGGTCAACATCGAGTATCCATTGGTTTTCGAAAAGAACCCTGATACGCTTTGCCAACAGGATTTCCTGTACAATCCATAGTCGGTGGAAGTATTCCTTTTCAAGACCGGTTCTAAGAGCATCGCCATGCTCACGGCGCTGGAGCTTTCGTGCATTTCTGACGGCCTCGCGACGATCACCATGCTTCGAAATGCCGTGATTGCCTAGCCAAACAATGACAGACCCGGCTCTGCTGTAGATGTCGCTCATCATCTGAACTTGATGATTGCGCTCCGAGGTTGTGGTTTGATCGATCGATAGTTGGTCGATCCAGAGATAACGATCTGTAAGATCGCCTCTCTGCGCACGAAACTCCAAGAGGAAGTCAAACAGATTCTCCCGCACCGTCAGCTTCCCGATGTCTGATGTCTTGTCACGAACTTGGACCGCATATACAGGCGTTGGTGACCCCCAGACATATGACAAGGCTGTGTATGGCGGTGCTCGAGGAAGGTCGACTAGGACGATTTCAACAGTAATTGGGTCGTCTTCGGATGAGGGTCCACATAGGCCTATCAGTCGTATCTGCTGCCTTGTATGATCCAGTGGCTGGTATTTGTAGTAGTTGAGAGTTGATAATTCGTCAGACGACATGTTGGTGCTTGGTTCTGATAGCGTTCAGACAATGCTTCGGGCAGATAATTTGAAAAGGGGTGCGGTGAGGGTTGTGCACAATCTGTAGCAGTTTTGACCTGGATGGAATGAGTTGTCGAAGTGTGGCTCGCGAAATTAAGGTTGCAACGAGGGTTGCCTTGGAAGACAGTGGCTGTGAAGACGACGATGGCTTGGCCGATGTCCTACGACCAATGGGCAGCCGGACGACGTACAGGAACACAAGCCCACTCGGAAGCCACGCGACACGACGTTGCTCAATGCTGAATAAATAACCATAGCATTGCATTTGATGCTAATTCCATCTACCAAGTGAACCTGGTTATCCTTCCAATGCTCGGGAAGTTTCCAGCAATCCAAACGCCGTCTCATACTGACATCAAGCTTTGATCAGCCTGCAAGCCAAAGTTTTGAATCTATCTGAAATCCAGTGGGTATCCGAAGTCAACATGTGCCACCTGGTATGACCAAAGTAAAAAGTTCCAACCCAAGCGCCATCGCTAATGACCGACTGACAGTAGTCGTCGGAGGGAAATCGTAAAACTAAGTAGTTACAAGAAGTGTATATATGGCATCGTTCCATTATTGGAACAAGTAGAGTATAAGCACTAGGATGAGCGTCATCGTTGGTGTGAACGATGGGCTCGTAGTTGTCGCTGCGCCCTTGAGTGGGGCTGCTGTGACATTGACAAATGATCGTCCGCACGATATCGTTAATTGCTGTGCGGCCGTGCTGTATGTTTTCGAGACAGGTTGTGTAGCGTTGTTGCTGTATTGCGCGAACACCGCCATTGCATCTTGAAGACACTGGACAAGTCAGTCGAGGAGCTCATAGAGCCAGAGAAGCAAAGCTTACAGAATTGCACGACGGGCGCGAGCCGGCAGGAAGCTCTTGTCCGACAGGGAGGTAGTATGGGTAGGAATCCGTGGTCGACGACGTGTTACTGACTGCGTTGGCAAAGCAGTAGCTTCCCTCATCATCCCTTAAGCAACTGGCCTGATATGCAACAGGATATGCGATCAAGCCATTCAAAGCCTGAATGATCATCGGATTGTCGTTGTCAAGATCCACCTTGCACACGGATGGGAGTTGTAATTCGCGCGCGAAGCTATCCATTGTTTGTTTGCATTGTGTTGCGTTTACGCCGCAAGTCGCGTCGAGCGTCTGAGTGATACGAAGATAGGATTTCGATGCATCGAAGAATCCGCTGGAGGTCTGTCTTCCGTTAGCTTGAATACGCCTTGATTTGGGAAGGTTGAAACCATACCTGAAGCATGAGAGAAAAGGGGTGGCATTTCTTGAAGGAATCATTCGTGCGGAGACGGGTCAGGAAGGTCGCACATGCAGTCGTGAAATTACTGGAGAGGCCTGTGTCGAATGGTTCCGGGACGGTGAAATCGCTGTCTCCTGCGCTGGTATCTGTTGCCATGGCCCGCTTCGACGGCGGAGTGTACGCTGTGTCGGTGGTTTCGTCATCGTTGTGTAGTGGAGGCATCAACTGCGGAGGTGTTGGTGGTAATCGATGGTCGATATATAGAGATGATCCCTTCCAAGCTAGGTCGTCTTCCACGTGGACGGCAAGTAACGTCGGGCGATAACCATTGGCAGCGGTTGCAGTACCAACAAGCGAGCTCCAGAAAAAGAATGCGACAAGTAGCGAAAGCAAAGTGTGGGATTTTAGAACAGCGTGGAAAGGCCTTGACAATAAGGAGGTGGGACGGCTGGTGTTTTCATTTTGCTTCCTCCGCGTTTCTGTGTTTGGCAGGGGAGTAGCCTCATGGTGAGACAGTCTCGACCCGTGCGCCGGTCCCGATTCGTGTCCGCGTTGCACGAAGAAGTTCGAGCCCATGATAATGTTTTGGTGACTCTTCGACGATGCTATTATTATCCACACGGTTGCTTCAGATTCTTGCAAACCATTGCCGACCCGTGACTGAAGTCGGTGTGGAGACGCTGTTGGGGAGCGACGCCGACTGATGATCTCCCTGTCACGCTCACAAATGGTCCCTTGCAGAATTCGGCAGCGGTCCGCAATGCCTCGGATGCTTATCGACGATCGAACTTGGTTGCGCTGTTAGGGTTGAAAGAATGACGGCCAGTTGGAGGATGCAAAGCAGCAGCCTGCTTGTCGACGTCGATCACCAAACGGTTCCCCGGGATTCTTCGTTGTTTTAACGTGCTTGCGAGGAGCCGTCCCTTATGTTGGGCTTGTGCGGTATCGAACGCTTGCGGCACCTAACCCCTCGTAGAAATGTCAATAAAGCCACCCACGCCTCCATGGGCTGCATGGGCTCCATGGGAGCGAATTCGATTGTTCGGCTGACGACTGGCATCATTGCGAGTCGGTTAATGGCGGATTCGTCAAAAACTGACCTCTAGGTGGTCGAGGCGACAGGTTGGCTTGTGCAATGCAATCTAAATCGTGGTCGATTAACCGCGTTGAGGTAGAACAACCGTGCGCAGGGGAAGGTCTAGCCCACGGCGCTCTTAACAAGGGGAGCCATGTTGGCTTGGCGACCCGATTTCTGCACGGCATCATTCCTCGATCCGTGCCAGTGCAGAGGGTCTGCGATAGCGCGGCCGTTGGATGGTCAGAATGAGGAACCATGGAGGAGAATTGCAACAGTTTCGTAGGGCGCACAACACCAGACTACCGGAGCTGACCAGAGGAATGAGGTCCTTGCAGCCTCATCAGGACCGGAACGAGTCTACGTTCCATTACTCTTCTGCACACCAATCTGTCCAGGCACACACAATATGAATTGCAGAGGAGCAAGCACTCCGGTTTATTGCCAAGCCGGTGCGGATGATATGCCGCAATAGCGTCATGGAACGGGCATGTCTTTGGAGGAATTGGCCCTGATGAGTTTACCAACCTTAAAAGGATCGTCACACGATCCACAGTGTATCTATACAGTGCTAGTCCCCAAGCCTTATTGCTCTATCTCAACAGACTTGACAGCGCGTTGACGCGACGGAATATGGATGGTAATCTGGGGCGTTCCTATCGGCCTCGTTCCTGCAAATTCGGCACTGGCTCCGTCAGCTGAGTAAACCGAACGAAGCACTCATTGGTTCACGCCCCTCCATACCCAAATTGAATGTTCGAAGAGGTTGCATCGCCCAAAATGCTTTTCTGCCCGACCAGACTGGGCTGTGACATTCGAAGTTTCGACGAATGACTGGATTATACAGCACTTAAGAAGTTGGAAGGCTTAAAACGAGACAAACGCTGACAGTTGGGCATGCGTCAGCGCATCTCTCAGCGGTCCTCCCGTGGACCTTGGCCGACAATGGGTTTAGATGCTAGCGCTGGATCCGTAAGGCGGCACAATTTCCTACCGTCATGTTTATACCAATAGCAGTGGCACGCTTATGGCAGATTACGTTTTTGTAGCCTGCGTGGCTGTTCAACATCCACACGTAGTTGAGACCCAGCATGACCTGTCCTACCTATGGTAAGCGTAGGTATACTGTACAATGTTTGGAGCCTAGACACGCATGTGAACTCCAGGCACGATCAAAAAACGGAGCTGGGTAAGGACGGAATCGAAGCCGAAAGACCTGACCAGTGAGGGCATGAATGTCGATACAGCGCTAGTACTCTCACGATCAACCTTCTTCGAGGGTTCGACTGTTGCGACAAACTTTACACCGCAAGCACAACGCTAAAGATATCTATGGGTCCATGTTCCCACGCGTACTAGCAATTGAAGATAGATGATGCACCAAGACTTGCACCGATGTAGGTCTCTTACGCCATCAAGATTGATCAGATTGCCTCGTCAGCCGCCACCCAACATTACAATCACTTAACAACCTTAATCTAGTACAACAGCCGAACCAACACGACAACGAACTGCACAGCGCGCACTGAATGCCTGAGGATGACGTCCCGGTTCTAGCAAAGTGGTCTGATTAATATGGCTACAACTTCGCTTCACGATCCGCGTTCCGGAGCGTGACTGCCTTCTCCACTGCCGAATGATCATGGAGGCTGCAGACGACCTCTCGCCGACCTTAGCATTTTCGAGCTCGACTCCTTTTCTGTCGAGACCATACGATCGAACGCACAGTACAAGGTATGCCCAGGGAATCAACAATGGACCACGAAACGGAGCAACCAATACTTCAACGGGAGCGTCGCCCTGTGGCTTTCAAAGATTCTGGCAAGCAACATAGATCGCCGCATTCCTGATATGGGGACTGGCAGACGTCGAGAACCAGTTTGCTATCGGCTGAAAGGCCTAGCCCATATTGAGACTGGCATATAGCTAACATCACGGCACCTGTTCCGCCATTATGGAAGAGAAGATCAATCGCCATTATTTTTACTGCTCCTATCACTTCTTAGGCAGTACTCAAGACCTCAGCATTTGCGTACCCGCTTCATAGAGCTGAAGTGCGTGGCCACCATCCTCCGCTTTCCTTGCTGGTCGGCCACAACGTCATAGTTAATTATGACAAATATCACGAGCAATGCAATACCTTCAAGGAATAGCATCAGACAAACCGGAGTTCTCCTTATGCATCCTAGACATATATTTAGTATACCATCGGTCAAAAGGATCACGACGAACCCACATCTTAAACAACGGATCCCAGACTGTGACTGCTCGCCTCGAGTAGCGTCCATTCGCCAATGTCGGCTGCTCAATAAAGAGGTGCTTATCAATCGAACACTCCATGATTCGGCCATATGGCGAGTCATCATCGAGAAAGCGCTCGTAAGCGCTCACGATAGTCGATATCGGTGTCATACTGGAGAGGTATCAGACCATGGCTTCTATCAAACAAACAGGATGTGACCCACCAATCTGGAGACACGGCATCGACCATTTCCTGAGGTATGATTGACGTATGGACGATACCTGTGGACGTCAGCTTCGTGCGCGGTCGTCTCCAGTAGCGAGATTGGACGCACCGGGGCATACGGCATTGATTGTAATATTTTCCTTCTACAGACCGTCAGCTCACAACCACAACGGAACTCTTCACTCCTCACATTTTTCAGTATTCGAGCAGTTGCTCGGACAAAGTTCACGACTGCAGCTTTGGCTCCATCATACTCGGGATATGACTCGTGCGGTACGATACCGGCAACGCTTGCAGTAGCCACGATCTTTCCACCGGGCACTATGTTCTTGCGCATGAAGTGTATCGCCAGTTGGGTGCCGTATACCACGCCCTTGTAGTCGACATCTGTGCACAGCAGATCTGGCTTTGGGGGTATTCTATTCATGTCAATATCTGCGTACCGGTGGAAGGCATGGCTTCAGTACTTGTCTGAACCGCGATGCTCAAAGATGAAAATCGAGCTCTTATCCACGATCCCCGCATTCGCACAGAGCGCGTCAATTCTACCATATTTATCCCATACTTGCTGGAACACTTCTGCTTGGCTACCCTTATATCAGCATCATCGTTCGCTCATGCCAAACTTCAACACACCTATCATAATCCGCGACGTTGCACTTGTGATAGCTCGCCGCCTCGCCCAACTCTTTCGCAAATTCCTGGTTCTCATTGAGATCTGCAATGGCTACTTTCCATCCGGTTTCGACTAATCTTTGAGCTATGCCTTTTCCCATTCCACTGTTCCCTCCAGTCAGGATTGCTACGCGCGAGTCGGAAGACATGGTGTCGGTCTCAATTTGTCGAGTTCACAGTCGATTCGATGCTTTTGTTATGGACAATGAAAAGTAAGTGACATGACAATACGCTGCAACGAGTAGGCTATACACACACCAACTCCACCACGAGATACAACACCCTTGCCCCAGGATAGTAGTACCACCTGAGTCTCTCGGCTTTGACCCCGCGTCGGTTCCTTCGTCCGGGTAACCACACCCGGAGCACCAATACGACTCTCAGCCATACCCGCAAACTCTTGGTGTAGTGACCAAACAGCGGGGCGGAATCTAGGGTGTAGTGACCAGTTCGCGCGGGAGCTAAGGAATGCGGGGGTGCGGATCTGCGCCCTACTGCAAGCCATAGCCAACCATGTCCACGGTCAAACGTCTCTGCTGATAGCTCCTGTCGAAAGATCTTGCCGTGTGTTGAAAGGTTGCGCGGATGAAGAGACGCGACTTCGAAAACTGAGGCGTCAATGGGGTCGATTCGCACAGTACAAGAAGCAGATTAGACGTCTGCATCATAACTTCTCAAAGAAACTTCAGTTGAGTTCCTCTCCCGTCCTTACATTCTCACCACCATGGACGACTTCTACCTCTTCGCAAACTGCAACTTCGTCCCCGACAAATACGCCGACTGGCAAGCCGCCTACGACACGCTCGCAGTCTACGTGCGGGCGTCCGAGCCCACCACCAAATCATACTACTTCGGCATCCCCATCGACTACGCGCACGCCTTCGCCAAGACAACAAGCATGTTCGCCTTCGAGGTCTACGGCACGCGCGACGACCTGTACTCCACACACCTATCCTCGCCCGCCATGCAAACCTTCCTCTCCCTCATCCCGCCCGCCAGCACCACCGGCCTGGATCTAAACCACTACCGCCTGATAGCCGGCTTTCTCGACTCGTCGCACGTCTGCGCGCCCGCGGAGATAATGCAGGATATTCGCATTACGTGTACTTCAGCGGCTGCGCAGGCGGGCTTGTTAGCATCGCTGACGGCATTTGTGGATAGTGTGCAGCCATCGGATGAGACGTTGACGTATATGGCGTTTGCGAGCTTGGACGACGATGTGGGGGCAAGGATATATGGGCGTTGGAAGACGAGGGAGGATCTGGAGAGGTTCATTAGGAGGGATGATGTGAATGCGTTTTGGATGGGCAATAAAGAGCACGTGAGGGCGATGGAGCAGAGGTTGTATGTGCCGAATGGGAAAGGGTGGTTGCATCGGGGGAGTGGGTATGAGGGTGAAAAGGGGGAGAAGGCAGGGATGTGAGATGCCAGCTTCCTTGAATCCCACCTGTCGAACTTCCGTCGTTGAAGTTTGAGTAGATTCTATTTTGTATTCAGCATATTGTGCTAGATTATATGGAACGGGGTTATCTCGAAAACATGCCAATGCCCCCTTTGCGCGCCTGCCGCGATGCAGATGATGCCACTCCCTGTAATGATGGCCGCTATCTCCTGGGAAAATGCTTGGAAGATGCAGCATTCGTCGTCGAGCGCGAGTGTGTTTAGAGTCGAGATGCCTAGCTCCGACTGGCTAGCATACGATCGACGAACTGGACAAAAAAGTTCCTCCATTCCTTCTCTTTCTTTGAACCTTCTAGCGCCCCCGCTAGTGTGCGTAGGTACTGATCAACACCATCGCCACCGACACCATTGCTGCTCAGGTCGCCCTTGAGCCGCTCCACATAAGGTTCGCCGACCTTTTTGACAATCTCTGTCTGCAGATTCGCTGCCTCGTACAAGACTTGCCTGGCTTGTGCATCCTTTGGGTTGAAGCCGGGCGAGGCTGGAACAGACCATGCCAATGGAGAGAAGCGGTCGACTACATAGTTGTCGAAGCCTTCAAGCGGTGCCTGTGTTGCGACTGGAGAGGTGGGGGTTGGGTTGGCGCCAGGCCCTACCTTGTCAGGCCCACTCCAAACATTGATCATGCGGATGAGCACAAATATGGCAAGTCGAGCGGTCGGATAGTCGTGTGTATCGCGGGCAAATGTCTCGATCGATGAGATGACGGGTTCGAAGGTTGACTGATTTGCTGCATCGTGTTAGTAACATAGGGATATATCAAGCGATGTGACGCATACCATTACTGACGAGCACAGATCCGAGTCCATGGTTCAGAACCACGATGATGAAGTTCAAATATTCGCGCCGGAGCTCAGCTAGCTGAATCTCATCATCTGTGCCCGTAGGTGTAACCGCCAGAGCGGTGAAGATGCGTTGCAGAACAGGCGTCATGACCGTATCCAAGATGCCCGAGATCTCCGCTTTGAATGTGAAGATGACCTGGCCAAGAACCTTGAGGAAGGTACTGATCTCGTCCATAGAGGAGCTGAGAGAAAGTAGCCCCTCAATCCATGAAGGCAGCTGCTGTAGCAGTCGTGAGCCCAAGACAGAAATCATCCGGGAAAAGGCAAACCGTGCCGCGTGACGGATCGAACTAGAAGAGTTGAGCGATTCGAGTGCAACAAGTATCGCTTCTGAAGCCTTCATGAACTCATCGGCTACTTCGCTTTGAGGTGCGGTAGTGTTGCCAGCGGAAGGTTGCCAATCCGAGTATCCACGCGCTAGTGTCCCGAGAGCCATGATGATGTGATGAATTTGAAGGATGGCACGATCGTCTCCGTTCTGGGCTTGTGGCAACGTCCGTTCCAGGTCGGTGAATAGAGGGCTCATGATGGTCTGAGCATAGAGTCTCTTGTTTTCTGCGGAGACTGTGCTCGAAGAAGCTATACATCCAACTGCCTCAAAGAGGTATAGTTGGGAGTCGAAAAGCGCATCCGCAGATTGGTCCTCCTCATCGGAGGACATTTCATCCTCAGAAGTGTCTGGCAGCTCGGCTGTGATCGTGAGAAGATCGCCAACCGCCTGGATGATATCATACGACACATTGCCAAGCTGTGCTCGCAGGTGTTTTACGAGCTTCTGAAAGAGGTACCACGATCGCGAGCGGACCTTGACATGGTTGTTGTGGGTAAGTTGAACAAAGTTTTCGAGCACCTTCGGAATCAACTGAGGATTCTGCTCAAAGAATTGGTAATATCGGACGCAAATCTCCATGTATTGCAGCTGGACAGCAGGATGAGGGTAGTTTGCAAGACCTATCAAACGTTAGGTGTAAGGAATTAATGTAGTGACTGGAGCCAATGTACGTACCAGAGTCGATCATGCTGTTCATCATACCCACAAGCTGCTGAGCGGCAATAGAGGAGGGTTCTCGCTTGGCGAAGAGGCCGGAGTTTCTCATTGCAAGTTCTCCAAACAGATACATCTCGTAGAGTGCTAACTCTAGATCACGCCAATTGAGACTCTGGTCACCTTGTGATAGACGACCGAAGGTGCCGTTCACTAAGCGACTCAAAGTCTCGATGTAGTACGGCTCATCGATAGCTGTGACGGTCTGCTGTAGGACATGTAGTCGACGGCGGAGATCTTGAAATTCGGCTTCATCGGTTTGCTCGCCTTCCTCGCCCCAGTCTGCCGTTTCATCGTACTTCATCTTCGCGATGATAGCATCTAATACTGGAGGTAAAACGGCCGCATACTGAGGGGGAACGGAGCCCGTCTTTTTCTGTAACTTGCGAAGAAACGTAAGCAGGTCGGTGAGAGATGGGATGACCGTGGAGCAGACTTCATCGTACTGATCGGCGAAGAAGCGTAGGAGGTACGGGGTGAAGATGTGAATGAGATCGTCAGCCCGTTGGCGAGTCTGCTCATCGACTGAGTCATTCTCAAGGATTTTCACAACATCAAAAACGATGTTGTTGACAAGCTTAGCTACGGTCTCTGCAAGGTCGTTGTCGTAGTTTGGGCTGTTGAATTCCGCCAGCGCTGGGCTACTGATGAGCTGGCCAACAACTTCTGAAAGGTTGAGGAACATGATCAACTCGATCTTGTCCGCTGGATTCATTTTCTTGCCCACGATCTCCGAGAAGGTGTCGATAGCTGCGTCACGGACTTTGCCCGCGGCACTCTCCGGATCCGCGATGCCCTGTTGGCCGGCCATTTCGAGGAAGGTGGTAATCATGGCCTGGTTTACAATGAGACTGATGTCGGTCCAGCTCACCCAGCGTCCGATGGTCCTCAAACACATCTCCACCAGGCCCAAGTCCGACTCCCTCCACTTGGCGAGAATCTCCTGCCACGATAACGAGATCTTTTGTGCGTCCCGCTGCCGGATCATGTCTTTGAGGTCTGTGTTGCGCTTCTTCTCGTCTTCGGACCGTGCAACCAATTGATCCGCAATCTCGTCGTGCACTTGGCCAAGCATTCGAAGATACAGGAAAGTTGTCGCGGTATTAACGCTGCCAATAGTGGCCTGGTCTGCATCAACTTGTTCTGTATGTGTGATGTATCTGCGGTGTTGCTGCCCGGCGCGTACGAGTTACGAACATGATTCATGAGTGTGTCTTTGATGTATGCGAGGCTCTGCTCATCCAGCCGGTGCTCTTGGACAGCATTGTTTACGAGGTCGAGTGAGGTGTGACGAATGATGTCGGGTGGTCGAGGGTCGCGGGTAAAGAGCGTGAGACTAGCTTGCCATGCGGAGCCTTCTGAGCGCAGGCGTTCGAGATATTCTACAGCCTGTCCGCGCAGCTGCTGGCTCGAGGTCGGGTCGAAGGCGATCTGGATGGCATTCTCGACCTAAGACAAGAACCATGCATTAGTAAACAGCCACCAAGATGACATTGGAACCATGCGCACCTGAGCCTCCATTTCCACCTTGGGGAAGCGGGATATGGTGTGGTTGAGCTATAGGTGAAGTGGAAGGTGATGGACCATGCGGCAGAGCTCTCGATGTAGTGGCAGGGTCGAGAGGTTGACGTGCGTATGCTACCGAGTCATTTGGAGGAGGGACTGCATCATGAGAGCGTTATGGGCGGTGAAAGAGCAAGGCGGGGCACGAGGGGAACGCACGGTGGATGTGCAGAGGCCAATGACGAAGGAAGGATAGAATTTCGCTAGAAGCTAGATGCGTTTCTATATCGCTGGCCGAAATGGCAGTGAATAGTATGTTTCGCTTCTTTGTTTTGTTGGGGTGCGGTGCAAAAACAGAGCGTGCAGGTGAAGTGGCAGCCGCCAAGCAATTGTGCCCGGTGGTGGGCGTCCGCTCCGCTCGAGCCCAAAATTATCGTGTGCCACGTGCTGAGCTATCTAGACAGCGGATACACTAAGATATGGTAATTGGGGCTAGCATATATATCGAACATGCGGCCTCAACATGGACTGGTGTCGGACGAGCAAAAGGTAATACAGGGTTCAGGACTAAGTTCACCAGAAGTCACATAGCCCCAACAGGGCAAGTAGCGCGCTGAGCAGTGGTGTATCATTATATTGGCCCCTGAGGCTTGCCAGTCTACGTTTGTGTACAGCGGGCGCAGAAATCCAAGTGCTTTGTGAACGCTAACATTGCGTGGGCTACGTGAACGGCTAGCGTAGCATCTTGCCATTGCTGTCCTTTCTGAGCAGGGCATGTCGAATCTATAGCCTGGGCTGGAGTCCCGCGCCGCTTCTGTCGTCATGAGCCCGAGTCCCCCGGGAGCAGTATCCTGGTCAACTTACTACACGCCCAGATGCTTCGCTGCATACGCAACATGATCGTCGGCAAAAGAGGCCATGAAGTAGTAGCTGTGATCGTAGTCGGGCTGCATCCGCAGGTTGATGCCTTTGTCGTTACCGGCCTGCTTCGCTGCCTCGATGAAGTTCTCGGGTAGCAGTTGACCTTGCTTGTAGAAGTTATCCCCAGTACCCTGTTACTTGTCAGTGTCTTGGCCTCAATATGGCCGCCCATTTGATACGCACCACATCGATGAGCATGTCTAGCGGTCCCTTCCATTGCTTCACAAGCTCGGTGGCATCGTGCTCTTTCCACTTGTGTTGCTGGTCCTCGCCGAAATATCCCTTGAAAGCCTTTTGTCCCCAAGGACAGTTGATCGGGTTGGCGATCGGCGCGAACGCGGAAACGGACTTGTATTTTCCAGGATTCTTGAGAAACTAGCAGAGAGCGTTAGTAAGTCAAGGCTACACTATGTGACTTCTGGCGGACCTACCAGTGTCAGAGCACCATGACCGCCCATGCTGTGACCTGTGATGCTGACTCTGCTGGAATCAAGCTCCTTGAAAGACGAAAAGAGTGCTTCTGGAAGCTCTTTGGTGATGTACGAGTACATGCTGTAGCCCTTAGTCCATGGTTCCTTGGTTGCATCAACGTAGAAGCCGGCACCAGAGCCGAAATCGTATGCCTCGTCTTCACCCTCAATCTGCAGCCCTCCTGATTTATATTAGTACGACTCTTCGTGCTCAAAGACGGCCACGTACTTGGCGAGGTGTCCGGATACACCACAGCAATGCCATGCTTAGCCGCGCCGTGTTGGAAGAAGCCCTTTTCTGAGCAGTTGTTTCCGGTACATGTGAGGCCAGAGAGGTAGAAGAGGACGGGAATCTTTGCGCCGGACTTCGCTGCTTGAGGGGGCATGAACAAGTTGAGCTCCATGTCGGTGTTGGTGCTCGATGACTTGTGCTTCAGTTTGAGAAGCTTGCCTCCAAAGGAGGCAATTGTGCCGGTAGTTTCGAACGACATATTTGCTAGTTGTGTATGGTACAGGAATCGCTTTGGTGAAGAGCTCGATGCTAATGGACGTCGGAGGGGACTGAGAAGTTTTGTTAGCTGTCTCATCGGTGACGTTGTTCTTGGGTTAGTGCGGGGACATAATGGGCAGCTCTTCCCTCGAGCTACCCCACCTTTCCCCTGGATTTTGGCTACATGTAGAAGCCGGATCCGCACTGAGGCGGAAGGGATTGGAAAAAGCGGAAACTCGGTTGGTATTCGGGGAATTCATACACGCAGCCACTCAGAAACGCCCTATGCCGAGAATATCACAATTTACTACCAGAAAAACTCCATGCCAATGCAGCCACTCAGCCCTACTCATGTCAAAAGTTCTTCACAGGTCCAGTCCTCATAGAACCCGTCTGGTAGGTATCGTCGCACCACCAGTGGAATCTTCTTTTCTTGGAGTTCCTTCGCGGCGATTTGGAGGGGGTCCGTCATGCCTTCGACATCGATCAAAACCGGAGCGTTCCCACTGGAAATGTTAGCGCGTCCTCACGCCTTTCGCACATGTGAAATACCTGATCTGCAGTGCTCTGGTGCCTAGCACGCGCGCCCTCTCGTACTTGGTCATGTATGGGGTCGTTGTGCGATTGTGGTTTTCTACTCTTTTGTCCTTCTCGCTTTCCACCGTGTTCTTCACCTTGTCTTTCGATGCAGCCGCTGCGCTTGCGTCGCCCGAGACTACGACGTTGTCGTCGTTCGGTTCCTGCGCGTCTGGGTCTTCTCCGCCGCCTGCTTGGTCTGCATCGTCCTCGTAGACATCGGGCTCCACCTCTTCATCGAAGTCGATGGCGCCGTCGCTGTTGCAGTCAGCCGTGGTGTCCTTACATATAGCATGCTGCAGTATAGCGCGCTGAAGCCGCGCCTAGGAAAAGGCTGCACGAAATGCCATGTACATACTCATATCCAGCGCCCTCGTAGTTATCGTCGCCGCCTCCGTAGTCAGACATGGCTTGTCACGTCGTGGTCGCGTCTAGTAGATATGGCGTGGGTTGCGCTGAAGCTGTATGCTTTGAGACGGCGGGTAGTTGATGTAAAATGGTGCAGCGTGCACTTGGTCAAAGAAAGCTGCGACCAGAAAAAGCCAATGCTTTCGGCGGGCAGGGGTCCCCAGCTTAGCGGCTCGAACTCTTGGCGGGCAGAAAATATAGTGGATCCTTCGTAGTGCGACACTCGCACACCCACGGGCCGCATCTTCTGCCACCCACACGCTCACACATCCAAATGGCATTGAAGCGTAAGATTGGAGGCGGTGATGGACCTTTACCGCAGAAGAAGTCTCGGATAGGTATGCGCCATCTCAGTGACGTCGATGCCACGGCTAATAGATCCTCAGACGACGCGGAGCAGGAAGACGTGGGCTGGCAGTCTGACGAATCCGAAGACTACAAGGTCAACTACACCGACAATGGCACACTCAGAGCAGACAGCGAGGCTCGCCGCCAGTGGAACTACACCTGCCCCGTGGACGGCTGCGACCAGCGCTTCAACCGACCATGCCGCCTCGAAGCCCACATGCGCAGCCACAACAAGGAGCGACCCTTCGCATGCTCGGAGCCTGGCTGTGACAAGACGTTTCCCCGCAAAGACCACCTCCAGCGACACCTGAAGAATGCGCACAACGATCCGGCAACCGTGCGAACATTTGAGTGCAAGTGGCAGGGCTGCGGGAAGAGCTTCACATCTAATGGCCGGCTGCAGAGACACAGGGACGTGCACGAGTCCAAGTTCTACTGCACCGAATATCCACCATGCAACGAGACATTTAGAAAGGAGAAGGCCCTGGAAGCTCACATCAAGGCACAGCATCTGGCGATGAAGCCATACCCGTGCACATACGTGGATCCAGAAACGGGCGACAGATGCACGAGTGGCTACCAGACAGAGAGCGCGCTTCACCGGCATGTGTATAAGGTGCACGCGGCCGGACAAGGCGGCGGGCTCTTCTGCATGATCTGCGCAGATCCGGATGCAGGACACAGTCATTTGCAGTCTGATATCGGCGACATGGTCGACACACCGATGCAGCCGCTGACCTTTGCGAATCAAGCAGACCTTGCAGCGCACGTGCAGGAATGCCACCCACCAGAGTGCGCCGAATGTGGCCACAGATTCAAGAACGAGTCAAATCTCAAGTCCCATATGGATACAGTCCACGCCGATCCTTCGAAACAACCGCAATTTCCGTGCCCCAAGCCGGATTGCGACAGCGTATTCACCCGGAAGCACAATCTCTCCGTTCACGTTCAGACTGTCCACGAGAACCAATGCAGGTACTTTTGCACCGCGGAGGCCCTACAGAACTCCAAGCACGAGGATCTCAAGGCATGGGACGGAGAAAATGCATGCGGCGCAGCCTTCAAGGCCAAGTCGTCCCTTGACCAGCACGTCCGAACACACCACCTCGGTCTCGGCAACCGCAAGCAGCTGCGAAAGGCCGCAAAGTCCAAGAAGAAGCCCGAGCCCTCGATGCTCAGCATGCTTACCGGTGTTGGCTACGAAAAGAATAGAGAAGTGCCATGCTTGTTCGACACCTGCCAGTACCGCTTCTACATGGATCGGGATCTGCGCCGCCATCTCCGCGCTGTACACAATAACTCCGAGGACGACATTGAAGCAATGATTCTGGAGAGGGATGCTTTGACGGGCGGACAGTTCTGGATCGGTGGACTGGACGAGTCGATGGGTATGTTCGACGACTCTGTGGAGCCGAGCATGCCGCAGACGCCGGCGCCGTACTTTGCCGAAGGATCCATGGCACCGCCGTCGCACATGGAAGCCGGATCCAAGCACGCTGCTTTCTTCGACCAGCAGATCGACCACTTGTCCCTGTTGACTGAAGATATGGAAATGGACATGGCGATGGGTCTGGGCAACCTCGCACCCGCGACCGACGTGCAGGAGGGCTTGCAGTGGGATATGTTGGCGCCTGTGGAGCAGTTCAACCACATGGGGGAGCATTGAGGGTCCGCGACGGGATGGGACGGCGTACGGGCCATGATTTACGACAGCAACGAGTTCCTGCAGCATAGTGATACCCAGATAGCGGCGTTTGGCCACAAATTCATCTTATCAGAAAGATATAAGCGCAAAGTAGCAGAATCGGGTTTCAATTGTTTGACATATATTGATATGGGTATACTACGACTTCATCATTTCCTCGTCCTCATCTTCTACTCTTGCGTATATCCGCCGTCTAGCATTATTCGTACCCGCTAATTATCGAGCTAATCTCGAAAAAAGTGCATATGCGTGCCGACGCTGGGGTATATACGGATGAAAACTGAGCTAGAAAATGCAGTAAATGTTCAAAGAAACAGGCCATGGCCGTGGTGCGTGTACGGGGAAAAGGATGTAAGAATGCTGGATGAGTAGAAAGCCGGGTGATGACGGACTCCGAAAACGCCGCGCTATGCTGCAAAAGAATGCTGCCCGGATGACTGTAAAGAAACAGGTTGCAGGCCACGTGAGACAAGTTCGAAACGGGCGCCCAAAGGAAGAAGCGGTGAAGAGTTGTCGGTGTCGATGGCATGGTCGAGGGGGCTCAAGCTGCTGCTTGAACATACGTGGCCAGTGAACTCGACTCGGGAATGGGCGTTATGGTCTTCGTCGTCTGGAGAGGCCAGTTCTCATGCTCGAGGTTTATGCTGACTTTGGAACCGTGTTGTTCCTCCCAATCCCGCCGCCACATCTCGAATTTTAGGTCCCATCTTTGTAGTAGCCGCCTTCTTCGGGCTTCAATAACAGCTTCCAACTTCTCCGCCTCTTTCACAAGGTCTGCTTCTTCGGCTACTCGTTCTTTCTCGTGTGCTGCTGCCAACAGCTTCAACTCCGTCTCCTGCTTCTGTAATTTGCCTTTCGTTTCTCTCTCTTGCCGTGCTCTCAAGACGTTGATCGCATTCTCATGCTTTCTCGGTAAGTTTTGCTGTAACATTCGCTGGCGATCGAGCTTCTTGAAATCTTCCTCGGTAACAGTATGAGCATGGTCCGGGTGTGTTTGACTGCTGCCCAGACAATATGCCTCCATATGCTTCAGCGCTGTCGCCACATTTTGTGTTTCCACATCATGAGCCTTTCTGAGATCGTGCTCTGCCAGGATTTGCAACTCCTCCAGGTGCTCGAGCTCAAGCGTGTGCTACAAAGCGTAAGTAAGCTTACATGAGGTGGACAGGTGCGGTTACGACCTACCTGTTCGAGTTTCAGATCCCTGCTGGCTTCGTGTTGGACCGCAAGGCGCTTGAGCGAGCAGGCATGGTGTGCTGACAATGCTTTCCGCTGATTGCACTCAAAGGCCGAGACACGCTCGAATTGTTCCTTCTCTCCAATTCGGAAACTCCTGAATGCTTCGTTGGCGAGAGCCGAGTCGATGCTGATTTCTTCATGCCTCCGCCGGCTAGGCGCGCACGGTAGACTTGGTGATATGACTGGTTGAGACACATTTCCCAAAGGGTGGGCCAGATCGACCGCGGACACCCCCTTCTCACAATAGCCCGAGTCCCGTGAAGATCCCGGTTCATGCGGTTGCAGCGCATTGCCAATGGCAAGGTCCACCTCTTCCTTCTTCATAAAGACCTGCAAGATTTCGCGTGGCAAAGGATGCCCACAGCAGCTGGGCACTGCCTGCGCGCCTCTCTGGCGTGCTTCCTGAATGTGTATCTGGATCGCGTTCGGTGACAGGGAGTGTCCACACACTAATTTCGGACCCCGGCCTTTGCCGTGGTGGCCATGGTGTGACTGAGATGTGCAGGAACTACCACAGATCTTAGCATGCCGTGGCTTGGTACTAGCGCTGAGTGCTTAGACATACCTGGAGTCTTTCCTGAACATGCCAAAAAGAGATGTTCGCTTCTTGCGTGGGGCTTGGTTTGTAGATGACGAAGAACTGGAGAGGACAGACTGGGTGAGAGAAATGGTAGAGGCTGAGGAACTTTGCTCGACGCCTACGAATGAACTGTCCACGGCCTGGTCATCTTGCTCGACGGTTGGCGACATAAGCGCAGCCTTCAGTGGGGTTCTCTGCGCTACACGCTCGCTAGTGAATGCTTGGTCCCTCGAGGTTCGCGATGGCGCCGACGTAAAGCTTGTTGACTGTGTCTCCTGCGAGTGGATAGACATGGAGCTTCTATGGTCGCTGTCTAGGGTTATGGTGGAAAGTGCCCTCGAAATGTCCTGGGGTGGACAGAGATATCGATAAGGGTCCTCGATGCCACTTTCTCGTGCTAACAGCGCTAACGCCGCGTCCACGTCGTTCTCGCTCTGGTTGACAGCAAGTGCTAATGCCTCGGACCAGTAGACAGTGTCGTCGAAGATGGTCGCGGTGGTGACGGCACCTTGATCGTCCCTCCGCGGTTCAGGCATTGCGCCGGAGCGCGCATGCAGCTTGATATGTAGTGATGTCAAGATCTAACTCCCAAGACATGCGGTCGGGAGCGTCGCGACTTTGACTTTGGGCGGTCGCTTCAGAACCCGCAAGGCCAGCACGCCGTCGCAGAGCGATGTGCGGAAGTGTGCAGGAGACGGCGATTGGCAGATCAGGTGAGAGAGTCGCGGTGAGCGAGGTCGAGAAGGACGAGAAAGCAGAGGACGCTAGTTTTGATCACAATCCGCAACCATCCTTCCTTCCTTCCTTTTGCCCTGCATGCGCAAGGGTAGGATGACACTACCAACTACTCTCCCCAAGCTTACCCGCCAATTGCACTCAATTTCACTGGCCTCAAATCGAAACAGCCAAACAGCGCATCATCCCCTCTGAAACATGTCACCATGAACCGTGCACTACACATCCCGAAGCCCAACCCTTGCAGCGCACAGCCGAAGCCGCCGTCACACGCACCTGCAGACGCCCACCGAGGCTCCTCCGCGCCCTGCACGTCCGCAATCCCCTGCCGCTGATAGGGCAGCGTCTCGTCATGATCTAATGGGCGATGTGAACGGTGGTTTTGCGTGGGGACCCATGGTTCCGCGGCCTGTCAGTGATGCTTCACCGCTTGCTGGCTGCTGGCCAACTCGAGCTCTGTCTTGACATGCGGCTAGCCGTGCAGCTTCCGGCAAGGCGGCGGCGATCACAGGATTGATCGGACCTCCTGTTCATCATAACCTCACTTAAGCCTGAGGTCGAAGCTTAGCGATGTTTCGTCATCTTGGAGATGCTCTGTCACATCATCAAGTGCAATTGGACCTCAGGATCGTGCATTTATCGAGGGGCGATTCAACAATGGTCTATGTCTTCAGTTCTTGTGTTCACTTTGCTAGTGACGGTTTCCCGCATTTGGTAGTGCAACGTCTATTCGCGCAAGCGGCTTGGCGATACAAGCACCGTTCTCACCACTGCCGGTACAGAGATTCAGCATTGGGATTACAGTGGCGCAATGTACTTGTTGGACTTCTCTTTGATCACATTGGCACGGAGATTGCGCCGCATTGCGCTCATATGTCTACCCAACGCTAGTTCGAGAGAATTCGTCGTATTTCCATATGCCGTGCATGTGCGACCTCCCGCCAGACTGCCGGATGCATGTTGTACATATGCAGCCAAGCAGCGGTCTGTGTGCTCAGATGGAGCTATGTGTGGGACGAACCTTAAATCGTGTGTGTTCTATACCCGACCAGGCAGATGATGCGCAATGCCACAGAAGGCATGGTCTATTAAAAAGGACTAAGATGCGGGGTGGTGCGATAGCCGGTGGTGAATACAGATGGGGAAAAAAGAAAATGATATGAATACAACTGAAGATCGAGGCAATAAAGTGCAGTTTGCAACGGTTGCGACCAGTCCGAGCTGATCGTCTTGGATGCTCCCTTGTCTTGCCAAACGCCAGGGAAATGCAAATATTCGAGGTCGGGTGCGTGAAGTCTATCCCGAAACGAGTACCCAGAGAAGGAAAACTAATTCCGTTAGCATGCACCGATCTTGCACGTCCTCAAGTAAGCTTACAGATCATCAACACGCCAAACATCTTTGCGACAAGCCATCTGTTGCCCTGGACACGGCTCCAGTACTTCATCAGCTCACGCTGCGCACCTTCTACATTGTCGACAACGTCCTCAGTGTTGGCGTCTATCCGTTGAATTTGTTCGCCCTGCTCCGACACCATCTGCGCTAGCTGGCTGAAGATGCCGCCGAGCTCTTGGATTGTGGACTCTATCGATTCGATCGCACGCCCCCGCTCCTGTATGTATGCATTCTGTGGCTGCGCCTCTTCCATGAGTAGTAGCTGTGCATCTGACTGCGGTCCCCCACGTGTCAGTGCTGATGATCCTGACGGCTCGAGCGAAAGCAAGTCCTGCTGTGCGGCGTTCGTGTTCCGGTTGAAGCCACCGGGTGAGCGCCCTCGCTGAGGGGTCTGGTACAGAGGCGAATCGGTTCTGCTGGGGTCGAGGTTGCTCGATTGTGCTGCGGCGGTAGACAGGAACTGTTCCGTCCGCGATCGCGATGCCTGCATATTCTTCGTCCGGACCTCGAGTACGTCTTTGAAGTTTGTTCCCACATTCTGCAGTTTGTCCTTGAGCAGGAGCACCACGTTGCTGTTGTGCTCGCCCTCCTGATCCACACCCGGTTTGGCTCTCGGATGTTGCTTCGAATTCATGGCCTGCAGTGACTGAACCTGCCCCGATAGTGCTGTCATGTCCTGCTTGATGACGAATGTGAGCTCGTCAAACTCCACGGGCCGGTCGTCGAACAGAGTCTTGCGCTTAGCCAGCTGTGAGAGTCGCTCCAATTTTTGCATGGTGCTCGCAACACCCCGGGCCACTTCTGCAGCATTGCGCGCAAACTCGGAGCGCTGGCGCTGTGGTGAGCCATTCGCCTGTGCCTTCTCCTGCACGGTGAGGAGGGACTGTCGCTGCGCACCAGTCTTCGACTGCGCTTGCCGCTTCTGGGCCTGGGCGAGGATTGAGCGAAACTCGTCGGTGCGATCCTGTATCGAGACAGCCATGGTGGGTGTGTGGTGGTGGTCGGCTGCGGATACGGACGATAAGGAGAAGCGCTTCGCCGCCGGAAACCCAAGCGCAACGTATGCGCTGGTGCGGCAAGCGTCGGATGGGTTGGCAGTGCAATCGGTGATCGAAGGCGGTCGCGTCTACCCAGGACTGCCAGTATAGGGAGGCGCTGGTGGTGAAATCCCAGGAGAGTTGATCCGTTTCCGGGGTCGTACCGGCTAAGGGAGGATTCTGAGCGCTGCGGGTTTCACTGAATCAATATAGTGCGGGATCCGGAAGTCGGGTGGTGAGGTGCGAAGTATTTGTTGGTGAGGGACTCGGGAGCGTTGCGTTGGGAAATGAGGGCTGGCCCCAGAAAGTGAAGGGAAAGGTGTCTCGAGCGGCCCGGACGCCATGGCGTGTGGCTGGTGGCGCAGCCAAATGTGGAGAATGGGTGCCAGGACAGGAGAATGCGGAGCTTTGTTGCTGTCATGAGCTGTCCGCGTCACTTTGAAGCTGTCTTTCGGTACCGCTCTTTTACTGTTGACCTACAATCTCCTTGCAGCTTGTGTGTATCTGGTTGCGACGCTGCATCCCGTGCAACAAGCCGTGCGCCTTCGCCTCGGAACTCAGTGGAGCGCGCTCGGCACCTGCGCTCTCATACAGACGCCTGACTATCCTCCGCGTAGTTGGCCGGTGCCACTAGCTGCAGACAATCGTGTCTGAGGCTATACAGGACTCCGCAAGGAGCGACTGTGAGTCTAGAGCCTTGACTAGGAACGCGCACAAATCATTGCACGACCTGGCCGTCGTTCGTTGCTGACGTAGTTGGAGTGCTCCTACCCTGCCACGCTTCGACACCCGACCGAGCTCCTTGCAGACTGCCATACTCCACTTCACGCCCACCTCGCGCAACATCCGGGCACCCGCGTAAGCACGACTCGGCCATATATTGGGTGAAAAGAGATCGCATGCGCTGCACGATACAGCAGCAGTAGGGGTCCCGCCCTGGACACCGCTCTCGAAGAGTGGTTTAAGACGGCCCGCCAGACAGCGACACTGCCAGCACCATGTCTGGCCCATATCGCTTTCAGGGAGAGTCGGCCAAGTCGCCACTGTACGCGCTTCACATCGCATGGACACTGCATGTATACTGACGATTTGCAGCGACCGCACCACATCGCCCTTCTCTGCTGGACAGCCAGTATCCTTCAAGACTAATGTTAATCGCGCGAAGACGAAGAAGTGGGTGACTGCGAAGAAGAATGCATACGACGGGGACGATTGGGGCGAAGTAGATGGTGAAATGCCCTTGCACGGGTTCACGTGAGACAACTGCTGACTCTCGGCAGAGTACGACGAATATGGCGTCGACGATGAGCCTTCACAGCCCGCGCAACGGTACTATGCAGGCGGCCAGCAGCAGCTCGACCAGCCTCAGCGCAGCTACACAGACCGGAGCTTCACAGATCCCCAAGGACCGCCTGGGAAAGCGCGCAGAAACTCGTTCGAGACTGGGGAGGAACATCGCGCCTTTTCTGCATCAATCCCTGCGCCACAACAGCAGGTGTATGGGCAGCAGTACGGCGAGCCGCAGCGACAGACAAGTGGTGACGAGCCTCAGAGTCGGCGCGACTTCACTCCCTCGGCAATGCCCCCTCCACTGCAGACACGCATGTCACCTGTGCCCTCTGACATTGGCGCATCGCCCTCAAACACCCAGTACCCGCCACGCAAGAGCAGCATAGGACAAGCTGAGTCGCCCCTGGCTACTTCTCCAAGACCGCGCACCGGCAGCCAGTCAGACAAGCCACTGCCGTTTGTGCGACCCGCAGACATCTACAAGCGCATGGAGGAGGAACGCGAGCGGGAACGTGCTTCGCTGGATTCTTCGCGGCCGAGTCTCGACTCGCTCTCGTCCCGCCCGAAAGATGACCTGCACTCTCCGACGTCTGACGGTGCGAGGCTGCTGCAGCCGTTGGAAACAGTTGCTGAACGCAAAAGCGAGTATCTCCCCGACCTGCCCAACTTTAACGCGGGACTTCCACAAGACGGCAGCCGGCCAGCGTCAAACAGTGCCGGCAACCCACCTTTCGTGTCACCGCCCAGTGACCAGGGCTTCCGCTCAGTCGTGGACCAAGCTTTCACCCGCAGTGACGACCAGCGTTCGATCCCTCCCACGCCGATATCTAAGGACTCCGCTTCAGATATGTCGAGAAGCAACACGGATAGCACTGTTGGCATAAGTCCTATCATGAGCCGTGTACCAAGCTCTGCAACGTCAGCGCTGAAACGCAGTCAAGGCGGGGCTGATGGGAGCACACCCGCAATTGCGGAGGAGCCCAGTGAAACCACCACATATGTCACCCAGCCAGCGGCCGCCTTCACGCATGACGTCGCACAATCAACTGCGCCGAAGCCTTTTGCAGATCATTCTCGCAACTTTTCCAATTCATCCATACCGCGTAGTGGGCTAGCCACTCCGACCAAAGGCGACAGCCCCGCGCGGTCACCCGTCATCGCACCACAGAAAGATCTGCCCGAGCCAAAAGCAGCTCTCTACGCGTCTGGGAGCCCGGATGAGTCTCGTGCGATGCAGGGTGGACTCAGCGGCCAGTCTCCCGCATACGCCACGCGTGAAGCCGACATTGCAACTGCTCTAAACAGCAATCCGGCAGCGATCCCCGCGCTGGGTGCGGCAGAGAAGCAATCACAAGAAGCCTTTCTGGAGTCACACGTCGCGCAGTCTGCAGTAGAAGATGCTCTACCACGCTCGCGGTCTGAATCGCCCAGCAAAGGCCGCGTACAAGCCTTAGCTGGCAAGTTCGGAGACGTGTCTCACTCTCGGCGCGGCTCTACACAATCGAACACGTCCAGAAATAGCGTGCAATCATGGGAAAAAAGTCAAGATAACTCGCGTGCCCCCTCGCCGACTAAGGGCAGTCCAAGCAAGCCGAGCAGTCCTGTGAAAGACTTCCGCCCACATCTGCCTGGTCAATGGGAGTCTTACGCTACCACAGCCGCGGCCATAACCCCATCGGACCAAACCCCATCGGACCAAACCCCATCGGACCAAGGCGAGGGCGACAGAGGGTTAGGCTTCGGGAACGACAACTTCTCAAACTCATTGGCAGATACCGAGCTGACGCCAACAACGGCCAAGCGGCCAGTCACTGAGATCGCGACTGACAGCGTATCCGACCCCATTGCAGCCTTGAAGAATGCTGGAGCGGCCATGGCCCAGTCGTTCAGGACAACTGTCGGCTTGGATGACAGTTCTTCCGAGTCTCAGAGCAAGCACGACGACCGTAGCACAGCTCGGGCCTACGGTGACGTCTACAAGTCGCGACCTCTCCAGATGGAGCGGACCGAGTCGTCGGTGTCTAGCATTCCACCCACTCCTCCTGCGAAGGACACGCCAACCAACGAACACCCGCCACAGTTGCATTCGAATGATGCGGACACAACTTCGCCGGTTCAGCAAAAGCGACCCGATTACTTCCCGCAGCTTAGCACTGACCCTTCAGCTGATGACCAAGAGAGCGATCGATTGCGGAAAGAGATAGTCGCGAGTCTGACGCCGGTAACAACAAGGGATCCTCATCGCTCGTCGCTACAGCCTGCGAGCCTGGGAGCATATGACAATCGCACAAGCTCCATTTTACCGGCTGAATACGACAGCTATTGGGCAGATGGCGGCGAACGTGCGTCTCGTGCTTCGCACGATGCGGAGCCTAGTATACCTGCTTTGAACACAGGTATGTTAAAACATGTCCCAACTCTTCTTGTGCCTGCAGCTAGACAGGCTGGATCTGTCAAATCTGAACAATTCACTAATAACGTTTCCTGCGGAGCAGCAACCACGCAACCAGACGAACCGCCAATGACTTCACTGCTGAATCGCTTCAGCTGGGAGGCAAACAACCCACCGTTGACGACCGCAATTGACGCAACTAATGCTAGCGCCGTTCCGGATCCTTCAAAGACGCTCGAAGAGGAGAAGATCCCGTCTCCAGCAATTGAAGCTGCAGCAAAAGAGGAGCGTCAGCAGTGGTCTGAAGGGCTGCCCGATCCATACTTTGCACCAGGTCACACTTTGACTGTAACCAAGCCAGATCCTATCTCAGATCCAGGTGTCGCGGCCCAGTCCCCGTCGTCACCTCTTGATTATACCTCACTTTCAAGCCCTACGCGAGAACAGACGAGGTCACCAGGACTGCATGTCGTCAACTCCACTCTCAATCCAGAGGCTGTTGATCTACCACCTCGACTAAGTGCCGAGCTCTCTTCGCCTAGGCGATCTAGTCAAGATGACGGCAATCCTTATGAACTCGAACGAGAGGCCACCAACCCTGCAATCTCTGCTGCAATTGCAGTTCCTGAACCAGGTTCTACCGCTCCCACTCACGAGTTTGCAGCGAAATCGCCAACATCACCCACGTCAGGCAAACCTCTTCAAGGACGGGAGATCGCAGCTATCAACTCAGCTGCTGAGCGCATTGCTACATACAACAAGACGCGCGAGCATTGGGCCAAACACGACCACGGGCTTGAAGGCTGGCTGGTATCAGCAATGGAAGCGAATCCCGAGGTAGCCACCCAACCTCTTCCTGTTCAACGAACGTCTACAGGAACGATCCGCCACAAGCACACGCCCTCGCTTTCCATCCTGGGTAAATTCGGACACCATCAGTCCCTGGGACCTGACCAGCAACCGTCCATGGCATCTCAGGCTCCAGTTAGTGAAGGTTCTCCCACCACTGCGCCACCCTCTAGTTCCGCTCCAGGCTTCGATCGGCGGGTTACGAGCCGGCAGCTGGAGGCAAAGGGCAAAGACCTGTTACACAGTGCCAATGTGTTGAGCGGGAAGGGATTGACTAGTGCCAAGGGCTTGTTCGCTAAAGGCAAGAGTCGCTTCGGTAATCGAGAGAAGGTAGAGAAATAATTTTCTTACTTCCTTCCCTTCACTGCACGACAGACCACGTTTCACCTCTTTTTCACCAATCTGCTGAAGCAGATAGGACTGCCGGATACGGTTGGATGGAACTGGATGGGCTATGAATCTAGCGTTATGATTTATTTGAGCGTTATCGCATCCCTGTCCTTCCAGATCACGATGTATCCAGGCATGTAGCTCCATAAAGATTGAAACGCAGTGCGTCCACTTCCATTGGTCCACATGCTGATGTGTGGTTTGTGATGCAGGATTCCCCTTCCCGATCAGAGTCAATGCCTTCATCTCGCGAAGCATCTGAAGAGCCTGAGCTCATGGCAGCGACATCGCGAGTTGGGGTGTCATCGACAACGACGCCTGAGAAGCCATTACATCGAGCCTCCACGGAATTGGAGAGTTCGAACGAGAGAAAGAAGAGGCGATTCTCCTTGTCATCCTTTCATCGTTCAAGTCGGTCTCGCTCTCGTCCGAATAGTATCCTACTACCGAGCAGTACTTCTCACTTCTCCACCACGCCCAAGGGTACGCCACCTCGTGAAGTTACACGCATACTTGGGGAGGATGGGAGCCGTCCCCATTCCTACCACGCACCCGACTCATGGAACTTGCCGCCTGGTACACAGCTCGCCGCAACTGGACACCTCCAGTATACTCCACCCCGCGAAGGGCTGCAGCCACAGCAGTCACGTTTAGGCATTCTGCCATCACCAGCCAAGAGCGCATTCTCCACGCAAGAACGAGACACCGGGCAGGACGTTCCACCAGTACCAGCTTTGCCTGATACAGTACGCTTGAGCAACGACCTGAGCCACGAGGTCTTGCAGTCGGTCATAAGATATTCTGCTACACCAGTCCCTGCAGCGAAGGATCGTCAAGCGATGGCAGCAAGCCCCCTCCTTCCTCAGACAAGCTCAGCCCGATCAGATGAGACACACCACCCTGCGGATCGCAACTTAGCAGACCAGCGAATCGAAGAGACTGAAGTGCCCCCAAGCCTTGAACATGCCGTTCTATTAACTGGAGATGCCTATATTGATCGTTTTGATGATGGTACAACGCCGCCACACATCGATTACGGGCAGTGGCCGCTCACATCCGAAACACAGCCTGGGCAGCATCCTCCGCTTGATAGTGAGAGCAGTGTACCGGTGGAAACGGATCCCGAATCCCCAGCAGAGCAAGCTCGATCTGCGTCTGATTCAGCATACCAGCAAACTGCGCCAGATACGATCAAGCCAATGCCACTCGACGATGATGACGATGATCGCCCGCCTCAGCTGAGCTATGATCCGATCCCGCCGAGCACTGACTCCGACTTCGCCAGATCACTGCCCTCTTATCTCGTTCCCACACATCTGGATGTGTGGGAACGAGATAAGAGGACCGTACCATGCGCAGCAAGAAGCGGAGATTTATACGGCAAGCACCAAGACCCGACGCAGCCAAAGCCATTAGTCCCCTGCTGCCGCCCACCAATCTTCCGATGAGCGACATACCCGGCGATGCTGGGATCCAGACGCCTACGCAGACTGAGTACGGCGACCGCAGCCATGAGGCAGAAGCCACTGGTGGTCATTTTATGCCACAGTCTGACACATCTAACCTTGAAAGGATCGGCGCTGGTGATGCTGCAAATCGGCTCAATGTCGAAGTACCTACATTGACAAGCGAGACAACAGTGACAAGTAATGTTCGCGCTGCAGATCATGATGATCTGGCAAGTCCAGGCCAGCTCGTGAGCCCATCAAGTAGCAACACGACATCGCTTGACCCTTCGCAAGCACGAGATGCCAAGAGGCATCCTGGTTGGGAGGCTGAAAGCATCGGAGCAAGCGAATCATCGCGGGCCTCATCTCAAGCACGTGAGGACGATGATTCGACTTCAAAAGTGGCGAGTCGCGATCAGGCAAGCTCACCAACACCAGTGTGGTTCACAAAGGGCGATCTGCAACTCCCTAAGTCGCGAGCGCAGGGAATTGTTGGCCCCAAAATTGCAGCGAGCCAACACATGTCGCGTAATTTGGAAAGCGGTCCAAGTGCACCTCGAGCAGAGGCACAGGCCGTTTTGGGCAAAGCGGGGGCGGCTGACCGGTCGCACGAGCCAGCTCCCAGCCGCGTACCCTTTCACCTGGAAATTGTCTACGCGCAAGAGTACGCCGCGTCTGATTCATCACTTACATCATGGGATCGCGACAGCAACACCGCTAACTCGGTTTCTGGAACCAGCCAACCCGGCGACATGAGAGATGAGAGCAGCCTTGTTACACCTGTTGCGCAGGTGCCGAGGATCGTGCAGCACGGCCAGCCAGGTAAGGCTGAGGACGTGAACGACAACGCAAGAAACTCGGGGACGCCGAATGGCTACTTCCCAAGCCATGATGTCCACCCACATGCAATTCGTCATCAGCAGCAACAATCCTCTGATCTGACAGTCCCAGAAAGGTCCAAGTCGATGCTGTCGATGATCTCTTCCATGGTTTCAGAGGGCGGCACTCCCATCTCGCCAACCTCAAGCAACGCCGGGAGGTCAACTCCATCAACAATTCGTCGCATGCAGCGCGACTCCTCGGTCAGCAATCAATTCAAGCCAGCGCAGATACCTGAGGAGTCAATGGCCATGAACGAGGATCTTACGCCCACTGCCACGGACGACGACTTTGATCTCTATGCTGACCACAATGGCGTCGTGAAAGATCTCCGGGACGAGCATGGTCAACCTTTACGAGTCACTCAAACACCAGTCCCTGATAGCCGCGCATATCCCCAGTCTGCCAAGCCAGGTGTACCAGCTGGCGCTGTAGAGGCGCGTGGTGAAGATGGACCGAGATACAGCACAGAACGGCCCATGAGTTTTATATCTGGACCGGCAGATCAAGATGGCCGCCCGCAAGACCAGGTTAATCAGCCTTTGAAGCAGGGCAACTCGGCTGCTCCTTCGACCGCCGAGGAAAACCATAGCCAGGCTCGTCAACCGGAAGCAGCTTCACGGGGACCAGCATACTCCGGAACCGATACAGCTCAGAACATCCAGCGAGCCGGCATTGCAGAGTCGCAGCGCATCAACCCTGAACGTAACTCCCCTGCGCCACCGTCTTCGACACACAACAACAGCTTTCGCGACATCACACCAGTCTCGCAAAGTACTTCAAGATCTGTTGTGCCTGAATCCTCGCTGCTGAATCAGCATACACCACCCCCTTCGAGCTTCGCACCACTATCTGCGATGAATGGGCGTCCGTCCAACTCTGGCCCAAATGTAGGTTATGGCGCGCAAGATCCTCGCATGCTTGGAATAAACCCAGGACAGCGTTCTTTCCAAGGGCATATGCCATTACCAGATCGAGACCCTCGATTTCCGGGACAAACTGGTGGACCTAGCCCGACAGGCCCAAGAAACGAGTATGAATTCCAGCAGCAAATGATGCAAAATCAGACAGTATACCCGCGTCCTCAGGGACCGAATGGGCAAGTCCCGCACGCCGGACCTCAGCCACCCGTTCAGAACCCACCGAAGCCTCAGGAGAAGTCATCGTCAAAGCCAAAGTTCACCTCTGTCTTCAAAGGCCTAGGAGGCAAATTACAAGGGACTGCGCAACAGACGCCCCACCCACCTAGTTCTGCGACTCGCCCTCATGCTAGTGCATCGCCAATGGATGCTAATCGAAATGGCTCGTACACCTCGGGCGTAAGCAGCCTTCATCGTGACCAACTTGCAGGCAGGCCAGGGGAGCAGCCTGGCTCATCTGGACCCTCAAATCGGCCCCCGAGCAATGGTGCAGAATCGCACTTTAGTCACGTTAGCCAAAATTCTACGAGGGTGGAGCCAACCGATTCTCGACTCGACCTAAGAAAGCCAGCAAGCCCTGCGCCCTATCAAGGCATTCCACCACAGCAGATACCCCAAAGAGCATCAATCCAGGGTGCCCAGCCACAGTCGTATCGCGCACCTACGTCTGGTGCACCCGAGACTGGCAAGAAGAAGCGATTTTCTGCACTAGGCAATATTTTTGGTCGAAGTAGTGAGGGACCTAAGCTGACGAAAGAGGCGAAGAAGGCACAGAAGGCCCAGAGGCATTCTGCGGCACCTCAAATGCAAGCCTCGCAACCGCAGTGGCCTTCACAGCAGCCGCAATTCAGACCTCAGCAGCCTGGCATGCCGTACCCTCCAGGACAAGTGCCTTCTGGGCAGTATCCTCCGGCACAGCTACCTCCTAGTCATTACCCTCCTAGTCAAATGCCCACTAGGCAATATCCCCAAGGGCAGTTTTCTCCTAGACAATATCCTCCAGGCCAATATCCGCCACAACAAATGCGTCCGATGGGGCCGCAATTCGCATCTTCTCAGACAATGTCGCCAGGAACTCCACAAAGCGCCCAGAGTATGGATCCGTATGGCCACCCACAGCACTATCAGCAGATGCAGCCACGTCCTTCAGCCCTGCAGCAGACACCGGGTGCCAACACAGAGCAAGGTTCGGCCTATTTGCGAACGAGGCAATTGGCTGAAGAGCATCAGGCACAGAAAGCTCTTGCGCCAACTGGTCCCACCTCCCGTCCAAGTACGCACGCTTCAGGCACGTCTCTCGAGCAATCTCCTGCGCAAAGTCGCCAGACAAGTTATGGACCCCCTCCAGGTGGGTACTACAATCCTAATCCTACTCTCTCCGTGCCTGAAAAGGGAGCTTACCAAATTTCTCAAGCCGCCCGGCTACTAGCAGAACAACAGCGACAACAGCCCACGGCCGAACAAACGTCGTACGGAACTACGCAAGTCGGTCGACAACAGCTGCAGTACCAACAGCACTCTGCGCTAGATGAAGAAGCGTACAGAGCTCTGCAAGCAGAACGCATACGGTTAGAACAGCAGCGAATGCAGCTGGAATCTGAGCAAGGTCGATACCAGAGTACACAAGCCTCGACAGACTCGCAAAGACAGGAGTCAGTCGTGCCGCCAAAACCCGTCTATGGCAATCCAGATGTCGGGCGGCAGCAGCCCCTCGGGCAACAACCTCCATCGGTCCCAGCCGCACGACAGTCTACTCCTCCTCAAAAAGCAGCACCCGGCCCTTCGCGTGACGAACTTCTACGAGCTCATCAAGAGCGACAGCAGCGAGAGCAAGAACTGCGCTCGCAGCAGTATGCAGACAGAGTGCAACCCGTTGTCAACCACCGCAGCGTCTCGCAACCGTTGCCCATGCAGAACGCACCTCCGCAGCCTGTTGTCCAACAACGCATAGTGAGCTCGCCTGTTGAGCCTCAATATGAGACGCCACAAATACCCGCCGCGTATAATCACGTGTCAGGAGCCTTCATCTCGCCTCGGGACCGTGAGCAGCAGCCTCTGCATTCGGCATCCCAAGCGCTGCTAGCTCGGCCAAGTAACGATGACAGACACTACTCTGATCCGCGAATGCCGTCGCTCTCGCCCCAGGTGTCCGCTCAATCTCAGATGCCACCGAACAACCGCACGCATTCGGATGCCAGCACCGTGTCCGTGGTGTCGCCTATTTCAGCACCGGCTCCCGATCTTCCCAGCGCTGCACCACCAGTTGCGCAGAGAGCGCAGAAGCCCAGGATGAGCAGCATTTCTGAAATTCATCAAGGCACGCCAGAACGTGCGTGGCATCTCAACTTCCCCGAAGGCGCGACGGAGCAGGAGATTGTGCGGGCCCGCCAACGGCAATTCATGCAAGAGCGGTTCACAGATCAGCAGCAACAGCACGCGGAAAGAGCTGCGCAATCGCCTTCGCCTCGAGCATCATCTCATAGCCATTCGCCAGCTGCACTTCCTTTACAGACGGCTGTGCCCCAGCAACAGGGAGGTGGCTTTAAGGAGCTTCTACCGCGAAGCTCCCCACAGCCGTATCCACAGTCTCAGCCGGCACCGTTGCCCCAGGCAGAGGGGCAGATAAGACACGTTGATGATCTGCCAACCGCACAACCTGCGCCGATGCACCCCGGACAAGCTGCGCAGCCTGCAGCCTACCCGCTGCCCATGTCGCCTGATTCGGCCAAGGCTAAAAGCCCGATAAATCCGCTGGCAAGTGTGCTCCCAGCGCCACCACTACCACCGCCCAAGCTCGCACATAGTCCGATATATCCTGGAGCTGCACAGTCACAGTCAGCCACTCCACAAGGGCAACAGCACGCTCCACGTACCCGGGAGCAGTACGAGCCTTCACCGCCACAGGGGAATCAGTATGCGCCACCGCCTGGGCAGACTGAAAGGTACGATCAGCAGGAGCCAGAAGATCCGCCACCATCTTATGACGGACCTGGGGTACCTAATGATGGAATGGACAAAACTCGGCCAGAGCAATCCCGCCCCCCCAACATCACTACTGGTGCAGACATCGACGATAGTCGTGACCGACAAGGCGATTCTCGACCACGACAGCCCTCGCTAGGTATCCTACAACATCCCCAACCAGCCTCAATGGCCGCATCTCCCCAGCGATCATCTGCCGACATGGGTGCCGAGTCCCTGCGCCGTCAGCTTCTGCAGCAGGAGGAAGTCGCGCGTATGCAGAGAATCCAGATTGCCCAGGTCCAACGCGCTGAGACTGAGCGTGAGAGACAGGAACGCGAGGCTGCTCGCGCCCGGGCCAGAGAGCTAGAGCGAAGCGTATCCGGCGGCGCACGAGTTGGCAGCATTCGAAGTGTTGCTGGTATTCGAAATGGCGGGCAGCCTGGCTGGGAGCGGCGTGGCAGCAATTCGAGGCAAGTCTTTGAACTTCCCGCTGTCGAAGACGATGAACCTTCTATGCGGGCGACGTCGTATCCCGGTCAGGAGTGGGTCCCGCCTGTGTGGACGGACGATTAAATATCGCTCCCCCCTATACTGCACTAATTATTTTCCACTTTTAGTCACTCTTCTTTCTCTTGTATTTGTTTGCACATATTCGCAGCTTGTGCTCATCTTGCTTTTGCATAGCGACGCATCTGAGCGATATAGGCATGCTGTTCATCAGCGTTGAGTTGGATACCCATCAATCGTTTTCTTCTCTGTATAAGGTTGTTTCAATATTTTTGTAAACTTCGGTTCGCTACCATCTTATAATCCTGTTGTTATTCGCTTGGTTCTGTTCGTAATCCTGTATACAGTCGCCGAGGTCGCCGGCAAAACCTCTCATATATTCTGCGTTCTTCGCGATGCATATTAAGCTCACGGAAAATCAGCCTATGTTCCCTCGTTGCTGTTGTTCAAGACCTGGTGCTGTGGAGTACCTACATGCTAGTCGCGAGGTGGTCTCTCAATTTTGATTCGCATTCATGATTCTCAACCCGGGCGCAGACCTGAACGTGAGTTTCGAGCACATGTGGACCTTTCACTAGTTTCGACAGCAGTGACTCGACAACCTTTGGCCTATCTGCTGACCGCCCCGAGTCCGACATTGTGTTTGTACAGCCATGGGTGTTTTGGTGAGTGGTAGCGATTCGTGGTGACACTGTTCACTCACGACAGAGGATAGGCACCATGAAAGCAATACCATTTCCCGAGTGAAGCATAAGTCCCTGACTATTTTTTCTCTTCCCATCGAGCTCTATTACACACTGTCTCGCTCATCAACTCCTAAACGCCCAACTACCTCAACACCAGGCAGAATCGAAAAGCCCTCTCAACGTCCCAACAAAGCATTCCAAACCCACACCAAACCAGCGACATGCTTCGACAAGCAGCTTCGCGCCTCCGCACCCTCACTCCAGCGCCACAGCGGCTATTTTCTGCCACCGTTGACGCAGCAAAAGCTCACACTTCGCACTGGGAGCCAGCACTGCGCCTCGCAGATGCAAGCCCTGACACTTCTCATGAAGAAGCTGGCCCGGACAGCGACGACAACGTCCTAACCTTGACCACCTATGCCGCCTTCGACCCCGGTATGACGCGCCCACTCCTCTTCAGCGGTTATCCCCCGGACGCGCCGCTCTCCCGCATCTCACCCCACCAAGACTGGGTCCTCATGACAACCTTCAGCGCGTTCGATCCAGGCATGACACGACCCCTTGATGCCATTGTGTCTTCAACGCAACCACCGCAACGCAAAAGCGAGATGCCAGCGAACGCTGTCGTCAAGCAGGAAGAGAAAGCACTTGTCCAACCCACCAAGCCATGCCCATACATGCTGCCCACGTTTCTGCAGCCGCGTTCTGGGACTACATATGCGATGATGCATGGCTCTGCCGCTAGTGTGCAGGAGCCGGGGCGTGTTGGTGTGCTGCAGGCTGTTTTGTATGGTGTGCCTGAGCCGGGTGAGGTGCGGCTGACGCAGGCGGTTGGGAAGGAAGGGGGTGTGTTACATGCCGTTCTTTATGGTGTTAAGGATGAGGTAGTTACTGTGGATGTCAAGATCGGGGAAGTGGAAATTGTTGCGACTGCTGGGAAGGAGGATGCGGTGGCTGCTGTTGGTGGGGAGGAAGTGGCGGTTGCTAACATGATTCATGTCAAGAAGGCGAACACTGTTGAAAAGATAGTGCTGCTGGCTTTGAGCTTCTTGTCAAGTAGACTGCAGGACGTTGATTGGTATGGGATGATCTGTGGGCTTGCAGGGTGCTTGGGAAGTGCTTTAAGAACAAAACCCCGAATTAGTCAAAAGAAGGTAGCTGAGCAATAACGAAATGTCTTATTAACAAACATGTTCAACATCTTATGTTTTCTTTGATAGTCCAGAATAGGACCGCGATGATCCCTGATTGGATGGCTTTTGTGGTCTGTGCTTCAAGAAGTGAACACTAGGCAGGTACGACACGTGCTTTCCGCTTTGGTGGTCGCGCCTTCGTCTTGTGAGTCGTCAGGAATTTGATTACTGAGGAACCCGTAACGTCCCGTCTGTCACCCGTAATTTCGCATTCAGACGCATTTGGGCATGCGTCACTGTGTACCACAGTGCTGCAAGGTGATTGGCCGCGATCCTCAACTCTGGGTGCTTCTCCGCACCTGAACCAGAGACCTAAGCCACGGTTACACGCCATCTGCTCCTCAGCCGCATCGTCCACCTTCCGGTGACTACTCCTCACTTTGCAAACAGCGCATTCACAATGCGTGTGGCGCCACAGCCTTGTCCCACTGCTGCCGGAGAATCGCAGCGCCTGCTCAGGTGAAGGCTGCCAACATCGGAACAGCCTCGCGCCCTCCGCAAGAGGTGGTCCTCCTGCCGCTAACAAACTTTCTCCTCTTCACCTCTCATTGATTCTCCCTTACACTACGCTCGCTATCCTCAACTACAAGCATAACCACTGCGCAGGCGCGCAACTATCAGAGAGCCACCCCGCATAATGTCACACAACCACGATCCTCGACGCGGCTCTGCCAGTCCGATTCCTGATGAAGACGCCGATCATCTGCTAGCGATGCGCTTGTCTGAAGAGCTCAACGGTGAACAGCTTCCCCTCTCAAGCGCAGCACCCTCGTACCAGCCCGCCGACGGCACAGACGCCGACTATGAGTATGCTCTGAAAGTGCAATTCGGCGATGCAGAGGACGACGAAGTGCTCCCTGAAGCACCGTCGTCGAAAGCTCCATCCAGATGGGAAGCAACCGCCCCACGTTCAGAAGTGTCGTCCGGGAAGTTGAAAGAACACAAGCCCAGGACTGCGCACTATCACCCAGAGACATCTAATGGGAAGACCTTCACCAACCTGGCACATTTCATCCAACATGTTCGATCGGCGCAGTGCCCTTCATGTGCCAGTACTTACTTCGAGTCATCGCTGGACTTTAGCCGTATGCTTCAGGACTGGAAGAGTGGGAAAGGTGCACTCACATCTTGGTTGAAATGCAGCTTTTGTTCCAAGTCATCTTGCATATCATGCACACCACAGCCCTTTGCGAGATCTTCAGTCATCAACATAAAGGGAAAGCAAGTGTCATGGTGCTGTTTAGGTGGTCGGCTGCTAGTGCTCTCTGTCTTGCTTTGCAATTTCGACGAGCAATTTTCGGCGACAAAGCTGAAGGAAGCCACGAACAACAAGCTAGAGAAACAGCAGAAATCGCAGCCTACAGCCGAGAACAAGAAGACATCAAACAAGCGAGAACGAGGCGGAGGTGTCGGCTTTGGTGGTCCTCCGCGTCGCCCAATGCCTGCATTGGCACAGATGCCAAGCGGTATGGGCTACGGCAGCGATATGGGAGTGTACTCTTCCTGGGGCCCAGGTCACACCCTCAGCGGAAATAAGTTCGACACCAAATCTAGGAACGAGGACGGCAAGGCTAAGGCATTGAGCGTCCAATCCTTAGAGGATGAGTCAAATGGACTCTTCTTGGAGTTCGTGGAAGGTCTCCTGCCGTCTTTCGAGCGGGAATGCAGCTTCGACTTTGACCCTCCCGTGGCCGTGGTTGAGCTGCTTCTTGACAGTAAGATACTCAATTACTGCGCCGAGCTTCTGCGGAATGATTCTCTTGAAGATGCCACGAAGCGCAGAGATGTCTACCAGTCGCTCATTAGCTTCCTACGTACGCTGGGAGCGCACTATGCGACCGCGACCCGGGCAATCTATAACGATCGACCGTGGCGAGTGGACAAAGTCAATCTTCTGACGCTTTTCTTCATCACACATCCTGGTCCCTCGATCGAGACGACTTCGTCGCTGTACAAATGTTTGACCAATCTCAGCACGCAGAGTGAGTTAGTGCTCCAGGGAGCAGAGCGCAATGAAAAAGAGTTTCGAACTCACGATGGTCAGAACCTTCTGCTGCTCTGTCGTCAGATCTCCGATCTCCAACAGTACCTTTTGGCGAACTTGGGCGACATGGGAAATGCCGAGTCTACCAGGAAAGTTGTGGACATCCCAGCCTTGATTGACCTGCCGGATAAGGAGGTCATGAAAACCCACAAGTTTGTTTCAAAAGCGAAGGAACTACGCTCTGCTATGCCTGGCCGCTTCAGGCGTCTGATTACAGAGATAACAACGTTAAAGACTGGACTTCCACCTGGTATCTTTGTTCGATACGCGGAGAGCCGACCTGATGTCCAGAAAGTCATCATTATCGGCCCTGTGGGAACGCCATACGAGAACGGCCTCTTCGAATTCGATGTCTTTTGCGGTCAGGGCTTCCCCAACAAACCACCCCAGGTACATTTCAAGACGACTGGCGGAGGGCGTGTCTGCTTCAATCCGAACCTGTATCCTGATGGCAAAGTATGCTTAAGTCTCTTGGGCACCTGGCAAGGTAAGTGTCATGTTGGTCATGCAGTTTTAGAAAACGGAACTAACATCTGAGTAGGCGAGCCTTGGGTTCCCAATGAGTCCACACTACTACAGGTATACATTTCCATTCAAGCAATGATTCTGTGCGAAGAGCCGTGGTACAATGAACCCGGTCGCGAGATGTCTTATCAGCGAGATACGGACTCAAGTCCCGCCGCAGCGTACAACCAATCCATTCGCCAAAATACAGTCCGAACTGCCATTGTAGACTGGCTTGATACAACACCCTCACTGTGGAAGGATGTGATCGACCAGCATTTCAAAGCGAATGCGAACAAGATCCTACAGACGGCTGTTGAATGGTCCAAATCGAAGATCCAAGTTGGTCCTTACACCGCCCTTGGCTGGTTCGGCGAGGAGTACGATTACGAAGAGTTCGGAGACGGTATCACAGACCTCTTCACAACGCCCCCAACGCCTGGCGGATCTTCTGCTCCACCGCCGACGATAGCCTCTAACCCAAGTGCAATATTCTCCGTTCCGCCGGCCCCAGCCAAACCTCGGCCAGCGCCAGTGAAGAATGACCTCATCTCTATGCTGCCACGGCTTCAGAAAGCGCTGGAAAAGTACGGCGTTACTAAGATTGTCTCAGAGGAGCTAGAATCTGTGGGGGAGACTCCCAAGCAACGACCTGGCAGGAAGTTTCCTCAGCCTCCATCGTACGTGTCCATGCCACCTTTTGCGCCGATGCTGGGCGCGCCTCACACAGCGTTCACGCCACCACAAGGCAACACCTATGGGTTTGGATTTGGTGGCTTCGGTGGCTGGGGCAACTTCATGGGGCGAGGTAAAGTGCTTGGAAATGGTCCAATGGAGCCTACACCAACATATGCATCAGATCTTCCCGCAGCTGGACATGGTGGATCTCTACTCATTGCACAGGATGTAGGACGAGGTCGATATGAAACCCGATCATCTACACGAGGTCGCGGAGGGTTGAGCCAGGCCACCCCTCCAGCTACACCGCCACCAACAAATGACCCGTGGTCGAATTATCCAGCGGCCAACGTATGGGGCGGTGGATCATTCGACCCTCCTCCTCCTCCTCCTCCTCCTCCTCCGCCAGGACAAGGTGGACGAGGTGGTTTTCCGCAAGACCAAGGACGGGGTGGACGTGGTGGAAGGGGCGGTCGTGGTGGGCGCGGTGGGCGCGGCGGATTCCAGTAAGGACATGAGGTGGTTGAAGGGCGTGCAGGAAGTATGCTGGCACTCTCCATGACATATGGCTATGACAAGGCTAGAGTAGTTCGGAGGTGAGTCGATAGATATTATGACAGCAGATGGGCCAGCTAGCTATTGTCTAATAGACCCGTGTATGTGACACTTGCCCGAATACAAACTTTCCTTGACTTTTTGTGGTCAACGCATGATCTGAAATCAAGCTGAGACTGCAACATAATGTTACTTGCACCTGTGCTCGCTAGGCTCGCTCTACTCACGAGATCACCATCTCCTAAAGCCCAAAATGGCTTCTTCCTCTCTCACCACCAGTGTCATCTACAAACCATTTAGTAGATCGTGACCGTCTCCAACTCCGCTCGGTCGCCGCGAAGCATATCGCCGGCTTCTCCATTTTTGAGTCCCAGAATTACATCACAAAGCGGCGGTAGCCATAAAATACTAAACTCGAGCACAGAGTACACGGTTGTCATTGTGACATGGAAGAAGGTCCAAGTCCATGGTCCGTGCGTTCCTTGGCAGACATTTCCTCGACCAAGCACCATCATCGTCAACCGACCTCCCAACTCTCCCTACCACGACACCTCCCTCAACAACCGCACCTACTCGCCAAAATGCTCCCCCGTGCCGTCCTCCTCCCGCTGCGCCGCACCCTCTTCGCGCCCCGCACCACCCTCCGCTCACGCATCCAAACCTCGCACATCCACACCCCAACCTGCGCATGCAACACGCTTCTCCGCCCCAGTCTCCGGCGCGCCCCACAATCCGGCGTCCAAGACCTCACCTCGCGATTCGCGGGGCTCAATGTGGGCGGTGGAGCGGCGAGGATACAAGCGCGTGGCATGAAGGTGCGCAGTTCGGTCAAGAAGCTGTGCGATGGGTGTAAGAGCGTGCGGAGGAAGAAGGGGCGGTATGTGTATATTATTTGTAGTAAGAATCCGAAACATAAGCAGAGGTATGTTGATCGTGGAGAAGAGGGGATGTGTGGGAGAGTGCTAATGGATGGGTAGGCAAGGATGAATGTGCGGGACGAATACATGAGTGGAAGCGCGAGATGATGGAAGATGGAAAGGGAGGAGGGATGAGTGAGGAATTTGTGAAGGGGCGATACACGGCGCGTGTGACCATATGTATGCATACCGAAGCATCTACGGCGTTCTGGGGTTTCAGTGCATTGGAACGAGGATAAAGATCTCAGCTTCAGCACGACATGTGCAATCATAGAATGCATCAAGGTCATTACTTCATTCCCTGTGTTCGTTATGCATTACGTACATCCCTCATACACTCATAACCTCCCAGTTTCTTCATATTTCCACCACATCACCCCATGCTCCCCCCACTATTTCCCTGCCCGCCAATGATGCCCGCCATCTTCAACAGCTCACGATCCAGCTCAGCATCTCCCGTGCCCAAATTAATCCTTCGCCGTGCCTCAGCCTCTCGCTCTTGCCACGCCCACTCGCGTCTCTGCGCCTCAGCGACTTCATCGCCGCCACATCCCCACACCTCCAGGTCTTCAATCTCAAACCGATCCTGCCAGTCCCTGCCCTTTCGACACGGCAAGCGACTGGGCCGGAATGAACCCCCGCCCTCTGCCAGGTGCGTGAAGACGCCGAATTCAAGCGCGTCGTCGATGTGCAGCGACACGGGGCCGGGACGGAAGAGCGTGTGCGCGTGAGTGTGCGCTGCTGATTGGGATGGGACGGGTGTGCCGAGACCGAGGCCAGGAGGGTTTGTGGGTGATTTGTTGAAGTAGATGTAATCGCTGCTGAGTTGTGACGCGGGGAAGACGTCGTGTGTGGGGGACAGTTGAAAGAGCTTTGTATCCGAGTCGCCGAAGCAGGCCTTGCCTGTGTGTTTCCATTGGGCGGGAATGTAAGCGCCGTATATGAGGGTGTCGTTACTCGAAGTGTCGGAGATACTGTTTTGGAGACGTTTGGGCGGAAGCATTTCTTCGAGCGCACGTTCACGTGTGCTGGATGGTGTGGACGTGAGGAGACGGCCTTTGATGAGGAGGATGGTAGGGGCGCGCCAGTTGAAAACTTGCTTTTCGAAAGAGCCCATGCTAAAGCCATGCTTGTTTCCGCTGTACAGAGGTCGAAGTCTCCGGAAAAGCTGACTGCCTTCGATGAAGAAGGAGAGCTGGCTGAGGATGGTAAGATTGAGGATTTCGCCTTGCTCGCGCAGCAGTGGCTCAGGTTCGGTGACGGTCTTAGGTGGAGGTATTACAGGTTTCATCTCTTGTGTGGGAGATGAAGGGTCGTTTTTGCGTTTCGACAGGTCGAAGTCTTTTGCGAAGAGGAAGTGCTCGAAAAGTGGATGAAGTCCGTTGAAGAGATGAGGTAAACATAATGATACAACTGTGTTCCATGTCCGGTAAGTCACACCGGGATGATTCTCAACGCCAAATGACGATAGCACGATGTTGGCAGTCTTCCGTAGCTCCTGGACCCGGGCAGTGGAAAGATCGGGCGCCAGACTGGATATGCTCTGCTGCGGATCGATCGGTGCAATCAACAGCAGCAACTCCACCAGCTTCAGCAAGTTGTCCGTTGGTATGATCGAGTGGTGCACGTTCGACTGCTCTCCGTGTTTGAACACTTCTGACGCATCCATCGACTCGAGTGCTGCTAGAACCAGCTCGTCGTCCTCGTCCTCGTCATCGCCACCACCCTCGTCTGGCGCGTCGATCGCAAAGCCAAGGCTACCGCTCGACGTCGTTGTCCTTTGAGATCTTTCTTCAGCCTTTTCCTTCGCCTTGTCCTCAAGTTCAGACCGGATGCCCTTGTCGTATATGGCCAAGCTCCTGTACAGTTCTCTTAACCACAGCTCTCTTCCGCGTTTTTTAAGCACCACACCGAATCGCTCAGTCATTATCGTGACCACCTTCAGCAACGCATCGTGTGTGAGGATAGCAGGTGCTTGGCTTGGTAACGGAAACGCGCCCAGGTACGTAGCCATATGGAAGATGACCGGTCCCACACCCAAGGCGTCCGGGAGCTCGAGAAAGCGACATAATGTACTTTCGCTCCAGTATTTTACGCCAGATTCGGTATCGGCAAGGGATCGGAACACAGATTTGAAGCAGTATAGTTCAAGTGGGGAGAAGCTCTTTTGCGCAAAGCGTTGCGCGAGCAGTGAGCTGATCTGTTCTGCCTAACGTCAGAATGCGCTTTGAGTGTACATGAGATTGTATGAGCTTTTTAGTGGGGATAAAGAACTGACCAGGTGTCAAGTGCGCATGCTCAGAAGAGGAAGCTTGACCCATGTTTGCCAGAGCGGTCCCGAGGTTATGTGTTGGCACAATTTGGAGCCGTCGCGTCGCGCAATGCCTCGTGGGGAACGATGATGGCATGCAGCTAAAATTAACGCCGACTAAAGCCGGCAAGTTCTAGTCACATTGCTGGCCATGTTCTCTTGACCATCACTAAGCTTTCGAGTATTGAGATTATGAGCATCATTGACGTTGTAATGATTGGAAATGCGACGCTATCCTCGTCCGAACCTCTACCACCACCTTTTCAAGATCGTGTTCTCCATTTCAATCCCCAGCGCCTCTCAGTGCCACACTCGTCGGCCTAAGGCCCATCCCTGCCTTCACATATGTCTCATCAATAGCTTCCATCTGCCTGATCGACTCCTCTCCATCCAACCAAACACCACTCCCCTTCCTCCCCTTGACTCTATCCACGAATGCTTCCAACATGTACCGATATGTGCTCCAATAGTTCTCACCCTTGACGGCTCCTCCCTGACCATCAGGCCATACGTATGCCTTCTTGCTTTCCGTGTGATTCTCCTCCTTCACAACCTTACCAGACGCATCGCGACACGTGGTCGTAGTGTTGATATCAATGCGATGCCACATATGCGGGCCCATGAAATTCTTCATAACAATAGTTTTCTGCGTAGTGATCGCAATGTCATCTTCTGAGCCTTTCTTCGCGCGCAATTTGACCGTGACCCAAGGCGGCATGTCCGTCGTGAAATCCGGACGACCTGCGAACAACCATGCCCACCAGCTCCCTTTGCCCTTCTCATACTTGACTCGTGAGCCCAAGTCACACAAGATCTTTCCTGTTCCGCCGTTGGGAAATGAATACGTGGCTTGCATCGCCTGATCACATTTCTGGTCGAATGGAGCGGGCATCAGACGAGGCGTTGCCGATGTGACGGATGTAGGTTCAGTACCGAATATGCTGCGCAATGCACTCAAAGGATAGGTCCCGAGATCCATGAGCGTGCCGCCTGCAAGTTCATACTTGAACCTAATGTCCTCCATTGAAAATAGGCCGGCTGGTAGTGCAGCTCGGGCACTTGCTTCTTCGACATCTTTGGGGTCGAAAAGGGAGAGAAAGGTGTGCCATGCCGGATGGAATTGGTAGTGTCTCGCTTCAAGCAGGACTGGGGCGTCGGTGGCGGTCAGAACAGAATGTCTAAAGAGGTCTCGCGCCTCTTCAGCATTGGATGTAGACGGCTTCTCGAGAAGCACGTGCTTCCCTGCTTTGAGTGCTTTGAGAGTCCATTCGTAATGCAGGCCGTTAGGGAGGGGATTATAGATGCAGTCGATGGCTGGATCGTTGATGAGATCTGTGTTGCATTAGCCACCTCTCCTCCGTACGGTAGCGACACTTCAATGGTGAATGGCCAGGAAGGCATATTCCGTCAGACTCACCATCATACGTCTTGTGAACAATCGGAATCCCGTACTTTTTGGCATACACTTGCGCTCTCTTCACGTTCCTCGCGGCAACAGCCGCAACAATAACCTCGGCATGCGATCGCGCAGGGATAATCAAAGCTTGCGGACTAGGTAAAGCCTCGTTAGCCGTTGTAGCTGCAAGTTCACTGTACTCACGCGATATTGGCCGCCCCAAGAATCCCAAAACGCAATGCGCTGTCCTTCTTGGGAACAGCAGGACGCTGTGCAAGCCACTCTGCCCATTCCCCAATCGTGTTGATCAACTCCATAACAGTTAGACCCATCTTGAATGCAGGAAGTAGAGGCCGTCGAGGTTGCTAGAGTGAGGACGAATGCTTGTTGCGACATGCACATCAGGTCGCGGGGCATTATTCACAACCTGGCCGGAGAGTTAGTTCGTCCGTGATCAGAAATCACGCGACAAGACTGGTCTACAACTCATGCTCGAAAAGTTTAAGAACAATTACTTTATTACGCTATTACTCGAGATGCCGCCTCATCCATCGCATCGTAAAATCATCAAATGAGCACGTTGGTGTATACAAAATACGCTCCTTCAAATTGCCCAAGCCACATTGGACTGATATGCCAAATCCATATCGGCAGCACCATCCACGTCGCGCGCTCCGTCAGGGGTATACATCGTCTGTCGCGGAGTACTGTGAGAAGACAGGGAGCAAAACGCTAGCCACGCGTCAGCAAGACGCCTATGCAGCAACGGGTCGTTCGTCCTCGCGGCCACGTTGCTCGCTCGCGGCAGTGGAGTTGATGTCGTCGTCAAGGTCATCACGGTCCTCATAGCCGCCGTTACCTTGGTGCTCTGAGGCAGGGATCCAGAGACCAGACTCTCTGTTATCAAGAGGCTGGTCTTGACCAGAGAGGTCAACTCCATCCCCGCGACGGGTGGCGTTTCGGCGGCGCTGAGACAAGGTGCGAGAGCGCTGTGAGAGCTTGGAGGAGACAGAGGCGTTCTGGGAGACCCAGTTGGTAAGGGCATCTTCGCAATCCTGGATGATGCTACAAGTCGTTAGTATAATTGATCCAGGCACAGAGAAATTACATACGCCTTGCTAGCCTCATAGCCGTCGTAAGCCTGGCGGGTCTCTCCGGGAGTGACTGGGTTATCGTCGACGAGCTCGAGGAGGTGCTTGCCGTAGCCTGCGATGATAGCTAGCTTCTCACAGTGCTCGCGCATGGCATCGAACTGGTAGGTGAAGGCTGCCTTGAGCTTCTCACGGGTGATGTTCGAGAGCTGGGCCTCAGCAACCAACGACTCGGCTTCAGCGCGCACGAGCTCCTGCTCGAGCACGACAATCTTGGGCGAGTTGGGCTCCTTGTACTTCAGTTGCGCAATCTGGTCCGTGATCTTCTGTTTGCCTATGCGTGTGTAAGCATGGTGGGTCATCCAGGTGCTATGCCAAGGACTCACGGTCGCGGCTAGGCTGGACGGAAGCCTCAATGTTGCGGATGCTCTTGATGGTCACGCGATATTGGTCGTAGCGGTCGACATACTGGTCTTCGAGCTCGCCAATTTCGTAGATGAGCACACCGAGCTTGTCGGTGACGTCAGACACGTCGTCGTCGCACGCCTCGCCCCAAATGGAAAGTTGTTGCTGGATGACCAGTCAGCGTGGTACGGAATGGCACCCGGGATGTTGCAGGCTTACAGCAACCTCCATGCGTTCCCTGGACACAAGCTCCATGCTGCGCATCACGTTCTTCTCCATCTTGACGAGCTGTGACAGCTTCTTTGCCAGGTCAGGTCCGAATGCGCCCGCGGACTTCTGTCGGAAGGTGTGGCCTGCAGCGAGTCAAGCATGTTAGCGTAATTCTGACTATGGAGTCAATGTTG
>TARA_R110002003_G_scaffold48_18_pt1 | contig 54276 bp, 60 predicted proteins | sample TARA_R110002003 | Tara Oceans TARA_R110002003 (sample SAMEA4396441) | marine metagenome | biome: Westerlies Biome; feature: [SRF] surface water layer (ENVO:00010504); material: water (ENVO:00002006), including particulate matter (ENVO:01000060) such as... | depth 5 m | reverse complement strand
TTTCTTTCGCATTGTATCCGGGACCCGCAGTTCATCGTCGTCAACGATCCAAAAATCTTGACGATGGGTGCGCAGTAGTTCTTCGACTTCTGGCGTCTCTTCGATCTCAGACTTGGCCGAAGCCAGTAACAGATTGCCGTCTTCATCACTGCAAAGATCAATGATGTGAGAGCTATCTTGTGGCTCGTGGGCAGGGCCCTGCGGATCTATGGCCCTATTTGGTGGCTTTGGTGAAGGAGGCAACGGTATTGTTGGAACGACATCCATTTCGTCAACGCCACTGGAGATGCTGAGCACCGAAGCTGCTCGTTGCTGGGGTATTCCATGATCGATGGTCCGAGAGTCTGAATCATTGGCTGGGATTACTAGACCTGATGGAACCTCCCTAGAAGCCATTATCTCGTTGGTTGTTGGAGAATCGCGAGTTGAGGCGAAACCACTATCATGTGACCGGACCCGGGAGCGATTAGGATCAAGCGCACCTGCCTGTTGAATACTCTGGAGACTGGACGCATTTTCGAGAACAGTTTCATGGTCATGGCTGAAGATCGGCTTTGATGGAGCGTTGCCCTTAGTGGCGCGCGCGTCTCGGTTGTTTTGGTTGCACTCATCGTCCTCACTATCTGGTACTTCATTACGTTGGCCGAGGAGCGGTACGCCCGTTATGACTGAAAGAATCTCGGATCGTAGCGTGAGCGTCACCACGAGGCTCTCGTTCGGGGCTGAAAGAGCTTCGCTCGAGGATTCGTCTCGTATGTTATCCGCTCGAAATCCTGCCTTCTCCAGGCTGCTGCAAGCCGATAAAAAACCAGGTACCGTGCTTTCGACGGTAATATGCAGTTTTGGACTGCCGGTAAGCCCAAGGTTCTCGGCAAGCATGAAATAGTAGTACACCATGTATCGTACTTTGTTCCCTTGGGTGCGATAATCACGATTGCTGACGCGCATGAAAAATGCAAAGGGCTCAAACAATTCTAGATCGTCGAGGTCGAAGAAAGTCCACGACCTGTGACCTCCGTTGGATTCATGAGCCATGATTTTGACGGTGTTCTTGCGATAGGTGCCAATGTATAAGCGGAACGGGAAGTAGTTTGGGAACACATGTTGGTGCTCGATCGTGACTGGTGTCGATGGAATGACATCCAACATTTGGAACTTGTCCCCCATACCGGTCTGCAGCTTCGCCAGAAGGGTCCCGGGTTTGACTTCGATTGAGCTTCCAAAAGAACGAATGGTTCCTACAATTTGCACATAAGAGGTGAGCTAATGTCTTGTGTAGAAATTGAGTTCCGTGATGACATACCCTCGTTAGCCCGAATGTCGCTAATTTGGTCGGCACCAGTTGCAGCACGAGATCTACTCGAGCTAGCAACGGCCTTGAATCTATCGATGTCCATCATGTCATATGAACGACCAAGCTGCCCTTTTCGCCAGTGCTGATAGTGGACTCTGCTGCTGATGTACATAAGCGCTTGGATCAAGCGGTCGTCGAATGAACTCCAATTCAGCGCGTGTTCGCTCAACCCCTTGGTAAGGGTGTAGTACAGCACCACCGCACAAACCATGCCACGGACGTTCTTGGCGTTATCGTGTGGGTCGAACTGCAGGAAGCAAAATGGGGGCTCGAACTCTTCTGCATTTCGCAGTAATGAAGCTGCAGCCCGCGGAAAGTGCTGCGGTTGGTCATCACTACCCGATGCGGTGGTTATCTCGTCCCGGAACACGACAGGTGGGATCATATCGTCGAGCTCAGGCAGCACGTACGCCCACGAAGCCGCTTGCACACCAATCGATTGGCGGCGTAGACCAATGCGAAAACGTATAGCCGCCTTGTCAAAGATACGCGTATCGAAGAAGCTGAAGGAAGTCGCTGGTGGGAGTGAGTCAAGAATGTCCAGCAAGTCCCGGTCTCTTAGCTTGGCTCGGAGTCTCGTCAGGAACGACTGCACTTGTCGAGCTAGAGGCTTTGATTGTGTTTGCGGTGGCATGATGTTGAGGTTGAGAAGAGATCGAATTTGATGGTGTGAGCGGGGGGCAAGCGCTATTGAAGGAACAGGACCACCGGCGGATCAGGGAGCGACCACGATCGGCAACTGATTTACAAACACATTCAAACGAAATCACTGATGGAGAAAATTGCAGCGCACTGGAGTCTGGGGGGAAAATGGGAAGCCAAACACAAGCAGTCCGCAACGTCATGCACGGTGAAACGGCAGGCACGTGAGAGCGCGTCATCCTCGCGTTGTTTGCCAGGAACGTGGAAAGAGACACCATAAACACGGTTCAGAGGTTGAGTATCATTGTACACTGTTGGCTAATGTGCGGAATCAACCCTCGAGGTGGCTTTTATTGGCTGACGACTGCGAGCACGCATGCAGTCGATGTGATGTTCTAGTTGAGACCAAGCACAATGAAAGGTCCACCTGAACTCGAGCTTCCAGACGATTGATTATCATCATGGGTCAGCACCGAGTCGCAAACTACGCTTCCTCGCCGCTCTCCGATGGCGACACGCCATTCTCCGTTCGTGCACGCTTACTGCTCCTGCGGCGCTCCAGCTCCATCCCTAACTCCAAGAGGGCACGCTCCCTCTCTGAAAGCGACTCGTGAAGACGCTTCTTGTCGTTTCTGCTGCGTTCGCGCTCCTTCACCACTCTCTGCTCCTCTGCTCGAAGTGCGGCCAGCTTCTGCTGCCTATCCTCAATTTCCTTGACCAGACGTCCTTGCTCCTTCTGGTTGCTCTCATGAGCTTTGGCGTCGCTTTCATCCTTGTCGATGATCTCACGGTACGAGTTGATGAAGTCGATGGACTCATGCGTGTCAACGCTTTGGTGAATAGCTGGAGTCTGTGAACCGTCAGATGTTTGCCGAGCGACATGAACCATGATGGCTTGCCGAGCCTCCCGTCTGCGGACTGTCCAAGGACATTGAACCAGATCCCAAGCTGTGAGGACTGTTGCCTGCGTCACTACCGCGTGCGGAAGGAGTGGGGGAAGACTGCCAGATCGCTTCCTGAGGTTGGGCATGATATCGTTGGGGAATATCAGGCGTGGAAGTGGTCAGACGTTCTCGTTCTGTCTGATCATGCTCCGCTGCCATACCCCGTTGGCCAGCCTGTGGCTGATCGAACGTCTGCGCCGATGATCCGTAAAGGCGCTCAGCCAGCGACGTGGTACGACCCTCGGTAGCGGATTCCGGCGCAGTGACGCGAGGATCTGCGCAAGTCACCGCCTCTTCTCTGGGAACTTGTTCGAAGCTCACTCCAAATGGTGTGCCATGGCTCATGTTGCCAACGACGCTCTGTTGTGGACCTCCGAGTCCTGCCATGGGTAGGCGTACGGTGCCCGGCGGCATGTTGTTTCCGTTGTCTTCCATGATGATCTTGTCCTTCTCAGAAGAAGTCAGGCTACGGAAATGATCAAGATTGGCCCGCGCCAGCCGGCATGCAGCAATGAGCTCTTTAATGAAAGTAGCGTCCACAGTCCATAGGATTGGCATGTCAACCCTTGACGCGATGAAGTAATATTTGGCAACCGTCCGGAGGTAGTTGCTCTCCATTCTGCCGGCGCCCTTGAGACATCTGAACGCCGATGCAAACTTGACGGTACGGATCGCCTCTGCGACACTCATTGACCTCTCTAGATTACCAAGACGGGAGAAGACATTGTATCGCTGCTCAGGCGGCTTGTCCTGACTAGCGGGCACGGTTAACAGGATAGCCACGTTCATCGGGTTCAAGCGCCTATTTGGGATCTGTCCGAAGTGCAACTTGATCGGTAATGCAGTGGGTCGCTCGGACTTGATGTCGTTGAAACGCTCAATGCGAACCCTTTCGAGTGGCAGATACTTGAGAAGATCCACATCAGATCCCAGCTCAGCTTTGATCTGGCGGAGTAGAGTATCGTTAGGATGCGTGTTTGTGGGATCGGAAGCGTTGGCGCTCGACATCACTTCCGGCGAGCCTATTCTCTACTTAGCTGCCTACCATCGTGGTGGTTTCTGGCGGCTAGTCAGAGCAAACTGTGGACAAACTCACTCTCTATGGCACGATTCGGTCCAATCGGAGGTGCCAGTAGTGCGGAAGCCATGTCGGAGATGGTACAACCAGAAGGAGGGGTCAGGAAGTCAAAAAAAGAAGTCCTCGAGTTTTCGCGGGGCGTTACCGCCTTTAGCTCGCGATTTCAAGGTGACCGCGAATATGAAAGCAGTCCACAAGGAGAAATTCTAGGTGAATGGACCTTTTCCGCACGGAATCACATGCTACTGAGACATCAAGATAATTGACGTGGTGATCATTGGCACCAAGATCTGTTGATACAGAACAAGCAACGCAGCCTCTGTGCCTGGCTTGACCCTCCGTTCGCTCAACAGAGCACCGAGATTTTGGCCCTTCTTGACACTTGCTCACCTATACAAGGTTCAACAAATGCCATGTCCGAAAGGCCCACAAAGTTCCCCTCATTACTGTGTCACTAATACAACCATTTCGGAGAATGCAGCTCATGAACCGCGGCATCATCCATCCTCATCATTGTCGGCCTTGCCTCCATGTTCAAGCCTGGGCCTCTTCCTAGAACTGCTCACATCATCAACAAAGGCCAAGAGCTGTTCCTTCGTGAGGCTCTTTCGCTTCCGCTGGAGATCTTGCTGCAGAGTGTTCTTCAGATGCGCCTTCTCCTGCACACGCGCGTCCAAAGCCTTAGTCTCCTCCTGCTGCTCCTTCTTCAGCTGTGCATACTGAGCTTTGAGGTTCTGGGCTTCTGCAAGTTGCTTGGCCTTGAGATCTCGTTCTAGGGCCAGCTCTTTGGCCTTGCACTCGTCGTACATAGCCTGTATGTCCCGGAATAACTCCCGCTGCTGATTGCCATGGATGTGTGACAGCTCCTTGTCAATGTAGGTTTTCAGTTCTTCCCGCCTCTGATTGTAGACCTCGTTGATTCTGCGGATGTTCGCCTGTATGTCTGCAATCTCGTCGTCTATGTCTTGATGGCGATACTGCGTATCGAGGTATTCAGCGAGTGTTGCGTCTGGTTGTAAATGCATCGAATAGCCCTCCACTGCTGGAAGCGGACCTTCCTTGCGAAGGTGGAAATCATCTGAACTGGTTTGACGCTGTACGGGACCCTGAGGTCGAGGTTGAGGCAATCCGGGGCGTGAAGTCTGGTTCGCTGCTGCTAGAGGCCACGGTGCAATCGATGAGTTCCTGGGAACATGAAGCAGCGTCGGGCTCGAGTTGGCCCCGTTTAGAGCCTGGTCATAAATTAGTGGCTGGATCCGTTTAAGTTCCCACAGGTATGCGATAATGGCGGCCGTACATCGAAGTGCTGATCTCGTGGACCCCGCTGCTCTGATTTGCGTATACTGGGCTTCTTCGTCGCAGGCGCGCTGATCTGAACAGTCTGTCCATCTGTTTCGTCAGTACGTCGGCCTGGATTTTCGACATTGCTCTTGTATTGGCGGCAGGCGCGGAGGAGTTCGCTGATAAATCCGTCCGTGAACTCGGGATCTTCCTGAATCCAGGCACCTTTGATCATAAAACACGCCTTCGGGATGTCAGTGTCTACCTTGGTCTCATTGCTCAATCATGACAAACCTTGAGTACCACCGAGAGTGCGTTCGTCCGATACGCCAGGACGCGAAACTCGTCGCGTAACTCGCACACGTCGACAATTTCTTGAAGTGGGTATGTTTTGGGACAGCCAGACCATGGATGGAGTGCGATGACACGGATCTCGGGAAAACCCTCCTGTCGCAATCCGTTCGTGAGGTACACCCATGCCGTCCAAGTTACGCCGTCTTCATCCACAATAGTACCTAGGCGGATTTTATGATCATGGCATATGTCGAAACGTTCGCCCTGTTGATGTACCATCTCAACCTTGTCTATAGGGATTTGGTCAAGCAACACAGCATCTGGGCCCAGCTTCTTTCTGAGGACCTCAAGCGCGTGATGAGTGGGCGTCGCGCTTGGGTTCGTGGGAGCCGGGAGGCTCTTGGGACGCGCCGACATACTGTGACAGAACTTAACGGGAAGTCTGGAAAGAGCCGCAAATACAATGAGTTAAGTACCTGGTGTCTGCAAAGACTGCACAATTGCAGGTGTGCAATCGAGGGTGGAAGCTAGATGGTGTTGACGTGTCGTGTATTCGACGTGTATCCGACGTGAGCGTTTCCACGTGCGCTTGTTTGGATAACAAGTGGCGGTATACTGACAGGCCGCTAAGCCCAATGAGGACCAGTATGATGAAAGAACCCGAAACATCGCGACGTAGCCTGCATGTGACCAACATAATTTCAAGGACCTTGATGGACAGATTAATCATGTATGAGCTTAAAGCGCCTGAGTAATGAAGTAGGGTCGGAGACAAGTATAACTACTGTCGCTTGCGTTTGATGATGCACCGCATGCGGGCAATCTTGGAAAACATATATGGTATGTTAGGTTGATTTTTCTATCTGAGCTGTGCGAGTTGCGCGCTACTCCAGGGTACCGAGTGACTGATCTGCTAGACAGCAGATGCATACCCAGTGCTACAACGACAGCCACAGTTCAGTGTCTTTGTACCTTCCCGGATGTATCCTGTTGAAGGAGATTACGATGCGGCTATACGTTACCAGCGCGACATCTGATCTCACGACTAGAAATTCTCCAGATCATGACTGCCTCGCCTCACTTCTCTTCCTCTTTATGGGCAGCCTGGTCATCATCCAACTTCAAGCGCTTGTTCTGGCGCTGCGCTGCAATCAAGCCTTCCAAGGCAGAGAACAGCTGCTCCCGTGGTATCCTTGCTTTCTCCGCCTCAAGTTTGGCCTCGATAGCAGTCTTTGCGTGTAGCATGGCTTTCTGCTCCTCTTCTAGGTTCTTCAAAATCTGGGCGTACTCTGCTTTCTTGTCGGCGTAACCCTGTTTGGCGCTTTCTGCTTCGACTTTGTGATTCTCGCTCATCTGGTTGACCTCTGCGTCCTGCTTTCGTTTCAGCTGAATCTTTTCCCACTCGTGCTTCTTCTGCAGAGTATTCGTCTCCGTCGTATGTCGAAGATCAGCATCGATGCAGATCGAGATCGCATTGAGCTGCTCATCTCGTTTAGCTGGAAAACTCTCGAGCTTCTTGTTTGTGGCTATAAGAGCAGCTTTGGTGTCCTCAAGATCGTGTACAAGAGTAGCCCAAGTCTCGAGACCTTGCGGCAGGGTAGTAGATGAACTTGTTGCGACAGTGGAAGCCCCGACATGCCGACTTCGTAGTGTCACTGTAGACATGAACGCTGGGGACGTCGCGGACAAGTCTGTAACTTGCAGGTCTTCATACGGAAGGTCCGACGGGTTGGATGGTCCAGAAGAGGGTTGCTTGCGTTTGCGATTCTTTTGCTGCACTCATCAGTCAGGCTTCCTAGAGTGGAGGTCCAATAATACCTTGTTTGCAACGATGGACTTGGTAGTGCCTACTTGCCCATCCTTAACGTTTTTAGGAACTTGGGCTGACCACAGCGGCAACAGTGGCGCGGAACCAACTTGGCAATTGACGACGTCAGGAGCGTTCCTCTTTACCGCCTCCTCGCTGACGGCCTTCTTTTGGCTCAAAGTAAAGTTCCTGTAGCGGTAACAGGCCGCGCGAACATCTGCGAAGAACCTTGAGGTCATGACACTACCGGGAGGGATGTCCGCACCTTTGACAATGAAGAGGCACGTAAAACTGATCAGCTTCACGTTTTGATGATGTCTCCAGTTGGCTTACCTGGATTAGGCTGGCAAGCACAGCCGCGCCCATGTCCTTGGCTGGCTGGAACTCATCGCGCAAGTCGCCATCCACCACTACATTCTCGAGCCGATACTGTTTCCTCGTACCAGGCGGATGGATACCATAGTAGTGAATTTCGGGGAAACTGCCCTGACGATACGTGGTCGACATGTATGCAAAGACGTCCACTTTAAGGTTGTGAGCCTCGGGTGCGGTTCCGAGTGCAATCTTATATGGCAGATGACCCCTCAAGATGTCGCTGTGGGCCAGTGTGTAGCTTGCATCGATGGGTAGGTACTGTAGGAGGTATGCATCTGCGCCGAGCAGTTGGCGGAGTTTCTCGATAGATGTTTGAGGGCGGGTAAGGTTCGGCGCGGCTCCCTGTGAATCCATGTTGGATTATGAGCTTGACTCGTTCAATTCTCGATTGCTTGGTGTTCTATCAAAGCTGTTGAGTATGCAGTTGAAATGGCAAGACACAAAGTGAACTTACTGAACTTTGAGCCGCACCACTAACGACCACTTGGGCGTCTTGTTGACCATGGGCAGTATGTGGCTATCGTGTTTTGTGAAAGGTTTTGGCGATGGTCGCAGGTGTAAGTGATGCAAGTGTTTGGGCGGGCGGCTGCTCAAAACAAGATTAACGCGTTGCGTCACGAGACGCGTCGAAGTGAAAGGCAACAACGCTAACAAAAGTTTCAACCAATAGCTTTACAGCACGAAGCAGCGTATGAAACTTTGAGAGCATTTCTGTATTTGGCTGCCTGCTACGGACGCCGACTTTCCGACTCACGATATAAAGAAACATACCAAATACACCTCGCCATTCCATACCTATCTCCCGAGGTCGCTTCCAAAATCACACTCAGACAATATCCCGTTCACAGTCTAATTGACGTGAGCACAGTCAAGGATTATTTTAAGACCTCGGGCGCTGAGTGCACATTGGCTAACCTTACTTCTCCAGCTCTCCAGATTCATCGTGACCCAGCTTGCTGCGCTTCGCAGGTCGCTCCTGTATGAGCATATCGATCCAGGTCCATAATTCTTCCTTAGGAGGCTTGTCCTGCATCTGCTTGATCTTTTGACTCACATTATGGCGGGCTCGAAGCAATCCGGTTTTCCGGGCTGTCCGCTCCTGGGCCTCTTTGTCATGCAATGCCTTTAGCTTCCGCACTTCTTCAGCCTGTCTAGCCAAGAGAGCCTTCACCTCAGCCTCGTGATCAAGCACCAGACGGTTCTCTGCTGCTCGGCACTCATTTTCAACCTCGTCGGCCCGACCATTTATCAATATGAGTTCATTTTTGAGCCCTTGTTGGTAAACCTGAACTTCAACATACTGGTCTAGTGCACGTTTCGCAGGCTTCTTCGAGTCAGGAATGCGAAGCACCGCGGGGTCCGGGATTGCGGTCTCTCGAAGCTCTACGAAAGCTGATTCACGTTCTTTCGCCTGACCATCGGGGTTTAAAGCGTTTTGGTCTTGTGTATTTACTCGGTCGTCGAGCGGCTGGGGGTACGCTATGCTTGGAGAAGGTAATTGCTCCGCCTGTTGGGTTGGAACTGCAGACGGGGGAGTCGATTTCGATCCTGCTTCCAATGTGGCGGCTTTGTACGCCCGACAAGCTTGAGCCAGATGCCTAATAAAGCTCTCATTCACATCTGAAACTGCAGGAATCGCGGCTCCCTTTGCCAGGAACACGAACTTCAAGAAGGAGGTGAGCGTGTTCGGGTTCGTCTTCGCGTGCTGGAACACCGGCAGAAGGTCCGCTGAATCGATGACATCTTGGGCAGAGTATGGTGTGTAGTAAGGCAGACCACGAGGACCATAAGCTGCGAAGAAAACTCGTGGAAGCTTCTTAGTAGTGGTGTCAGTGAGGTACTTCGACGAGAGACAGGCTACTAAGGTTAAGTGCTGCTTTGTCACTGGTACCTGTGAAGCCTCATGGTTCGCAACGGCTTGCATTCCTTCCAATTGTGGAGCACGCTGAATGGTCGAATCAGGAATCGAGCCGAGTACCAGCATATACGGCATGCTTCCAGGCACTTCGTCTTGGGGAACTAGTTGAACATCCTCTAGCGGAATGGAGTCGAGCAGAGACGGTCCGTTGTGAATACGATAGCGAAGAATATCCAATATGGAATTCTCCACAGTTGACTTGTTTCCCGTGCTTGACTTGTCCATGCTGGGAGGTGACACGGTCTTGGGTTGAGTCTGGGGCGTTTCGGCTCCAATTTGGAATGACATCTCGAAGTGATTTTCCGAAGGTGGATTTGAGTTCGTGGTCGTTGTATCGTCAATATCTCTCTTGTTTGTCAATTGACCAGTTGAGTCTGGAATTGTATTTGTGCTGGGAGCATTACACGAGCGAGGCAGGATTGAAATAGGGGAAGGAATTTTCTGGGCGCAGGCAAGGGAATTGCAACAGCTCCTATGTGCTTGGTGATTGCTGCCTCCGGGGAGCGTGCCACACAATGTCCCTCGAGGCAACTTGCATCTTTCACTTAAGGAAAACGGAGCAGCGGTGAATCAGAGGGCATCGTTTGCCCCGAAAAGCACGTAGGCATGGAGCATCCACACTAAGTACATCATTTGATCTCAGATACCTTTCACTGAAGCCAGAGTCCTTGTCAGTCGGCTTATTAGCAATGGTCTCGAATCCTCAGATGTGATGGGATCGTGTTCCTGAAACTTCCCCGTGACTGTGAGGCTCCAATTTGGTATTTGGAATCGCACGCTTCGATCGCAGTTCAATTCCCAGCCAGGTTCGGAGCGAACAGCTATATACACGACTAACGCCAACACCTGCAAGCGTAACATTCCAGATTGTTATCCGACCCATACTGCATCTTTTGGCGCCAATAAGTAAACATGTAGCCATGGAGCGTTAACTTTAATCAATCTTCTGCCGCTTGTTCCTAGCGCCTCGTTGACCCAGCTCCCAGACATCTTCCTTTGTCATATCGTCCCCAAAGCCGCGTCATCTCCGCTTCGCTTCGATCGCATTGCTTTAAGACTGTTGTAGCCTTGATTTGTTCTTCGTCAAGCTCCTTCTGCAGCATGTTCCTACGCTCTGTCAGAGCATCAATCTGGCGATTGTGGTCTTCGAGATCTTGCTGCCTCCTCTCCACATCGTCGTCTAGGGACAGGTAGCGATCGACTCGTGACTTCGACTTCGCCAATTCTTCTCCGACCTGGGATCTTTTAGCATGCTTTTTAGGCCTCTACCGTGGCTGGCTATACCTGATCTGATACTATTCTTGCTACTTCTGTAGTCGGAATTGGCGCTTTGTCTTTGGCCCTACAATCCATTTCCTCAACCCCGCTGTCACTGTCGGAGCTTGTGCTTGACTTTGCTGCATCCGGCTTGTCGTTCATAGGCTCGACCCGGTTATTGTCCGAAGGAATGCAGACAGGGAGTTTGACTATTAGCGAGAGCCGGGCTACAGACGACAGGCCGTGCTTATAGCTGTGGCTGTCTTCGCAAATTGAGCGGATCACAGCCTCATACGCTTTGCTCATCGTGATGTCGTACGAGACTTCTACGTCCTCTCGAATGAAGTAGTAGGTTGCCAGCACCAGCAGCCTCATCGGATCAGTGGCGAGTTTGAAAGCCTCGTGTGGTGCTGTTTTGGAGATGACCTCATCGTTGAACATCACCCCATGTGGCAGGCCATCGGGATAATAACCGTGGAATACAAGCGATGGGGATTTTCTGCAGAGGTAAATCCAGACCAACGGCTTCTGGTCGATCCGCCCCTTGCACTTCAGCGTGCCGAAAAGAATAGCCTTTGGTGTTGCGAGTGGGATTTCGCCTTGGTCTTGGAACTTTACCTTGTCGAATGGCAGGTAGTCGAGTAGCTCAGCACGATCACCGAGAGACTCCTTTAGCCTCTGTAGAGCTACTGCCGCGTGTTGGTTTGCTGGCATTTGGAGATGTATGTGGAGCGCGCAGGGTGGTCGATGAAGCCGGATTTTGTGCCGTCCGCACCTGACTAATCATGGGAGGATCGAGCATCTGTGTGCCGTGACGTGTTTGTGTGACCTCAGATGAAAGCGACAATCGTCGCCAAATGAGACAGTTCCAGCTCAGCTCAAGCACGCGTACGTACAGCTACTGGACAAATCGACTTCAATTTCATATATGTTTCAAGCTTCCGTGAATACAGTCCGCTACTCCTGTGACACTCATTGTGATTGCTCTGCGAGGTGTGTGGCGGTGTGCGGCGGTGTGTGGTGCCGTTTGCTGTTTCACCGGGTTCGAGCAAATAAAGCTTAGCGGGTAACGCGGTATCACGTGAATTACTTTTCTTTTGATGACACCGCAATTTTACTGGAACGTCTTAATCTTGTTTTAAACTTCCCGGCTGATGGAGAACACCTTATCCAATTCGGCACTAATGGCAAAGTACGGCCTTGGGCATTGGCCACCTCCAAGATTTCAGTGACCAGCTCCACAAGCGCGGACACATGTTAGACAGAAACCAAAACCACAGCTACGTGGCATCTAATGGTCAAACCTAGAGCCTCTTCGTCCGCTTGGCCTCCATCTTCCTTCCCGCCTCAAAACCAACCTCGAATCTCTCATCCATTCCCAGTGAGCTCTGCAAACCCTTCTTCTTAGCCCGGATCCGCTCCTTCTCCTCCATCAACGTGGACATCTTCTCATCCACCGTTTGAAGTTGGTTCTTTATACCAACAAGTTGTGCCGCAATGTCGGAGCGCTCAGTCTCAGTTTCGTCAAGTTGGCGATCGAGCTCCTCCTCTTTGGTCTGGAGGGCGATATACTTGTCAACCATGGTATCGCGATCTTGACTGTTGATACGTACTGAAGGTGAGGGCAGTGACTGGGCCGGAGCTGGTGAGGGGGAGTGACGGACAAGGTTTTGACTGCCGCTGTCGTAGGAATCTGGGCTGTATGCGCGCTTGCGGGGGTTGTTGAGGCTGGGTGCTCGCGAAGTCGATTGCAACAAAGTAGGTTGTCTTGTTATCGCAGGTGTCTCTTGTTGGTGAGTAGGCGCGCGCGACGGCGCACGTGATACCTCGCGAGATGAATTACCACGGTGTGTGCCAGCCGTCGCTGCTGCCCTCTTCGCGGCTGTCTGCTTAACCAGCTCTTGTCGCTCGAATGCCGCCTTGTACGCCCTGCACGCCCGTACGAGATCATCCTTGAAGGTGCCGGCAGAGATAGGCGTCGTAAGGTTCTGGTCGACGCCTCGCTTGATGAAGAAGTACTTGGCGATTGCCTGAGGATATTAGTATACGTCGCACTTGTCCAGCGAGTTCGGGAAAAAAACCATGATTTGGAAACCATCCCGCGCCTGTTTGAAAGGCGATGAGGCAAGCGCTAGGTCTTGGACCAGGGCTGCTCGGATCGGCGCGCCACCATTCTGCGCGGCCTTCAGCGTGTAGAACGAGAGCATTCTATTGCCCCCAGTTTCTTTGCTATATTTCTGTCCGCCGCCGAGAAGCGTAAAGTACACCCATAGCTGGTCTTTCTCTTCCATCATATCGCCGTAGAGCAAGCGGTCGGGCGCAGCACCGGGGAGCTCATTCTGAGGCTGGAACGTTCCGCGCTGGTACGGGAGGTATTTCAGCAGTTCGGCGTCTTCATCGAGCTCCATACGCAGGTTGACCAAGGAGCGATTCGTAGTTGTGGGCGTCGTGGCAGGCGCTGGCGAGCGCTGAGGTTGCGGAGTTGACATGGTTGAATGTTGAAGAATCAATGGCAGTGTAAGTCTAAATGATACAGAACCCAATGGCGCTTCATTGTATGCATAGGTACGGGAAGCATTCCCGGGGTCGATCCAAAGAGGCCGCCAAGGTCGTGCTCTTAGCATTCACTCCCGCTTTGAAGGTCTCAGGTTGCATCGGAAGCTGGTAGAAGTTGAATTCTGTCACATGTCTATACCGACGTCTTCAAATGTCTTCATGGCCTGATTAACCATCTATATCTTCCTATTCCCAGTGAAATGACCAGCTGCGAGATGATCATACGTCTTGTGGACGAGATGATGTTTCTCTTCCAATTTCCCATGGATGTAATGGACACCTCCATCTCCAGACGGCTGTACTACACCTTGACCGTTGCCAGGCATGCCGAAAACTGTCACGCTGCTTTGATATGCTTACATTCCTTTCGCATACCTGGAAATCTCTCTGATAGCGCTGAACGACACGCTCATACTTGTCAATGCGGCCGGCTGAAGTATCTTGCTGCTCCTCATGTAGCTGTAATTTTATCCGGTCGTTGTCAAGAGCAAGTGGACGTCGCTTAGACATCCGGTTCAGGAATGTTTGTCTGCTCCTGAAATATGGAAGACAGGAATGGGTACGTGGGTATCTTTCAATGCTAGGAACGTGGATGAGATGCGACATTTCGAAGTTCATTGTGAAGACGAAGGCGGAGGGGCTGAGCGACGAGCGATACATGGCAAGGCTTCATAATGAACAAAGTGAGTAATTAATGATGGTGAGTGGCATTGTGTTGCTCTCTTAGAGACCTAATGAGAACCCACGACGATGTTACACAAGATGTCAATCCCTTCTTACAGGGCCCCAGTGAGCCTCCATCCTGGGCTTGTCTCTCACCCTCCTGAGGTGTTGACGCATGCGCAGAGCGGAGTTCAATCTCACAAAACGTCAGTGAAGCACTCACGAAGCCAAATGCAGAGAACTCACAATATTGGAAATTGCCATCGTTGTTGCCAATGCGCTCGCCCAAGTTGAGGTCACGCTCCTGGCCGTTCCCCTCGCCATCGAAGAGGGTAGCACGGAGAACAGCCGCTTCGCCGTCGGCCTCGATAGAGAAGTGAACATTCTCAGCGGAGTTAGCGAAGCCCTCTCCGTCCCAGAAGAAGTTGCCTTGGTATATGAGGTTAGCTGATAGTGTACACGTGTTCATGGTGACGGCATGTGCGTACCGTTATCATTGCCGATATGGTTGTTCAGGTCAATCTCGGAGTCATTCCACTCGCCATCCGCACGCTGGAGACGGGCTCGAAGAATGTGGCCATCGTCGATACGGATGTCTTCGGCAGAGTGATGGAAAGTCATTTTAGAATGAGATATGCTGAAGCAAATGCTATGTATTGAAAGCGATATGTGAAGTAGGCTGGATAAGATGAGAAGAGTTAATGAAGCAGATCTGCAACCGTGGGGAGTTGCGGGCTTTATGGCAGACGCCCGGATCGGCTGTGACACGATCCAACAGGCGAGACCAAACACAATACAAGCAGATTTCAGCAGTCCGTCCGGCATGTCCGTTTTTGCATCCGCCCAGCCAGAGCATTCATCATGCCCCCAGAAAACGTCGATGCTCGCATTCGGGCTTTACCGGCTGTACTTTACTTTTCTCTGCCAACATGCCGACTCTTCCGGCTTGGTAGCCACTATGACACCGCAGTCATCAAGACTAGAAGTAGCCAGCGGGGGCCTAGAGTAACACAGTGTCCACCGACCGTGGTTTGACGAAGGCTAAAAGCACGTTCAGCAGACTCAGCCATGCACGAGCCCCGATTCTGCGCCGCGTGGCTGTGTTTTATGGGCTTGAGAGGCGTGGCGTGATTTCGACATGCATCGTGAGTGGGCCTGCTGCGTCGTTTAGGACTCTCGATATGCACAGGTGTCATGTGTGGCTGACGCTACAGGATCGCGTTGATGCGGGGTCGTGTCGCGCTAGATGAACGACATGATGGGAAGTGCGCACCTCACTGAGCGGCACGCGTAACAACAAGACGCCACAAAACGTTGAACCCTAGATGTCAAGTTTGATGTTGTGTTTTCAGGGTCTCAGAAGTGTGGTCGAGCAGATGGAACGGCCCGTGGGGTGAAGGCGGTCTAGTCACACTAGCAACACACTAACAAAGACACACGGATCAGGACCATTTTTCACCAGCCCCAATTAGATTTGACTACCACCAAGCTGCCTCCAAGGTCAGCTTTCCAGATGCAGGTCTCACTGGTATATCACACTTCCTTAACATCCAATCATTTTCCGTTCCTACAAGACTGCAGTAGCGCCCAGGTGGGTGTTTTCAAAAGAGTGTGCAGGCGTTGTATACAGGTGCACTGCTTTAGTACTTACCCATTTTGCAGCACTGGAATTGCCCACAACCGCTCGAGACCGCCTTATGAATTGATACATAAATAGGCCACGGGGAATTATTCGCCCAATTACAACTATCAACTCACTCCCCCATAGCCAGACAAGCCTTTTAGAACCCCTACGGACTTCTCATCGACCAATATTGGGACGGAGATGGCTCCCGATCAGCTGAAACGACAGTTAGTCGATTAGATCTGAGCGCACGGCGGAGTGCTATGTACCAGCTGCTGCTTTGGTTCACGCTAGGTACACTGTTCCGAATATACTTCTAAGCTGTTCCTTAAAAGTATGTCGCTTCAAGCAGCGAAGAGGACCTGTTGACAGAGGCGATAAAGCCTGTAAGTACTGGAATCGACTGGCTCGTCGTACATGCCTCTCCTCGATTAATGTTACATTAGAGCTATCGAATGTCAACAAGTCCACTGGACCGGTTAATAAGCAGCTGCCCACAAATATACTTTAAGTCCGCCACTGGACCCATGCCCGATATATACTTAAACATGCGTCAGTCTTGCTCCAAATTCATCAACAGCTTTGCGCCAGATCCAATCGATTCACGACAGGTAATCTGAGCGTGAGAAAACCCCCATAGAGGGCTCGGACAAACACAATTTCTCAGGTCTTAGATTTCCAAAGACAGCAACTCTACAATGAAGGCCTTGCAAATGGAGCATTGCGTGTACACCGAGGGGATGAGCCATCGTATTGTGGTTTCGACTGTTTTTAATACAGTGAGTCTGGCACGCTGGAAGACACGCGAATCGTCAGCTTGATCACTGGACGCTCGTACCACATAGGTAGCCACACAGTATCTTCTACTGCTGTAAGATCCGGTCACATACCCTCTGCCAACGAGGGCATTAAAGCCTTGCTTACCGACAAAGGCAAGGCCTTTCTCCTGAGGGGCTTGATGTCCGTAGTGCTTTGATAAGGCTTGATCAACATCCCGTCCGGCCATTGTGCAACTGCAAATGCACAGTGTTTGACTTTGATACGAGAGCAATCTATACCCTATGACGTACAAAATTTCTTTGACACTCTCCGACCAAGCACCACAACTCTCCACACGCACTTTTCAGCGATGTTTTCATGGCTCGGAAACCTGTCTTTCCACATGCTGACTTCGTATACGATACCAATGCCACTGTTGAGAAAACAAGCCGCGGATCTGCGTCTCGAGTTTCTCATAGAAACCCAGATCCAACCGCCGATTCTGAGTTCTCCACTCTCAAAACACTCCTAATACCTATTACCACATGTTTAACGATGTCTGCTCAACATCGCGCACGGAATCCCAGTCCCGCATATCCTGCCTCCAAACCACAGAAACAGACTCTCTACCCTCTCTACCCCTCTACGTTTACCACTGCGACCAAAGCGGCGCTACTGCTTTGCCCGCAGAGACACCCACCTAGCTGCAACGCGCGATCCAGAAGCACAATTGGTGTGGGTACGCATGTTACTTGCTCCTTCCGTTCCTTTCGACCACTCTTCGCCCTCTGGGGGCGCACGTGCAATGGATTAGGGGCCTCGTGCAGCCCAAGGTCCTCCTCCAAGACGCCGCCACGTCTGAGCCGGAAGTATGTCAGCATTCCTACCTTCTCATCACGAGCGCGACGGGGCGGCAATACGTCGCGGACTTTACGCTCGAGCAGTTTGGCTTCGAGACGGAGATGTGGTTTTGTGTGCGTGAGGAGTACGAGGCCATGAGCCGGGTGAAGTGGTGTGAAGAGGTGAGTGAGGCGTTCATAGAGAGTCATTGGGGAGGCTTGTCGCATGTGGATGGGAAAGATTGGGTGAGGTGAGGCAAGGAGAGGGTGGTGGAGCTTGCAGGTGTGTTGAAGTACAACCCGCGTTACCTGCAAGCCGTAATTCCTGCTACTATTGGGATGATTACTCTACGCTATGGCTGCCTACGGGGTGGTCTACTTAGGGTAATGAAGATTTCAACGCCTCTACTGCACGTAACTACAATTCCACCCCATAGGCTCTCTACGAGCTGTATTGTTTAAGGGAGTTAATGCTATGGCTACTTTTCGACCCACGCTGAACGATCTACAACGTTGTACTTCATGTCTTTTGCAATCTACCTATACGTACTCCGTGAGCGTCAATACTGCTTCAGTACTGCTCCTTCTAGCTCACTTTGAGCGCCCTACAAAATTCTGCCTCATGTTAGCAATATACCTCTGATTTACCCACGTTATCTCCTACACTGCCTCAGTGCAGCTCCAAAATCGTCAGCCTTATGTTTGCGGGACCTACTCGTCTGCACCAGCTGCTTACTGCTTATTGAAGCCGCACATAGTACTGTAGCTTGGAGTAGTACACCTTGTTAGCAACGCTAGGTACGACGCGTAGAAGAGGAGCAGCAAACGGCAGGTGATAGCGAGGCATAGTTGTTAGCTTAGTTTTTAGCAGCGCTGAAGATTTTGCTTGCTAATAAGCTGCATTCGTCCATAAGTAAATGGAACGCTATACACTCTACTGATACAAGAAGCATCGACTTCATGAAAATTTTAGGCTACAAATCATGCTGCCTCACAGCTCATGTAGGTGTGCTCCACGTTTGATGCCTTCACCGCCAAGTGTCGCTAACGGTCGCAGTACTTCCACAGCCGCTGGAGGTAGTGAAGCTCCGGTTGGGGTCGCTCTCCCACGTAACCACGCCACTGGCATCCTTTCGGATGTACTTGTAATCAAAGACCGTTGAAGCGGGGAGATCAATGGCCGCACTCCAGAGCGGGTCACTGCTCGTGTACTGGCTAGCACTGAGAGGCTGTGCGCTCGCCGGATCCCAGTTGCCGAGTTGAGTGAGCTGGCCAACAACGTAGACGCTCTCGCCGTATGTAGTGGTGGCGCGGACATTGAAGGTGACCTTTGAATTGCATGCAGTAGGAGCAGTGCACGTTGTAGGTGGGACGTTGTTGGATGTCTCGCCCCAGGTAGGGCCGGTGACGCCTGCACGGCGGTCAGAGGCTGTCAGGAAGGCAGCGTAGGACCAGGTCAGATCAACAGCGGAGAGAGGCGCGCCTGTGCTCTTGTCAAACTGCTCGGCAAGGCCCCCATTGGCAGGAGTGTACTTCTGGACCACTGCGATGAAGTCGTCGCCGTAGGTCTTGACAGCGGACACAATCGATGTGAAGGTCGCCGAATCTCCGGCGTAGGTACCGGTGGCGATGCTTGGCAGGATGTCCTTGAAGAAGGGAAGAGACACTGAGTCGATGGTAATGGAGCCAATCTTGTTCCACTGGTAAACAGCGGAATACATTTGCTCAGCAGCAGCCAAGGTTGCTAGGTACCATGGATTGCCATTGTAGTACACATCCTCAGAGTACCTTCCTACTGCGACTGCGCGGCCCTGGGCGATACCACTGTTGATGCCATATACAGTACGGAAGGAGTCAGTCACGGCCTTATGGTTGGCGAGAGCTCGAGAAGAGCATGGCTGAAAGGTGGAGTCAGTGCACTGGGATTCCGGGTCGAAGGTATGGATCGACGATATGATTGAGTTGACATCCTTGCCAGTGCGGCCATCATTGACGTTGATGTTTGAGTCGATATAGCTGCCAGTCCAGAAGCTCTGGAGGAAGCAGAGAACCTGCGGCGCAGCGGAAGCGCACCCATCGCATGTCTGTCCAAGCGTAGTGGCAAGCGCTGCGCCTTCAACGAGCGCGCGATGAGTGGCTGCGAGGGTGAAGAATGACGAGCCGTTCACCTCTTCCCATAGATCAAAGCCGGTCTGGTTCCAGTATCGGACAGTGTAGGCAAGATCTTTGGCGATGACAGGCCACACGGTGTTCGTTGCTTGGGTGGTACCACCGTTGGCGACCAGCCAGTTGGCATAGATGGTCAATGCGGTTGCACGAAGAGGTGGGCCATCGCGCTGAGGGCGACCCCAGGAGCCAGTAAATGCTGTGCGATCGACGTTGAACTTCGGCTCTCCCAAGCCACCAGTGTCCGGGCCACCTGAAGGATTCGTCACTCCCTGAAGATAGGCTTGAGCCGAAACATAGTCATCAATTTTCTGTTGTAGCGAGCTGTCACCCGCGACGAAACGTTCCACAAGCGCCTTGTAAGTCAAGGCAGCATCTCTTGTCCAAGTGTACCAGTCTGCCACTAATCAGTTCGTGCCTGGTGGTTGAGCAATAGGTGTACTCACAATCCGGATCCGTTCGGGACGGACTGGCAACGACGATACCTGCTGGCACGCCCTGTGCCTTAGACCCGTCAGTGCCAATGTTAGCCAGCACGCCTTCGATGGAGATGTCGGCCTGGCTCGTGATGAAGGAATCAATAGAAGTCTGACGCTTCTGGTGGTCGACGGGTCCACTCTGGACGCCAGTAAGGAGTAGGGCCGCCGGAAGGGCGCGGAGAACAGAAGTGAAGAGCATGGTGCTGTTGTCTGGATGCTTCAAGGATGACAGTGAAGATGCTGATTATCCTCGTAGGATTCCACCTCGTTATATACCTCGACATCTTGAACCTGGTAGTTGGAACAGTGCGACCACATGCTCCACGCTCCGGCTCCAGTAAACATCATCAGGTACAATGCGGAGCTGCAGCGGGCACTAACATAGCGTCATGCTACCACGGAAGCGGCAATGCGATGCTTGTCACCAAGTGTGTGCTGCGGACCGAGGACCAACGAATGGGCTGCGACTCGGAATGAGGCTCATTTAGATCATCTGTTAGCGGGCGGCACATGTGCGAATCATGGTGGAGGGATGGAAGACGCGATGCAGGCATGTGAAGAGCAAGAAAGTCAAATTAGACGTCAACCCCGGATTTAACCCTTGCCAATCATCTCACGTGGCCGCGGCGCCTTCCTATCTCGCACTAGCTACTCCGGACGCCAATGCGTTCGTCCGACAACCATCATCATCGTTTCTACAATCCACCACACCGCGCCTAGCTCAAGACCCGTTCTCGATATTAAAGTCCCGCCATCGGTGCGAAGACGATTGCATGCGCGCAATTCTGGCTTCTGAGAAGTGACATGCCGGACCGACGAAACCATGTACCACGCGGCGCGGAGAAGGGCTGGGGATCTGGGATAGTGCTGAGCCGCAGCCGCAAATTTCGACCCCAGATCCGGGGATCGATGCAGTGACAGCTTCGAGCTAGACATCGTGAAAATCCATCGTATCTTCTGACTGGGGCACGGAAAGTTGCCACAGGCATCTGAACACCTCGGCGCAAACACACTTTTTCAGGAGCGCCCGTACACCTTGACTACCGCCCCAATGTTGGGTCCTACTCTTCTTCTTCCGCCTCCGTGTAAATACCCCCGTATTTCACCATGCTGGCGTCGCGCGACATGTTCGCGCCAACTCCCAGTGACGTTTCGAAGTCGACCTCCATACCAGACTGCTTGCTATACAAATGTGCCTCATCAGGGAGACGTAGCATGGCAGACACTGACATCACCCTCCAGACGCCGCAGATGCGAGAGACGTAGTATGCGAAGATGAACACCAGGAAGGATGTGGTCGCTTGTATGGTCTGTACCGGCTGGCGATGACGGTGTAGAAGGAGGTAATACCAAAAGCGTACACTTCGAGACGTTGTGAATGTGATCGTACACGAGGAGAAAGACGCAGGGACCGATACCACAATCGCAAGAGGAGGATAGAGATTGGAAGATGACTTCCCGCTATTCTTGTATGCGGTTGCCCGAAGGATGAAGGAGGTTGTGGCTTTGATGTCGTCGTCGGAGAAATGCTCATTCAGCCCCAAAATACCTCGAAGTGACCCGATCGTTCGATGTCCTGTCCGATACCGGTGTATGGCATACATCTTGAGAGGGTATGAGATACCACTCATGATCCTCTCGACGAGATTGCTATGGCATCTAAAGCTGTTGCGCAATGGCGCCAGTCCTTGCAGCTGGTCCAAATCAACGTGTAGCGTTGGTGGAATCTGCAACATGCGCTTCAGTCGTGGTTTGATGACTTTGCCCGCCTCATCGTTGATGAAGTGGCACGTAGCCAACAGGCGCACACCGAGCAATGATGGATTGACTAGAGTTCCGACGAAGGTTCCAGAGTCGTCAAGAGGCACCTCATGTCGATTCCATGAAACCGCCATTTCCTCGTATATCATCAGCCGCAGCTCCTTCGGTAGATCAAGCAGCCTGAATGGCGTGGCATCGTCTTTGGGTTGCTCGGATTGTTGAGGGCGCTTGCGCAAGAGTGTGAAGAGGCTGCTAAACATTCGGATGATTTGTACGCGGTTGATTGATGTGCTTGGTTGAGGCGAGATGTGCGGGTTGTTGCGTATCATCGTGGGATTTTATACATGAAGATTTTGCCTGCCTGCTTTCACTTTCACTTACGCAGCAACGTGCGATTCTGTCGGGCAGCACTACGTCACCCCAACACAACACTGGCAGCTACACGCCAGATGGGCTATAGGTTCCACCTCTGGTGTCGTGGTCATGCCATCACCAGATTGGTTGCACAATACGCAGAGTTATTTACGTCATTGTACGAGTTTGGTCACATCAACGATCGAGTAGCCCAGAATCCGCCAGCGAACTACCAAATTCATGTTCCATCCAGCATCCGTAATCGAGGATCTCAATCGTCCCATGCGTCGCATTCTGTCTTCAACATTTATCCTCTTCCATGACAACGCCCCCGTAGTATACGATCTCAGGATTCTTCAGGCTAACTGTATGAAGCCCCATGTTTATCGACTGTTCGAACCTCATTTGATAAAGTGCAGTCAAAGTTCAGCGAAGCGTCAGCGTTTGCGAGACTCTCGCACATCAACACGTCTTCTACCCTATTTCATTGACCACATCCAAATCTAGAACGTATTCAACCCTCACACCTCCGCGCGAACGCCCGTCAACATGGCCCCTCAATCAACGCGGAGCCTCCTGCACAACACCCTGACACAACCCCATCCTCCGCTCCCATACGTGCCACACCACCTTCCAGCACACCGACCAGTTGGGCCAGTCTTCTTCGACATCGGGTTTCAGCCAACTCCCGTCCTTGCTGCCCACTGCTTGCATGTCCTTTACGCCGTCTCTCCGTTTGTTACCTGGAAGCCACTCCACCATTTCGAAACGCTTGAGGTCCGCGGTGCTGCACGGAGTGAAGAGAATCGTCTTCGTCCAACTGCGCGTAGGGTGTCCTGGGCGCGAAACGGGTGCGGTAGTGAAGAAGCCCAGCACATGCCGGTTGTCGTGGTAGAAGCGTGGTAGGAATGCTAGGTTCATTTCGATATCTGTGGCCTGCCTCTCGTGTGGTATATCTTCAACAAAGACACCCGTTGGTAACTTTGGGACGGGTGCGTCTAGTGGCAAGTTCGGTAGGTGGTTGAGCGAAGACGAAAAGTCTATGAAGGGGAGGTTGCGTTGCGCTATTCGAATGATAGCGAGACAAACTGCGGGGTTACGCGTCCGTCCGTGGTAGATCCATTCATCGTAGTCGTCCTGAGTCTCTGGGGGGGTGGGTGGAGTGGTGTAGAGGCTGTGTGCGTCATGCTCGACGTCAATGTCCAGATCATCCTCTTCTGTATCCGGCATATCCTCCCGCTTCTTTCCGTTCGTTCTGTAATCCTCGAAGTCGTAAGTGATATGTTTGTAGTGTCCCACCTGGCTTAATGATTGCTTATAGTGGTCGATACCGTCAAGTGGCTTCTGGTCTCTTGGGTGTGCATATTCGACTGAATTTACAACAATGTCGTCTTGATGGTCGTCCCATGGGTAGTGACCGAGATTGTATCTGCTGTTCATGGGAACTTTCGCGACTTTTGTGACTTCGAGCTTGGGCTTTAACGCCGCTTGAGGCTTCTTGGCCTTCGACAGGCTGTCAGCGGTGGGTTTCCGCTTGGCAGGCGGCATATCGTCCAGTTGCGTGAGCGGAAAAGGTTAGAGCGGGAGCCTCTGAGCTGAGAAAGCTTAGTCGGAGGACGTTGTATGTAGCGCTTGCGTTTCCGATCGTGTGCGCGAGAATGCTTGACCTGATTAAGCAGACTCGAAAGTTGAGCGAGGTGCCGGGAGTACATTATTAGAGACTTACTGGGGTGCATGCGGAGTGCAAGGCACTGTAATGCGCGGAAAGTACGCGGCGCGGAGAAAGCTCGTCATCACGTGGTTGTCCGTGCACTTATCGCGTTTGCTTTCATAGTTTACATCACGACAGTAATCGAAGTCCTGGTTGGTTGTGCCACTCTTGATAGTAACCTAACAGCTATTACTCCGAATCCTCGTCTGTATCTTGTCCCAGTACTAATGACACAACATCATCCTCGTCACTATCGCTGCCAGCCGTCGCCCCATCGCCTGGCTCGGGTAGCTGTGGTATTGCCGACGCGGTGGTGGTGACCGTAAAGTCTGAAGTCTGGGATACCGGTGCCACACGTTGAGCAAGGTCATCGAGGGGCTTCTCTGTTGTCGAGGCGGAAGGAAGGGCGGGTGATATAGACTGGGCTTCTTCCGCAAATCTTACCCGCTTGCTTGGTGATGGCGGCTCCTGATCAATGAGAGGTCGCTTGCCTGACTCTTTGGGATGAGTTTTCTCGCGTGACGCCATTAGTTCTTCCGGTGTCGTTCCGATATCCACGGTCGCGGTTGACCCAAGAATGTTGTCCGCCTTCGCATATAAAGAATTGGACATCGCCAATTCTTCGGATCCGGTTTCTGTTCGTCCCTCAGATTCGAGTATAGTGTCTAGCTCATTGCCCACAAAGTGGTCGTCATCTTGATCCATTTTCGCTACTTCTTCAGTTTCTTCAGCATCCTCTTCTTCACCCTCTTCTTCTTCGTCCTCCTCATCTTCATCCACGTCAATGTCCTGCCGTCCAAGGCGAATGACCGGCATTCTAGGCCTAATCATGCCTTCAACATCTGGCGTCGCGGGAAATGATCGTGCAATGAGGGGTAGAATGCTCGCCGCAGGCTTGCCAAACTTCTTGCTTGGCGGTGGATTCAGAACGCTAGCAACCATAGCGTCTTTGTGCTGAACGAGAATAGCAGTACGGTCTAACCGGCTTCGTAGCGAGTCAGAAAGATACAAAGCTCGGACGTTGCCCAAAAGCACAGAGAGAAGACCATACGCTGCTTCATGCAGTCCTGCAAAACTCGACGATAAGTTGCCCGTGCCCTTGGAGGAGTTGAGAAAGCTGTCAGCGTTGGCCGTCACTTGCGACGGGGTCTTTCCATTGGCCTTGGCCTGGCCAGGGGTTTCAGTCGGCAGCGCAGCCGCTGAGTCTGATGGCAGTAGCTCCTCGCAGCAGGCACGCATAAGCGGGACAAGCGAGTCAACTGAAGACTTTGGCATGGCTCTACCAGAGCGCTGCAATAGCGCCGCGACAGCATGATAGCAAGCTGTTCGTATTTGCAAACAGTCTTTCTCGGCCGCAAAGACCCACACCAATTGGTCGAGTATGAGTGTGTCCAAGGATAGCGTGCTGGAGCCGGACCTTTGTAATAACTCGAGGAGCACCTCAATGGCTGCGACATGCACGTCGGGTAGTAGTAGCCATAAGTTTCCTCGCTCTTCTTTGCTGATCTGGTTATTGACCTTGGTCGTGTTCTGAAAAGACTTTCCGCTGGTCCCGGGAACTGTCAAAGATAGTAATCTGGTGACGAGGTCCATGACAATGGCGATGTTGAGGGTGACTGGATTAGCCGTGGGACCTGCCAAAAAATGCTGGATGAGCTGTAGGAGGTGTAAGAGCCTCTCGCTGCCTGCAAATATGCCTGACCAAACCGGAAGCGCCATGCTATCCGCGTCAAGGTCTTGTACTTCGTCGTCAAGGGTATGGCCATTAGTTGAATCCTTGGCAGCAGGGCGCCAGTCTTCGATAACAGCCCTGAAAATCCTGTCTGCGACTCGATGTGCGCTGCTGATCGTGCTCTTCATTGACTTCTCCCAGTCCTCGCTAGTTGCACCCTTGGGCGCGCAGCATGAAGTTTGCACGTACAGCTGTTGGGCAGCATCGATGACTCCAGCGGTGGTTTCCAGTCTTGGGCCGGGCGTTTGCTCTGTTCCAAGTTTGCTGGAAGGGGTAGGTGCAACTAGACGCGCTAGAAGTGGATGGATCTGCTTCAGGTAGGATCGGAATATGGTAGGATGGCGCGGCAATAGCTCGTTGAAGCTCTCCAGAACGACTTGCAAAAGCGCAGATGATGTTCTGGAGTTGGCCAGTTGCAACCCGGACTGGATGAATGCTGGAAGTGAGGGTGTAGTGATCTCTCGAACCAGTGTAGGATATTCCCTGGTCAGGATAAAGATGCGCGTAAGCGCTATGATGCAGAGCCTTTTCGAAGATGGTGGTTCAGGCTTGTTCAAGATGCCCAGTAGGCCTCGCACCCAAGGAAGGCATTTCTGCAACGCTTCCCATCCGCCTACTTCGATCGTCGCTTTGATGAGGACAATAGCTGACCATCTTCCCTGGATGGTGCGATCTTGAAGCAGAGTGGATAACAAAGTACGATATTTGTGGATTGCTACTGAGCTTTCCGACGATGACTTGGATACCGAGGTCTGGGGTGACGAGAGAAGCGTCCTGCAATTGGCTAGCGATGCAGCTATCGCAGGCACGTGGTGAGGAAGCTGTGCAGTTGGTGTGGAGGATATGCGGAAGGTGAGAGCTCGCAACGTCGCCAACTCGGATGCTATGGGCGCCATGTGTTCCTCCTCCTCGACAGGCAGCCTTGAAGCGCCTGGATGTCCGATGTCAAGGCTGATGGATAGGTGCCAGAAAAAGTTCAACTGTCGGGGTAACGTCGGGCCGCTAACGCGCTAACGGGGCAGGGGTCCAGGGCCAGCTCGCTGCGTTGGAGGATTGTTGGAGTCGCTCCGTGACAGTAATACGGCCATGGCAGGCGTCGTCGCATACTGCATTCTTTGCTGACTATGCATTCCGACACACTGCGACTCTCCATAGCGCCACAGAGCTATTCCTAATACAATGGCTGTATGTGCACCTGAAGCGGTGAACGTCGAGTTCCCGCGCTTCCCAGCAACGTCATCGCAGGCATTGGTTGGTAGCTTACAGCAACGCAGAACGCCCCTGAGAGCGAGAAGGCCCAGCGCTACATCCAGCAATTGGACGAGGCACGATGCGCCGGCCGCTGGAGCGACGTGCCTGAGCTCTGCAGGAAAGTCGAGAAGCATGCGCCGCACCGAAAATGTTCGCGACACCAACGAGCTGGCCGTCTGATGGCTAACGTCGCAGCAAGGCCTCACCCACACCGCGCGCTCCGAGGCGCAAATAGCAGCGTTCAGCACCCAGCGCCCCTCTACCGCCGCCTCGACCACGTCCACCGGCCTCTCGCAGATCATCCCGTCGCTGCTAACCACGATCGATGGCGAGGGCGAATCAAGTCAGGATGCGTTCCAGGCCACTGTCTGCCTCGGATGGCTGCATTACGTCCTGGATGAGCCCGGGCTGGCCGTCGCACGCTTTCCCAGGGACTTTGGGGCAGTTGCGCCCAGCCTGAGCGGGTCGACGGGCTCACTGAGCGGGTGGTCCAAGGTCTGCCTAGTCAAAGGCACCTATTTGAAGGGTATCATCACATCTGCGCTACTGCTCGTGCGTTGGAGGCTGATCTAGAGCAGGTTCTGCTCAGGAGAAGACAGGCGCAACCGGTGAGGCAGTTGCCACTTACTCCTCGGTAGTACCCTGGCTGGCCTCCCTCACGACGCAGTCAACACAGTCGAAGATGTGGACAGAAAGTCTCCTGTTTCGGCTCTGCCAGCTGTCCGACCAGTCTAACGGCACCGGAGAGCACATTACGTCTACCGAAGCTCTGCGCACGTATCGGTACTGGGCTACCTTCTGGGATGCGAACGGAAAGGGCGCAGGCTCTGAGGCGCCAATTACAGCTCGACACCGGCGCTTTGCTTGGAAGGCATATTACGACACGCTCTCTACTATCCTACGGCACAACCTTGCATACGAACCTGAATCACTCCCCTCGACCACAGAGAAAGCACCAATACACACCCAATCCAGTCTGCGGCTGCGGCAAAGAGCTGAGCTGAAGCGTGTCGAGACTGTCTACGAGGGCCTGTTGATCAAGGAGACACGATTCCCCAAGGCTAGTGAGGCCAATCACGAAATCGAAGCCTGGGTAGACTCCGTCATGGACAACTGGCGGCTGCTGTGCGGGCCGACGTGGACAGATGCTGATCTTGGGGAAGGCGGGAAGGAAGGCATCGCTCGAAGCGTCCTTGATGTGAGTACCTCGGGCAGTGTCTGGATTACATCTAATGCCGTCATAGATCCTCTACCGAGCAGCTACAAAGACCTTCCACTCCACCCAAGTCCTTCGCTACCTCTTTGTCGTCCATGCATCGCTAGCCGAGTTCGACTTGGCTTTCAAAGCTTACGATTCCTACGTTGAAATTATTACTCGGGGCAAGGATCGCGTAGAAAAGTCTGGAGAAGCAGATGTTGGCATCGACAGCGACAGCACAGTTCTCAGGACTTCAGCAGAAGCCATCAGATTGCTATGCCGCTTCGGGGCAAGACACGAGGCTGAGAAGGCCTTGGAGATTGGCCACAACATCGAGAAATGGCTCGAACAATCAGAGCACATCAGATCGGCATCGGATGCGGGCTCAGTAACCTCCACGAATACCCTAGTCGAGCCGGCAGCATTGGCCACTGCATACTGCGCTATTGGCATCAGCCAAGCACACTGGGCGCGATACACGTACGAAGTCGAGAGCCGAGCAGATTTCCAAGCCAAGGCCGTTCAGTATCTCCGGCGGTCCCTATCACCCAACCTCGGAGAGTCCAGCAACATTGAAGCACTCTATGCTCTCGCATTAGTCCTCGCAGAAACGCGAGATATTCCGGGTGCCATCAAAGTCGTCAAGCGCGCTTTGTCACCCGTCACACGAGATACCACAACCATAAGCACTGACGGAGTACTCTCGAGCGGACTTGGTAGTGAATTCGGTCGAGAGCGCAAATTAGTCCCTCTGTGGCATCTGCTTGCTCTGCTGTTGACGTCCAGAGCTGACTTTGATGCCGCCGAGAAGGCCTGCGAAGCTGCGTTTGAGCAATTTGGGGATCCAAGTGTGCTCTTCGGCCAAGACGAGGCATTCCGTAGCGAGCATCTCAACACAAACGCCGGGTTGGACACGCTGAAAGGCGGCATTGTCGATCGTATGGAAGGCTTCGAAAAGAGCAGTATATTGCAGATCAAGATGACACAATTATCTCTAGTCGAGACAATTGAAGGCGCCATTTCTGCGGTTGATGGCTGTGATGAGCTACTTGCGCTGTACAGCCGTTTGTTTGGGGATCCAGCTGGAGACAAGGCCAGGCTTGAGACGTCAAGCAGAACTATTGCCCCACCCAAAAGCGCCGTGGGAACGATCCGGGGGAGTATCTTCCGTGGCCGTGGCTCGGTGAAGACTTCCCAGAAGGACTCTCACGCACGAAACTCCTCGGTTCTGAGCTCGAAGGCTTCCACTGTCGCGACTCAATCTGGTGCGCCTGCCATTCAGGTCACTGAAGAGGATGGCACTACGCACGCCAATGGTCATCACCACCGCCACCTATTCCATCACAAACACGATGACAAGTCAACGAGTATCGGGCGAAGTCCCAGCAAGCTGCAAAAGCGAAGTTCTGCTAGTCTGCGGAGACAGTCAGTGACGGACGCTGACCACACACCTGAAGTACCGCCGCTACCAGAAAATCTCTCAAATGGCACGCCAACCAATATAAGCTCCAGTCGAACCAAGTCACATCGCCATCAGTCCGTCTCGAGCACCCAACGAAAGTCTGTGGAAAGCAACGACACACCTCTGCATGCTATCCCGCATAATATGCCTCATACACCTCCGCCACTCACCCACACCAATCAGCCCCCAAAACAAGACGTTCGCCTACCTGCGCCTGTTCCAAACGCTGATTACGTGCCTTCGGATCCTCGTTTCTCGAGACTTCAAGAACGTCGACACAAGGTTACATTGTTGGTAGACATCTGGATATTCATCTCCGGCTTGTATTCGCGCGCTCAGATGTTCCAGGATGCCCGTGAAGCTGTTTCCGAGGCTCTGAAGCTGGTTGAGGCTTTTGAGGTTGAAGTGGCACAGGAATCATCAACCGCCAAATCACTCTCTCAAAAGGGCTGGGGTGGCGGCAAAAGTGTGGAGGAGCTATGGGCTGATGCTTTTGCTGCAGTAAGCATTTGACTCCGTGACCTCACAAGTATTGACTAACAAGCTCTCAGCGCGGAGAATTACAAGTCGCACAGTCGCTCAAGCACCAGGCGCAGACCGATTTCGAGCGCGCCTTACTACACTTCCCGGATCACCCACGCGGCATTGTTGGCTTGTCGAACGTTCTGTTGGATGTTTACAGCGAAGTGATTCCTCTGGAGCCTTCCCAAGAGTCGCACATTGCCTCGCCCTCCACGCCGCCTTCTGTGCCGTCCATTCAACAAGCTGCTTCTGATCGGAAGACACAGCACTTGACCTCGCACATACCGTCCGCGGAAAATTATCTATCGCCACCTGTTTTGAGCCGTCTCGCTGCACGAGACCGGGCCTTCGGTTTGCTCTCAACGCTCACCAAGCTTGGTTCTGGATGGGACTACTCAGAAGCATGGTATGCGCTAGCTAGAGCATATGAGGAGAGCGGTCAAATTGAGAAGACGAAAGAGGTGCTGTGGTGGTGCGTAGAGTTGGAGGAGACGCATCCCGTACGAAGCTGGGATAGCGTTGCGCTAGGTGGCTTCGTGCTATGACGGAGATCGGGGACAAGTGGAGGCTGCGATTGCTGATACCCTGCGCTATGGATATTTGTTTGATTGGATAGCTTCGAACTTGAATGCTACTGTGTTCAAATGCAGTGCGTGACCACTTGTCCCTTTTTTCTCTATTCGCAGTCTTGACATTCTCAGTCCAGATTATTGACGATTTCCTCGCCCCATCTCATACAAGATAGCTGTCCCTCCAAATCGTGCTCATCATCACCGCCAAGGTTCCTTCAATTCGTCTTCACCTACACTTTCCGCTTTCCGCTCTCATCAACAGCCAGCATCGTTAGCGCCCCGCATCGTCAACTAATCATGGACTCCCAAACGGATTCTTTCGTCAGGGCGGCTAGCGTACTCACCTTCACTTCAAGATTTTATCAGTCTTCATACTCGACTCCAAGGCTCCGACGCGTCAACAACACGATCTGGTCGACTATCGCTGTTGCTCTCCCGTCAACATGGTCAACTTGACACAGCAGTTCGAGGAGGTGGGTATGCGGGAGCACATGGATGAACACGGCCGCGTTAAGGGGTGGCTGAGGGAATTGCAAAGTGAGGATAGCGAGAACGAGAAGCTAGCACAGCCGGGAGAGACGGCTAATCCGGTCACGCCGCCTCGTCCACTACATACGTATCAACAGGTGGACGAGATTTCGCCTACGGACACCTCGTTCTCTAGAGGTAGCCTCTTCGATACTCCGCTGCGCGAGTACTACCAACTGAGTAGCCCCTGTGCCCCGAGGCGCTTCCGGGACGACGTATCGGAGGCCACTAGCTGTGACGACACCGAGGAGCAAGACTGGGTCACTAAAGACACGCGTTGTACCGGAAAACTCCACCTGCCGAGCTTCGAATCACCACGCCTTCAACCAGCTAGCTTGAACTCCTACGACCCAGTCTCTGAAGCCGAACACGACTTAGCTCAAGCGCTATCAACATCAAGTACACCACCTCCTCATGATCCCGGCCAACCTCCCATGTTCCCGCACTACACCCTCGTGCACACGCTGCATCCGCAACAACCGCTCCAGCACCTGCCTTCTTCTACGGCGCCGCTTTCCGGAAGAAATTCATCTCTCCGATCCAGACAACTGCACTTCGCCAGTGCTCCTCAGACTCAAGAATGAGGATCCTGAGCACTGGGCCGAGAGGATGTCGGCTGCGGAAAGACTGCACGAGGATTGGATGGAGAGGCAGGATAAGATGAACTGGGTCCTTCCGAGGATTGAGAGTGAGGTGAGAGGGGACTGGAGGGTCGAAGGGAGGGTAGAGAGAATGGGATTGAGGTGGCCAAGCGAGGGATTGGGGAGGGTGGTGTTTGAGGAATTGCTCGTAGACGAGGAGTCTGTGGCAATTTGAGATGGGGACTTAGTCCTAGGGCTTCAAATTAGATCGCTGAGGCTTCGAAGATTGAGGACAAGGCGTTGTGGATCATCGGAGGACACGCATTTACGAGCAAGCGAGGGTGTTTGGCGCAACATCTGCGCGGTGTCTGGGATCCGGATGCTGTCGACTTTTTCGCCGATACAACGCTTCGCGGGCGTTCAGATCTTACAATCATCTTACGGATAGCATATATGCAGACTGCAGAAGTTTTTCCAATATATGGGTCCAGCTCGGTTATAGCTGAGCCATCGCTCTTCCTCCAGCTCTACTCTGACCCCAACCTTCTCTCAAAGCGCTCTACACACGAGCGATTGCACCTGCAGTCTTTTTTGCTACTGGCAAGTTATGATCGAGATTGTTGTCCTGCTGACAAACCCTGGATCGACTCATCCTGCGGCCGCGGGATTTGTTGAGCTTTCCAATGAAGCTTCATCGGAGAACTTTCGGCATTAGTTATGCCTCCGTTCTGATCTGGCTTTGAAATCATACTCCACGACCCACTGGATCGACACGGAGGGCAGGTCAAATTTCATAGTAGAATTGTCAGACTTGCCTAAATGATATAAGCATTTGGGGTGCATTAGCTTCCGGCCTAGGTAAACATTGCGACATGTTGCAGCGGAAGCGGAATGACGTACTAGCCTATAAAACGGAAGCCTAGGGCACATCACTGTAGCTCAGCATCGAACCACAACTTGAACCTTCTCTACCGAATCCAAACGTACTTTCAAAGCATATTCGCAACTATGCCAAAGCTTTTCATGTAAGTGGTGGCACAGCTTCAGCGAACTGTTCGTCTAACGGCATGCAGCACCGGCGCAACAGGCTATATCGGAGGCGATGCTCTGTACACAGTAGCGAATACCTACCCTGATCTTGAGATCACAGCGCTCGTTCGAAACAGCGATAAGTGAGTGGTCCATGTATGAGTCGACTGTGAGACAACTACTGACGTCGTACCTTCACCTTACAGGGGTGCCAAGGTTGCAGCTCAGTACTCTAAAGTTCGCCTCGTCTATGGTGACCTCGACAGTACCGATCTCATCACCAAGGAAGCTGCTGCCGCCGACATTGTCCTGCATTGTGCCAACTGCGACCATGTCGGATCTGCTCAAGCCATAGTTGCAGGGCTATCTCAGAGCGATAAGCAGACTTATCTCATCCACACTTCGGGCACGGGTATTCTGTCCTATCAGGACTTCAACGAGAACACTTACGGTATCACTCGTGAGAAAGTGTACGATGACTGGGATGGTATCGCGGATGTCACGGGGATCGACGACTCAGCCATCCATCGCAATGTCGACAAGATAATCCTCGCCTCCGGCGAAGTATCTGGAGGCAAGATCCGCTCAGCCATCGTCTGCCCACCCTGCATCTACGGACCTGGTCGCGGTCCCGACAATCAGCGCAGTGTTCAAGTCTACGAGATGACCAAGGCCGCACTCGTGCGCCACAAAGGCTTCGTGGTCAACGAAGGCGTCAACCTTTGGACCGAGGTGCACGTGCAGGACCTCAGCAACGTCTTCCTCGCCCTCGTCACGGCTGCTCTGAGCCCCGATGGCGGAAAGGCGACTTGGAACGACAAAGGCTATTACTTCGCAGAGAGCGGAGAGTTCAGCTGGGGCGACGTTGGCAAGCAGATTGCGAAGCTTGCGTTTGACAAGAAGCTCATCAACAGCGCTGATGTCGATCATGTTTCAAAGGAAGAGGCGGATAAAATGACGGGCTTTGGAAGCTACTTGTGGGGCACGAACTCGCGTTGCAAGGCTATCAGGGCGAATAAGCTGCTTGGATGGACGCCAAAGGAGAAGAGTCTGCTCGACTTGCTGCCTGAGATTGTGGATGATGAGGCAAGGAGGTTGGGCATCACGAAGGGTCACGCTGCGCATGCTGCGGGAGAGACGAACCCGTTCATTCCTGCTCAGCAGTAGTGGGAAGGATGGTGTTGTAGGCGGGTGGTTGATCGCGGTACTCTAAGATGATGTGCGATGTAACGGATCACCCATGAAAAGAGTTCGAGGTAATCAAACAGTGTCCGCGGATCAAGGTCAATGTAAGGAATCAACAACTTTACATAGCTAGCAGTGTAATATAATCTGCGTTGGCCTGAGTCGTCCGATCGTGAGCCTCGGTACATTCTCCGCACTTACGTCATCCACCACCAACTACACCTTTTCATGTCTCCATTATTGTCCATTGAACACTCCAAGATATCTCGATCGTCATCAACACACATCCGCAGCCATGCCCCTCTGCACACTCCACCTCCTCGCCCTACACCCCACAACTCCAAACCCCCTCTCAACATTCCTCTCCACCCTGAAATCATCCAATCTCAGCCCCATCATCATCTCCCGCGTCATCCGCTGGATCATCCTCCCAACCCGCATCTCCATTGAAAACCTCCTCGCACAGAACATCCACTGGGATCTGTTCCTCGTCATCCGCTCAACCGAGGCCTTACCACCCCAGCTCGAAAGACTAGTGCAGCACCACTGGCACATCACCGCCGGCGTACCCTCACGATTACTCGCAGACTTCAGCGCCAAGAACAAAAGGCTGTTGCATCCGGATCCTGCGTCCGTGCCGAAGCTCAGCGCTGGCACACAGACCAGCACGCCCACTGCAACGAGCAGTCAGAACCTGGAACTCAGCGCGGGACTGCAGGCCTGGATCCAGGACTTCACGCGCGATGGCGCGAGCGAAGCCAAGGGCGCCGTGTCCATGTTCAATCTGCTCGCCTTCAAGCCGGGCATGAAAGGCGAGTATCTCAAGTACGGCGCCGCGTTTGCCGCGTCGATTGGGTCGCGGCACGGCGGCGATGCGAAGATTGTGGGCAATGTCGTCGCGCCGCCCAGTCCCGTTTCCTCGCAGCCGCAGGGTTTGGGTGCGGCGACGGATGCGAGTAAGGATGGCTGGGACGAGATTGCGCTGGCGCATTATCCCAGTATCTTGCATTTCAGGGATATGTTGCTGAGCGGGGATTATCAGGAGGTTAATCATAGGCATCGGGTGGGGAGTTTGAGGGATACGGCGATTTTGATGACGAGTGAGATTGGGGTGGAGGAGGTGATGAGGGGGGGTGGGGCGAGGTTGTGAGAGGGTAGAGGGGGGCGTTTTGCCCTTGGGGACATTGGTGCGGTGGTCAGAGTGGTTTTTGTATGGTTGCATATCCGAGATTTGGAAGAGACGGCTTGATGGATGTGTAATGTGGTCGGTATGATACGCACAGTTGATCGCTGCCTTGATATACGCCCAAGGCAGGCCGGAGACCAGTCGCAACTCTCCCCGTGGCTCCTTGCTTACGGCAATAAAGACATTTGAACCTTCAACTGGTTTCTCGATACGCTGTACCTGATCTTTCGAGTCCACAAAGGCTTCTGCTTTAGCCAATGTGAGGCGTGCAGGGCGAATTATGGCTCCTGGCTCAAGTCCCAAACGGCCAAGCCTCTTCCCATTTTTTCCTTGCCTCCTCGTCCCTCGCAAACTCCTCGACGACCTCCTTATTTGTTTACTCCAAGTTGACTCTTGAGACCTTCTCATGATGATGTGTTTGGCACCAACAGGGCACTGGGCCCTGGAGTTCTAAGCCAATAGATGAGGGACCGGTCAGAATACCATCAGTATACTTCTCAAGTTTAAACACACTAATCGGGCGCCAACTGAGAGCTTTCAAGCTCGTTAGCATCGAAGTGAACTCCACGCTGTGGCATCTCTTATTGTTCATTGCAGACGAAGCGCCCTTCAGTAAAACTGAAGATGGCATTGCAGTACTCCAGATTTCGTCGAGGCTGAGTCTGAGAGGTAAATGGCTGTTTTGAGAGGTGTCGTAGTGCAAGGCGTGTCTCGAAAGATGTGGAGCCACTGCAAAGCGGAACCTTGCTGAATCATCGACCACTTCGCGATCGAGTCCTGGTCGAGCGGCGCGTGAAGGTTGAGGAGGGCGGTTGAAAGCTGGATTACCAACCGCAGCCACACTAAGTCTACCTAGAATCTGTGAAGCACGTCAGAGCCATCATAAAGCTACATATTCGGTATTCAGTCATCGCTTCGAGGAGTCGAGGAAGTCGTGTGCTCTTGTGAAGATGGGTAACGGTTGGCGGATTGCGCTTGGCGTCGTCAGCGCGCTTGCACCTGCAGGACCCTTGAGCTCCCGCACGCGCCCCACGAGAGCTGTATCACCAACCACGACTGCGCCGATATGAAGCCACGACTCCCAACAAACTGAAGCCTTTAACAATAAAAGAATACTGCGCCCAGCCTCCGGCTTTCCATCATGGACATCGTACAGGCCGTCTCCGGCTACATCACCAAAATGGTGTCGGCCGGAGACAGCGCGGCGACAGGCACCACAGCTGCGAAGATGAAGATACTCCTGCTCGACAATGAGACTGTGGGTTTGTCTCCTCCTTCAGCATAGCCTTAGATGTATACTGACCTACAAAAGGTGTCCATAGTGTCAACTGCGACTACACAATCTGCCCTTCTGACCCATGAGGTCTACCTTACCGAGTACGCGCCCTGGCGTATCACCGCTGCGACATATGGCTGATATCTGCTAGCCGATTAGACAATCAGAAGCGCGAGAAAATGCGACACCTCCGCTGTTTGTGCTTCGTGCGGCCATCACCCGAATCGATACAGAACCTGATTGAAGAGCTGCGAGAGCCAAAATACGGCGAATACAATATATGTAGGGCTCCGCTTGGATGCGATAGTAGAATGCGGTCGCTGACTGTGGCCAGACTTCAGCAACATCATCAAGAAATCATCCCTCGAGCGGCTTGCAGAAGCAGACGACCATGAAGTCGTCCGCGCCATACAGGAATATTTCGCCGACTTCCTCGTCATAAACCCCGACCTCATGTCTCTCACTCTCAGCTTCCCAAATCACAGGATATGGAGCACGAGCCCAGATGCTTGGAACCAAGATTCTTTACAAAGGTCAACCGAAGCGGTCATGGCGCTGCTTCTTGCGCTCAAGAAGAAGCCCTTGATACGATATCAGAAGAACAGTCTGCTAGTCAAGAAGTTGGCGACAGAAGTACGCTACCACATGACGCAGGAAGATCAACTGTTTGACTTCCGCAAAACGGACACGCCGCCGATCCTACTCATTGTAGATCGACGAGACGACCCTGTCACGCCGCTCTTGACTCAATGGACATACCAGGCCATGGTCCACGAGCTTCTTGGCATCACTAACGGCAGAGTGGACCTGCGCGATGTTCCTGATATTCGACCTGAGCTGAAAGAAATCGTACTTTCGCAGGATCAGGATCCTTTCTTCAAGAAGAACATGTACCTCAACTTTGGCGATCTTGGTCAGAATGCCAAGGAGTATGTCGAGCAGTTCGCGTCCAAGCAGCAAGGTACGCAAAAGCTCGACTCGATAGCAGACATGAAGCGCTTCATCGAGGACTTTCCCGAGTTTCGGAAACTCTCCGGCAACGTCACAAAGCACGTTACACTCGTGGGTGAGCTGAGCAGACGAGTTGGAGAGGAAAGTCTCCTCGACATCAGCGAGCTTGAACAGAGTCTAGCATGCACAGACAATCACTCGAACGATGTCAAAGCGCTGCAAAAGATCATTCAGGACCCAAAAGTCCCAGCCAACAACAAGCTCCGGCTCGTCGCTATTTACGCCTTACGGTACTCGAAGACGTCGTCAAATTCAACAGCAATGCTTCTCGACTTACTCGCCGTCACCGGCGGTCTGCCGCGTCATCGCATTAATCTCATCACCAAGCTGCTGACCTACCACGATTCCTTACAGGCGACCACTGCTGCAGGCGGGGTGCCCGATTTGTTCCAACCTGGTTCGTTCTTTGGTGGTGCGCGCGATCGACTGAAGGGCCTCAAGGGTGTCGAGAATGTGTATACCCAGCACTCGCCACGACTAGAGACTACACTGCAGGACATGATCAAAGGACGGTTGAGCCAGCAGATATACCCCTTTGTGGAAGGCGGCGGATCAACAAAAGACAAGCCGCAAGACATCATCGTCTTTGTGGTTGGAGGGAGCACCTACGAGGAGGCGAAGATGGTTGCGCAAGTAAACGCAAGTTCGCCGGGAATTCGAGTCGTGCTTGGCGGCACCACTGTCCACAATAGCACCTCGTTTCTGGAAGAGGTTGAAGATGCGGTTGACTCTTGGCCTGAACCGCCTGCCACATCGGCCGCAGCTCGATTGCGGAGAGAAGTGGGAAGGTAGCGTTCGGTGTCGCTCTTCTCTATTTAGATGATCACATATGTAGTAGTCCGACTTTGCGCGAATAACCACTCTGCTGGTGCAGAAGGTGCTCGGAGTTCGCTTGGCTGACCGCCGACGCGGGTGGTGGGCCGCATGCGACTATCAAATATCCCGCAAATCTTACAGGAATGGTTTCCCAAGCTGTTCGTGCACTCGCTTCTCACACACGCTGCTTCTCCGTTACTTTTGTGGAAGGCAAAGTCAAAGGACAAGCAAGCACATCCTACCCAGTGCTTACATTTCGACAATACGCAATGTCCGATCCACTCTCCGACGTGGGTCCGATCGCGGACGTAGAATTTGTACCTGCATACCTAATCTGAAAGACCAAGGTAATCTGCGCGCCTAGTCAGATCACGGCCAAGTCGCGCCAACGGGGCTGAAGCAGCCTGAGAGGCTCTTGACTTCATCACGTGTCGCCGGTTGCCTTTAAGACTAAAGCGTCTCTGGTCCCGCCGGACCGCCGCTCTCGACCATCCACCATCGCCGAGCTTAGCCACAACGTCGAAACCTCAACAAATGGCGCGAACATGAGCACCGCAAGACATGCCTGAACAAGGTCAGCAGGTCTTGCAGTCTCGAGTGGTTCGCAGACGAAACCCACGGCCTATCAATTCCTGCGTCGAATGTCGCACCAGGAAGTCGCGCTGTTCGAAGACCCACCCATGTCAGAATTGCACCGCCTTCGGCAGAGAGTGCATCTTCATTACCGTACCTGAGAGCGCTGCACGGAAGAAAGAGAGGGAGCAGAGGGAGCGCGCTGCGAGTAAGAGCGGCACTGGTGTTACTATCCCAGATTGGACCAAGGACCTCCCAGTGCGCACGCAGAGTTCATCGACCTTACCAGATAAGTATGAGAATTCGAATTCAATCGACACCACGACTCCTGGAACACCGCCACGAGATTACGAATGGGAAGCGTACCAGCAGGATGTCGAAGCCGATGGAGATGCGTGGGAGAGGCTGCCCGCAGAACCCGAGGAAACGCAAGATGATGTCTACGAGGATGAAAATGATGACGAAGATCAGATCGCAACGGATCTAACAATCCGAATCGGGAGAATGATTATCTGTGAAAATGTAACAGGGTTCTTCCGCCCTCAATACGCCGAAGAGGTACTGTTCGCCCTGAAATCTTGGTTTGGTCATGCGGCCTCAGCCATGCTTCGACCATAAGCTGAATTGCTCTGTGTAGCTGGGCAAGCTTTTGTCCGAGAGGTCTTCCTCTTCATCATCGGTCGCAGGCCAGCGGGCTTCGCAGTCGTCTGCACTGTTGTCCGCAGAGCAGATGCCATCTTTAGCGCCGTCGCTAAATCTATTGCTAGGAGGGTCACTGTCGTTGCACCAGCAGAATGACGTCGGAGCACCACAGTTGCCAACAAAGATGGAGGCAGAAGCACTATTCCATCGATATAGGGAAGCTGTCAGTCCGTTGGCTCATGTATTACACATTCCATCATTTAAGCGCCTGTTTGACCGGTTCTGGCTCAACATCGAAATGAGCAGTCCGAATCAGAATTCGTGCACTGCTCTGATATTGGCCGTCTGTATGGCGGCAGCTGCATCGGTTTCGCCACTGCAAGCGAAGTCACAGTTTGGGATCACCAAGGAAGATCTCTTCTTACGACTGCAGAAGGCCACTGAGAGAGCATTGCTGCGAGCCAATTGGGCAAAGACATCGAACATTAGGACACTGCAGGCACTCACGATTTATCTGGTATGTCTGAGACGCGCAGGCTTTTACTCAGCTAATATATATAGATACCCCTTTGCAGGGCGCAGATCTCTCGAGCCACGTCTGTCGTAGTCGGCGCCTTGGTTAGGCTGGCGCAATGCATTGGCATACATCGCTTGAGCCACAGCTCTGCAAATAGCCTGACCCCTCTACAGCGGCAGATTCGGTCCTTGCTCTGGTATCAGATCTGCTTTCTGGATTTCAAGACTGCTGAGGCGCAAGGACCCCACCCCTCCATCCGCTCAGACGACTTCGACATTGCACTACCTCTCAATGTGGATGATGATGCCTTCGAATTCGGCAGTCCACTTTGGAAACAGCACCCAACTTCAATCAATGGCTGGTCGGACGTGACTCTGTCGCTCATACGCTATGAATGCAATGAGATTCACCGCTTCATTTTTCGGGGTCGGATCGAGATGGACCGAAAACACATCACACTACACGACCTGCGAGCACGGGTCGAAGCAAGGAAACGGCAAATCCAAACCAAATATCTTCAGTACCTTGACGCATCGATGCCCATACAGCGCTATGCTGGCCTCGTCGCAACACTTCTGATGGCACGCTGCGACTCCATGCTGTTGTATCGGCATCTTCCACAGACTTCATTGCAGCCACGCTCGGATTCCGAGAACCGCCTTCGGGACGTCCTTCTCAGCGCAGCGCTCACAACCCTCGAGATAGGTGCCACACTTGACACACTTCCTTCTTTGAGCTCATGGGCGTGGTATTCCACGACTTACCAGCAGTACCATGCCGTCCTGCTCCTGCTAACTGAGCTCTACCGCACGCCAGACCTTCCCAGAAAAGAACGCATGGCAACCATAATCGACCACATCTTCGGCCACTGCTATGGTGTCGGCGTCCGCGAGCGATGCTCAGATCTCCTGTGGACTGTCAAAGAGAACCTGGAAGCCTTCTACGTGATGAAAGGCTTCAACAAGAAGCGCCTGCAAATGCCACCCCAACAACATCCCACGCTGCAGCCCCTTCCGTCCTTCTCCTCCGTGACCAGTCCGGGCTTCGGCCAACAGACACCCACGATGCATAGTTCGTTACAGCGGACGCCAACGGGCGGTCTGGAGAACCTGAACGTCGATTTCGACAGTCTGCTCGGCAGCTTGAACGGCGGAGGCAATGCGGAAGACTTCGACATCTTCGGCAACATGGGCCAAGGACAGGAGTCCGGCGCCATTTTCGTCCCTGTGGACGCGGGTGCGCAGGGCGGTCAGTCGGACTTTGGGACTACGAGTCCGAACGGCGGCTTGCAGCAATGGGTGAGTTGGGCTGAAAGATGATGCAATGCAGAGTCGGGCTAACGCGTGGCATCTAGGAAAGTTGGAATTTCCCACCGCAGCCCAAGTATGAGAATTAGGCGCTACGGCACGGAGTAGAGGAATGTCAACTGGGGTGTGGAGATTTTCGGCGAGTGTATAGGTATGGGATTAGTGCGTTGCTTGGACAGCGCGGACATGTATTGTATGATTACTGCAATGCGAAAAATCCCTCACACGACATATCATCTCGTCCAAGCGGTGAAGACGGTGCAACACGGGAAAGACTGCATTCCATAGAACCTGGAATATCGCGAGACACTGAACAAGACGGATTCTCGTTGTTCCTCGACTCCATCGGGGCGGACCGACTCTCAGACCATCAAAGACTCTGATTTGATTCGTCCCCTCCGTGTCAAATAGGTGTGTCTCTGCTTCCCTGCACGACCGAAGCCCGTAGTCTCATTTCCAGCACTTTACAGTTTGTGTGGGATATGAGTTGTGAGTGCGCGGTACACAGCCGTGCTGCCATTTGACGCCAAAGCCGCCACAGAGGGGTAAATACAAGCATTCAGAGCGCGGGGACAAGGACCTGAGCACGATCGTGAGTTTAAGGGCACGTTTATGCAGGATTTTCCGTGGATCGGACTTTGTTTGCACGCGCGTCGGAGTCCAGCAGGGGAGTCAGAAGTCCAGGCATGGTAACGTCCTGTGTCTTTGTCGACAAAAAGACCACATGTCGACGCTGTCTCGAAGACCGGGAGATGCGTTGGCGCGGATTTAGCTGAGCGGGAGAAGTATGCGGGCGGTGTGCTTCTTGCGAGGTAGAAGATGTATACGCAGGATGATATTGTTGCTGCAATCGCAAACGCTACGGGCAAGGGAGTGGTGTGTCAGCAGGTCTCGGTAGAGGTGTTTGCGAAGAGCATTGAGTTTCTGGGCGGGTTTGCTGAGAGGTTCGTGAAGGGATTTTGGGCACAGGGAGAACATGGATACGATGGGATTGGGACGGACGAGAAGGTGGCATGGGCGGCGGAACAGGCGGAGGCAGGGCACATTAACAACCTTAGAGAAATATTCTGAGAGAAATCCGCTTGTACTTGCGTATGTTTCTAGGAAGATGTTGATGGTTGTTTGCGGCCTATGACATGGAGCATGAAGGCAGAGTGAACAGGACGTCCGAGAGACAACAAAGTGCGCAGTAAACTTATTGCAGACCTAGGCTCTGTCTATTCGAACACCAATGCAAAATTCTCTCAGCCTCAACTCAAGAGCGGGTAGATAAATCCTCAATCATACCTGAAACGCCGGGTTTGTCGCAGCATTTTAACGCATACCCATAATACAATCCGATGTGCCATTAACGCCGACCGCGCTGAATCGATCGTTGGTGCCTTTACCAAGTCACAACCCTGCTAGACACGGATATGTTTCCTACACCATACCGAGTTAGCCCAATGAAGCCAAACACATAAGAATAAATTCAATATCGTGCTACTTCGGAGGCACTCAACGCACTGCGTTTCATTGGAGGCGGCGGAGGCGGAGGTTTCTTCGCCCTGGAGGGTGGGGGAGGCGGCGGTGCTTTCTTCCCGGTGGATCCGACATCCGCTGTGCTCCAACTTGCTGCCCGCGACATGACACTGCTACTGCCCTGCGAAGATCTGTCCGGGCTCGGTGGCGACCGATCGCGTCTGTGTCCGTTCGAGCTTGCGTAGTCCTCCTCGTATTCGTCCGCGAAAGCATTCGCCTGGCGGACTGGGCGGAGATTGCTACGGCTAGAGGATATAGCTGAAGAATCGGTAGCTACTCGTGTAAGTCGCCGTGCAGGGGAATCTTCGCGATTGCCATTGGCGCTATTGTCGTATGTGGAGGTGCGGCTGTACGAGGGGCGGAGAGCATAGCCGCCAGGCGATGAGGCCTCTGGAGCAGGGGAGCGACTGCGGGACGACAACTTGGGTATGGTAATGCGCGGTGGTTCGGGCTCGGGCTCTTCTTCGACCGGATTGAAGCGATCTGCGTAGCCGTGGGCAGTAATGGAGCGTGATCGCACAGGGCGAGTAGTTGTGCGGGTTTCTCTGTGTCATGTGTCAGCAAGGTGCGCATGTTCCGTGCTGATGCTATGTCCTCACCTGATCGGCCATTCCCGCTTGACGTTGAGCAAAATCTCGCGGCAGCGGTCGTGGTAGCTTAGCTCCGCTTCGAGGAACGAAGTGAGGTCCTGCACCATGTCGACTTCAGATTCCTTGATGTCCTGCATCCTCCTGAAGACGTCCTCGCTGGTCTCTTCGTATTTGGCCTTTTGTGCGCGCAGCTCCTCCTCCATGCGGAAGTCCTCCTTCTTCGACTTCTGCATCTTGGCGAGGGATGTATCGTAGGCAAGACGGCGGGTCTCGAGCTTCTTGCGCGCAGCCTGTCCGGGGATGAGCTTCTGAGAGGACAATGCATCATGTCTCTGTTTGGCGTACCTGGTACTCCTTCATCTGAACAAGGGAGCGCTCAAGACCCTCCAGCCATGACGTAGTGGCGCTTGAAACGTACGTCTCCTGCACGCGCGCCAGTCGCTCGTTCGCGCGGCCAAGAGCTGGTGGTGGTCAGTAATTGTGTGCTGCACTGACTCAGTGGCGCGTACATGACAGGCAGTTGCCGAACTCAGAGTCGGGCTCAAAGTCCTCGCCGTGGGTGACCATGGTGGAGCCCAGATGGCCGCCAGGGAGCTGCTTCTCGCGGTCGTCGCCGTCTGCACGCTTCGACAGCGATTTGACGTATGTGGTCATAGACTTTTGCATCTTATCCATGCCTATGCAGGAGTCAGCATGGAAGCAATCGCGGCAAGCACGCGGAAGAGTGCATACCCTCGTGCCGCAGGTTCATTTCCAGTTCCAGGGCCTTGAACTCGTCGGAGAGCCCAGTGCGGGCCTCTGCGCCCATCTTCTCGTTGGTCCATTGCTTCAGGCGGTCGAATTTCTTGTTGATGTTCATGTTTGCTGTTTGTTGTTGGTGGAAGCGAGTGGCTAGATTAGGCGGGGATGTGGTAGCAACGAGGGTTGCGGCAGGTTTATTTATCGATAGCACTTCATGCGTTCAGCGGCACGGGAGGATCGAGGCCCTGCGTCACAGCACGAGGACAACAACAATGACGCTACTAGGAAGCTGGGAGTTGAGTGAAGGAGGAATTGAGCGGCGCCGCGCGACCATGGGTCGATATTAGGAGATTTTGGGGAAACGGACACGCGTGTCAAATGCGCAAGTGCGACCGAGAGACCCTGGGAGCCAGTTCCAGCCGGCAGGCGCAACGGCGGATCGCCGGGCACACCAGGCTCGCTGCACATTCAACCAACACCTGCCAATGAGCCTGTTTCGTCCCGCTATTTGCCATACAATGTCTTGCCGCTCCAGTCCCTATCTTTGGCAGCATCCGTCATCTCGGGCAGCGGGACAAGCGCTCGTCACTGCGTGCTGAGACCATTCAGCGGCCGTCTACGCAATCTGCCATATCTGGTGGGCCCCCTCCTTGCTCGACGCGTTTCATGCAGCGCTCCCTTTCGCTCCAAGTGACCTCCTCTGTGGCCCTACATCGAGGGACCGTTTACCGCGAATGGCATGACTTCTCCAGACTTCAGACTTCGACCGCGCTTGTAAAAGCACATGGCGTGCGTTGGGCTCACTAGATTTCCTCGCAGGGCTGGCCAGACCCATTCATATGCAGCAATAAGACTGTCCCTTGTCTCCTTCCTGAATCGAAGCAACCCGATCATGGCTGCAGATGCGGCCTTTCGCTCCGATACCTTGAACATCTTTGGGTCCGCAGTATATAGCCAGGGTGCTGGGTTGTCGCATCAGGCTGATGGCTCAATCAGTGCTGCGAACACAAGGTTTGCAGAGCTGATAAATGCAAAGCCATTGCGCCAACTCAGAATATGCTAACATCGCTTCAGACCCATCGATCCTGTCAACTCCGTGCCGTGGCAACAGCCGACAACTCTGCGAGCTTAACACGTCCAACCGCGCACTCACCGCACCATGTATTGAGACTCCCCGTGCACGTGATCTCCTCGGAACGTCAAACCCCCATTATCTTCAGCCGGTTGCACTCCTTCCAACGCACAGCACCACGACAAAACGCAAAGCATCCTCGAATCAGGAATTGCCTTGGAGCCATTCGCACGCACTCTGTTCTATCATCTTTCGTTGCATCATTCATTCAGTGTCTCCTAAAATTCCTGCTTGCACCTGCTCTCCTTTCATCGCATCGCTGTCTATGTGTCGTCATCATCACTTGTAGTTTCGCGATGCCAGGGGTGGTAGAACTCGTGGGCTCGCTGTGGTGACAGCTAGTGTCAGGGCGCCTCGCAACCCCACACAGCTCACAAAGCTCGAGAGCGCTCCGACAGGCAGACCCACGCGCCTCAGATTCAACACTGGCTTAACGAAACGCGTTTTACTCTTCGAAAGGCTTAGCCATAATGAGGGCTCGTCCTTTCCTTGCGTGAATTATCGATGGACTCGCTGAACGCACTGGTCGTGTAAGAGAAGGACTTTACCCGAACAGAACCTGCGAAAACCGCCAAATAACGAGTGTAGTGGCTCGTGGAGATGCTGCGACGAATGCAGCGCGGTCACTTTTCAGCAACCCCCGCTTCAAGGTGCCGGTAACATGCCTCGGTCTTGCCTCGTTGCACATCCGAAGCGCGAATAGCTCCTTGCCATGTGCTGGACGCAGGCGTAGGTTCTTTGATGGCCAAGCGTAGATTGCGGATCGACACACGCTCTCTGTCGCTATTGTTTTTGCATTCAGCGACTTGGATTGTTATCCGGACCAGCTGGCAAACTTGGTTGGCCTAGTGCGCGGCCCCGTTTGCGCCGTAATCTCGATCAAAGAAGACGTTCCAACCACCATTTGTGACCAGTTTTTGATCACTGGTAACTGTACGATCCGCATCAAGCCATCTCCCGGTCGCTGTGATCCGACGTTCTTTCATGAAGGAGGGCCGTTATCCGTGGCCCATGGAACTTGCAATTCGGTTCAGCCGCATCTTTACTTTAGGAGACAAGCAGCGAATATAAGTAGCAACGAGAATAGAGCAAAAAGCACACAAACTTATGTCTTTGAGCCTCCTGTCTCCCGGCATGACATTCTTTGATATTTCGCCGTCGTTCGTCACAATATAATGTAGTGAATTCCCAATGCATTTCCAACGCCGTACGACAGGGATCCAATAAAGCGATCGCGGTGCTAGCGAAGGAGAGATTACCTCATACGTGCCTAGCCGTGCTTCGTCGTTGCTCCCTCGTCCCGCAACTCAACCCAACACGACCACCATCAACATCCGCCACAGCAAACATGGTCGACTCCGACTCTTCACTCTCGTCCGCGCCGTCGACTGACGACGAGATGCCAGTCGACGTAACGCCTGCAAATGCCTCGAAGCTTACGCCACAAAAGAAGAAGCAGGGCAATATCTTGACATTCTTCAAGCAAAAAGAGCGGACGCCATCGCCGCCTCGCAAGAAGCGCGAGCCTTCTCCAGAGCACATATACGGCGCGCAGGATAATCCAGACATCGCTGTACGTACTGGACGCGTCAATCGCGTTCCGTCGCGACGTGATTCTGCTCCCGACGCGGTCATCCATTACCTTAGAGCTATGCTAACTTTTTATGCCACAGTTCATTGTCATGTTCCGCTCACGATTCAACGATGCCTTTCCTCGTGGCGCGCCGCATGTTGGACCTCAGGATATCGAGCAAGGTGTTGCGGAAGGAGCGCCGTCCGCGGATGTCGAGGGCCTCCTGTGCGCCCTGCTCGGCTTGGTCCTCAATCGCAAGAAGCCTGTAGAGTCAGTCCTCCGCCAGTTTCCTTTGTTTATAATGCGTCCCGGGTCGCATAATTTTGGCGAATGTCTCAAGCGAACCACGGCTAACGTCGCTGGTGTCTCACAGGAAGGGTCACTATGGCCGCGCGCTCGAAGAATCAATCCAGACCCAAAAGTCGCAGTGGCCACGCGCCTGGGGCGGTGCCAACCCTTTGAGTGGTGGTCGCGGTTTCCAGACGATGACGGCGGTGGAACGTGTACGTACAGATGCAGCGTGCTGCTGTCAGAGCTAATGTTACCCAGATCACCCTCCTCCACACCCTGACGCTTTGGAGCCTCAATCAGAACGAGCAGGTCAAAACTATGATTACCAACGCATACAAGTCACGTACTACCAAGGACCGACTAGACACAAATATCCCGCTCTCTGTGCAGCCCTGGGGTCTTGACGGCGACAAGCGACGTTACTGGTTGATCGAGGGACAGAACGATACACACTTCAGAGTATACCGGGAGACAGACCCACATAAGACCAAGAAGGTGAAGTGGTTCAGTGTTGCCGGTGACATTGAGGAGTTGCGGGTAGTCGCAACCAAGCTTGAGGAAGAGGATGGGCGCAAGGAAGCGAAGGCGCTCGGCGAGCGAATGATCAATGCCATTCCGCGCTTCGAAGCTTCCGACGTGGTATGCATTTTCCTATTGACCTTCGTACCCTTCGACTGACAGTGACAGAAACGCAAGCGTCGCGAATATCGCCTTAGTCGCCAAGCTGCCTTCACGCGCCCTGACCCCGGTTTCTCCCTATATGAAGGTCGCACTCGCGGCAAGCGTCTCCGGTATACGTTCACAGACGAGGAGGACTTCGACTCGGACAATCTCAGCACGCGACGCTCTGCGCGCACGTCAGGCAGAGAGACATCCGCTGTACCTTCTGGCCCCACCGTCACCGCCAGTGGCCGTCAGGTGCGGTCTCGGGCCACGGGTCTTTACGGTGAGACACTACACAGCGGACAGGTGTCTGATCGTGCTTCGCCCGCCACCGGAGACTATGTGCGGTCTGAAGCTTCCGAAGAGCCACAGCAGCCCCATGCCCACGGTCGGTCTACGCGCGCTGCCAATCGTGGCACAACCAATGGGCGAGGCCTGGAGCGCACGGCGATGTCCGATGACGAAGAAGACGCAACATCATGGGATGGCGGGGACGAGGACGAGGACGAGCCAGATCAGATGGATGTAGATGATGACGAAGACGAGCAGGCTGAAGATTCGTCGGAAGAAGAGTCTGAGCCTCCAACTCTCATGGTCACTCTGCGCTATCGCAAAGGCTCATTGAACCCTCCGAACCCGTCGAACAATGGCCCCAGAAGCAATGACCATGCGCAAAATGCAATTCCGTCGAACGGATCCGTTCAAGAGAGCGCACATACGACAGGTATGCTACTGGCCGGTCATGGTGCGCCCCGACAGCCAGAGCAACATGTACCCGCCCCGATCGAACCACCACTACAACCCGCTCCCCTACCTCAGCCCGTCGCAGCATTTTCTGCGCCAAACCCTCCTGCCGTGTTTGTGCCTAACGGTATTCCGATCCTATCACAGCAGCCTCTGCCTGCGCCCGTAGCTCCGATCGGGCAGTACCCACAACCCGCCGGCAATCCAACCGTGCTTCCTAAGCTCGACGGCATGTTCCCGGCGCCAAATCCAACATACAATGCGTTACCCGCGTCGCAGCAACAGCCTGCCCAGTACCCTGTTACCGCGACTACTCAACAACAACCGTCCGCAACATACCCAGCTCCAGCGCCTGCTCAACAGCAACCTCCGTTTCCACCACAACAGCAACAAAAGCCTTTCGTGCCAACGTTACCTCCACCGACGCCAGCAACCAACTGGCAGTAGACTTGCTACACGCGCGAGAGCTTCCAGACCTCGTCCCGTAACTGATCGCAAGACGGGGCCGGGTTGAGGCATTTCCCTTTGTTATTGTCACACTTTTAGAATCGAATGGATACCCATGGCGTTGTGCTAGAGCGGGTAGGATAGTGCAGTTGCCGATTAAGCCCGCCGCTGTACTTGAAGCGGTTGATATGACAGGAAGGCCGCAGTTGAAACGAACTGGCGAAGTAGCATAGCGATTGTTCTTGAAGAATGTCTGTGTCGATGCGACATATTTGCTAATGGCTATCATATGCGCCAACCTCTCCGTCTCTTTCGTGATATGAGTGCCATTTTTTCCTGGACGCCGCCCATGCGCAATACACTAATGCTACAGGATATCAACACAACACATGCACTGCGTTATTGAAATGCGCCCGGCGCCAACGCTCCAGGCATACCCTTTTGTCCACTCCAACCCTCCCCACTAATTCTACTTGTCGGTCGTGGTCTCGTTCTCGCGGAATCACCACGCCATCGCATACCCTCCGCCGCGTCATCTCGACTCTGGCCACGACTGATCGTCGGGCGCTCACGTTTGCGCTCTCCCGCTCTCACTTCTGCCTCTCGCAGTTTCGCGCCTTCCGCTTCCAGCGAGTTTGGCGGTGGCAAGGACGGTGGGACGGGGAGTCTGTAATTTGATCCCAACGCTACTGGGTTGTCGTCGGGCAGTATGACGTCGTCTTCCAAGTCGGCGAGATGGACGCCGTCTTCGTCTTCGTCTGCCGCGACGTCTTCTGTTGCGCCTCCGCGTGTGTTGTGTTTGCGTGGCCAGAGGGAGGGGAGGACGATTTGTTGGAAGCGTGGTTCGATGGCGCGTTCGTCGAACCAGGCGTGTACGCGTGATTCTATGAGCTGTGCGATTTTAGGCACGTCTTGGAGACGCGAGCGCGAGCCGACGAGGGAGCGGACGGAGAGGTCGAGGCGGTAGTCGTCGAGGAAGGTGAATGCGAGGGTGGTGGGACGGTGTGGTGGAAGACCAGAGGACGTGGATGGGCGGTCTGGATCGGAGCTTGCGTTCTTGTCTGCTGTTGGGCTCGGGGCGGACGTTGATGGTGGGGAGGACGAAGGTATGAAGGAGAGTGCCAAAGTGCCGGAGAAGCGCACAATGCTGACTGCGAGCGCGACCGGGAGGACGGCACTCATTGGCTTGGGCCAATTGAGGTTGAGTGTTGTTTCTACGCCAATGGTGATGACGTCGCTAAGGTCGACGTCCATTCGAGCTTGGAGGCGGCCTTCCTCTGTCCCTGTGGTGCCGGGGCCGTACCAGAAGCCGTCCTCGGCAGGCATGACGCGACAATTGCTGAAGATGGGGAATTCGTCGCCCAGAGCAATCTCAGTCACTCGGATTTCCCCAATCCAGTCTGGTTTGCTACCTGAGTTCAGGACTTCAGTGAGCGATCCGAGGATCGCATCGTCTTGTCGCGCATCAGATCGAAGCTGAGCGATTGTCTGTGCAATAAGCACGTTGAACCAGTCCAGGCTTTCTGGCTGGTGGCCTTGGACATTGTAATACGTCTTCGCGAGTATCGTCGCAATACTCGGTCCGCCTCTGCTCTCCTCCCCCTTTCGTATTATGCTTCGCGAGTCCTTGTGGCGCAGTGACAGCGATATCGAGTTTGAGCGCGTTCGTAATTGCTTTATCGACTGCTGGTGGGCAAGCGTTCGGGCGCGTCGAAGCGAGTTGAGGTGCAAGGAGCGGTCGTCAGCCGACGGAGGCTCGCCAAAGATAAAGAACTTGATGAAGAAGGATATCAGGAGCGCAATTGAGAGCTGGCCTAGAAGGAAACCTTGTGTGAAGGAGAGACTGTGGGGTATTAGCGAGGTTTACTGTTGGAGCAAAGGGCGCGTACGATGAGCCTTGAGCCGCGGGCTGCGGCACAGGAGTAGCGACTTGATTCGCCATGTTTTGTGGCGCAGGTGTTATCGACTGATCATACTGTTGGTGTAGTTGATTCCCGGACGCACAATGCTTGAAGCTGGAGCAGAGCTAGACACACGGAGCTCTGCCGAGGCGACGATGTCACTATCGATAACGTTAAGCGCGGTGTTGTCACCTTTCACGCGTATTCCGACTCCTCCACCTTGCACATCATTGCCGATATTACCGGCTCCTCTGGCCATGACTATCTTCACGAAAGCAGTTAGGCTCAGAAAGCCTGCCAACACTACGAGCGCCGTCAAAGCAGCGCGTGTCGTTCGGTCCATCAAGAGCAGATACCGGACACAGGCCTTCTTGTTCCTAGCGTACCACTTCTTCCTCAGCTCACCACTACACCTGGACATCTTCATCATCTTCTTCATCCTGGTCAGCAACTTCATGAACCGTCAACAAGCCTTTCCTAGCCAGTTACTGGTGGACGGACTTCGCTTCTTGCTCGACGAGAGGAGATTCATCATGCCATGACGCTCTTTGGCTTCCGTCTGTCATCTTCGAAGAAAGCAGTGTCACAAGGGCATCTCCTTCATGCTTTCTCTTAGATCACTTTGGCTTGCTTTCTCCGCAGCTCTTTCATGACCATGTGCCTCGAAGCAGCCGGACTTTGCGGCAGTTCCAACTACCGCCCGACTGAAGCGCTCCGATTGGCTGCTAGCTCCCCACCTTTAGGAACAGCAGCTTGAGATGCAGCGCCGTTGCGCAGCTCCCTCACACTCCTATGGACTTCGATACTGCTAGTCAGAGCCTCTCGCCGGGCGCTGCCGTCCACAATCCTGCCCTCAGATTACCCGCGACCTGCGACCCGCCATCAGAGAACAACCCACCGAAGCGAGCAGTATGGATTGTACGCATTCCTCGACGCTGCCCGAGCAACTCAAACACTAACCGTCTTCTCACAGGTCTTCGGCGGGACGGGTCATATGGGGCGGTCTTTAGTTCGGGCTATACTAGCACACGGTGACCAATGCACAGCAGTTGGATGGACACAGGAGAATACTCCGGAGCACATGGAGAAGTGGCAGGATCGGAACTGCTTGGGCCTGGTTTGCGATGTTCGCGTGCGCGCGACGGTCGATCGCGTCATTAAAAAGAGCATAGAGCACTGGGGCAGAGTGGATGTAATTGCCAACAGTACTGGGTACGGGGTTATAGCATCCTGTGAAGACCAAGACGACTATGACTTGCGCAATCAGTTCACCACAAACTTCCTCGGGACGTTACATATCATCCAACTGTCGCTGCCGTACTTTCGTGAACGAAGCAGCGGTCGCTATCTCATATTCTCCTCCACGGCTGGAGCCCTAGGCGTGCCAGGACTGGGTCCATACTGCGCAACAAAGTACGCAGTCGAAGGCTTGATCGAGTCGATGCTATATGAAGTAGATGTCTTCAACATCAAGGCTACGCTTGTGGAGCCCGGTCATGTCAGGCTCGACGAACCAGATGACAACATCATACCAACAAGCTATACCTCGGCGCCTGGAACTGGACCTCCGAAGCCTCGACGATACGGTCACTTCTTTGTCAAGCCGAACCCAAGCGAGCCATACGCCGTTTTAACCAGTCCAGCGCAACATTCCAGGAGGATGGTGCAGTGGCTGAATGACAGACAGCCTGTTAGCGCGGTGAAGAGCGCGGAACTGGTATGGCAGCTTGGCCATTGCAGCTATCCTCCCTTGAGATTGATCTTAGGAAGCTATGCCGTGGAGAGTATTAGAGACCGTTTGAAGAGTATCACTGAAGAGGTTGGTGCTGCATTCTTTGGCGTGGTACTGGAGCTAACCTGTCCTAGATCGAAGACTGGAAGCACTTGTCCTTTCCTTCGGCCATAACCCCAGAAGACGAAGCAGAAAGTGCTGCGCAGAAGGAAGAGGAGTTTGATGAGGGGCAGGACAACGACTGAAGCTCATGTCTATGTGTGGTTTCATTGTGCTGTATTCTATGACAGTGAGTGTGTTTTCATTACGCAGAATTATCGCGTCTGCCACTGCGTGGCTGTAATAATGAGCAATGTAGAGTAAAAGTGACTCATGTGTGGCTATGTCACACTATGCCGCATTCAGAAGAACCTCGCACGATCATGTGACTCTGACAGCTCCTCGTCGTATCGATATCTTCTACATACAAAAGACCTCAGGCTCTACTTTAGTCAGTCTTTCCATTCCCATATCTGGTATCGCTCCTTCCCCTCGACCTTTCGCCAAGGGGCGCTTCCACACCTTCCGCACTACACTCAACCAAGCCTACACCCTAAGGTCTATCAACAAAGCAGGAAGCATTTTCAGCATGGCATCGAAATCTCAAGTGTTCCCTTGTAACACTTGCTCCTTGACCTTCACAACAAGCGAGCTTCAGCGCTCGCATATGCGACACCCTTGGCAGTAGGAGCATCCGTCAATTGGTTCGGTATAGAGCTGACAACGACAGTATCTCCAACCTAAGGCGTAAAATAGCTGGATTGCCAGCATTATCAGAGGAACAACATCAGGAACAGGACAAGAGCCAGGAAGTCAGTCATCGACAGGGATCGAGCGAGGAGCAAAGAGAGCCACTCGTGCCCCTGCGCGAAGTCAACGCTCAGTCCGACCTCAACTCAGTCAACGAATCTGATGCAACCAAAAGGCCCCATACCAAGTTCTCTCCAACACAATGCCTCTTTTGCAACCTCTTGTCCCCCACACTCGACGCAAGCATATCCCACATGTCCGCCCAGCACGGTCTATTCATTCCCTCGAAAGAACGGCTATCAGACATGTCATCCTTTCTCGGCTACCTGGCTACCATAGTATTCGACTACAACGAATGTCTATACTGCGGCGTCGAAAAGTCCAGCCTCAATAGCGTCCAGACACACATGCGCGACAAGGGCCATTGCATGATCCACCTAGACGCCGAATCCGAGCTGCTGGATTTCTGGTCGCTATCCGACAGCGACGACGAAGACACTCCCACAAACGAAACTCCCGCTGCCATCAAGCTGTCCGACACAGAATTGCGCCTGCCCTCCGGCACCGTCATCAATTCCCGCTCCGACACCACACAACTCCGCACGAAGCCCAGTCTCGCACACTCACGATCAAGAGGCTCGCAGTACCGCGTCAAGCGCGATGAACTGCGCGCCATCACCGCCGCCGCTCCAGCAGATAGCCCGCCGGTGCCAGACCAAGCACCCCGCTCCGAGCGCCGTGTCGCTGTGCGCGGCGAAATGGGGCTCGTGGGTGTGAGCGAGGCGCAGAAACGCGCGCTGGTGGTGACAGAGAAGAAAATGAAGCGGCGCGAGGCGCTGGCGAAGGCGGCGATGCGGCATGCGGTGGAGCAGCAGCCGATGAAGACGGTGTACTACAAGACG
>TARA_R110002003_G_scaffold2027_6_pt1 | contig 54360 bp, 46 predicted proteins | sample TARA_R110002003 | Tara Oceans TARA_R110002003 (sample SAMEA4396441) | marine metagenome | biome: Westerlies Biome; feature: [SRF] surface water layer (ENVO:00010504); material: water (ENVO:00002006), including particulate matter (ENVO:01000060) such as... | depth 5 m | reverse complement strand
AAAAAAATTCTTAGACGTCTAAATAAAGCTAGAAAATTAGATTTCTATACTTTAATTTTGTTGTTAGGTAGCTCGTTACGCCGAGCGGCTCGTTACGCCGATGCGCACGGTATGACGTAATTCCCTTCACCCATCCCCAACTCCACTTTCCATCGCGACTTCAAGTCCAGGCACAATATCTTCGCTCCATTCTCCAAACACACCTCAAGAAATCTTACATAACGCCCATCGAAGCACTTATTACAATGTCCACCCCCGACATCCCATCCCTCCACTCCAAAGCCGAGTACCTCAAAGCCGTCATGTACGAAGGCGTCACGATCCTCGAAGGCACAGCAACATGGTGCAAGAACTGCAAAGTGATTGCTCCTGAAGTCGCCAAAATGGTAGCCGAGTACCCAAATGTCAAGTTTTACACGTATGATGTTGAAGAGTGTGAGGACATTGCGCAAGAGCTGGGAGTTAGTCAGATGCCGACTTTTAGTATTTTCAAGGATGGGGATATTCAAGAGGGGGTTACGGGCGCGCGGGCGAAGGAGATTAGGAAGGCGATTGAGGGATGTCTGGGGTGAGGTCAGAGGAAGGAGATAGGAAAGAGATGGAGCAGAGATGGAGAAGTGAATGATGTGTGAACACAATACTTGATGTCCCTGTGCATGTATCTTTTGGCACAAATTAAGAAAGGACGTAAGCTCGCGACGTATCATGGCTGGTAGGCTTTACGTCCGTTCTCATACTCCCTACTTAGGACCTGCATGTCAAGTACAGAACCTTTGGAAGTCTTCTTTCGCATCAGACATTAGTACCTAGGAAGCTATGCAAGCTAAGCAATGCCTTTCACCTTTCGGCAAAGAGTGCGAAATGTATGATGGAGGTTATTCATACGGAATAATGCTTGTGCTCGAGGTCGCGACAGGAGTATTACCAACAGGCCTTTTGGGTATTGCATGCAGAGCATGGGTCGGCCAGCTCGCGAATTGGCATCGGGATGAACACACAGTCAGATCGACCCCGTTAGTATAGATCTAGCCCGATACGATGCGAGTCTGCCTTGTATCCGTGGAACAGCATCAGTCCTTAATTCATTGCTGCCGCCGCTGAGCTGCAGGGACAGTCGGCGGGTACAGCCATAAGCACTGCGTATCTACCAACAGGTATCAGCGCACTTGGCTGGAGAATATAGCAACCCCAATTTACCCGCGCATCATGCGCACGGCCACAGTAGATTTTGGCAGATACGCCCCGCCACCGGTGAGGCAATCTACGACGTAAGATAGGCGAGTACATAATCTGCGGTAGTGTGGCACAGCTACCTAAGATGATCTGACAGCGTATCCATCTGATCACATTACTGCATACGTCAAATAAGAGGTGCAGAAACGCAACGTCCCGCTCCGGTGCATAACAACTATTTACCCGTCGTACATTGTATCACTTCCAATAACCTTGGAAGCGGGCTCGTAAGAGCTAAAACACCAAACTTCTCAGGTCTCGCCACCGCTAGAGGAAAAAAGACAAGCTAAAGGACTAAACAGGCTCCGGTCTGAGATGTGACGTACAGTCTTCTCCCAGCATAAACTCGACTTGTTCAGAACCATAGGCCTCCAGAACTATTCATTTTGTGTCGGACATGGGATACTTCTTTTCATGCTATACTACGGCGCAGCAATTCTTGGCATCGTGAGGCCGAGACAATCCTCCACAAGGCGACAGCAACCAACATGTCCTTAAATCCCTTTGGAACGCCAAGATGCCCATATCAACTCTAATGGGCAGGTGAGCAGGTTGTGCCCACATAGCTTGACGGAGGTACGCCTGATCTACCTAGGATTGATATGATATGTTTATGTTGGACTAGGCATGCGATGACGCAGTATTGTCTGTGCTAGTATCACGATTACTGTGCAACTGATGCTCTAACAGTTGGCAAGACCCAGTCGAGCTCAAGGCGACAGTTTTCGAACGATTAGCTTATGATATTGCACGCGGGACTTTGCAGAATGCTTCGGTGACCTCGGGAGAAACTGATAAGCTCGTGCTGACTGCGATTTTACCGGATCAAACTCTTGTTCCTGATTTTGCCAAAGATTTGGCCTGGGTTTTCAGATGATCGACTGTAATACCAACAAAATTTGGCATGGACACAGCGAAGATCCTAAGACACGATTCGAAATATGCCGCTCAACAGCGCATAATCACAGTGCCTATGCAGGGCGTCAATTCATAGGATAAGGATGCTAGTGTATTGATTCTCGGGGTTGGACGATGCATTGGAGTCACTGCCAAGGCATTGATACCAGGTATAGTGCCGTTTAAGGACAGCCGAAATCCTTCTCGTGTGGTAGTTCTTCGCGACATCATATACGTAAATCCTTCTGTTCCTAGCAGCCTATCTTGGTTGGTCCAGCGAGCCGCCTGGCTGAGTTGGAAGTAAGCCTGGCCTAACACTGGTATCTATCATTACTGGCTTAGCAAGGTCCGGTGGAGTTCGAGATGCTAGAAACAACAGTGCCTCATGAAGTCAGTGACTTTGGCTCACGGTACATATATTTGCCAGTCCGCCTTGTGTATGCTACGAACATCATCACTCGCACAATTCACGCGAGAACAAAGCTTCTCACCTCTGCCTAACTTTTATATCGTTGCAGTTCAAGTCGAAGGTATTCCAAACATGAAGTTTCACTTCAGTATTCTGCTCCTCGCCGCTGTGGCCACAGCCATGCCCGATGCCAGCCTTTGCATTGAAAAGATCCCAGAAGGGGCAGATCCAAATGAAGTAGGTCTATGTCAATTTCCGACCTCCCTAGGATGTTTGACTAGACACTCTCCGTCCTTGTTCCTACTTTCGAGATGACTAAAATAAACAATAGTACAACGTGTGTCGTGAGCACCCAAGCGGGCATGATTCACCCGTCCCCCTCCAGGCTCAAATAGCGCAAGCACAGTCTGCCGAAGAGATTGCTGAGGACTGTGGCGAACTGGGTGTCATGGAAGTTCCCGAAGGGGAGGATGCTTCTCAGGTATGCATAGGCTCCCTCTGATATTCTCCGTCCCTTGCAATTGTTCTGAGCGAGCAACTAAACTGGCCGACCATCACTTACCCGACCTCAACCCACAGTACCGCAAATGTCGCGATCACCCCCTCGGTCGTGCGCCACGCTTCGCAGAGGGAGGGAATGCTGTTACTCCAGCCCACTTCCTCGAGCGTCGTCGAGTAGCCGACCTCGAAAAGCGGGCGTGCTGGTGGGGCCCTCCATGGTTCGGCTGCTCGGACAACTATTGTTGGACCAGTTGCGGCGACTACACCAAAGACGGGTCTTGGTGCTGGTTGGCTATCAACTATGGAAAGGGTGAGTGGGCGAGATGCTCAGTCAGCTCGCAATGTGAGGTTGGGGGTCTGGCATGCGGTGGGCGCTGCAGCTGTTATTAGTGACGGGCAATGTCGTAGTAAGATACGACAAGTCTACCTAGACTCTCAGCATGCAGACTCAAAGCGGAAGCTATACTCGATGAGTAAGGCTTCTCTTCAGAAGGCACCAGGCTTGCAACAACGTATATATGACCGCAAGGAACGCGGCACTCGTCTCGACTTGTACTATTTTCAGTCAACTCTTCTACTGTGAATGTGTGCACTTACTTTCGAACTTCATAAGCTACCTAAGTAACAGTATCGCTTCCACTCGACAACGGGGAGTTTCATAATCTGGTGCAAGGCTTCTACGAAGACGTCATGAGCGAAGAGCTTGATCCATCGCAGAGTTTGCATATCTCACAGTGGCGCTGGAATTGACAACTCCAATCTCAAAGAAACCAGCACTGAGCGCAATGCGCACACAACAACTCAAGATATGCCGAAGAGTGTCAAGTAATAAGCGGTAGATGCGCAATACCTCCGCGGAAGGACTTTCCTGCTCGTCTTTGATTGTATCATAGAGTGGCAAGTGCAATTGGCTCGACCGCTCCCACCAGTCCAAAACGAAGCCCAAGCTCGACTCCGCACTCAACTTCACCCACATCGATCTTGCACCCGGCTGGGAATGGAAAAAATCGAACACAAGTGAGAATTTGTTGTGTACCATGCCTACACCCGCACACGTGGACGAGAAGGGCCACGACTTTGAGACTCGCGAGAACAGCGCGACATCGAGGCGCAAAACGTGCCACGCCATGTGACCAGAAAGGCGTGACAACCGAGTTGACAACAGCACAGTCATCGAGGACATGCTCGAAGAGCGAAGGGGAGACTGCAACACAGACGTCGAGGACATTGTCGAATAGTGAGGGGAGGTCGAGTCGCAATGGTAGTGAGATAGAATTAATGTCACCGCAACGAAGGCATCAGGAACACAGGCACTCCGGGCCTTGGAGCTTTGCTTTGGGATTGTTTGATTGACGGTGACTGAGCTAGGGGCAATGAATCATGGGTAATGATCAGGTAGAATTAGCTTACGGATACTTCTGCCACTTCAGAGGCCCAGTGACACTAGTGATGCTAGAGCTGCAAGTACAGATAGTCTCCGGCAATGCTGTGAATACTGTCACGAAGCCGTAGGACGGACTGTGTTGTGATCTTGGTCGCAAACTCACTCTTACAGTTAGCGTTCGCAGCTATCAGCACGTGACTGCGCAGCCTAGCTCAACTTTTTGGTCGCGAGCATCTCTGAAGCTATCCCCGGCTCCAAATCGCCATTCCACACCCTTTTTGCCCCTCACAATTCGTTGATTTCGACTGCACTAATCCTGCAGAAAACAGTCACCTGCTGTAGTCAATCCGCAAACTAAAGCCGGGGATTATTGCTCAACATCTTCTGCGGCTCGACGCCGAAACACCAGCCGGAAGGCTCTCGCGACACAATGAGCCGACGCGACTTTCTTTCGATGCCCGCGCCCGAGAACTATGTAGCTGGTCTCGGGCGTGGCGCGACCGGTTTCACGACTCGTTCCGACCTTGGTCCAGCGCGAGAGGGACCTTCAGAGGAGCAGATGAAGGAGATGCTGGCAAAGCGGGCCGCTTCGCTAGGTCAAGCAGCCCCTTCAGCGTATGGCGTCACCGAAAAGAAGGAGGAGGAACGAGACGAAGAGGAAGAGCGCTTTCAAGACCCCGACAACGAGGTTGGGCTCTTCTCGAGTGGTATGAACTACGACAAAGAGGACGATGAGGCAGACCGCATATACCAGGAGGTAGATGAGAAAATGGACAAGCGGAGACGACTGAGAAGGTTAGTACCCGTGACTTCTTTTCCCCATGCCCCTTCCCTCTATCCTTGCTTCCAAAGTATTCATCGTGGTTTTTCCCTCGAACAGACACCGATGTCCGCCCTAGGGAAGCTCGCGAGCAACAAGAACGAGACGAATACGAACGAAATAACCCCAAAATCCAACTACAATTCGCCGACCTGAAACGAGCTCTCGGGAGCGTCTCCGAAGAAGAGTGGGCAGCCCTGCCCGAGGTGGGGGATATGACAGGCAAGGCAAAGCGCGCGAGGGAAGCTCGAATGGCGAACGCGCGATCATATGCCGTACCAGACAGCGTGCTGCAAGCCGCATCGAAGTCTGGTGAACTCGAGACGTCCATATCAGCAAACGACGCCGACTCGGGCACAATGACGAACTTTGCGTCCATCGGTGCTGCGCAGCTATCCGCGCTCCAGGTCCGGCTAGATTCAGCAGCAAACACTGGCGGCGGTGCCACGCCGACGGCGACGTCAGGCACGGCGACTTCCGTGGATCCCAAGGGCTACATCACTGCATTGGACAGGAAACAGGCCGCGGGCGATGAGGTGCCGGTAGAGGATATCAACCGCGCCCGCGTACTCCTGGAGTCAGCCGTCAAAACCAACGTACACAACGGGCCCGGTTACGTCGCGCTTGCACGTCTGGAAGAGGTGGCTGGAAAGATTCATACAGCTAAGAAGGTCATACAGAAGGGCTGTGAAATGTGCCCAAAGTCCATAGTCGTATGGGAAGAGGCCATTCGGTTGAACCGAGAGAATATCCACAACGCCAAAATTATTGCAGCGAATGGCATCAAGCTCAATCCGAAGGCTATCAAACTATGGCAGGCTGCGATCGACCTGGAGCAGACGCCGGCGGCGCGAAAGAAGGTCACCCGACAGGCGCTCGATCACAATCCCCAGTCTGTCGAGCTTTGGAAGACGCTCATCAACGACACCGAAGATATCGAGAATGTCAAGCTACTGTTCGCGAAGGCTACAGAGACCGTGCCTTTGTCAGAAGAGCTATGGATCTCGTATGCTCGGGTGAGCGACGCAGATGCCGCACAGCAAGTCCTGAACAAGGCTCGCAAGGCGATACCGACCAGCTGGGCGATCTGGGTGCATGCTTGTCGACTACAGGAAGAGCTCGGGAAAGTCGAGATGTGCGATCGCATCATGGAGCGAGCTGTCAAGGCTCTCATCAAGGAGAACGCCATGATCAAGCGCGAAGAATGGCTCACACAGGCCGAGATCTGCGAGGAGGAGGGCGACAAAGTGACTGCCGCGTCCATTGTCAAGACGACGATCGGTTGGGGCCTCGATGAAGATGACGATAGGCGTGACGTATGGCTAGAGGACTCCAAGGGTGTATCATCAAGAGGCAGATATGAAACCGCCCGTGCTATCCTCGGCCACGCCGTCTCAATATTCCCTTACTCGACTACCGTCTGGCATGCTTCAGCCGATCTAGAGAAACACCATGGAACGACGGAATCACTACTGAGTGTACTCGAGCGGGCGGTAAATGCCTGTCCAAAATCAGAATCCTTGTGGTTGCTGTATGCCAGAGAATTGTGGACATCAGGCGATCCTGAAGGCGCACGCAAAGTTCTAGGTCGCTCTTTCGAGCAACTACCGGGCAACGAAAACCTTTACACGCGAGCAGTCGACTTTGAGGTAGACGCTGGCAACTACGAGCAGGCTCGGAGCTTTTTGCAAGTCGCTCGTGAGTCGGCAGCTACTGATAGAATTTTCATGAAGTCTGCCGTTCTTGAACGACAATTAGGCAATTACGAGGCCGCAATCGACATTTGCAACCAGGGCTTGCAGAACTGGCCAGGTAGCTGGAAGCTACACGCCGTCAAGGGACAGATTTACGAGCAGCTGTCAAAACTCAAAGAGGCACAAGAAGCATTCAGCGTTGGCACCCGGGCCGCACCCAAATCACCAATCCTCTTCATCCTCCTCTCCCGAATACAGGAAAAGCAAGGCGCAGTCGTCAAAGCGCGATCAACGCTCGACCGCGGCCGACAGCAGAACCCCAAGAACCCAGACCTCCTCTGCGAAGCCGTGCGTCTCGAACGCCGCCAAAACAACATCCCCGCCGCCCAGAAGATCATGGCCACGGCCCTCCAAGACTGTCCCACCTCGGGCCTCCTCTGGGCCGAAAAAATCATGCATCTCGAGTCCCGCACGCAGCGCAAGCCCCGCGCCCTCGAAGCCATCAAGAAAGTCGAAAAGGACCCGCAGCTCTTCGTCGTCGTCGGCCGCATCTTCTGGGCTGAGCGTCGCCTTGATAAGGCCGCTACGTGGTTCACGAAAGCGCTCGTCCTGGACCCGGACTACGGCGACGGCTGGGTCTGGTACTATAAGTTCCTCGAGCAGCATGGCACCGAGGAGAAGAAGGCGGAGTGCTTGAGTAAGGCGGGCGTGGCGGAGCCGAGGCATGGAGAGGTGTGGCAGAGGGTGAATAAGGATCCGAGGAATGCGGGGAAGAGCGTCGAGGAGATTTTGAGGATGGCGGCGCAGGTGGCGGAGTAGGGGAGTGGGTGGTGTGAAGGTACGAGGGGTGGTGCATGTGGTTGGAATATGATGGGGTGCTGGAGGTAGTCGGTCAAGGTTGCTGGTTCACTGAATCGGTGGGTATAATTGAATATTCCAAGCCTTGTTGAACTGGATGAGGTGATGGAAGGGTGTAAAGACGTGGCATGAGTGAAGCTGATTCTTGCCCCAACTTGCTAAGGCGTGTGCAATATTCCGCGTAGCAAGGTCGCTGTCTCACTCAGTTCGTCGTTACCATGCTGTGCAAGTTCTACATACACATCATGCCAATTCCACAAGACCCAACGAGCTCTAACGCCCCAGCGCTGCTCGCCTCTACATGTACGGCATAACCACTCAACCAGTGCACAAAAGGCATGCACATCAAATCAAGCCGACAACCGAATCAATAAGTCCTTCATCTCATTCATGTCAACACCACCCTCTCCCTCTCCCTCTCCCTTCCGTAACAAAGCCATAAAACGCTCCAAGGAGCCCGAGAACGCAGAACGCCCCCTTAATGCGCAAAACGGGGTATCGTCCCAAACCAAGCCGCGCCGCGCCGCTGAAAAATGCCCAAAATCTAAACCCAAAAAACCCATTGCGCCGCGAAAAATGCTATGCTGCTTTGTCTTTGCGCCCGCCCCGGCTGATACACATTCACAGCTCAGCAAGACTCAACACATCGTCCAACACGCCGTCCAAATCCCTCGTGTCCGCCACTCCCCCACCCGCCCAGCTGTCTTCGTCGAGCAGCATCGCGTCGCCGCCCGTGCACTCGACACGCCAGGTCTGGCCGGCAGGTTTGTCCACGCCGTTTGCAATCTTCATCTTCTTCTCCGGCGGCGCGGCGTCGTCGTCGTCGTCAGCGTACAAGAGCTGTATGCCCTCGGTATCCAAGACGCGGGAATTCCAAATGCCGCCTGCAATCAGCGGCGTCTGGGACAGGTAGCCGTCGCCGAGCTGGAGGGCCAGGCGCAGGTCCTCGAGACAGAGGGGTTTGCGTGTGCGGCGCGCGTCAGCTTCGACGGGGAGTTCGGCGGCGGGGCCGCCGCGGTCGACGGCGCGGTCTTCGCGGGCGACGCGGCGCTTGAAGGCGCCTGTGCGGATGTAGCCGGGGCCGTTGGCGGCGACTTTGCCGAGCAGCGACATGAGGGCTTCTTTGATGTAGGTTTCGGTCGCGATGTTGAGGTATTCGGCGCAGTCGGGGGCGTGGCCCTGGGGGAGGCCGAATTCGTAGCATGTGGGCAGCAGGCGGTGGGAGATGGACGAGGCGGTGGGGAATTCGTGCGTTTCGGAGAAGAGGGAGGAGGTGTAGCGTTTGCGGATTTCGAGGTCCCAGTCTGGGGGTGGGGCAGCGGGTTAGCGGGGGGTATGCAATTAATGTGGTGGACGAGATGGCATGGAGAAAAGATTTAGGGGAGAGAAGATACGTACTTGTCTTGCCAAAGCCGCCGCCCTGATTCCCACCTACAGGCCCGCTCTCGGGCTGCTTCACCCTTCGAGCTTCCACATACTCCTGCACCACACCAGCCCCTACAACCTCGCCCGCATCAGCCGCCGGAATCGTCTTGAGTCTCTTGCGCTCCCGGCGACTTAATTGCATAACTTCATACTTCAATCGTTTCTCGCCCTCATCATGCGTCCCCTTTACAACCCCACTGCTCGGCTTGTCACTACTCGAGACCCAGCTCGCGATACCCGCGTCCGGCGGATCCCGCCATATATTCGCATAGATAGCTGTGAAGAGGGCGTTGTGTGCGTGTTCAAGGGCGGGCGTGGTCAGGATCTTGGATAGGGCGTGGGAGAGTTCTTCCTGGTTCAAGTTCCCTAACAAGAAGAAGGATAATGATTTCTTGTACGTGGTCCAGTCTGCATCGCTAATCGCGCCTTTGACGGCTGCGTATAATGGCTCGACGTCGACGCGTGGTGTGCGTGGTGTGCTGGGCTTCTTGCTGAGGTCGGTTTGGAGACTAAGGCCTGGCAGAGGATTGGAGGAGAGGGTCGGTGTGGTGGACATGTTCATGTCGTTGGGCCGGATGGTGCCCGCCATGTTGGCGGTGAGTGTGCGCCGTGGGAGCGCGCAATGCGTTGAGGCGTGATGTCGTCGCGCGTGGGAGTGAGGGCGGGCCGATGCGCGTGTTCGCTGTGGGGAGAGCTTGCGGAGTGCGGAGGTGCGATGCGCGGGTGAGTGAGGATGCTGCAAGGCTCTATATTGGTGTCAAATGGGTCGCAAAGGCTGTCGGTAATGTTTGATGATGACAAGAGCGCGCGAGAGGCGTTGTGGGCGGCGTGCGCTGATGGAACCGTTGCTGAGGAGTTGTGGTGAGGTTGATGAGGCCGGCGTTTCGTCGAGACATCACCGACATTCAAAGTAGCATTGGAGGCTGAACGCCATGAGATGAGAACAGCCAGACCTCGTCATATTCAATCAGATTGACTACTATTAGTCTTTTTAACTAGGTTTATGCATTTCTGTACTGTTTGCTTTGTATTCTATTCTACACGTCCAGATATAACTAGCCTACAATTGACCTGTGCCTATTCTCACAAAGCTGATTTGACATGTAAGAATCTGTCAGTGGTTTAGAAGAGGCTCAAGAGCACTCCCATCTCATGCCGGCGAATCCCAGCATCTCACTTCGCCTGCCCCCCAGCCCTCTGTCTAATCCTCTCCTCCTTCTCAAATTTCTGTTCAAACATCCTGAAAAACAAGCCCAACCACTCCTTCTCTCGCTCACTCATCTGCCTGCTCGGATTCTTCCACGTACTCGCCAGTATTTCCTTGACTCTGCGTCTCAATACTTTCAAAGCAACTGCAGCCCTCCAATCTCTTACCGCAAACCGCAGCACACTGCCTGGGAAGCTGACGACGCCGGCGTGCATCTTAAAGTCCATATCGGCAGCTACCATGAGCACCATTGCAAGGGGGTATGCTATGGAGGTTGAGTGCGCGTTGTAGAACTTGTTGCTGGACTGCATGATGTGGTAATATGAGAGGAACTGCGCTGTCTTGGTACCCTTGTTCACAGATGTTGGGGCGAGGCTGACAGTTTGGTTGTTTGAGATGTTACGCCAGCCTTTGCCTTCACGTGTGAGGATTTTGGGGTAGAAGGCCATGGCGATAACCGAGTTGACAAAGATGTCGTTGTCAGAATGAGTGTCGTATTGTGGAGGCACTTCGACAAAAGCACGATGGCGCGAGGTGCTTCGGTAGCGTTGTAGGGCACGTCGCTGGTCGACCGAGAGCTGCACGAAGCCTGCTTCAACAAGTGAGGAGAGAAGTTGTGCTTTAAGATCTTCGATGTTGCCGAGGTTCTGGGCACTGAGGAAGTTCTTGTGGCAGAACTGCATCTCGGATCTGCTAGCGGTGGTGCAGACTGTTTTCCATGACTTGTAAGCGTTATAAGTGGTGAGATGGTCAGATTCGCCTTTTTTGAAGGACAGTCGAGCTATGTCAGCGCGCTGCTTGGCACCAAATGGTGTCAAGAAAGGCGATTTAGAGGACAAGATCGCTGCTATAGTGATGGCAACATCCACGCACGCAAACGAGGCTGCAAGAAGGACCAGCTTTCCAAGATGGGCATCGAGTGGAAGCTTTGCGATCTGGCGACCGAGAGCTGTGAGCTCTTCGCCTGGTGTAAGCGCGTCGACCTCGATCAACGCATCGATGGCCCGACGTATGTTCCTGGAGGACGGTGGGTCCAAAGCTTGTGAAAGAGTCTCCTCAATATCACCTAGCTTGCATATTTTCGTACGCATGACAAGATCTTGAAGAGATAGTCGAAGCATCTCTGGCGTTTGTTGTTCAGTCATGAGATTGTCGTGGCGATACTTGGTGAACAGGTGGAAGCACAAGCCATCTTGTACACGACCAGCGCGGCCACGTCGTTGCTTCGCATTCGCCCTTGAGATGAAAGACTGGGTCAAGCGAGACAGTTGCCTGCGCTCATCGAATCGCATCTCCTTGTGCTTGCCTGTGTCGATAACGCAAGTGATGTCAGGGATGGTCACACCAGTCTCGGCGATATTCGTTGCGAGAACAATTTTGCGCACACCTGGCGGCGGAATCAAAAATGCGGCCTGTTGATCCTCGCTCGATATCGTGGAGTGCAGTGGGTAGATGAGCCATTGTTTGCTGAAAGAAGGGTGGCCACTCAACATGTCATTGAGTTGCCGAATTTCAGCGATACCTGGGAGAAAGACTAGTACAGCACTGCTGTATCGACTCAATTGAGGATCATAGGCGACAGCCTCGACCAAGCGCACCACCAAGTCGTAGTCGATAGCATACTCGTCGTAGGTCGAAAGCACATCGCGCGTGGCGGGACTGTATCCGGGGAGCTTGCTGGGTATGCCGGACTTGTCTGATGTGATCTCACCCTCGTCATCGTCACTATTCCTGCCGTCCTGTTGGGCGCCTCCAGTGGACCCGGCGTAATGCGTCAATTCAATGGCATCCTCCAGATATTGAGTCTTGACTGGAAACGTGCGTCCAGGCACTGTCAGGATCGGAGCATCGTTGAGGTATCTCGAGAACTTATTCGCATCCACGGTGGCGCTCATCAGTATGACCTTGAGCTCTGGGCGACGCTCCATTAGCGAGCGGAGAATGATAAGCAAGAAATCGGTGTCGATACTGCTTGCCGTTAGCACTTGTCGTGATCTTTGCGACAACTCCTTACCTTCGCTCATGAACTTCGTCGATCACCAGATGCGTCACTTCTGGTAGGCCTCCCGCAGATTCTAGCATGCGCAGCACTACGCCGACGGTGGCGTAGACGAGCCGCGTTTGAGAAGATGTCTTTGACTCTAGGCGAATCGCATAGCCTACGAGTGAGCGCACTGTTCCTAGATCGTTACGCCCTTCGCCCAACTCCTCACTCACGCGCTGAGCAAGTGAAATAGCTGATATGCGCCTGGGCTCTGTGCAGAAGATCTTGCAGGCTTTGCCTTGCGACAGCTCATGTTCAAGGATGAAAGATGGTATCTGCGTACTCTTCCCGCATCCGGTCTCACCACATATGATTGTGATTTGGTGTCGGTCCACCGTGGACAATATAGATTCACGGAAGCCGTAAACTGGGAGGTTCTGCCGCCCGACAAGCATGCGCAGATAAGTAGGCGCGGACGCCTTTTGCCCCCATAACTCTCGGAGGCTCTCGAACTGTCGGGTAGGTGTGTTATAACCTGAGGTGGGCGTGCTTGTTGTGGTCGCAGCCTGGTTCCGCGCCCTGAAGCGGCTTGTGAGGACCACGCCGTCAGACTCATCGTGTTCAATCTGGTCGAGGACAATTGAGCGATAATGTTTGACAGCTTCGCGATCCTCTGCATCGACTCGAGTCTTGCGATGGTCCATGAACTCCCGATATAGCTCCCTCCAATTTGAGGGAAGTCGTAAGTAGACCTTCTCCTCTTTTGGCACTACCACTGAGATGGCGAAAAGTGCCACCGTGGAGATAAAACTCTCACTTTGATCCACCGAGATGGTAGCTACATTCGACGCCTCAAATCTTGCTTGCGGGTACCGTACAGTAATGGTGACACCGGGGACATCCACATCGTATTCAATCTCCTCGCCCTTCGACCAAATTATGGTCAATGAATGCCGGCATGAGTATGTTGTAGGTGATATCATTGAGTATGAGAGACGCGCTTGCGGATCCCTGTTTCTTATTAGCTTGTATACAATCGAAAGAGGTCGGCGTCTCCGCACCTTGAGCGGACTGTCTCCTCAAGGAGACGTCGGGGTGTTAGACCGCTCGATTTACCGAAGTCGCGCAACGAAATACTGTCAGACGAGCCGGACGTAGCAAATGGTTGAGGGAGCTCCGGGCCATCAGGTATGGCGGTGAACATGCCTCCTAGAATATCGCCTTCATCTTCACTTCCAGCAGGCTCTGCTGGAGGCGAAGGATTCGGGTTATGGACAGCTGGTGCGATTGGCGCTGCACCCCCTCGCCGTTGCTTTTCTCCATCAGCTGCAGGTTCTTGCTCCTGTCTTTTAGCAGCTTTCTCTTGGGCTATCTGATTGCGCTTGGCCGGCCATTGCGCCTCTGCTTCATACTCATCGAACAAAGCATCTGAAGTAATTTGCTGCAGCTGTGAAAATAGTTTTCGAACAGGTGGACTTTGTGTTGCTCCACTCGCGCAGGCCTTATTCCCTTTTGTACCCCTAGGGTTCTTTCGTGCAGCACTGTCGACCAGACTAGGATCAATGTCGTAAAGTTTGCCCTTGATCTTGAGATAAGTGGGGATAAGATCGTCCAGCTCTAGATCGCTATCAAGATCACTGACGTCCAAATCAATTTGGCGAGCATCGGGCTCTTCTTTGCTCAATGGTTGCCCATTTACGCCGCCGTGCTTGGGCGTGCCGTCATGTGCGTCAGTGTTTGGCCCCCTAGTTGGCGACTCTTGGCGTGGTGTAGCTGGCAGAAGTCAGTTGATTACTCATGAAAGGATGTCAGCAGGCGCCCAAGGACAAAGAAGCAGGAGTTGTGGCGAAGAAAAGGAGTTGAGGAGCAAGCATGAGACCTACTAGGACGCGACATCTCGGGAGTGTCCGCAATAGCCCGTTTCGGCGCTTGGTCTTCATATGAAAACGAATGGTCTTCACAATGATCTAATGCGAGCCACTCAAGTGCTTCTTGTAGGCCCCAGATGCTTGCTGTCGCATCGACAGCGGCGGCATTAGCGCAGAGCCACTTCAGCACCGGCTGCGCATGATCACTCGAGAAGCCGAGCTCCCGTAGAGTCAGGTCAAGAGTCCACAGCTTAGACATGGCGTCTTCCTCGGTCAAGGTCTTGAGCAGAGACTGGGGCCCCTGCCTACGATTCGAATCATTAGACTCAGTCTGGGCGAGATCAATGATGCGGTCCAAAATTTCATTTGGTAGCCAATCATGAACGGTCATAGAATGAGACTGTCCACGAAGTACTCTACGGTCGGTCTGAAACTTCAAGACATTGCGATGAGATTCGCGGCGAACTTTGCCCGCATGCTTCTCGACAAGGAGCTGCAGCTCGTCACGCTCAAGTTGAGCCTCGAGCTCCTCCGGAGTTGGCGCAGCTTCTTGCTTAGCTGATTCGGCGTTTGGTACATTCCGTTGATCGGACACTGTCACTGTCTCGTTCTCTTTGGACAGTGCTGTTACGTCCTCTTTTGCGGTGGCGTCGGAGGCAGACTTTTCAGGCTTCGGTTTGCTCGCAATGGAAGTTGTTGCAAACCCTCGTGCAGGATTGCCTGCTGGCTTCTTCTTCTTTGCCATATTGCCGAGACTTCAACTGGGGGTCCGGCACGGTTTTGACAGAGGTTTCCAGTAAGGGCAGGAACCTCTTGTGGGCTCTCCGTATGGAGTAGATAGGCGCTTGATCCTTGGAGAGATCAAGATTTGAAAGGCCCAAAAAGCTGTCTGGACTCATGTAGGGCGTGTTTGTACTCTTGCGGCGCCGATTAGTTGCCGTTGTCGAGGGGCGGAGGTGGTGTGGTCGAAGAAGGCGCGCGGGGGTTATGTCATTGGGCGTGAGCCTCACTCGGCTAGGCTTGCCGCCGCCAGCATCGCCATTTCGACAATTTACGAGCGTGCAAACACCCCACCAACACCCCGCCCTCTGCCTGGCCGCTCCCTCATGTGGATAAAACGACATGGCTGTGAATGGGGACGTTGATACAAAGGCCACACAGCGCGAGGAGCTGCGCCATGGGCTCATTACCAGCTCGACGAAGCGCAGAATAACAGAGCTGTCTGGGCTGCAGCACCGCATTGCGGATGGTGGTGAGTATCTCGGTGTGCGCCGTGCGGAAGACACGTGAGAGAGAGCCGAGAGCTGACTGGAAGTGCGAACACAGCTCTCCCCACCGCCGACCTCCAGGCCCTCCTCGACCTGCTATTCGAGACATACCCGCTGTACGACGACCGCGACTCCAGACGAGCCGTCGAAGAAGTGCTCAAGTCACTCGTGAATGGCCAGCATGGCGATGCGATCCTGCCCGCAATTGTAAGGTTTCTGAAGCAGGAGTGCCTTAAGAAGGGCCTCGCCCACGCCAACGCATTTGTCTTGGTGGACTGGTGCTCGGTCCTGCTCCTACAATTTGCAAAGTCGCCCGATCGATGGTCGAAATACGGGCTCGACGTCGCGCTCGCAACCGCACGGGTGCTGGAGACATGCGTGGGCGCAGGCAGCACGCGTCGAGCGGGGCGCATTTCCGAATCCGCCCTCGTCTCGACACGGCGGGCTCTTCGTGCGCTCCTGCGCTCTGAGGCGACGGGACAGGACGCTCTTGCCAAACTGGTCACGACACTTACCGCGAAGGCACCTTCCTCTACGCCTGGAAACGCCGTCTTCCTCGGCGTCATTGCAGGCGTCTCATCACGACTCGCAGCTGTGAGGCCGCAGTTCGAGAAACACAAGTCTGACTACTATGCCTTCTACATACGGGAAATTGTTGGCTCGCGAAGTCAGCTCCCCGACCACATCTCTAATGCACTACATGACTTTTTCACAAGCTTCCCCAGCCTTGAGGAGCTCCGCAAGGAAGTCATACCGCCCATCGAGAAGGCGTTGTTGCGAGCGCCAGAAGTGGTGCTCAACGACATCGTCTCTCCGATGATTCTAGCCCTTCCCGAGTCCATGGATCTTTCTGAGGTCCTGCTTGGGAACATGCTGAAACCCCTACTTTCCAATGTCAAATCCAGCAATCCTACGATACGTGCAGGCGCGCTGCGGACATTCACCGCGTTGGCTTCGCGGTCGCGAAATGAGGATGCTGTGGGCAAGGTCGCTGACGAGATTCTCAATCCCCTCAAGCAGGCGAAGGTCTCTGGAGCTGACCAAAAAGTCCTACATGCACAGATGCTGTCGGCCCTGCCTCGTTCGACTTCGTTATCGCAGAAGATACCCGCCAATATTGCATCGGTAGCTCTCAAAGAATCCAGCGAGCCCGCTGTGGTCGCTGAAGTGTCAACCATGACTGCGCACCTCACGTTTGGTTTGGCGAATGGGCTGGCGCTCGATCGCACAGTGTCTGATGCATTCATCAAAGGCATGGCGGACAAGCGCGTGCCTGTCCGGAGGCTGTGGGCAATTCGAGCAGCAGACCTGTGGTGGAACCTGTCCGACACTCAAATGACGCAGCCGGACATACTCGTATTCTGTCAAGCTACACTGCCAAAGCTAGTCGAGATGTGGCAAGAGGTTATCGCTAATCCAGTTCCCTCTACACAGAGTGGTCTGGTAACTGTAGGACACTACGTCTCAGCGCTACTGCTGGAGAAGGTTCGCAACTCGAGCGATGATAAACTTGCCGCCATCTACAAGAAATCAGACGCCCTCTCACAGTCCCTTGCTGTCCAACCGAAGCCTTCCTTTTTGCTCAACGCCAAGGTCTATTCCAAACTGTCTACTGAAGAAGACGTGGTCATTGCTGTGCGGGCTCTGAAGGCGATTGCGCCATTCCTTGCGCAAGATGGGAGCTCAACGGATGCCCAGATTGCGTGGGCACAGGCATTCATCTTCCCTATTGTGGCGCAAGGTGTTACATCCAAGGCAAAATCAGCCGTCAAACAAGCTTTGACGCAGACATATCTAAGTTCCCCCAGCACGACCAGCGAGATGATAATACGCGGTTTATGGGCCTGGTATCGTTCAAGCGAACAAGAGGACAAAGACAGCGCCGCTGTGGCGTCGAAGAGCGGCTCGAAGGATCTTGCCACTGTCCTTGGTTGCATCTGCTTATCACCTGAAGTTGTGCAAAAGTCCGAAGCTATGATCGATGAGACAAGCCTGCGATCACAGGCGCTGAGTCTGATTGTGCTCGCAAGATCGGAACTAATTCCACGCATGTCCTGGATTGATCTGTGTCTACGTATGGGAGTGGACCCCGGAGAGCTGGTTAAAGCCAATCTGAAGGAGTGCATAAGTATTGTCAATGAGGCTACTGAGGTTCGTCGAAGTCCATCAGAGATTACATTCCACAACACGCTGATAACTCACTAGAATCATGAAAATGACCATTTTCCCTCCATAAGTATGGCCGCATACAGCGCGTATACTGACATGGCTTTTGTTGCGCCAGATGCTGCTCTTCCAGCAGTTGTGGACCAATTCAGCCAGGATCTTGACCCCAGGCAGCTGGAATCTGTTGGTCCCACAGAGGCAGCGATCTTCCGGACGCCGGAGGGCACTGCTTATATCGATCTTTTGTCGAAGAAGGCGCCCGTTACTATCGACAAGAACACGAAAGACTACGACACACTCAAGTGGGAAGAAGAGCTTCGAACGCAATTAGCACAGAAGAAAGGCCAGACCAAGAAGCTCTCTGCTGATGAGAATGCCAAGGTCAACGCACAGTTGGCTAAAGAGGCGGCAATAAGGAAGGAAGTCGCAGCTATCGAGCGAAAGATGAGGCGAGGAGTCGGCATCGTCCGAAGCCTTGCAACCGGACCCCCTACAGAGGCGGAGCAATGGATGGGTGCGGCCGTAGAAAGATTGATCCACTCCATCCGGTCTGGTGCAGGACTATTACTGGGCGACTTGCCTGCGACCGCCTTCATCGCCTGTTCGGAGCGTATATCGCATCGTCTTGCGCTTCTGCGACCCTTTGTCGGTGTCGCAACCCTGAGGACGATTGGCTCCATACAGCTCTCCGATGAATATGAGAAAGAGGATTTAGGCGATCTCGTCACACGTGTTCTTTACCGACTCCGCTTCCTCGGCGAACAAAGACCATTGGACGCGGTGACACTTGCATACTGCTTCCCTCTTGTTTTTCTAGTACTTGAGAAAGGTGGCATAGGACGAGCATCTGCGGAGGAAGCTGATGAACAGCTTATCTTGGCGATTGAGATTCTCGCGTTTCATACGAATTCTTGTATCGACCCAAGACTGCCCCGCAGGGAGCTCATCGAGATCCTGGTCTGGTCGATGCAAAGGTATCAGCAGCACTACAAACTGATCAAGGATTGCATAACCGACCTTTCCAGTGGGCTGGCTCCGAACATCAACAATGACGAGCTCGGTGCACTCCTTCGTGGAGTCATTGTGCCTGAGGCTTCGGTTCGAACCGCAGTATTGCAGGCCATCGACGCGGAACTAGATACAAACGACTTGGAATTCAGCGAAGAGATCTTCCTCGCCTGTCATGACGATGTGCCGGAGAACGCTGAGCTTGGCCGCACCATCTGGGACGAGAACAGCTTGCAATTGAAGGCGAATGCTGGTGCACAAATGCTACCTTACTTGGACTCTACTGACAAGCAGCTCAGACGAGCGGCTGCACGTTCTGTTGGCGAAGTAGTCTCCAAATACCCAGAGACATTCGACAGCCTTTTGCAGACCCTGCAAGAGTCCTACAGAGAGAAAGCGAAACCACGGATGCCGGAGCGCGACGAATATGGTATGCCACGAAAGGTAGACCTCCGGGATCCCTGGGAAAGCCGCGATGGTATTGCTTTGGCATTCAAGGAGATGACTCCGGTGTTCAAGCCCGAGGGATTGGTGGAATTCCTCACGTTTATGGTCTACGAGGGTCCCTTGGGAGATAGAAGCGCGGCTGTACGAGAAGCAATGATCGAAGCAGCTACGTCGGTAATCACTACTAAAGCGCAGTCCAAAGTCGAGCCCCTAATGGAGCTTTTCGAGAACGCACTTGAGGGTCCAGACCGCAAGTCAGAATTGTACGATCAGGTCAACGAAGCCGTCATCATCCTCTATGGTGCGCTTGGGCGTCATTTGGCGGCAGGGGACGAACGTGTAGCCAAAGTCGTGAAGAGACTGCTAGCCACGTTGAGCACACCGTCTGAAACAGTACAATATGCTGTCGCCCAGTGTCTGCCACCTCTGATCCGGACATCACAGCAAGAAGTCTCAGCTTATGTCGAAGAAATCATGGACCAACTACTTCAATCGAAGAAGTACGCTTCTCGGCGAGGTGCAGCATATGGCCTCGCAGGTATTGTCCGCGGAAGGGGCCTGGGCGTGCTCAAAGAGTACCGCATCATGTCAACTCTGAAGGGTGCTGCTGAGAACAAGAAAGATGCAAACCAGCGGCAGGGTGTCTTTCTAGCATATGAGCTCATGTCGCTCATCCTGGGAAGGCTGTTCGAGCCTTACGTTATCCAGCTTGTACCACAACTGCTGGCTGGCTTTGGCGATTCCAGCGCTGATGTTCGAGAAGCGTGTTTGGATGCAGCAAAAACAGCCTTCTCTACTTTGAGCTCATTTGGCGTTAAGCAAGTCCTGCCCATCCTTCTCGAAGGCCTTGACGACTCGCAGTGGCGAAGCAAGAAGGGTGCTTGCGACTCCTTGGGCGCTATGGCTTACCTGGATCCAAATCAGCTTGCATTGAGCCTGCCAGACATCATCCCACCATTGACCACCGTTTTGACAGATAGTCACAAAGAAGTACGGTCTTCCGCTAATCGAAGTCTACAACGTTTCGGTGAAGTCATCAGCAACCCAGAGATCAAGAGCGTCGTCAACATCCTTCTCAAGGCGCTCAGCGATCCGACAAAGTATACGGATGATGCCCTTGATGCACTCATCAAGATTCAATTCGCGCATTTCCTTGACGCGCCATCTCTTGCTCTGGTTGTCCGTATCCTCGAACGCGGATTGGGCGACCGATCAGCAACAAAACGCAAATCTGCCCAAATCATCGGCAGTCTAGCATACCTCACCGAGCGCAAGGACCTTGTTGCTCATCTGCCAATTCTGGTCGCAGGTCTGCGTGTTGCTATAGTAGATCCCGTGCCTACCACACGAGCGACAGCCTCGAAGGCACTTGGCTCACTCGTCGAGAAGCTTGGCGAGGATGCTCTGCCGGACCTCATTCCCAGTCTCATGGCCACTCTCAAGTCTGACACTGGAGCTGGTGATAGACTGGGTTCTGCTCAAGCTCTTTCGGAAGTGCTCGCTGGGCTCGGGACAGGACGCCTGGAGGAGACATTGCCCAGTATCTTGCAAAATGTGGCAAGCAATCGCCCCTCCGTGCGCGAAGGCTTCATGTCACTCTTCATTTTCTTGCCTGCATGCTTCGGAAACAGCTTTGCCAACTACCTTAGCAAGATCATTCCTCCGATTCTTGAGGGGCTTGCAGACGACGTTGAGTCGATTCGTGACACTGCCTTGCGTGCTGGACGTCTGTTAGTCAAGAACTTTGCAACCAAAGCCATTGATCTTCTCTTGCCGGAACTCGAGAGAGGTCTCGCAGACGACAGTCATCGCATTCGACTCAGCTCTGTGGAACTTGTGGGAGATCTCCTATTCAATCTCACGGGTATCAGTGGTAAGGTCGAGGATGAGGAGGCCGAGGAAGGAGCCAAAGAAGCCGGTCAGTCGCTTCTTGAGGTACTTGGAGAAGAGAAGCGCAACAAGGTCCTATCTGCGCTGTACATATGCCGATGCGACACATCCGGTCTGGTCCGCACTGCTGCCATCAACGTCTGGAAGGCACTGGTGGCTACTCCGCGCACTTTGCGCGAACTCGTTCCTACACTCACGCAGCTTATCATCCGACGTCTTGCGAGCTCCAATATGGAGCAAAAGGTTATCGCTGGCAACGCTCTTGGCGAGCTCATCCGAAAGGCTGGTGACGGCGTGTTGGCTACGTTGCTCCCTACGCTAGAGGAGGGCTTGCACACGACAGATACCGATGCCAAGCAGGGTATATGCATTGCGCTCCGCGAACTTATCTCGTCTGCTTCACCTGAGCAGCTCGAGGACTACGAGAAGACTTTGATTCAGGTGGTTCGAACAGCATTAGTAGACCCTGACGCAGACGTGCGAGAAGCAGCGGCCGAAGCCTTCGATGCTTTGCAACAAATTCTCGGCAAGAAGTCTGTCGATCAGGTTCTGCCCTACCTTCTCAATCTACTGCGCAGCGAGGATGATGCCCAGCACGCCCTCTCAGCACTTCTCACCCTCCTCACAGACCAACAACGATCCAACGTTATCCTACCCAACTTACTTCCTACGCTACTTACCTCGCCGATGTCTGCCTTCAATGCACGAGCTATTGCTTCCCTGGCGGAGGTCGCAAGCTCTGCCATGACTAGGCGCTTGCCCAACATTCTCAACACAATCATGGACAATATAATCGCCTGCAAAGATGACGACCTTCGAGCCGAGCTCGAAACATCATTTGACAAGGTCCTTCTTTCAGTCGATGAATTCGATGGCCTCAATACTGCTATGAGTGTTATGCTTGCCCTGGCCAAGCATGACGACGAGCGACGACGTGCACGAGCCGACATGCATCTCGCCAAGTTCTTCGCGGAGTATGAGGAGGACTTCTCAAGATACTACCCAGATCTTATCCGTGCCTTGCTGATTTCCTTCGACGATGGCGACAAGGATGTTATAAAGGCGGCCTGGACGGCTCTCAGTACGCTGACCACCAAGCGGTTGCGGAAAGAGGAGATGGAGTCACTCGTCATCTCAACACGCCAAACACTCAATCAAGTAGGTGTTGCTGGAGCAGACCTGCCAGGTTTCTCATTGCCGAAGGGTATCAATGCCATCCTACCTATCTTCTTGCAAGGTCTCATGAATGGCTCGGTTGATCAGCGAACGCAAGCCGCTCTAGCCATCTCTGACATTATCGACCGCACTAGTGCCAAATCACTGCAGCCGTTCGTCACCCAGATCACCGGACCCCTCATCCGTGTCGTTACCGAGCGATCAACAGACGTCAAAGCGGCTATCCTTCTCACGCTCAACAACCTGCTCGAGAAGATTCCGACCTTCCTCAAGCCATTTTTGCCTCAGCTACAGCGCACCTTTGCCAAGTCGCTCGCCGATACTTCATCTGATGTACTGCGAGCGCGAGCAGCCAAGGCCCTTGGTACATTGATCAAGCTAACCCCTAGAGTTGATCCACTCATTGCGGAATTGGTAACCGGATCTAAGACCAGTGATGAGGCTGTCAAGACAGCAATGTTGAAAGCCCTATTTGAGGTTGTGAGTAAGGCTGGCAAGAACATGAACGAGGCGAGCAGGAACGCTATATTAGGTCTCATCGACAACGAGTCCGATGACTCCAATGGTAAGCATAATTCATGACGTTATCCTCTTCAAACAGACCCTAACATCGTTGTAGATGCCATGGCAATCACAAATGCTCGCCTTCTCGGTGCGCTCATCAGCTGCCTGCCCGAAGATGTTGCCGCGGGTTTACTCAAGACCCGGGTCCTCACAACACACTTTAGCAAAGCATCAATCCTCGCTTTGAACGCCATCCTGCTTGACGCCCCAGAAGCGCTTGCAGGCTCCTTTGCCGACGACACAGTCCATGTCATCTGCCAAGGTCTCGCTCACTCCCAGCCCGTCATCTCTGACAATGCTGTCCTGGCAGCTGGTAAGTACCTCCTCAGCGACAAGACAAACAAGACCTTCGACCACACCAAACCCATCTTCGAATCTCTCGCCCCGATCATCGAGCCGGGACACCCCGTCGACACACGGCGTCTTTCGCTCGTCGTTCTCCGGACCGTCGCACGCGAGCACAACGACCTCATTCGCCCACACATTCCACTCCTCACACCTCCCATCTTCGCATCTGTCCGTGACCCTGTCATTCCCGTCAAGCTTGGTGCTGAAGCTGCGTTCCTATCTCTGTTCTCCGTCGTCGACGAGGAAACTGCCGTGTTTGACAAGTATATGGCTGGCCCGGGCAAGACACTGTCAGCAGGCCAGCAGCGCAGTATGGGTGACTACTTCAAGCGGGTAGCAATGAGGCTGGCAGGTCAGGCACGTGAGCGCAGGGAGGCGGAAGGTGGAAGCGGCGGACTGGGGCTGAGTAGTGATGAGGTGGAGGATGAGCGAGAAATTTGGAGTGTGGGCATGGTGGAGCTGGGAGATGTGTTTGGAGAGAATTAAAGACGAGAAAGACGTCTCTACAACTTCAGGGATACGAGATAAGGTGGGCTGGGGTCATTACGTTATGATCTGGCGGAGACGAACAGAAAATCATGTCATGTCTTGAACGGCAGACACGACGGATACCGATACAAAAGGAGTAATAGTTTTCGAACAATCTTCACGGAAACAGCGACTTGAAGTACGTGACTTTGTGTACGCCTTGATGCTATACGGCCCATCGGCTTAAACCAATCTACTAACGTGAGGCAACCCAAGCTCCTTCACTGAATACTACTGCCCCAATCAGTCGCTCGCTACCGTCCAACTCCAGCTTTTTTCCCCGCCACTTCCTCCATATAGTACTTTCAGCTAGCCATTTACGCTCCCAAACCATTTCTCCACTCACAGACATGACACCGCACCATGATCAAACCCATCTGCGACAAACCCCACACAACACAACTACCCAATTCCTCCCTTCCCTATACCACAATCCCGATGCCCGGCCACATCGCGTCGATGGCCCCGGGCCGCTCATCGCTGCACTGGCTCCAAATCAACCATCAGACTTGGCTTCTCCCACAGCGTGAAGAGCTTCTGGCCGCGCATCCAGTCCCGACTCGCGTCGCGCAGGCGGAGATCGAAGGAGAAGAGGACCTTGGCGAGAATGAGGCGCATTTCGGCGTATGCCAGACTGCGTGAAACATATCAGCCTCCGTTTCCCGCACAACCGGAAAAAGGGGAAAAACATGGATTGTATGCAACACTCACTTCTTCCCCAGACAATTCCTCGGCCCAAAACTAAACGGCTGCATCGCCTCCCGCCGATCCCCCGCCCACTCGTCCCCGCCCATCCACCGCTCGGGCACATAGCGCTGCGGCGCGCGGAAGTTCCTGTCCGAGTGGTTCGCCGCGTGCTGGGACACGTACACGCTCGTGCCGCCGGGGATGTAATGGCCGGATATACGATCGCCGGCGGGCGGCACGACGCGCGGAAAGCCCGTCGGCACGGGCGGATACATGCGCAGGGCTTCCTGCAGGCAGGCGAGCATGTAGTCGAGGCTGTTGACCTCGTCCAGCGTGATTTGGTCCAAGCGGTCGAAGCGGGCGCGGATGTCGTGCACGAGGCGCGTGTACGTGTGCGGGTTGGACAGCAGGAGGTACGTGACGCCGGAGAGGATGGTTGCTGTAGTCTCCGAGCCGGCGCCGAGGAAGAGGATGGCGTTGGAGTCCATTTCGTCGCGGGAGATGGCCTTGGCCTCGCTTTCTTGGGATTTGGTGATGTAGGAGAAGAAGTCCGGGCGGTCGGTGCCCTTGTCCAGGCGTCGGGCGACTTTGTCGTGCGCGAGGTTGAAGAAGGCGATGCGGGCGGCGTTGACGTGGGCCGTGGCGGTGAAGAGCGAGCGGAGCTTGTCCCAGTAGGCGAGGAGGGGGTACTTGACGCGCGTGGAGAGCAGGCCGATGGCTTTGATGCTGCCGAACACGAGCTGGACCCACTTGTGTTCTTTGCTGTCGCGCAGGCAGTACAGCGGCTCGCCGAAGGTGAGGTCGCAGATGACGTCGAAGGTGGTGTAGTTGTACCAGCGCATGATGTCGACGGGCTTGGACTCGGCGGCGTGTTCGCCCAGGCGGTGGACGAGGAGGTCGACGTACTTCTGGATCAGGGGTTCCTGCTCGCGGAGTGCTTTGTCGCTGAAGGCGTGGGAGAGGTTGCGGCGCATCCGGGAATGGTTGGCTTCGTCGGCGGGGAGGAGAGACCAGACGCCGTTGACGGGTTTGGGGAACCAGGCCGTGTCCTTGAGGTAGGCTCCGGTGTTCTTGTACTTGCCTGTGCGGAACCCGTAGATGTCGGACCATGCTGTCTCGCCGGAAATAAAGGATACTTCATTCGGCGCAACTCGTACTGCGTCACCGTACTTGTCGTGTAGCTCCTTGATCCAAGATACCATGGAGCCATCTCGGATGTGGAGCGCATAGGGGATGCCGGAGCTGGCTGCTAGCCGTGGACCCGGGATGTGTTTGAGAGGGTGGAAGTACATGTTGTAGATGAGGGTGTAGAGTAGGTAGGTAGCGGCCTGGCGCTCGTCAGCAATGGTTGTGGTGAGTATCTTGGTCGAATGTATGAGTCCTTCTACTGCAAAACTCGAAGCAACCGAAAAGCACCTTAAACTTTCACAGCACTTTGCGATGTACAAATGAAGATTAGACTGCCATGTACTTACAAAGGCAGCGAGGAGACCGCCAGACAGAGCGAAGCCCACTGGACTCAGTACTCGCAGTTCTGACCACGACGATCCTATCGAAGGCGCCATGATGTGTGCTGAAGAAACAAGAAGCTTAAACAGCCATACACTGCACACAAGATGTCAGTTTCATTCAGCCAGGCCAAGCCTTCATATACGGAAACCACATCTAGCGCTGACGGACGATGAGACTCGACCATCCGTGATCAGCACTCTCATGACAAGGTTACTCTGGTGTTTACCCCAGGGTCGGCGTCATCTGAAAGCTTAAACCAGCGTCTGGGTGGGACAACTAATGCAGCAAATAGTAGTTGAGCGCGGATAGCCAACCCCTAGGCCCGATGGAAATAAGGGATCAGCATGAGACACTTGAGTTTCCCCTCATGTGGTGAGGAGTCGCTCGGCCGAGGTGTATAGCGAACCCGTGAGGCTGGTTCATGCAACGTTATTAGCTATGCACGAGATGTTGAGTTGTACGTTAGGGTTACTTGATCGGGAAAGCGGTTAATAATCGGACCGCGAACAACTTGTGGCGGTGGAGTACAAGTACACTCCATGTTGCCGCCTCAACAACAGATACCATGTAGCCCGGCAAGGGTTCAGAAGGGACGCGTGATGCCTCTTACGTGCGTTCCGGGAAATTGGACTCCTAGAACGGACATAGACTCCGTTGTAGCAGAGCCATCGCGTCAGATGACGAAGACGCAAACCACGCGAACGCTGATGCTGAAGTGCACTGCCATCTCTGTCAGCGTCTTGCGAAGTCTGAGCGGAGCTCAGGAGCCGTCTAGATGTGAGATTGGAGCGGATATATGGCGCTGGTTCAGGAATCTTTCGCAAGCCGCTTCTGATGCGACCGTACAGTGCGAGGCTGTCAACGTGAACGAATGGTATGCTGATGCTGACTTCAGCACTAGCCACACTACACAATATCCCGGTATTTCGCATCGAAGTTTGGCTTCGCTGCAGAGGCTAGGGACTGGCGCATTACCAGATTGCGGGCAATAGAGCGTTGCGTATCGATGCATGACTCTATCTGAGACTGGAAACTAGCCATGAAGTCGCTACGATGATAAAGACCAGAGAGCGGCCTGTGATAAACACGCTGATGTGTGAACGGTATGTGTTTAGTCGTACAAAAGTGGATTGCTGTGGACCACTTCTTACTCTTGCCATGCTGGGTAGTTTCGTGCGTTGGTCGGGAATGCCTCGAGTCGTAATCATCACATTCTCACTCGTCTCCTCAGCTTCGCAAACAGCGTGCCGCGACCGATGAAGCTCCATGGTATCTTATTGCCGTTCATGCTTGTATCCCCCAATAACCATCCAAATCCCTTCCGACCGCGGTCGAGGTATCCAAGAAAATTGCCGTGGCTCGCCTGCAAGAGAGGGAAATCGCCAAACCGCCAAATCTCAATGGCCGACCCTGGTGTTCGTGTCGCTCGCAGGCAACATGTATGTGCGAAAACTGCCTTTATCGTGGCCTCGCCGTCGACCTGTATCACGTCAGTCCATCGCCTCTCAGCACCATCACCGCACCTCCCCACACCACCAACGTACCCATCCTGTGCGGCATTCCACGTATTCACAAACGCTCTCTGCGTCTTGTCCGCATACTTCTCCGCGCTTATTTCCTTGACGCCAACCTTTGCGCCATCCTTGGTAAACACGACGTTCTTCTTCTCCAGCTTGTGCACGCCGCGCTCGGCAAGTTCGTTGGTGTAGAGAAAGATCTGTCGCAGCAGGACTCAGTAAGCAAGAGTTTCGGCGACTGCGTGTGATGGGATAGGCTGAGCTGTGTCTGCTTACCTGATATCCTACCCACGCGACACCGCCGACGACTGCGAATAGGATTACGAGCGGGAGGAGGTTTGTTGCGCCCATGTTGAAAATGACGTAGTGGGGTAAGCGGCCGGCTTCGTGGTGCAGAGACGAGCGATGGTAGAGCGAGGTGCGAGGGAGTAAAGAGTGAAAGCTGGATATTGCGAGTAGGCTTCGACGTGCAGATGTCGAGGAATGTTTGGCGCACGTTTGCCTCATGTGCCTGCAGAGTGGCTTGACACGTGAAACGTTCCGATGCATCTTGATTGCAGGGGCGCCATCGGCCCGCGAATCAAGGGTCCAGCAGTGGATCATGATCCAGAGGCTGGTGATTGGTCATGGCACATGCACAATTGCGTTCAACATTTGTTCACACATGAACAAAGTACACTTAGAATCTTGAAGTTTCGAGGAGATGCTATCTAAGCACCATGCAGTAAGGTTGCCCATCCGGGTCACCTCTAGGGACCCTCTACATTCTTGCTCACCGCCGCCATCTCGCTAATATCCACGTAAGTCTGGGCTTGTCCGAGTTCATGCTCAACATATCTTCTTTGAGCCTGACCACCGTCCCTTCCCTAGTCGCACTACCAACGTTGACCATGGTCTTCTTGCCTCTGCAACTTTACAATTCTCCTACGACCGTCCTGAACTCCAACGTGAGTAAGCATTTAAAAGGACATGGTCGACGCAGTGAAGCCTGGAGGCAATGTACCGCGTAACCCAAGGACCTGTTTGACAAGTCGGTTCGCGAGCTGTTTTTGGTGGCGTCGCTCGCTACCACAAGACGTATCGCATCCTGGCCCGGGGTACGACGGGTTGTTGCATCTGTAAACGTTGCCCTGGACATAACCAAGCTTGACCGTGCTGTTCCTAACCATCCCAGCCTTATGTCGCATGGTCCTTTCCCTTGACGTCATCCGGACGAGGGTCCTCTTGCTGCGAGCGACGGGCCCGATAGTGCCAATATTGAACAAGGGAAGATCTTGGGATTGTATTAGTGAAATCTGCCTGTCCTAGCCCGACGTCGAGTCCAGGAGGCGGTCCCCGGACGGATCTGCTTTTGTTATCATGCCACGAAAAGACTTGGTCGATGAACTGGGGGGGCTCTGCAGAACGCTGTGGTTGGCGACGAGGAATTCCGTGCTTTTCGAAGACGTATTTGAGCCCAAGGACATTCTGGCTGCGTTTGACATGTTGCTCTGGTTTGTAATTGCCGTGGTACATGTGCTCGAGAGTCTTGTCTTCTGCAGCGGGGCGCCTCGGAATCGAACGAGGTTGGGTTCGTACTTGTGGATTCGCAGGCTTGGAGAAATGACTAGGCTCTTTTACGGTAGCATTAGGTGCCACTGGCAGAGATGTATTTTGTGATTCCGTACGCTCAGAGAGATGAGCAGGCTCGGTTCTAGTGGCAGCGGGCGCCTCTGGCAGAGATGGATGTCGTGGGTCCTGAAGCGAACGGCGTTCACGGCGATCAAGGACACTTGGGCTTCCCGCTTTGAATCTTTCATGCCTCGAATAAGGCCCAGAAAGGTCTCCGATTCGCGAAAGGCTTTGGGCTGAAGCGCTTTCGTTGCCGAGCTCTTGGGATTTAACTTTGTCCGAAGACTGTGGTTTGGCAACATTGTCTTCCTTGCCAAGTTGTAGATTAATTTGCGGGTTCGCACGTTTAGATACCGTCTTTTCGTTGTTCATACTGCCTGTTATCGGGCTAAGCTCAGATAGAAGGACTGAAGAAAGTAACGCCAAATTACGGGCAAGCCTGAATTTATGCTTAAGGAAACAAATGAGTGAATGACAAACAAGCGGTTGAGTTGGAAGCAACCTGTAGGAGCATACCCACGGTTAGTGTAAACCAGAAATCAGTGGTACCGAGCCACGTCCGTCCTTACTTGCTACGACCCAGAACCATTTTCTCTTGGGCGAGACTCTGAGCGAGAATGAAGAGTTGGAGCGACGATGTAGTTTAGCGAGAGTTACGAAGTGACTTTTCCAGAAGAGTTCCCAAGACGAAGTCTTCGAAGATTCCTCATGTAGTCCATCGTTGTTCTGACGATGCTTGAGACGGCCCGATTACTCTTTCACAAGAATGCTCTCCCTTTCCAGCTCAGTTGACTCCTCGTCATGCAGAAATTGTCATAGATATTGCCCATGAGAAGCCACCCAGATAGATCCAGTGTGGTCCATGAAGTTTGTGCATGCTATGAGTGATAGCGAAGCGAAGTTGACCACAGGGTTTGTTTGGCTCGAAAGGTCGACCGTCGCCTTGTGTGCCTCAAGAGCTAATAGCCCGTTCTGTTAGCCTTCCATTAGAGCACCAAGCTGCTCATAACTTGTGACTCAGTTTCAACGACCGCAAAAGTCGGGACCGAGAAGGTTAGCAACGATGAAAACCGATGCCGACCGGTACCATGTATGGTGGAAGGGGTCGCGCAGCGTACCCGTCGTTGCGCAAAAGCGAAGCTTTCAGGCCCAAAGACCCATTCGAGTCTCGGTCAGGTTCATGGCTAGCTGGGTGCTGGAAACCTCTGCACATGCTGATGGGGGAACGAAGTTGGACACTGCTTCATTATCGATTAACCAAGTTAAGCTTAGTGTACCAAAGTCGCCCCTGCGATAGCTTCCTCCTCCATTGAGACAGACAGCTTGACAACTTTCTTGTCCCATGGCTGTATTTTATAGATCTTGAGGTCATTACAGTCTGCCTCCAGTTCATGCTGTGACGATTCCGACGCTGCAGATAGACGCTTCCTCCTACACTATCACAGGACCGTCTCAAGGATGGCTCTACATTGCATCATGGCCCCTATCTTATCGTATTTCGCATAGCTGGGCCTTGAAATGCTTGATGTTACCGAATTAGGAACTTTGTTCTAGCGCAGGCCGCAAGGCTTACGCACTGCATACATGGTGGGGCAAGGTAACAACGATTGACGCATACTTGCAGACTCGAGCACGAGATGAGTATTTAATCTGCAATTTGGTCCCGACGTTCTTCGACCTGGTCCAAGTCCAAGAACAGCGTTCAACTTGGACGTCCAAGTCTCTCAACCCCAGACCAAAAGACAGCAAATCTCCATCGCCATGGCGTCCGGCCCAATGCAACAATGCTGTGTCTCTGGCGTACTGCACTCAGGCACTCCGACAGGCGAAGTCACAACCATAGCCGATAGAAGTACGTTGCACGTTACAACACTCTCAGTGTGCATGCAATATACTAATGCATCTTCCAGTCAGCGCGTACATCGCCCAAACCCCAGACAACAGCACTGAACACGCCATCATCCTCCTGACCGACGTCTACGGCTTTACTTTTCCCAACACACGATTGCTCGCCGACCACTTCGCCCTGAACGGCTATCTCACCATTATCCCGGATCTCTTCAACGGAAAGGAAGTCCCCTTCCCCCCACCTTCTGGATGGAATCTGCAAGAGTACATCAACACCAAGATGCCACGTCCTGGCACCGTTGATCCGATCATTGAGAAGACAGTGGAGTGGTTGAGGCGCGAGAAGGGAGTAAGCAAAATTGGAGGTGTGGGATATTGTTTCGGCGGGAAGTATGTGTGCCGATGGTTGAGGGCGCCTGGTGTAGGGCTGGACGCGGGATTTACTGCACATCCGAGTTTTGTTGACGTAGAAGAGGTGCAAGGGATTCAGGGGCCGTTGAGTATTGCTGCTGCAGGTACGTTCCCGACTCCACTTTCTTTCGCCTGTGTCTGGTCTGGATTACGGTGCGGGAAGTGAGTAGCATTGGCTACCTCGCTAACGATGCGATAGAAACCGATGCAATTTTCACGCGCGAGAAGCGCCACGAGACGGAAGACATTCTCGCCAAACACACCGTCCCGTACCAGATCTTCCTATACTCGGATGTCGAGCATGGCTTTGCAGTCAAAGGTGATCTGAGCAATGCAAAGGCGAGATTTGCCAAGGAGCAGGCGTTCAAGCAGGCGGTAGGGTGGTTCGACGAGTTTGTGAAGAAGGATGTGTAGCTGGGCAAGTGTTGATAGTCGGATAGATCAGAGTAATACCTACCCGCCCTACCTCGACTTCTGCATTATGACATTTCATGGGCCTCCAGATAGCTCAATCGTGATTCTGGCTATCTTCATACTGCATCTGGATGTCTGCAAGTTGTCGGACACGATGTGGTGTGGTCCAGGACAAGGTTCGGCAAGGATGACGATGGTTCGCGATGGGTACAGGGGTCCGCGCGGATGCAGGGCTGTCCAGGAACGCCTTCGCCTTCGCATCGCGAGAAGCCTCTCCGGTTCTCCCATTTTCGCTTCCATTGCGCGTCTTCTTCCATCTTTGCAGCGCATCGTGGGTCGTCGCTGCCGTCTGTACTACTAGCTCCTTCTTTTGGCATGCACCAGCTTGGCCGAGCATCTCTCGCCGCCTACAGAAGAACTTTCTCGCTGTCGCCTTCCTTCACCCATCCCGCACTGCGACCGCTCTCCCCTTCGTCCACTTCATTCCCACGACTATATCTACCGCCTCTCCCTAGCGCAGATCACCGCAAACGTCTCACCCTCACACACCATCCCGCTCCGCTCATGGAACAGAATGGCGCCGCTACAGAAGCTCGCAGCAAGCGCAAGCAACCACCAACTTCCCCCTCAACCGACCGCCCGATGAAGCAGATCAAACCCGAGAACGACGCACATACCCGCAATGGCGTGCCCAAGTCGCCCGAGTTGGAAGTCCTGGACGATGCGCGCAGCGTGTACAGCCTAGACGAACCGCTCGCCGCGCCCATCGCAGGCGCGGTCCACGACACGGCCGAGTGGCAGAGGACGATCGAAGGCGTAGTAAAGAGCGTGGTTTCGATCCATTTCTGCCAGACATGCTCCTTCGACACCGACCCGGCGATATCGTCAGAGGCGACGGGCTTCGTCGTGGATGCGGAGAAGGGCTATATCCTCACCAACAGGCACGTTGTCGGCGCAGGGCCCTTCATCGGCTACTGCATATTCGACAACCACGAAGAGTGCGACGTCTACCCTGTCTACCGCGATCCCGTCCATGACTTCGGCATCCTCCGCTTCGACCCCAAGGCTATCAAATACATGGCCGTTTCCGCTCTCCAACTGCGACCTGATTTCGCGAAAGTTGGCGTCGAGATTCGAGTGGTAGGAAACGACGCCGGTGAGAAGCTCAGCATTCTGTCTGGTGTCATCAGTCGCTTGGATCGCAATGCACCCGAGTACGGCGAAGGCTACTCAGACTTCAACACCAATTACATCCAGGCTGCGGCCGCCGCGAGTGGAGGAAGTTCCGGCAGTCCTGTTGTCAATCGTGACGGATTTGCGGTAGCTCTGCAGGCCGGTGGACGAGCAGACGGCGCGGCGACCGACTACTTCCTACCCCTAGACCGGCCGCTACGAGCGCTCGAACTCATACAACGAGGCGAGCCTGTTTCGCGCGGTACCATACAGACACAGTGGATCTTGAAGCCTTTTGACGAGTGTCGCCGCCTGGGTCTCTCGCCGGAACTAGAGAAGGCCGTGCGGACCCAATTTCCAAAAGAGACTGGCATGCTTGTCGCGGAGGTTGTTCTGCCGCAAGGTCCTGCTTCGACCAAGATCGAGGAGGGAGATCTACTGACCAAGGTCAATGGCGAGTTCATCACGCAATTCGTACGCTTGGACTCGATATTGGACGACAATGTCGGGAAGACCATCTCTGTCACGATCCAGCGTGCTGGCGAGAACATGGACGTCGAGATAGACGTGGGCAACCTACATGACATCACTCCTGATAGATTTGTGTCTGTTGCAGGAGCATCGTTCCACGATCTGTCATATCAACAGGCCCGCCTGTATGCCATATCACTCAAAAACGCCGGCGTCTACGTTTGCGAAGCAGCTGGGTCATTCAGATTTGCTGATGGGTATGCGTCGGGCTGGTTGATCCAGGAAGTGGACAATCAGCCAACGCCGAACCTGGACGCTTTCATCGAAGTAATGAAGAAGATTCCCGACCGCAAGCGCATCGTCATCCAGTACAAGCATCTTAGAGATTTGCATACTGCTAACACCAGCATTACTGCCATTGACAGACATTGGCACGCAAAGATACGGATAGCGACGCGGAATGACACCACCGGCCTGTGGGACTTCAAGCCCATTGCGGATCCTGTCCCAGCTGTCCCGCCCGTGTCCAGACGCGCCAACTTCGTCACAATGAGTTCGAAGTACCCAGACGCTGTCGACATCGTTCGCAGCTTTGTTCGCGTGCACGTCTCAATGCCCATCAAGCTCGATGGCTTTCCCAAGATGAACAAGCAAGGCTATGGTCTAGTCTTGGACGCTGAGCAGGGTCTAGTCATCGTTGCAAGGGCAATACTGCCTTACGACCTCTGCGACATTGCGTTGATCATTGCCGACAGCATCTTTGTTGATGCCAAGGTAGTTTTCATGCACCCGCTGCAGAATTATGCCATTGTGAAGTACGACCCTTCGCTAGTCAACGCGCCTGTCAAGACGCCCAAATTCGCCGAAGAGTTCATAAAGAAGGGAGATGAAACAATTTTCTTCGGCCTCAACCAGAACTTCCGGCCAGTGGTAGCGAAGACGGTTGTCACAGACATCACTACAGTTGCCATCCCCGCGAGCGCCATAACACCGCGTTACCGGGCAACGAATTTCGATGCCATTACCGTGGACACGAACCAAGCCTCTCACAGCGGATCGGGTGTCCTCATTGCTGAAGATGGCACCGTCCAAGCCCTGTGGCTCTCCTACCTTGGCGAGCGAACGTCACACAGCGGCAAGGACGTTGAGTACCATCTCGGCCTTGCGACGCCAAATCTCTTACCAGTCTTGAATGAGATCAAGAGTGGCAAGACACCGAAACTTCGCATCCTCAACGTCGAGTTTCAGACTGTCCAGATGAGCCAAGCGCGCGTCATGGGCGTGTCGGAAGAATGGATCGAGAAGACTGAACACGCTGACCCCGAGCGGCATCAACTCTTCATGGTGCGCAAGGTCGATTCAGGGCACGGAGATGGTCTTCTGGAAGGCGACGTTCTTCTCACGCTCAACGGCAAGCTTGTCACTCGCTCGCCCGACCTCGACGTAATGTACAACAACGAATTTTTGGAGGCAGTCATTGTTCGAAAGCGGGAAGAGAAGACCATCAAAGTCCTCACGGTAGCGACAGAAGACCTCGAGACCGACCGCATGGTCAGCTTCTGCGGCGCCACGCTGCATCGCCCCCACCAAGCCGTTCGCCAACAAATCAGCAAGATCCATTCCGACGTCTACATCTCGTCGCGAGCCCGTGGCTCACCGGCATACATGTACGGGGTAAGTCAACAGTGATTTCACCACGATGTGCAATGACATGGCTAACATGACGCGTCCTAGCTCGCTCCGACAAACTTCCTGACCCACGTAAACAACATCCCCACACCCGATCTCACTACGTTCCTCCGCGAAGTCAAGAAAATCGCAGACAATGAGTACTTCCGCCTCAAGGTCATGACGTTCGACAACGTCCCCTGGGTCGCCACCATGAAGAAGAATGAGCATTATTTCCCCACTATCGAGTATCTCAAGGACGCCCAGGAACCGCTGGGCTGGAAGAAGATCATCCATGAGTGCGAGGATGGTGGCGCGAGAGAGGAATTGGCTGTTGATGATGTGGAGGCTGAGGCGGAGGCGGAGGAGTAGATGGACGGTGCGGGGAGGGGGTAGATGGATTCGGTTTGTAAGAATAGTAATACATAACATTAGACAAGGCGTCATTGCATAAATCGGCACTGAAGATGCATGTCTTGTTGGGTGGATGGCTTCGGAAATGGATACAGGAGTTGGTGATGGCACATGCAGATTGAAATGGTGTAGGCCCGTGATATGTCCGACGACGGCATTAAGGACTACAAACATCACCCGTCAGACTGCATGCAATTATCATGTCTTGTGAGATTGATCGCGGCGAGGATGTATTCGGTGTACTTTTATTTCGCTCATTCTAAGAGGGCAGAATGCGCTGAGAATAGAGGTGCAGTTTGTTTTTCTGAATATACATTACGTATACATGCTTGAAGCTGTTGGTATGGCGAGTCACGTGGGATATGAATACATGGCCTAGGTTTGTCAAACGAAAGCCTGACTATTTTTAGTCCTTCATGAGTCTACCGCCAGAATGCAATACAATGCGCTTGAGACAGACAACTCTGGACAGTATGGCAAGTCAACATTCTGCTAGCTGCACAATGTTGTGGGTCAAATTCGGAGCATTTATTCAGGACCTAGTGAAAGAGCGACCCATGGTCGCAGTGAGGGGCACTCTCAGCCTCACCGGATGGGCACCGTTCGAGTGGGACCACTTGCGGTGGGAAATGTGACTAGATGGTGATAGCGGCTGTTGAGTGAGTCCAGGTGTGGTTGCAGGTTAAGTTTGGGACGGGTTCCGCTGGATGAGAGTGGCCGTTGCGCTAACGGCTGCGCACGGACATATGCGTGCATCCGTTAAGTAGTTGACATCCGCCCTCTTTCTTCTCCTACCCACCGTTTCCACCACACCCCACATTGCGACACGACTTATTCACCCCGCGACACCGCATACAGCACTTGAATTACGAAGCTATACGCTACATTCTACAGTACAGCACACCACGGCTCAGCACCTACTACGACAGACGCAGTGCGACAAGCATACTGTGACAGGCAGCGGACGGCACATAGCGACGGGCGTACTGCAGCAGGCGCCGAGGCAGACATATTTGCAGGCGCATAGAGCCGCGCACTCTCAGCGGCAGACCACTGCGACAGCCACAGTGGCGGACGGAGAGCTCAGCAATACCGCAACAACACACACATAGCAACAGGCCGCCGCCGGCCAGACCAAGCACACACATCGCACGACAAACATGTCGTCGTCCGTCTTCTACAAGTTCAAGAACAGCCGCGAGCCGGAGCGCATCGTCTTCAACGGCACCGGCATCAGCGTCTTCGAGCTCAAGCGCGAGATCATCATCGCGTCCGGCCTCGGCGACGGCACCGACTTCAACCTCCACATCTACCCCGAAGACGACCTGACAGCAGAGTACAAGGATGACACAAGCTTAATACCGCGGTCCGCAACCGTCGTCTGCGTGCGTCGGCCAGCGCCCCGAGGCCAAGGCCGCGCCGCGCGCTATATTTCAGGCAAGGCGCCAGTCCGCGCCATCACCAAAGACACGAGCAAGCCATCCGCTCCTCTCATTTCGAGTGCTGCTGCTGGCGGCGCACTCACTGAAGCGGATGCCGAGGCCGCCTTTCTTGCAGAGTCGGCGCAGGTGTGGGACGCACAGAAGGAGTCGCTTTCACATGTCAAGCCTACATACAACAAGAGCAAGAAGCCCGTCAACGTACCCAACCACGATCCGCCGCCAGGCTACGTTTGCCGACGCTGCAACATCAAGGGCCACTGGATCCAAGCATGTCCTACCAATGACGACCCCGACTTCAAGCCCGTCTTCCAGGCCAAGCGCACCACCGGCATTCCACGATCATTCCTCAAGACCGTTGAGAAGCCAGTTGACGAGGAAGCTGCCAAGGGCATCATGCTCAACGCGGACGGCGAGTACGTCCAAGTCATGACAGACACCAAGACATGGGAGAAGTTCCAGGAGAAGGCCAATGCATCAAAGGCACAAGCGGCCAGCGTAGATGCTGCTAACAAGGAGATTCGAGAGCGAGGACTGGAGTGTCCGATTGACAAGCGGAGATTTGTCGATCCGGTCAAAACACCCTGCTGTGGTAAGACATACTGCCGTGAGTGCATCGACAACGCGCTCGCAGATGGAGATCTGGTCTGCCCGAATTGTGGCAAGGATGAGGTATTGATGGACGATCTTGTACCAGATGAGGATATGGTTTCATCACTTCGTGCTTTCGATGCCGAAAAGGCAAAGGAGAAGTTGGAGAAGGAGGAAAAGGCCAAGGCAGAGCTTGCAGCCGCAACAAAAATTGAACCAGTTACATCTTCAGCAATCGAATCAACTGACCAACCTGCCAAGATCAAGTCGCCTAGTCCTGGTGGCGAAAAATCAGATACTGAGTCTACATCCTCAAAGAAGAGGAAAGAAGCCCCTGCAGACTTCAAGCCACCTACTGCACCAAAGGCCATGAGAGTGGGCAACCAAGCAAATCCTGCTTCAGACCTTGAAGCAACTTTCATTCAGGAAATGGAAGCACTGAAGAACGGCCAACCACCGTCACTACCAATGATGGGTATGCCTATGCCTATGCCTATGCAGATGGGTATGCCCCAAGGAATGCCTTTCAACCCTCAAATGGGCTTCCCTCAAGGCCCAATGGGCTTCAACCCCCAATTTGGCTTCAACCAGGGCTTCGGTATGCCAAATCCGATGATGCAACAGCCCGGCTATCCGCAGGGCCCGCAAATGCCATTTGGCATGCAGAACGGCATGCAGCCCCAGAACGACGCTTATGATAGGCAGCCAGTCAATAACAGAAATCGGAATAGGAAGGCTCGTGCACCTGATTTCAGGTACCTGTAGGGCTTCGGTAGTGTTACGCTTCGTTGTATAGTTATTACAATCCAATACCACTTCGTCATTACGATGCTGCTTCGCTGTCTGTCTCCACACCGTGATTCCTTCTCTTCCAGCTAACCACAGAAATCCGTGCCTACCTTCCAGCCTAGAATTAAATAACATATATCCCTCCCTCACGCCATCGTCCCATCATGACCCTGCGCCGCGAAAAAAATGTACATGGCCAGCAGTACCACGCCCGAAAAACGCCCCTACCATACTCCGAATCCTAAGCAGACACATCTTACAACATATCCCGCGCCGAACACCCAGCCCAGATCCATCACGGTAACAACAAAACATCAGGGAAACATGGGCCCGCACGTCAGAACGTGTCGGCGCGCAAGAACAAGCACCTGCGCACTGCTCAGCCCGAACTTGGTCCCGATGACGGAGAGGCGGCCAAAGAGCCAGTCGCGCTGGGCCTGCGGCACGGTTTCGGCGTTGGCGGCGACGTACAGCGGCCAGACGAGCGAGTATCCGCCGAAGGCTTCGGCGGCTGTGGGGAGGGTGTGGGTTAGTGGCTTGATGCTTTGGAGATGGGGCGGGGGGAGGGGAGCGAAAAGGGCAGTACTCACCATTTTGTTCCTGGCCCATTTCCCGCGCCACACTCTGCAATTCGTAGTCGAGATGAAACGGCACACAGGCACTAACGTCGTCGACCATCTGCTGTATGACAAACACGGACCGCGCGTATTCGCCGTCGACGTCCTCGTGCCCGCTGAGCCCGAGCCAGTTGATGCACGCCATGATGACGCGGCGGCAGAAGATGCGACACACGCGGTAATCGTTGACGATGCTCGCGAGCGGCACGTCGTTGTAGATGTGCTGTTCGCCGGGCCACTTTTCCGTGACGGCGAGATCGTGCACCGCGGGGACGGTGTTCACGACGCCGATGGTGGTGTGGCGCCACTCCGGGGGCAGAGTGGCGTACCATTGGGCGAGGTTGCCGTCGACCATTTGCGCGAAGGAGAGAATTTGCTTGGCTTCGGACTCGTGGGTGGCGTCGTGGGGCGTGTTTGTGAGGAGGTTTGCACGCGCGCGCAGACTGGGCAGGTCGATGCAGATGAGGGTGAGGCGGTTGGCGACGTTTTCGTCGCTGAAGGCGCCGTTGCCGATCCAGCCTTGGGTGCCAGGGAAGTCTTCGATGGGCTTGGAGCGTTGGACGCAGCTTGTGATCTGGTGGGGTTAGCTGGGTGATATGTTGCGAGGGGGAAGGATGGTGTACCATCATTGTTCGGACGGCGCGGAAGATGGCGTGGCTCATTTCGTCGTTGAATTGATCTGTGCCTCGGAGCTTGGTCAAGGTGACTGCGCCATCGACATGGTTCCCCCATGCGGTGATTGTGTCGTCGGTGCTCATGATTGTCTGTCTGTCGTTAGCATAGGGCCTGTCGACTCGCGCAACTGGAAGAAAAGACTACTGAAAACCTTGCAGAAGCAACCAATTTACTCACTTCATACAAGGAGAACATGAGAATAGCAAGCACTGTTTCATCGCTCTTCGACATCACGGGGTCCTTGAGGTCATCGTTGAGTTTCTTCAGAGCCTTGCCGTAGGTGGATACTGCTTCGCGCAGCAGGTCTTGCCGACCGGGGTACTGCCCGCATGTAGCCATTGCGACGGCCTTCGTGGCAAGATGTAAGACGGACGCGGGACGTGTTTTGTTATACAGTGGGACGAGATACTCTAGAAAGCCGCGGGTTGATTCGGCTTGTTGAGGAAGAGTGATAAAGTTCTTGAAAAAGAAGGGTACAGCTTCGTACTCAGGAGGCATGGTGATCGGTATTGGTACTGCAATTGGCAGATTCCACACGAAGGACTCAAAGTCGAACGTTTGGTCTAATGGCAGAGGAGTGTGCGTTCCAGAAAGGAAGGGAATGAGTTGTCCTTCGCTGGTCGGGAACGATGACGATTGCGATACACTAGAGTTTGGACTCTGGAGGGAACCGGCCTCGATTTCAAAGCTTGCAGACGGTGAACTGCTTCTGTCAGTCACTGTTCGAATAAGTACAATAGCTGCTGCCAAGCTGATTTGGAGATGCAGTCAATCACGATCGAGACGTCTGAACAACCTCGCCCCACATTTGCAGATCGATGCAAGGCCAAGCGACATGTTCGCTGAGCTAATTCGGTACGAGCCGTACCGCAGGGTGCACCAGGGTGGAACGAATTAGATCGGACGGGCTTACAGATGTGGTGAGGTATGCGAACTTGAGCCACCTGTGCTACTCCTAGACGGACCAGAATCCGAAGACTTCTTCGCCTTGCGAGCCATGGCTTTGTTCTCATCTCGGAAGACTAGATCGAACTCGTCCGGATAGCCTGGACAGTCACGTCCCGACTTTTTGCAATTCCCACATGTCGGTCTCTTCTCGTCACACTGCGACATATTAGGATCCAAGTAGGTAAGACTTGCGGTCTCCTTCTCGCCACTCCACCAATACGGGCGAGAGGCAAATCGGAACAGGAATGGAAGCTGTAATGTTGTGACTTACTTTTATCCTGCGGCTCTTGCACATGCCACACCCACGGCTCGGCTTGCCGGTATACACCATTGTGATATAAGACTAAGTCAAGGAGTGCAAGAAGATAAACAAAAATAGTTTGACAGACAGTACCGTACCCGTACTCAGTCGCGATTCTCTGCCCTGGAATATAAACAAACACTAGCAATGATAACTATCCAAATGTACACTCAGGCAACACCGCCTCCTAGGAGTACGTTTACCATAGGGACTACGTTTCGTAGCTTCAGCTCCGTAACCTTCGACAAGCTTCGAGATGAGCGCGAGGCTTGTTTCAACCGGGCCACGCGAAGAGCCAGTTTGCGCTTACAATATTGACGTAGGTCCTGGGCGCGGTCGTCCTGGCGCGGCCGTAAGAGCGACTTCGCAAGGTGAGCCTTACTGGGATGATGCAAGGAACAAGCGAGCGGGCCAGGAGACTGGTTGAGAAACGGTTGGGGGAGCCTATGAGAGATGCAGAATGCAATGTCAATGACAAGAAACGCATGTTTGAAGCGGACGTGGGAGCATTAGCGCTCCGTCGGGAGCTATCGCGCCCCGGACGTATCGTTGTGTGGTGGTCGTTGTCGAAAACCCTTCGCAAACTTTGCGGAAAGCAGTTTAGCGTCGACTCATCCACATGCTGCGCCACTCCGCTCTTCCATCTGATATCACCAGCCGTGCGGCACGAAACGAGAGCGAGAGTAGGCGAGGCGTTCTCCAACGTTGTTGCCTGATTCTTTTTATGCCTGTATCTCAGGCACTGACGCAAGTGCGTACGCAATGCAAATACTTCTCGCGTTCGCATGTTTCCCTCATCCGTCTGAGCTCCATGTAGCTGAATTCAAAAGACCGGGCAATCCGGATATGCCGGACGAGCTCGGTGAAGTGGCACGCTTCGAATGTTCGCATCGGGGGAGCAACTATGTCTTCATGGTTATCAATCTGGCAGAGACAATAAGGTTGGTCTTTGGTCTAATCATTCCAATATCTCTAAGGTCGGACGACGGTCTTCGCGTATTTCGGGTTCAGAAGGTACAGGTACATTCAGACAGTAAGCATCATGATTGGTTGAAACGTTTACACGGAATTTAAAGTTGACGATCTATCAAAGAATGATCACCATTGACTCATTATAACCTTAGCTAAACATCTGGTCCATAATTTCTGTAGAGCACGACTCAACATGCTAGCGAGCAGCTCAATGCTGGGCTTGACTTGACGAGATAGTGAGGTCATGGATCCGATGTAGCATACACAACGCAGAATATACACTGCAACATATTCAGGTGCCTTGAGAACCTCGCCCCCGCTTCTGACGTGTTAGCATCTGGTGCGATCAATACACATACCAATTGCCGATCCAAATTGTGATGGGAAAGTACGAACCGTGCTCACCTCTTCCTCCTACCGTCAGTGACAGTCGCCGGAACAGCCACTGCCGCTTCCTCCCTAAACTCAAAATTGACAGAAGGAGGACCGATGGCCACTTTCTGACAATAGCGGAATGTCATGGCCGCCCTGCTTTGCACAACTCTCTTCATCACCCAAACCCACCGAAGTATACCATTGCAGCCACTGTTATACCAGCAGCACAAACATATCATCATTGTTCTTCATTTCACTCCAGTTCATTACCCACCTTCATATTGTCTGACCCAAGTCCACATGCTCTCCTAGATCCCAGAAGTACATGCCCCTTTGTGATCCACTTTACTCAGCCAATCCTACAATACATTCTCAACACACACTCGAAGCAGAGCGAGCGCGAGCGCGAGCGGAAACTCACGCCATCTCTACCTGGAACCAGCCAGCTAGTCGCCAGCGATTTCAGACGACAAAGCGCAACACACGGTACCATCCGAGGAGCAAGGCCAGGCGACGCACACTTCAGTCTCGCCCCCTCACACCCGCAGAGAGACTTCGAGTCGCACGGATAAGGCTACGCAGACTCGAGAGGAAGGAGCGTCGCGCCGAAGCGAGGCTCAAGAATCGTACGGAGAGAGTGCTCCTTCCACGGAGGAGAGATCGAGTTCGGCATAGCTTCAGACGTCTATTCAGGGGTTCTAGAATCTAAGGTAAATTATACTCGTCTCGAGATTTCGAAATCAGCTGATTGAATGAGCGAGGAACCTTTTGAGGACCACCGTGCCGCAACCACAGCCACTCAATCCTTGCACGCCAGGCAACGACCCCATAGCAGAAGCCAGTCGAGTACGCCGAGAGTGGCACAGGGGAGGTATGCTATATCGTAGCTGTCCTTACGGTAGGTTGTACTTGCATCTGGAAGATACCAGAAGCGCCGAAGACAAGAACGTTTGATCAAAAGTCGCTTCATTGAGGGTCTACGTATGACTGTTTCGTGCGGAGCAGACAGCGGGGAGCGCACTTCTACGTCAGGCTGTTCATCTTCCATCGCCTCCAACGTCGCCACAGTCATACCAACAGTCTATTCATCGCCTTCGAAGCCGCTCTCCCCAGAAGAAGTTCGAGTCTGAGAGGCAGAATTGGAGCGTGAAGGTGACTTGAGTAAGAGAAGAGCGCCGTTCGCGAGACCGAAGTCAAAGTCAAGGCGACGAAGGTGCTTCTTCGCGAATTTTGAGCTCACACGCCAGTTCATGATCCTGAGAGCCGGCGGAATCAAATCTGAATGGGCAGCATTCGATTCGCCGAGTCTACACATTTACCACCAGAGTCAGACTTCAGTCAGTGGCCAGGTGTATACGTGCACCCAGGTACTTTCAAACCCGCCTCAGACAGGCCTCGAACTCCTGAGGCCTGGGAGAGATACCGAGATCGGCTCAAGCGACTGAAACAGCTCTACGATCAACGCGCTCGTCAACGTTCACAGGATCGGAATGACCCCCAGAGTCAGTCCGGTTAGACGAGATCGTTCACCATTCGGCAGCCATCGCGTCTCTTCGCGCTGGGCTAGACATCGCGAGAGATTTTGGTGTTGGCGAAGGCTTAGATTCCATGAGATGACAGCAAAGTGTGTCGTCGCTGAAGATCCACACCGCGGGATCGACGTTCGGAAGTGAGCTTGGGCCTCCGCAACCTCCAACGCGTCTGAATTGCGCCTGGTCATACTTCACACCATGTTCCATACACGCAGTGCACTCAAAGTGCTCTCAAAACGACCGTTTGTATGTCAAGCATGCTTGCGGCGGGCGAGAGGTACCCAATTGGGTCCCCGCAAGTCTATTCGAACCCTGCACACCCAGACCGAGACCCCACCGGCACAGTTAGATGACACACCGTTCCGGAAGGCGCTCAAGGATGCCTCAAAACAGCAGAAGAAGGAGAAGCGTAGTGCTGACGGCTCTCCGAAAGCTTCAACAAAGGACCGCAACCCGCGCTTAGAGAAGTGGGAGCTTACAGTCGGCATTGAAATACACGCAGAGCTCAACACATCTCGGAAGCTCTTCTCGAGCGCTGCCACCTCCATCGGCGCAGATCCGAACACCCATGTATCCCTTTTTGACGTTTCTTTTCCAGGTAGCCAACCTCACTTTCAGAAGGAAACCCTCATCCCTGCTTTACGCGGCGCTCTGGCCCTCAGTTGTACCATTCAAAGCAGGAGCAGCTTCGACCGCAAGCACTACTTCTACCAGGACCAACCTGCTGGCTATCAAATCACACAGTACTATGAGCCCTTCGCCCGCGATGGTCACATTGTGCTCTACGCTCACGACTTCCCCGCAGGTGCTGCGCCTGCAGACTGTCCCATTACCATTGGCATCAAGCAGGTGCAAATGGAGCAAGACACTGCCAAAACCGTGCAGCAACCCCCGTCAACCCACCTACTCGACTTCAACCGCGTTTCTCATCCCCTAATCGAGATAATCACCCTACCTCAGATACACGATCCTACGGTTGCAGCGGTATGCGTGCGGAAAATACAGACCATGCTTAGGACGGTCAATGCTTGTACTGCCGGCATGGAGATGGGCGGACTACGCGCCGACGTCAACGTCTCCGTTCGTGAGCGTACCGGTGCAGCGGGCGACCACTCATATCATGGCGTGACTGGCCTAGGACAACGAACCGAGATCAAGAACCTGGCGAGCGTCAAGGCGGTCGAAGAGGCCATTGTTGCCGAGCGAGACCGCCAAATTGATCTTCTTGAAAGTGGAGGGACCGTTGCGGGCGAGACACGCGGCTGGACCCTGGGCAGCAAGACTACCAAACGCTTGCGAGGCAAAGAGGGTGAAATCGATTATCGATACATGCCCGACCCAGATATTGCTCCCGTGATACTTGGAAACGTGCGTATATCTGACACTCGCGATGGAGACATTTGCTAAGTGATTCAAGGATCTCATCAGTCACCTCCGCACCTCGTTACCTAGCCTACCCGACACTATGATTGACACACTCACGCAAAAGTACGGGTTGTCCACGAAAGATGCTGTTACTTTGCTGTCTCTCGACGATGGCGAACGTTTGGACTACTTCTTTGATGTTATGGCCAAGTTGCGTGGCTCCCACATTCCAGAAGCAGACCAGGCACACCTCGGCAGGGTAGCAGGGAACTGGTGTGTGACCAAACATATGTTCATGAGCTTGGTCTGCTAACCTGTCCCAGGGTCCTAATGGAACTCGGTAGCCTATTCAAAGACTTGGATTGGGACCCCTCTCGCGTTGCCGCCAACCAGCTAGCGTCCATCATCACCCACCTCCAACGCAAGACCATCACGTCGCGATCCGCTAAAAAACTCCTCCTGATGAAATTCGACGGGGATGCTCGGCCTATGAAACAAATCATCGAGGATGATAATCTCACTTTGACCCCGCTGTCTATGCCCGAGTACAGAGCGCTGGCTCGCACGCTACTCGCCGAGAAACCAGATATGGTTCGGGACATTGTGGACATGGGGCACGAAAAGAAGGTAAAGTGGTTCGTTGGGCAGATGATGGCGAGAAGTGCGGACGGGAGTGTGGAACCTGACGTTGCGGAAAGGGTGCTGAGGCAGCAGATGGGGCTTGCAAAGGGGTTGTAGTAAGGTGGGTTAGCCCTATTGTAATCTCGACCCTATTTCTCCTCACTTTTGCTTGATTCTCTGGCCACTCCATCAACTAACCATGGTTGCGTTCCTGGTTCGGTCTTGGACTTTCTCCGCACACTAGCATTTTCTCTTCTTTTTGGATGTCGTTACTTGTCCTGGGACTTTCTGCTTGTCTTTTTTTCTCCCTCGGTCATTTCATCTTCAGCATCGCTACAGACATGCCACCAATGTACGCAGAATTCACCATGTCCTCTTCAAGCACCAACCACGTCGCCTTCGCCTCAGCGAATGTGCCCATCGCTGCTCCCGTGCCTAGGCGTGGCCCCAACAGTACCGCGGATATATATCCACTCTCGCCAGATGCTCTCCATCAGCGCGTCGACAACATGAGAGCTGGATTCACTGGGCGCATACAGCACCGTCCGCAGAGCGAGGTAGTAGCGAGATTAGAGTCCATGGCGGAGACAACCACGTATCAATCTCACGAGGTTTGATCTTCCAATATTCCAAGATATCCCAGACTGACTATCCCCAGCCCTTCTCCGCCGCCTTCGCCCACCACACCACACCACGCCCATATCCACGCATCCCCCGCCCTCCCTCCACCAACAACTCAGCATCTCCCCGCCCCCAAGCCCCCTCAGGAACTCACGCTTCGGTACGTCCCTCTCGCCGCGCATCCATCCCGGCCGCACCGAACGCTAATCTCCTCGTTCCCGCACCACAACAGGCCCTACATATGCACCAGCGCACCACTCTCCTCGCCCCCCGGCACGAAACCGAAGCGCAGACGCGCGCCCGCCTCCAACGCCACATTGCGCGCCTCGATGCCGAGATCGCACGGCGCGCGCGCCGCAACATGCTCGTCTTGCGCCGCGCTGCGGACGAAATCCTCGCTGCGCGACTAGCGGCGCAAGGCCGGCAGCCCGGCTATTTTCACGCCACGCTACCACGCAGTTACCACGTGCCACGGCACCGTGGGGACGAGCGGGAGTGTGTTCGCGTGGCGGTCGCGGGGCGGGGAAATGGGGGTCGAGATAGACGGGTTGCGCCTGTTTTGTCGATTCTTAAGAACGGGAGTGGGAGTAGGACGAGGGATGCGTGTGTTTCCTCTTCTAGAAGGGGGAGGAGGAGGGTGAGGTTTGAGGGCTTGGATGATGATGATGATGATGGCAGTGACGATGAGAAGCAAGCGCACGAGATGGGAAAGGCGCCAGTGCCGGGATCGTGGAGGGATGTTTGATTGAGAAGAAGGATTTGTATCTCGGTTTGGGTTGTTTGTTGTGAATGCGGTTTGTATTTGACTTGTAACTACAGTATTCAAGGAGAGGCAAGAATGACATCAAGGAATTTACTTGTGCTGATAAGTGTTACATTTTGGAGTATGTGATCGTAGGTCTTAGGAGCCATAATTGTCAAGGAGTCCCCGAGACTGCTGCGACCGTTGATCGTAACACAGGGCAAGATGCCGTGGAATCGGAGGACCTGCACTGAGTTTACTGTAAGAAACGTGCTGTGGGTGTAAAGTTAGCATATCAAGAGATTACCAGATCAACGTCACAGCGTGCAAGCATCACGACATCACGAACACGTGCCACGCCCCTCCAGGGCACAAGGCCATGCTGTGCTCAAAGCGAGCATAGGCTCCTGATGGACGCCCGGGCAACAAAGGTTTGTTCGGGAATGGATGTATTCGCTATGAACACGCCATATCCCCAGCCACCACGCTGACAGTCGAGGACCAGAGTCCCCGCTGCAAGGATCGACGTGCGCCTATTGGCAACACGGACCCCAATGCCCATCCCAATGGTATGTAGCTTTTAATCCCTATCCACCCAGACGCCGTATAGTCATGCACATCGTTCCAGACATTTATGCGACGAGCTGGACAACACCACCAGCCGCCTTGATCTTCTTCTCGGCCTCGGCGGAGACGTAGCGGGCGCGGACGACGATCGGGACGTCAGGGAGGCGGCCCTTGCCGAGGAGCTTGGAGTAGCCGTAGTCGAGGAGGTTGAGGACGGGGGCCTTGTCGCCCTTCTTGGCGAGGTAGGCGTCGCGCTTCTCCGCGGGGACGAGCGACCAGAGCTTCTCGAGGTTGATGGTGGGTTTCCAGAAGCCGTTCTGCATCTTGTGGACTGCGCGCGGTATTAGATCGTCATTCAAGTTTCGGCGGGCGCTGGGCGCATACAGTATCTCATTCCGACCTTTCCAAAGTAACCAGGATGGTACTTGTCGATGTTGGTCCTGTGGTGGTGCTGACCACCGGCCATACCACGACCACCGGGATGCTTCCTCTGTGCGGGTGTTAATTGTTGTCCTCTTGTGATCGAAAAATGTCAAGACTAACGTGCTTGCCGACACGACCGTGACCGGCGGAAACGTGGCCGCGATGCTTGCGGGTCTTCGTCAATCTGTCGGTCAATTATTAGCGATGCGCATTTGACTATCATCGTTATCGGCGTACCTGGTAGGCATATTGACTGCTGTGGTGTCTGTCGTTAGTAGCGAGTGTCGGAGTTCGTAGACTTAGACTTTCGAGTGGGCGAAAATCATAAGCGAGGACGGGCCGCTTGTTCTTCCGAGATCACGTGCACGCCACTCACAATCCCCATTCCAAGTGGGCGGTCACCTTCTGGACCATGTCGACTTTCACGAAATTTGATTTCTCGATACTGTCGCTCGCATTTATATCACGTCGCTACGACCAAAGAAATGCTAATCCTGCGCTATGCAATACAAAATCCCACAATCAGTGCGTGCTTAGCCCCAATACGGTGTCCGCAAGCCCACGAACGTCGAGCCCACCGAATCGCTGGTGTCTTCCTTTTTGCGTTGTCCCGCAAGCTGCACATATGTTAGCCAAGGTCCTCGAGTGAAAAGGACGATTAGCGTACCTCGAGCTGTATGTGTCGGTGAACATGCACCAACCAGTCTACATAGCTCTGCGCTTCGTTGTTGCGATCCTCATACAACAGTCGCGCAAACTCATACTCCGCGCCGTCTAGCCCTTGTCTAGCTAGTTGTATCGTGAGAGCTTTGGATGACCGCGTGCCTTCTAGGTACTGCAAGATGTTTCGCACCTGTGCATTGAGATGAGTCTCGAGGACAGGGAGTGCTGAAAGGAACGGATCCAGGGCTTTTAGGCTGTTGAAGCCTGGCCCAAACAGATCCTCGAGCAAGTTCGGCGATACCTGCGCGTGCAACCAAAGCAAACATATCTGGCCATTATCGACGATATAAGCACCGCCCTCCTCGACATTCGAGAACGATGCTCGAACACCTTGGGGCATGACCAAGTGTCCTTTCTCGTTCGCGAAACCATCCTTCTCGTCCAGATCGTGTATTGAGATGATCCGAGGATAGAGGTATAGCGACAATTCCAAGGCTCCCATAGACTTGATCATGCGCATGTCGTGTACCCGGCGATCGGTTGGCTCTTTACCACCCTTGAAAGCTCTTGACTTGATCAATCCAAGAATGTACATGCTGAACTCCTTGAGGTTCTCGGGCAGGACAAGCTGGCCGGGCGGGCTATTTCCGGTAAAGTTCTTTCTGTACCCTGCAAGGATGTCTACCGTCTTCTCGGTCAAGGCGCCTCTTATTTCTTTGAGGTTCTTCTCTGTCATACGCGCAGCTGCCTCTTTGGCGATGATGCTTACCACAGCGTCTTGGTCCACAAACTTCATGCACTCGCCAGTATTCGGGGTTACACTCGCAACAATGTTCGTACATCGTACACGGCGCTCACCAGTGGCAGTTGTGTACAGCAATGCGCTTTGAAAGTGCGCATCAAGCTTAGGGTCAAGCTTGCCGTCGTAGCTAAATAGAACCCCAACAGCTTTATCGGCGTCGATGACGCCCAACTCGAGATCCGCGCCGAAAGTGTGGTGGTAAAAGTTACCGTGGTATGCAGAGACTTGGAGGCCATTTGAGCATCGGACCTTCATCAAAGCTTGGTATCCAGTCTCTCGTGTGACTGTATGCTTGATTTCTTTGGATAACTTGAGCGTATCGCGCGGCGAGTGGAAGTTGGGATAGTAAAATACTTCTCCTCCTGTTATGGCTGAGACGTGGCCTGGCAATAGTCAGTATTGTTTCGCTTACCAACGTAAGAAACTCACCTATGGTCGCGATGTCAAGGTAGCCTCCGCTAGGCGCGGCCAAGAAGAAGTCGATACCGATGCCATTCTGTACCATCTTCTCCGCAACTTTCACAAAACCAGGGTGTTCAGTCTTCAGTAGCTTCTTCTCGGCATCCGTATTGTGGACGTTTCCATCATCCCGCAAAAACAGTCGTCCAGGTCCCCAGGTTGGCAGCGCCGCTAATGAGCATATGATCTTGCCTCCAGTAGCGGCTAGAGCATTCACCGCCGAATTCAAAGTTGGTAATAGGGCAGGCTCGGGATTTTTGACTTCGGAGAACATGCTCGGCAATTGGGTGAGCAGGGACGTTATGACGGCTTTTGACTCCGCGGGATCTACGAACATGCCCTCGCTCAATGGAACGAATGGATCCTCCAGATCCGGCATAACCAACATTTGCGCACTCTGGAGGTTTGCGCTCAAGTTGTAGAAATGCATCTCCTTGTCGAACGTGACAATGCCCACTTTTGCGCCTTTGGCCAGTCGCGATGTTGCTTCCCCTTCATCTTCGCCTTCGGGTGATTCTCCGTACAACGCGCTCATGATCCCCTCACAGTACCCGTCCAAGAAGCCTCGATTCACTGACTCAGCTGAGACATCGATGAGAAACAGCCATCGCAGACCCACTGGTTCCCTAGACCAGTACTCTTTAGGGACTGTGTAGTCGACGGTACCGAGCATCAGCTCCGGTCGTTGTAAGCGATCTGTTCGGACACCCGTGTGATCTGTCGGAGCGAAGTACTCTCCTGGGGTATCGTTCGGGTAGGTGCACATGTTACAGACGAAGACGTTCCCGCCGGACTTGAACTGCACGAAAGGATTAATGTAAGCTCGACATCTTCGGCACCTTGGCGGACCAACGTCGCCGAAATCCAATACTGGTATCGGCTGCTCGCCTTCTTGCAAGGGTGCTAACGGCTGCAGAACAAGTCCGAGGGGCAAGGCAGTTGCCGCAAGGGCTTCAGTCGATATCGGGATGTTGTTCAGTGTTAATCGTGCATATTTGGGCGAGGAATTGCCCTGGTCAAATGCTACAAATGGAACGGTAGCCGGGGGCGGTAGGTGATGTTCCATTGTTGGATATATGTTCTCCAAGTAGTACTTCGCCGGCGCATCTCTTGACCGGGGTACGCTAGGGATCTGTTCTGGATCGACCCGACCTTGTGCTGACCCTACTGGTGTCCCCCCAATCTGATGTGGTGTCGCTGGTGTTCTCGCGGCATACTGTGCTGGCGAGGCCTGACTAGTGGGGCTGAAGAGCGGGTTTGCCGGCGCAGGAAACTGCGACATGGCTGGTGTGATCTGAGGTTCCTGCCATTGAGGTCCTCCCACTTGAGGCGAGTTCTGGTTCAAAAACTGTGTGGGCGTGCCGCTTTGAGGCATTCCATTGAAAGCCTGCGAGCTTCCTCCCGGTCCTTCGAGATTGTGATATGCGTGCCTGTCCTTCTTCTTGTGCCTGGGCTGTCCTGGCGCGCTCACACCCAATCCCACAGCTCCCATCTGAGCTGTTATGTTGTTCACGTCTTGCTCGCCCTGGTACATGTTTTGCGTAGGACTCGCTTGCGGTGGAAAGTAGCTTCCTTGCTGCATCGGCGCGCTGTACTGGGATGGCGTACCCGTGTACTGACTGGGAGCTTGCCCGATGGCAGGGCTGCCACTTTGTTGATAGCCAGCAGGACTGGCAGCAACTGGTGGCCGCCACTGATGCGGCTCATCTTTTCGGCCGCTTCCGTTCCCATTGGCAGGGCCTGTACCCATGGCGTGATACATGGCGAATTCGGACATGGCTGTGGCGCGGGGTTGCCGCGGTGCGAGGTCGAGGTGGAGGTCGGGATGCGGGTTGTGTTGGGCCAGACGAAGCTCAGGACGGGAACATGGAGGATGGCGGAGGGCTGCAATGGGTGCTTATATCATGAATCAAGCATGCTGATATTGATTTGGCGCAGTGGACGCGCAGCTAACAAAAGTTGATGATCTGGCTCCATGCTGCACTTTCCCAAGTATTGTGGTCTGTGCACGGCCATCCCTCCCTCACATGCTAGAAATGTCCGCCTTCAAGAAGGGTCCGGATCACAGAGAAGTGCCAATCTGGCGGCTCTCCGTTCAGGAACCTAGTGGCAATGTGTCTCTCGACTGCTGCAAATGCTCCGTATACTGTTCATCATTCCAGCTTGTCCAAATGCGCCAATCTCGTCAGCACCACCTGCTTGCTGGTCTCCTCAATCTCGCCTGCAAGGAATACCTCGTCTAGGATCGCATACACTTTGTAGAAGTTGAACACCAAGTCCAGCTCACACACATTACCAAAGAACGCATCCAAGACCTCCACGAAGAAGTGGATGGCTTCGAGGTACGCCAGCTCGTTGTCATTGGTGTCGACGCATGCGCAGAAGAAGAGGCCGGCGTATCGGCGATAGACGATCTTGGACATGTTGCGGAACTCGACGAAGTTGGACTGGTGCTTCTGGTCGCGGGGCGCGATGAGGCGGTGGACCTGTACAGGGCATGTTAGCATCCGTAATTGCTTGAGACGAGTGCCACGCGCTTGAGCATCGGAGGCGGAGGTGCAGGCAGAGCGCGGACGAGGCGGAGGGTAAGCGCATGGAGGGAGGCAATGAGCATGTGAATGGATGCTATGAGATGGTTGCAAACCTCGCCCTTCAATTTGACCTTCTCCTCATCCTGTCTTCTGTCAATGACCTGTTTGCTTGAGCGCTGCAGCACTGGGTATGCCTTACGCTGTACGGCGCATACCACTTTGCTAACCGCGTCTTTCCCCTACAGGTCGAGTTGTGTTAGCCTGCGGTAATCAAGTGCGCGGCCAACATACTGTCGGTTCTGTATGAGAATAAAGGAGAGCACCATCTCTGCGAGTACGGTGCTGAGGCTGAGGGCTCGAGAGGGTGCCAGGCCGGCGATTGAGCGGAGGACCGTGCGCTTTCCCGCGACGATACCGTCTACCCTCAGCGCGTTTCTAGTCTGAATGCGAAAAGTGTATTTTGTTACTTTTGCAATGTCAATCAAGTGGAAATTCCAATTGCCACTACTTGAAGACGTCTCACATATGAGACTATCTCAGATTTGTTGATTCAGTTGACTAATCGCTTTGGATTGGTTGTCGTCCAACACGCTGTTGATCCCTTCGAGCTCAACATCGTCCACACGCCTTCAAGAAGAGTGGTGCGCCTTAGTGTTCCGGAAGACTCTCTTGCCGGCATTTCTAAGCCATCAATGGCCATCTTCGCCCCCTTTTTCGCTATCATCCTACGAAAACTAGATTCAACGAGAGATTGACCAGCGCGAAGTCTCGAGCAATGTCTCAAGCAGCACGCGGAACCGCCAGACTTTCATGGAGTAAGACTGCCTACTGTGATCAGAGAGCACAGGGGACGGAACGACAGCACGTGCACTTACTGTGATGTAGGCAGGCTTTTCAATGTGACCTTAGAAGTGAAAGCAAGTCGACGTATCTCAGAGAAGCTCTCGGCGTCTCTGTGTAGCCCATTCCGTTTCAAATTCGTTCAGATCACTGCCCTCAAGTAATTTGTCCTCTACGTCCGGGCTGATACCAACGAGAGTGCAGTGGTCTCATAGATGATCGTCATATCTGCCAACATTAAAGTCCCTACCCGCTTCTTAAGACGAACCTTTCAATGAGGCTCTGGCGGACGAGGCGACGGAACGCGTAGACTTGGTGCAGCAGATTTATTCGCTGTTTGTCGGTCTGCAGACGATACTTCGTCCTTGACCTTTGCAGCCCAGGGCGGTTCGCCGTCATCATCGAACTCCGCCCACTGGAAGAAACCGCATCCATCTTGGCCTGGAACGTAATTGGTATGGCACATCCACATATACCTCCCTCGAGACTCTTTCTTCCTTGTGGCACATCTCAGCACAGTCGGAACGCCGCACTTGCACTTTGGCGTATACTTTGGATGCAGATTATCCTTGTAGAATCGGTATGTGATGTTAAGTCTCTTGTTCTTCGCCAACGGATGTGGATCGATCGCTTGGGCGGGGGCGATTGAGTGTTTCCACTCCTCTTGCATCTCGGCATGCATCACCAGGAGTGAGTTATGCGGAAGATGAATGGAGATTTGTCCTTGCGCGTCTGCAAGCGTCCCGTCTGCTTTGCGGTACTCGTCCCCTTCAGCAACAATTTTGCGAACGCGAAACTCGCGAGCTACTCCAAGACTAAGGCTGCCAATGACGGCTCGTGGACCGAGGTAGGTGAGTTGATCCGCATGGTATCCGACGCTTTCCTTGCCTCCATCATAGCAGTTCACGAAGGCAGTGTTGGCCCGCCATGGATGAGGTGACTGGTACTTGAGCTTCTTGCTATCGGGGTAGAATTTGTGTATTCGGCGCTGAATCTCACGGTTCACTGCCGCCTCGACTCGCGGACAAGCTTTGAGCATCTCCGGTACGCTTTGGCGAACGTCCTGAATGAATTAGCAAAGAGATA
>TARA_R110002003_G_scaffold45_5_pt1 | contig 55797 bp, 49 predicted proteins | sample TARA_R110002003 | Tara Oceans TARA_R110002003 (sample SAMEA4396441) | marine metagenome | biome: Westerlies Biome; feature: [SRF] surface water layer (ENVO:00010504); material: water (ENVO:00002006), including particulate matter (ENVO:01000060) such as... | depth 5 m | reverse complement strand
CTGAAGTCGCTGCGAACAATGCCACAGGAATGAATATCGCAATCATCTACCGATTGGACAGATTCTTACGCGGCGGTGATCACACGCCCTTCCTTACAGCAGGATTCCCGGCCATTCGCTTTACGGAGCCAAATGAAAACTTTGCCCATCAACATCAAGACCTGCGCACTGAGAACGGGACAGTCTATGGCGACCTCATCGAGTTTGTAGACTTTGAATTTACGGCTCGAGTCGGCAAGGTCAATTTGGCCACTCTATGGTCACTCTCTGAAGCTCCTGGCTTGCCGCAAAACCTTACCATCGACACAACGGTTCTCGACAATGACACCAGGCTTAAATGGGTCGTGTCCAACCACACGAATGTCGCTACTTACCAAGTCGTCTGGCGTCCTGTGGCAGCTAGTGTATGGACGCACATGCTCGACGTTGGCAAAGTGGGCAGCGTGACCCTGCCTCTGAGCAAGGACAATGTGATTTTTGGCGTTCGGGCTGTGGGAACCAACGGGTACAAGAGTCCCGCTGTGTATCCATTTCCTGGGTGAGGGAACGTTGTAGCCAGCGATTAGTTGCAATGGAGGCATTAGATGTCTTCACCTTCATGTCCAACATTGCTTGTCAATGTGGCAGACGATCAGTCTTGATGTCTTTTCTCCACGTGTTTCGGTCCTAACTTTGTTCGCTCTGGACTCTGTATCTCTTCGTTCCCCAGTCCAACATATGCCCACAGCGGGCCAGATGCTGTGTTTTGCGGAGCAAGCGTTCTGTTTCCACGGTGGCTCAACAGGCGACTACTCAGCGTCGCATTTCGTCGACCATCGATCACGCTTGGCCTCCAGTCTGACGCGCTCCCAATTCGACTTACCGACGTCACGTGCTGCAACACCCTCTTTGGACTCTTCGCCACGAAACGCGCAAACAGTCTGAGCTTCCCCATCCTGCAAGCATGTACCGCTCAGTGAAGTCCTCGCTCTCATCCTATAAAAAGTCGTCCATCTCAGCCTCGCAGCGACCGTTCATGATGTGCACGCAGTCGTGATGGAAGTAGACGTCCCATCACTTTGCGGGTAGTCGTTGCCGAAGACGATGATAAGTCAGATTGCTGAGCTTCCGGGCGCGGTTGGCAAGTTCATCTGGGTCGTGCGCATCGGTCCTGCCTTGCCTGCTACTGTGTTGGGACACTCTCCGTCACGAGGATGCTGGCGTGCGGCGTGCTAGCAGTACTGTGGGCAGTGCTCGGGCAGCGAGGCGCTCCATCGTGTGCCTTGGAATGTGCAGGAAGAGGGAAATCAACGCTGTGTAGTGTAGATGGCAATGCGTCAGTGAAGCGGCGCTAGTGGGGTAGCGTGTATGTGAGCGACGTGAGGGAAGAAACGATAGCTAGCACGCGTACGGAATAGCCAGGAGCGTGTCAATTCGGTGTTGGACAATTGTCAAGATCTCATACTCATGCGAAGTCGGCCAGGGTGTTGCGTCCTGCGGTACAGTTGCATCGCTGATAAGTTACTCACTGCATATAGCGAGACATGATTGGTTGAACCGTTGCTTTAACGTCTGAATGCTTCCTTCTCGATACTTTCTGTTTGGTCCCCACTGGCTTTGTGCTCATTTCATATCGATCCAGAATGCCACTCCTCAGCTCATCCTGGAAACGCACGGGCATTCATCAAGCAAAGATTGATCCACACCTCGCTACGCTTCGTTCCACTCAGACACCAGATCCACCGCGGTCATCGGCTCAAGCGTGCTGCATCACTTGGGGACGAAAAACCCGTCAGACTCCATAGAGGCTCGCGATGCTAGCATTCTGCGCGGTGCGAGCGGCCGCGGATCTACTGATGCCTCCATCGCTCCATCGTCGAACCCAGGACTTGACATTTTGTCGTTGCTGGCTGACGTTGACGAGTGTTGGGGCTTGACTGAATGCCGACACCCGGCCAACACCGCGAGTATCGAAGTGCCCAGCGCTGACTGCGGGCCAGTATCAATTGAATCTGGCGGTCTGCTAGACGGCTGTTCTGGCTGGAACTGGTTCGCTTGCTGGGGTGCTGGCTTCCTTGCCGTGCTCTCTGGGACGCAGAAGCCTGGGAAAGGTGTCGCGATGTTAGGAAATTGCAGCATCTGTTCAGTGGTCAGAATCGAGCAAAACTACTTAGAGCCGATGCAGCTCACCGACCGAGGAGCTCGAACTGGGTTAGGGATGATGATGGATGGGGTGGAGAAATACTTCGTCTTACCGTACCGCTTGCCTGGTATAGGCATGTGTAAGGAGAAGACAGTCGTCGAGTCTTGATTTATCTTGCGCTTAAACAGTTGTGGCGCCTGCTGCTGTCCGGTAGACGCATGACCAGGCTGTGAATACAGCGCTGACCCAGGTGTCACTGGCCCGCGGCCTTCAAACACCGGCAGTGCCAGTACTTGCTCTACAGCCATACTGTCTGGAGACTTCGCCGTCGCCGCGACTCTCCTTGTCCCATTTCCCTCTCCACCGACGTCCCTACGCATGAAATGCGCAAAGAACTCAACACTCCCAGAAACAAAGTACTCCCCTCGATCCCACTCTACCCTCTCCAGCAGTTCATCTTTCGAGCACCAACCGCCTTGCCGAAAGTGCAAATGCAGCCGGAACTCCTCAGCATCGTTTCCAAAAGCCAGGTACGCGGCGCTCAGGATGTCGTCGAAGGTCGGAAAGGCGGCGGCCGGACGGCGAAATGCGACGGCGCCTGTCACGTAGCCGCGAATGCTAATCGTGGTGGTGAGATTGTTCATGCTCGGTCGGGGAGAGTGCTGGCGATCCATCACAGGGGACGAGGCGGGGTGTGCTGCAGGGTCGCGTCGAGCTGTTGTACGGCCAAACGGGGCATCGATCTAGATTCGCCGTGACGGAGTGAAGAGCGGGGAAATAAGTGATGCCGAAGAACTGTTTGCGCGGGAATCCGTGGGCCTTGACGACTCCCTCACGTGACGACTAGGTGAGGCACACGCGGTCGACGATCGTGGACGATGTCCTTTCACTTCACGATTCGAGCTTTTGTGGGACATGTGGAAACTTTTCTCGTCCTCCTTACCAGCTCCGTACGCATCTACATGAATCTGTTACCAGCGAAGCACGGCCCCTAGGCGCTCTCGACGTCCACCAGCTGCTCGTCTCCCCAGTCGTCCTCATCGTCATCATCGTCGTCTCGACGTTCCCCCTCGCCGTTTTGCTGCTCCGTTACTTCCTTGGTTTCTCCTGTCTTGGTCAGAATCAGCTCTTTGATCGCTTCCGGCCGCTTCCAGGCAGGAAGCAGCTCGAACTCCAGGACGAAATCCACTTTGTTGAGCGGGATCTGTGCGCGACCCTTAGCAAAGGGCCTGAGCGAGTCTTCCGCGGGAATGTACCCGACGACGGCGCCAACTTTGCTGAGTGAAGCGCGCACGACTGGAGGCTTTTCCGGGTTCCGACAGCTGTCGGGGCGGGCATGGCCGATGATGATGCCTTCCTCCATGACCGTCTGGTGAGTCTTTGTGCCATCGTGGCCAAGCCCTGCTGGCAATGGGCCACGGAGGGGTGAGAGACTGGTCTCCGCGGTTTGCAGCCTTGTGGCGAGCTTGGCTTGGAGCTGATGACGGATGGCCATGGTCCGCTTCTCCCCGAAGGGAGCTTTCTCGAACTCGCTCGAATAGTCGACGTCTTTCATGGAAATTTGAACGTCTCCTTTTGTGGTCAATCGCTTCGCGTACTTGCTGCATACATATGCACATACTGCGCCTTTGCTAGTTAGAATCGCACGGACAACTGGCCGGATGTGTGGGTCGCGACAGCAGTGAGATTTGGCACGGCCAATGATGATGCCAGTGTCTAGGTGTTTAGTGGTGTCGCTATCGTCGACGGTTATGACTGCTGGCGTTCGCATTTGAGGAAGAGAAGACTGTGAGTTTTGAAGTGACGACATGAACATTGCATCAGAGTTTGTGTCCTCGCCTGGAAGCGTTTCGGGGAAGGGTGGGAAGGGATCCAGGTCCCATTCGTTCAAGTCATCGTCGTCCGCTTCTTCCTTGGTGCGATACCACTATATACGATCAGTACAACTTCTGTCGGGTAGCATACATTTGTTACCGTATCTTGTAGGCCGTCTGAGCTGTCCCAGCCCCACTGCCAAGTGTCGTCGTCTTCGATTTCTGCGTCCAAGTCCAAGATCCTTGTCTCCACCTCTTCGAAGTGAACAAAAAGTACAAGCCTATTGTCAGCCAGAAACTCGGTTTCAAAGTAGGCCCCAGCGTCCCACTCGCTCGGGCTGACTCGGCCGTCGCAGATACCGTCGTCGAGGTGTATATGCGCGTTGTAGCGCTCCCAGGGTTTGTTGAAGGTATTGTGAGTGTGTTCGAGAAACTCCTGTGATGGAGAAGTCAGCCAAGACTGGTCGGAGCTTACGCGAGCGCAAGGTGAGACTGTACCCAGTATAAGCGAGCACGTCGGATGGGTATACGGTAGCTGGTTTCGGAGCCGTCAAATTCGCGAACGAATATCATCGGTGAAGACCTCATACTTGTGATAGTTATCGACCAAGCTCCTACACCGCGATCAACTACGAAGGTGTTCAAACCCTTGGGGATAGCGGTAGGTGGATACGGAAGTGAGTGAGTGAGGGAGAGAGAGCGAACGGACCGAGCGGGACAAGGGCTGTCCAGAATTGATACACATGTCACCGAAATTTCAATCTCAGAACGCACAAACGGCAAGGTCGCGGAGAAGCAGATCTGATGAGGCTACATATAGGCGATGTAAGACTGAGCACCAGGGGTATCATATACAGACGCCGTAGAAAACAATGAACCTACACGACAGTCCTAGGCGGCCCCAAAACATAAGCCTCGCGAGAACATCATAATCTTCACCACTGAGCTATCTGCCATTTTCTTTCCCCCGCGGCCTGGCTTTCTTCTGGTTGCCGTTACCTACAGCCGCATTACTGATGGCTCTTTTCCTCCGGCCGGCCTTGGCGCTCGCGGTCGACGACGGAGTGTCGTCTCTGTGGCCCATTGAGAATTCCTCGGGCAAGAACTTTCCGCTGCCTGCAGCTTCCCGGACGAGTGATGCGTATAAGTCTTGGACGGCGAGCTGGCCGGCGCTAACATCTTGCGATGCGCCGCCCTCGTCTGAAAATGAGGTATCCGCAAGAGGGTCTGGTGCAGCGAGCTTGAGGCGCTCTGCGCCTAAGTGGAAGCTGTGGCATGATATTCGTGAAATGTGCGCCTTGGAATGTGACAGGTCGAGTGCGAGGTGGCTTCTCAGATACTGTGATAGCGCTGCTGTGAAGGGTCTCTCGTGCCCGCCGTTCAACAGCTTGCCGCGACTGACGAAGCCCGGCACGTCTTCACCAGCAATTGTGATGTCAATGTGTTTTAGTAGGATGGTCGCAGAAGGGAAGGCCAACTGCACGTGCAACTGCCGGATGACATGTTGAATGGACTGCGTCGAGGTGCTTGACGCCAGACGCTTGAAGTATGACTCGAGACTCGAAGCGATGAAGGTCGACGGCAGCCGCAATGGCGCGACATGCGCATCGAAGGCGGTGCGCAGGTAGTTGAGGAAAATGTCGCGTATGGGCCCCGGCATCTTGACTAATAGCAACGGCAGTGACGTAAAACCATCGGGGGAGGAAGTCACGCCCGGGTCGCGCAGAAGGAGCGCATTGTACGCCTGCTTCTCGTACTCGAGGCTGACCTGGATGCCGCGCGCCCGGCTTGGAGCGAGGCCCGACGACAGCTGCGATGCGTCCGGCTCGACTGACTGGGCATGGTGGTCAATCCATGCATCCTCGTCGCCGATCGAGTCCCAGGCGCACTCCTCCAGCGGCCCCAGCCTGGCCGTGTCGTCGGCAGCAGCGAAGTCGACCTGCACGCCGCGCACGCTGTCGCCCTTGAGCTGCTCCTTGAGTCGTTTCGCGTGCGTCCGGAGACTGCGGCCGTCGAGCAGCGGTGTCTCGCCATGGTGCAGGGGTGACAGGCGGTAGAGGCTGTACGTCCTGTTGTAGAGCGGATACGGGGGAACGTCGGCCATGGCGAGGCCTACGGGGGTCGCGACGCGTTGAAGTGACTGCGAAAGGCCGTTGTCCTAGTCATGAAGGCCACAGTCGCGGTGTGACAGCTGTCAACGCGTGGAGGCCGGATGACGCAGCGCGTTGTTGTGACCGGCTGCGATAGGCGTTGCGGCGGGCGGTGGGTGCTTGGCGGCCGTGGCGGGCCACTACTGTGGGGCTAACAGTTTGTTTCTCGCATCTTCTGTCCTTGCCAGATTTCTCGCAATTTCTAGTTATCAGCCTTGCCAGAGCCCAGCCAGCGCATACTGAAATTCCTGCTGCACGCGCCTGCGACCTCCCTTCACAACCACAAGACCAACCCGCTGCAACCAGCGCATACACTCACTTTCACGCCAAACGAGATACCCCGCCATCACCGATAAACATGTCTGTTGTGGGGATTGACTTGGGCACGCTCAACAGCGTGATAGCCGTTGCCCGGAATCGAGGCGTCGACGTGGTAAGTACTCGACCGCAGCGAGGCGCATACATCGTGTGGGAATACCGCTGACCAGTTCTAGATTGCAAATGAAGTCTCCAACCGCGCGACTCCGTGAGCAAACCCACACCCAACACACACCATGCGCGCAAACTAACGCCCGCCAGATCACTAGTAGGCTTCGGCCCCAAGAGCAGATATGTGGGAGAGGCCGCAAAGAACCAGGAAATCTCCAACCTCAAGAACACCGTCTCCTCCTTCGTCCGCCTCGCCGGCCGCTCCCTCAAGGATCCCGATGTCCAGGTCGAACAAGACTTCGTGTCGGCGCCGCTCATCGACATGGGCGGCCAGGTCGGCGCCGAGGTCACATACCTGGGCAAGAAGGAGCAGTTCACTGCCACCCAGATCACCGCCATGTACCTCACAAAGATGAAGGCCACCGCTTCCGTCGAGCTGAAGCTGCCCGTCTCCGACGTCGTCCTCAGCTGCCCCGTGTGGTACACCGATGCTCAGCGGAGAGCACTCATCGATGCCGCCGACATTGCCGGACTCAAGTGCCTGAGACTGATCAACGACAACACCGCCGTCGCGCTCGGGTACGGCATCACCAAGCTCGATCTGCCCACCGCCGAGGAAAAGCCACGACGCGTCGTCTTCGTCAACATTGGCCACAGCAACTACACTGCGACCGTCGTCGAGTTCAGGAAGGGCGAGCTGGCCGTCAAGTCGAGTGCATGGGACCGACACTTCGGTGGACGCTACATCGACAAGGCCCTGGTCGAGCACTTCTCCAAGGAGTTCGGCGAGAAGTACAAGATCAATATCCTCGAGAACGGCAAGGCGCGCTTCCGTCTGGCCGCTGGTGTTGAGAAGCTCAAGAAGATTCTGTCCGCAAACAACGCCGCTCCGCTCAACGTCGAGTCCATCATGAACGACGTTGATGTGCGGGGCATGCTCAAGCGCGACGAGCTCGAGGAGCTGATCAAGCCGCTACTCGAGCGTGCGACGGCACCCATCGAGCAGGCTCTCGCCGAGGCGAAGCTCACAACCGCCGACATCGACGCCATTGAGATGGTCGGTGGCTGCACACGTGTGCCATCTCTAAAGGCCGCCATACAGGACTACTTCGGCAAGCCGCTCTCCTTCACACTTAACCAGGACGAGGCCGTTGCGCGAGGCTGTGCTTTCAGCTGCGCTATCCTCTCCCCCGTCTTCCGTGTCCGTGACTTCTCCATTCACGACATGGTCAGCTACCCAATCGAGTTCACATGGGAGAAGTCCGAGGACATTCCCGACGAGGACACTAACTTGACAGTCTTCAACAAGGGCAACGTCATGCCGTCGACCAAAATCCTCACCTTCTACCGCAAACACCCCTTCGACCTCGAGGCCAAGTACGCCAAGCCAGAGCAACTACCCGGCAAAATGAACCCATGGATCGGCCGCTTCTCCGTCAAGGGTGTCAAGGAAGACCCCAAGGGCGACTTCATGATCTGCAAGCTCAAGGCCCGCCTCAACGTACACGGAATACTAAATGTCGAGTCTGGTTACTACGTGGAGGAGACCGAAGTCGAAGAGCCAATTCCCGAACCTCCTCAGGAAGACAAGAAAGAGGGCGATGTACGTGTTAAAACCTCTCCTAATGGTCCAAGTACCGGTCAGCAGCCCGATTACGAGCCTGCCGCGAAACGACACAAGCCCAGCACTGAATTTGTACTTGCGCGTCCTTCTGCTTTCGCGACCGTGACAGACGAGCTAACAGGTGACCTGCAGGCAATGGATGTCGACAAGGACGCGCCCAAAGAGCCACCGAAGATGCGCAAGGTCAAGAAGCAGCAAAGGAAGGGCGACCTACCCCTGTCTGCAGGCACAGCCTCGCTCGACCAAGCGACAAAGGAAGCGCAAGCCGAGAGGGAGAATGCAATGATCATGGAGGACAAGCTCGTTGCCGATACCGAGAACGAGAAGAACAACCTCGAGAGCATGATCTACGAGCTCAAGGACAAGATTCTCGATGTCTACGCCGAGTTTGCCAGCGACGACGAGAAGGCGAAACTCAACGCCAAGCTCGAGCAAATTGAGGTATGTTTAGCAATGCCCCAGCCTTTATGATTGAGCCTAACAAGCACGCAGGACTGGCTTTACGATGACGGCGAGGATGCCACAAAGGCGCAATATGTCTCCAAGAAGGAGGACATCCGCTCCATTGCCGGCCCTATCATCCAGAGATACAACGACAAGATCGAGGGCGAGCGACAAGCCGTTCTCGAGAAGCAGCAAAAGGAGATGGCTGCCAAGCAGGCCGAGCTTGAGCGCGCAAAGCGGGAAGCAGAAGCAAAGGCACAGGCGAATGCACCACCGCCAGCCGAGGAGAAGGACACCGAGATGACGGACGCCGAGACACAGAAGCCGGACAGCGTCGAAGAGGCTTCTTAGAAGGAGAACTGCTTCTGTCATTAGGACGCCCCGCGCCCACAGCTGCGGCTGCCGTCCCAGTATAGGATAGACAGGAATCATGAACGACCCATGAATGACGGAGCGTAGTAAAAAAAAACAGCATTGGAGGCGTGCGAAGGGATTTCACTTTTTGTTGCGATGCAATATGGTAATGTCCATGCTTACGATAGATTCCGTCCATAGATGATCGAATGAACATAGAAACTTTTTCAATTGTCCTACTTATGCCAGATCTAGTCATCGTCTTCCCACACTATTCGCAAACGCACTGTTCAACACCGCACCCGGAAATTTACTAATATTCCAAAGGCTTGATACGCTAACTGGTTGATTAATGTTGATTGATATACATGTTCTCCATTCTCGCCCACACTCGCCCACACCCATCCAACCAAATCATCCTCGCATCCCGCACAAACGAATCACCCCGCGTCCAAATTAAGCTTGCCGGCATTTCGTTGTGGAATGAATGCCGTTGGAGAAAAGTGTCGTGTGCAATGAAGAAAATGCATTCTTGCCTCGCCCACTAACCAACCATACACCATATATGCTGTACTACAATTCTAGATGATGTCCGTCCAACCCCAAAAAAGGGTCGCATGCTTTTCTCCTCCGCACATTACGCTAAGCTAAAAGCGCGGCAGCCCAGCTCCTCCGTGCTCGAGGCATGAAAAACCGACTCGAAAAGCGCGAATTTACGACAAATCACATGACCAACCGCAACCGTGCACAACCCTCACCGTCCACTCCTACTCCCCCTCCGCATAACCGGACTGCCCACGAAGCTCCCCCTCGGACTCCTCTGCGCGGGCGCCATCATCCGCACACCCTCCCTACTCATGCCCAACTTCCGCTCAAACATTCTCGCCACGAGGCTCTGGACGCTGCGCTGGACATCGGGGGCCAATTCGGTGGCGAGCAAGCCAACAACCAGGGGCGCAAAAGCGTTCACGTTCTTGTCGAAGTCTTCGGGCGGGAAGTTGGCATAGCCGTCGAGGACGGTGACGACGACGGGGCGCCAGGTGACGATATTGCGCTGCTGGGTTTCGTCGTCGAGGTCGATGTAGCTCGCAATAATATCCTCGCAGAGGGGGATAAGCGCTGCTTCAGTATGCGCGCGGCTGGCGGCGCGGTCGGTCGAGGAGTCGTGGTACATGCGGAAGAGGATGCTGACGTAGACGGAGGCGGAGCCGGATTCCTGCTTGAGGAGGTTGGGGGGCTGTTTCATGAAGCCTTCGCGGAAGAGGCGGGAGCGCAGGTCGCGGTTTGCGTTGAAGCGTTTGGCGAAGTGGTAGGATTTTTTGAGCACCGCCATGAGTTGGAGGAGCTCGCCTGAGGGGATCTTCTCGTAGACTGCCTCGTTGGTGAAGAGCTCTTGCACGGTTTCGATCATGAGGAGTTGGAGGACGCATTTTGTGATGATCTGGTTGAAGAAGCGTCGGCGTGCCGCCGTCACAACGATGGGCGGTTGTTGGAGGTCTTGTGTTTCGGGCCGGTAGTCCTCTAGTTCCTGGGTCTGCCGTTTGGGAAGTGGCGATGGCATACGTTGCTCGCCGGTGGTGATGCTAGAAGCATCGGAGGTTACGAGCGATGGGCGGCGTGGACTGGCAAGGCCGTTGATACCAAGGGCATTGTCTGAGTGAGACTCTTGTGTTGGTGTTTGTAACGAGAGCTCGCCTGGCGGCACTTCTGCTGGTGGTGTATGTACATCGGATGAGTCGCCGTTGACGGGTGTATGTTGAGTGGAACCACTTGTGGCGGCAGAGAACAACGCCGTCGCTTCTGTCCGTTGGAAGAGCTCAACAAATGCGTTGACAATCTGATTCCAATGTGTCGGACCGAACTTTTGCACGTTTTGCAGTATCAGTTGCTGCAGACAATTGCTGCCAATCCGGGCTAAAGTGTCGTTCTCTTGGCAGATGCAGAGGGCGAGGAGGTCCAGAAAACGGTCAAGCATATACTCCAAGGACTCGAAGAAGTGAGTAAAAAGTTTGATCATGTTTCGCAGCGCTTGGATCATAGTCGTTGATAGCCATACTGAGAGCTCCTCGTGGTTTAGAACCTTCGTCATCTCGGACTTGGACTTCAGAACCATGAAGATGGGGTAGAGCAGCTGGCGCCACAGCATATCCCAGAATTCTCGTGGGAAGTCTCCACCATATGTGATCAGGGTATCGAACAAGTAGCTCAGAGCTCTTGACCGTACTTCTAGGTCCTCACCGGTCATCAGCACGTCGTGGAACGCGAACAAGACCGGAAACCAGAATTGCTCTTCTTGAGTCTGGCGGCTAGGCTGTTTCGGTATTGATGAACCCTTCTCCGAGTCCTTCAGGAAGCCCGCGCGGGCAGACAGCGAACACTCCGGTGTGCGCAACATTTTTGGTACCGACGATTTCAAGAGCTCGATTGCTTGCAGAGACTTCTTCTGGAACTTGTAGTTCTTGGAGAATTCGGTGAGACAGACAATGAGGTCCGCAAAGGCGCCTTGCGAGATGACCACACCGAAGCGCGTGTTATACACTTGAGTTACATTCTCAAAAGCAAGATTGACAATGCCCTCTGCTGACTGTGAGTGGATTTACCGCAGAAACATCGGACATTACACTTACCATAAGGCTCTCGCGCAGCCACGGTGAAGACGCCAAACATCGTCTTCCAACCGGACCGGATGTTCTCGCCCCGAGCTTGTATCATTTGGATTAGGCAGCGCAAGACCATATCCTTGACAGAGACGACGCTAGCATTGTTGATAATGTGCTCGAATGGCTTGAGGAAGTCTTTTTGGAATTTGAACCCCGGCAGCTCCTCGATTTCCATGAACTTCATGGACAATTGTCGTAACGAGTTGAGTGCGAAGTAGACCACGTTCGTGTTAGTATGACATCCGACTTCGTTGAAGTGGGCGCCAAGGACCTGCCAGATGTTCGTCCACTCGAAGCGCACACGGGTCATGTTGTAGCCGCTTATTTCCACCAGCTTCTGCAGACTGTAGGTACGCGGGGACTCACTCTGTCCCGATGACTGGATCTCTTGCCAGCTGACCTGTGTGAGTGCTTTTACGAAGTCTACGATTGCTTCTCCTGAAAGGTTTGCACTGTTTGTGAAGATGCGGTCCACGCCTCTCACAATATCTGTTGATCTGCTCTCCTCAGCTACGTCAGCCTGGAAGCTCATACTACTCGCTTGTGAGGTAGGTCGCCGTCGGTTGGGTGGAACATTCAGCGATTTGCGAGACTGTGGGTTGTTGGAGGTGGGCTTCAGGACATCAGGCACAGCTCGCTCGTCTATACCAGCCGAAATTAGCTGGAAGCGGTCAAGTTGTGAGACACAAGTCAAAACTTCACGCCACGATTCTCGTAGTAAATTGCCTTCAGTGTGCGCAATCTCGATCAAAGTCTTTAGTGCTTCCATGTTCTTTGCCTTCATCTCGCTGAGGTTGTAGAGATTTGTGAATTTGGCAAGGAAGGACACGAACGCCTGTCGCGAACTTTCGAGGTCAAAGAGACAGGAGATGCGAATTGATAGCTTGATGCCTTCAATACACAGTCGGACGATCTCGATATTGTGATCTTGTGCTTGACTTGAAAGCGCCGTAAGGATGGGCATCCAGGTCACCTCGAACATGGGTCCGACGTGCTTTGACGACGATGCCGGAATGTATTTGGAGACCGGGAGGGTAGCTGCTGTTCTTCTTTGCGCGCGGAGAAGTTGTTTGTACAGCTGCTCAGTCTTGTTTGCCATCGCTTCTGATGCCTGCACGATGGCTTCTCGTTGCAAATCTCGCGCACCTCCCGTCAGAACTTGACCTATGCTTGCCAAGCCACCTGGTGGTTGTTGATTAATTAGCCCCTTGTCTGCTGCCGCCTCCCGTTCCGTGTTGAGAACGATCTCATTCTGCCGAATCTCGTCGTATATACCGCGCAAGTATTCATCTGGCAAGTCGGCATCAATGACAATGCCGCGATTGTTCTTGATGAAGTCCTCTGGTGTCATCCTTGGACCTTTCATCTTCTTGCTGTGCTGATCGACGTTCAACATGATGACTGAGTATGAAAGAACATATGCAGTATCGGCGTTGGCATACGCGTTGGGATTGCCAGTGATGTACCTCTCAGCAAACTTCAGCATGAAACGATCAATCTTTTGGGCCTCGCCTGGTAGACGAAAGCTTTGTAGAAAGCGCCGTAGAGCATCCGTAAAGCGTGTCTTGGTGAAGTCCATCAGATCCACAAAAGCATGCATGATAGCAATGTTCTCGGGATCGCCTTCGCCGAGGAACTCTCCAAGGGCGATCTTGTCTAGTTGGTCGTTGTCCAGGAGGAATTTTGCAATGTCCTCGGGTGCACTCGATGATATGAAACCTTCTGCTATCAAAGTCTTCAGACCTCGTTTGGGCTTGTAGTTGAACTGGCGTATCGCATTTGTCAACGCGATCTTCTTGTGCTTGGCCTTCTCCAACTGGCTGTAGTCGTCTTCAGCAAGTGGAGTAACAGTACCAGACTCTACGCCCACATTTGGCGACTCGGAAAAGTTCCTCGTGTCAGTAGAGACTCTGAGGTCGTCAAAGGACGGCCTCAATTCTTGGTTGGTTGGTCTGTTGCTCTCGGGCAAAGCCTGCTGCGCCCAATTGACGAGTGATCTCAGAATCTCCACTAGCGCCTCGAGAGAGTCTTGCTTCATAGCATATTCCTGAGGGTATGCGTGCTCTGCTTCGTGGGATGTGTTCATTGACACAGTGGTAAGAGAGGGTGGCAACGTTCCTCGACTCTGCCAGTCCATCTGTCTTGCCTGCTTCTCACGCTCAGTCTGATATGCTTGTTGCTGCACTGGAGTGATTGCGACTTGTGTGCTAGATATTCTGGACAGATGCTCGACGACACGCTGGTACATGTTGTCCAGCGCGGTGCGGTCACAATCATAATTCAGGTAGACCTCGACCAGTGCTCGGGGATCTGCAGCCAGTCTCCCAAACACTGTCAAAACATACTGTTTCTGAAAGGCAGGAGCTGTGCGTTTGTCCAGGGTGGCTAGGTAGATCTCCTTCAAGAAGACCTCAACCTCCTTTTTGAGGGACACGCGCAGATATTTGAGCATCTGCCAGAAAATCTCACAAGCAACCTCAAATACCTGTCGGACGGAGCTTGCACCATTTCGGCTCAAGCTCAGACAGAGGTACTGCTTGATAGCCTGGATAAAACTAGTGGGCTCGTCACCACTACCGCTTCGAATGGTGGCGTATGGTGAAATGAAAACTGTGATGTTGTTGAAGAGAATAGTGTGTATCATGTGCAGCGAAAGAAGCTTGGATCTCATCCCCTGCGACCGCACATCTTGTGCGTGGTCAACGGACAGACTCTTGGTGCTCAGGCGGCACATTGCCCTGAAAACCAGGTACGCATCCTTGACAAAGATCTCGTCCTCTTCGTCTTCTTCTGAGTGTTCGCTCTGGTTATGCGCATTCGGTGACGCGTCCTGCCCTGACACGTGTCTCGAGCTCGATTTGCCTTTTATTCGCGTTACCAATGTTGGCGCGTTATCGTGTATCCGGTCGTCGTTGAAGCTCATGTTGTTCTCGAAGCTCTGGAGGGTGATCTTGGGGCCAATGTGCTGATCGACGGACTTGTCGCTGGGGAGGGCGGAATCTGGTTCTGGCTCCTCTTGTTCGACTTCTCCGTGAACTTCGGAGCCATCGACGCCCTCTGTGCTACCCTCGCCTTCCTCTTGCACATCTTCTTCGGATTTGCCCAACGACACTCGCGAGAGATTGAGCCGGGCTTCCTTGACGGCTAGTCGTCCCTTGACTCGCTCGAAGACGGTACCGACCATCTGGGTCAGAGCACCCTGGGCGACTTGCTGATTGGCGCTTGACTTGGACAGGAGGAAGATGTTGTACGTAAGTCGCACAGCCTTCAACAGCCCGGCACCGTGTACCACAATCTTGTCGTTGAGGATGGCGGCTAGGAGTGATTTGACAATCTGCAGTTGCACATCCGGATGTGTGGCTTCCCCCTGGAAACAGTCGCATATTGTGTCTATGGCTCGCTCAATCAGGGGGGGCGCCTCGGTGTTGTCGGCTTGCGGGTCGGCGGGGACAGAGAAGTACGAGTAGCTGATGAGCTTGCCGATGCAGTCGAGCGCCGTGATGGACACGGGCACATTCGGGGCCTCGGACGCCAGCTGCAGCGGCCTGAAGAGTATCTCGGGGTTGATTTGGGCCGGGTCGCCCTCGGCCTTGATGGCGGCCAGCGCTGCACTGGTCGCGTCCCCGAGGTGCTTGTTCTTCCTAGCATCTTTCGAGGCTGCGATTGTCTCTAGCGCGGCGATGACAAAGACGAGGGAGCTCCGCGTCGAGGACCGCGTGGCGGTGGTGGCTACGGTGGACTGCGAGTCGGTGCGCGGTCGGTGCTGGAGGGTGGTCCGCTGGTCAAACATGTGCTCGGAGGTACGCGGCGCATCTGATCCGTTGGGCAGGTTCAGGGTTGGTGTTGACGGCGCAGGCGGCGGGGGCAGTTCGGCGTGGTCCTGTGGTGCCTGTGGTGCTCTGGGAGCTTTCTCGTCCGCGACCTCGGATGCCTGCTCAGAGTCGCCGTCTGCGGTGCTCTCCCTCTCTTCTGACGCTGGGGAACTTGCTTCCGCGCCCTCCTCCACCTCTGCGGGCCTCTCTATGCCCTCCTGTGCGCGGGGCAGCGTCGCGGTGTCGGCCATGGCGGGCGTGCTGGCTATTCACAAGCTCCGGATATTTCTGGGAGCACTCTATCGTCAGCGTCTGGCGGGGCCTCTTGCAGCAACCATGGCGGAAGGAGCGGTGCACAAGTGGAAGGCAGTCTCGGCGCACTGTGCCAATGCAATCGAGTGAAAACGAGCTGCTGTCCTGTCGCGCTCGTGCTTCGAGATGACAAAGTGTCTTCGCATCGGCCTCCTTACTCGTTGAGGTAACGTTGCGTACCCTGGCGACCAGCTTGCGTTGCGCGCGTTTGTGGCTGTGTGTGGCTTGACCCGCCGGACGGATCTCCAACAGCTACGCTCCGCTGGGCTAAACTTTTCTGTTGAGCGACAACACTCCCATCATCTCAACTCAAGCCCGCAAAGCGCCTGCGCGTGCCCTGTGACCTCCCAACGCAGCTCGCACCTTCCCACCTCCAGGTCGCGCCTCTGCCACCTTCCTGACCGCCCACGACAAATCCCAGTGCATCCCGTCACAATGCCTGCTGCCACGACACTGCTGTCGCGCACCGGCGCCCAATTGAGCTCGAGGGGGTCAATTGCGCTGCGAGGCGCCCTCGCGACCTCAAGATGCGCCGAGTCCGCTGCGTGGGTTGTCCCCGACCATGAGACGGAGCTTCGCTGACACGCAGCTACAGCAGACGCACCCCAGCGCTGGCTGCCCTCGCCCGCTACTATGCCTCCAAATGTGAGCAGCCACGTCCTCGACGAGGGGCCATGCACTGCTGCAAGGAACTGCGTGCTAATGCGAATTTTTCCAGCCTTCCCCTCGCACACGGTCATCAGCATGCCCGCGCTGTCCCCGACCATGACGGCCGGAAACATTGGCGCGTGGCAGAAGAAGGTCGGCGACTCAATAGCCCCCGGCGATGTCCTCGTCGAGATCGAGACAGACAAGGCGCAGATGGACTTTGAGTTCCAGGAGGAGGGCACCATCGCCAGGATCCTGCGCGACGCCGGCGAGAAGGACGTCGCGGTCGGCAGCGTAAGTCACACCGCGTGCAGCATCGTCACTATGAGACGACCAGCTGGCCGCATCATGGGCGAGAGACCACAGTGCTAATTTTCCGCAGCCCATCGCTGTCCTGGTCGAAGAGGGCGAGGACGTGTCCGCGTTCGAGTCCTTCTCCATCGAGGATGCCGGAGGTGACAAGAAGCCCGACACTCCCTCGAGCAAGGGCGAGGCTTCAGAGGCCAGCGAGCCCGCCGACTCTGGCTCCAAGACTGCCCCTCCCACGCAGGACGAGCCCGCGCCTGCCGCCATCGAGTCCGAGTCCACCGGCGACCGCCTCCAGACCGCTCTTCAGCGCCAGCCCTCCATCTCGCCCGCCGTCAAGAGGCTCGCACTCGAGAAGGGCGTCCCAATCGGATCGATCAAGGGCACCGGAAAAGGTGGTCAGATCACCAAGGAGGACATTGAGAAATACAAGCCGGCCGGAGGCGCCGCGTCTGCAGGAGCTCCGGCTGCTGCGTCGTATGAGGACACCGAGGCCACGAGCATGCGCAAGGTCATTGCCAGCCGCCTGACAGAGAGCATGCAGCAGAACCCCCACTACTTCGTTGCCTCCAACATCTCCGTCTCCAAGCTGCTCAAGCTCCGTGAAGCCCTTAACGCGTCTGCGGACGGGCAGTACAAGCTGTCTGTCAACGACCTCCTCGTCAAGGCTCTCGCTGTTGCCGCACGCAAGGTCCCCGCCGCCAACTCGTCATGGCGCGAGGAGAGCGGAAAGGTCATCATCCGCCAACACAACGTTGTTGACGTCTCCGTTGCCGTCTCCACCCCTGTTGGCCTCATGACTCCCATCGTCAAGAACGTAAACGGTCTCGGACTCCAGGCCATCTCATCACAGATCAAGGACCTCGGCAAGCGCGCACGAGACGGCAAGCTCAAGCCTGAAGAGTACCAGGGCGGAACCATCACAATCTCAAACATGGGCATGAACCCTGCCGTCGAGCGCTTCACCGCCGTCATTAACCCCCCACAAGCCTGCATCGTTGCCATTGGAACAACAAGGAAGGTCGCCGTGCCCGGCGAGCCCTCAGAAGATGGTCTTGCCAGCGTGGAGTGGGACGAACAGATCGTCATCACTGGCAGCTTCGACCACAAGGTCGTTGACGGCGCAGTCGGTGGCGACTTCATGAGGGAGTTGAAGAAGGCCATCGAGAACCCATTGGAGCTCTTGCTCTAATTCTTCAGTCGCGTTTGTAACTTTATTTTGGGGGTCAGTTGAGGAGTGGATGTGTAAGGTCCACGGATCACTTGTACAATGAATTGCAAACCCTTCACCCTTTTTCGTTATACCTATCTGTCAATACCATGGCGCATCAAGCATTCATCGAAATCAGCATCGCCCTTCCAAATGCAGTTCACCAGCGTCCGATACAATCATGCGTTGCTAATAACCGAAAGGTTGCCATTATCTTTGTGTACCCGCTTTGAGGCGAGAAAGATAGGAGCGCCGTCCCGACGATATGGCTTGTGGTGGGACGAGTCCAGGATATATAGTACCTGGATACGGAAATCACGACCCGTGTTCACCTCATCGCATTCTCGAGCATGGCCCCACATGCATAGGAATACGAGAGAGTATAAGCGGCATCCAACACGAGCGTCAAGATGGGGATTTTGGGAATGGTGCGTGGAATGAACAGTTGGCTGTATAAGAACGGGCGTGTAGATGAAAGAGCGCTTTCCCTCCTTGCTTTCTATCCTCTAGTTGCGTCTTCCCGCACTAGAAGAAGACGACCATGTTGTTCACTACCTTCGCTTCCTTCCTCCTGCCAACACATGTTCTGGCAATCAACTTCGACTGGGAGCGAATCCAACTCAGCGAAGCAGAAGTCGCTGCACAGAATAACCGCGCTACACGCTTTGCGTCCAGGTTAGATCCGGCTGCGGACAAGGAGTGCAGGAGTGTGCCTGGTGACGCAGACTGGCCGAGCGAGGCAGACTGGAATGCGTTCAATGAGACGCTGGACGGTGTGTTGATGAAGCCAAAGCCACTGGCGAGCGTATGCTACGAGGGCTCTGGGTATGACAGGGGGAAATGTGAGGGATTGAGGGCGAGTTGGACGGGCATGAATTTGCAGTAAGTGGTTTTCATTGCTTCACTTCCGTTGACAGTGAGCGGCGTGTTGTCATTCAGCTTTTCCCGTTCTTTCATTGCGTGGAAATGTACAGTGATTGCTACAAGCACGAAGGTTGGTGGAATACAACAGCGGGGAGGTCTTCAGCACCTCATCAATTTCGAGCTTGAGCGGTGGAAATGCCCAACTATCCTCAGCTGACGATTTCAGCACGGACGACCCAACAAGCATCATGTCCCAGTGGGCCTCCGGATACAGCTGCACGCCAACGTCACAGCCGAATTCGACATGCACGCAGGGCGGATGGCCCGTCTATGTAGTCCGAGCAACCACTGTTCGACACATTCAACTTGCCGTCAACTTTGCTCGAAACAAAAACATCCGGCTCGTCATTAAGAATTCGGGACATGACTTCAATGGCAAGAGCATTGGTGGCTATGCGCTTAGTATCTGGACGCACAACCTCAAGGATCACACCTATCATGCGAACTACACTTCGCCTACGGGCTCGTATACTGGGCGAGCTGTTGCTTATTCTGCTGGTACTCAGGCTTATGAAGGAAGTACCTTGATGAGGCAGAAGAGTATGAGCTTCATCGTTGCTGGTGGAAGTACGGTGGGTATCGCCGGTGGCTTTCTTCAAGGTGGTGGACATAGTAGTTTTACGAGCTATTATGGCTTGGCTGCGGATCAGGTACTTGCTCTAACGGCGGTGACGGCGGATGGGAGCGTTGTCGAGATGCATGATGGACTCAATGAGGACCTCTTCTGGGCGTTCCGTGGTGGCGGCGGCGGTAAGTATTTCCCTGCCCCTCTCTACAAACCCGACGAACAAGATGTCTGGCTATATCAACAGCGATCTATGATGATGTCGTGGTATGCCCTCGGACGCTAATCTGACTTGCAGGTACTTTCGGTGTCATCACTTCAGTCGTTGTGAAAGCCTTCCCCAACACTCCGCTAGTGTCCGGCAGCATACGCTTCTCAACTACACCAGCTCGTGGATCCGATACCAGTATCTCCACGGAAACCTTCTGGGCCGGTATGCGAGCGTACTGGGAATATGCCATTGCAATCTGCGATGCAGGAGGGCTCGGCTACAACTTCATCTACCCCGAGGGCAGCGCAAACGGTCTAACATTCACAGTCAGCATCTCCCTACCGAACAAGTCTCTTGCGCAGTACCGAGAGTTCGTCCGCCCATTGCTCGAGCAACTCAACAGTCTCGGCATCTCCCTACCCATACCCACGCCAAAACGCTCTTACGGTCACGACCACAATCCCTATCCACCAGGCTCATCCCATGCAAGCCCAGCACGACGCGCGCTCGGCGAAGTCACAGGCCAAACCCTCATCGCATCGCGCTTCTTCGCGCGCTCCAACTTCGCCACTCCCACCGCCCTCGCCGAAGCGCACGACGCCATCCGCTACCTCGTCGAACGCGGCAACTACACCTTCCACGGCATGAACTACGCCCCCCTCGCATCTCTGTCCGGAAACCCCTCCAACGCCGTCAACCCCGCGTTCCGCACCACCGTCCTGCACGCCCAAGCCTACCAAGGCGCCGAGCACTGGGACGGCAGAGCGCCCATCATATCCCGCGAGCAGCTGAGTGCGGAGCACGAGCGCTTGCAACGACACATGGGCTTGTGGAGAGCGGTGACGCCGGGCAGTGGGAGCTATATCAATGAGGGGGATGCGCAGGATTGGGAGTGGAAGGATGCGTTTTATGGGGCGAATTATGCGCGGCTGCTGAGCGTGAAGAGGAAATTTGATCCGTCGGGCGTGTTTTGGGCGATTGGCGGTGTTGGCAGCGAGGAGTGGGAGGTGAGGGATTTGGATGGGGGGAGGAGGGAGGGGATTGTGATGCAGGATGGGAGATTGTGTAAGGTATAGATCTAGGTGAGGCACGAGGTGGTTTTCCTACCGCTGCACGTTAGGTGTACTCTGGAGAGAGGGTATGAGGTCCAAACAGTCGATATTTCGTCCGAAGCTTATGGCGACGGAATTTGTAGATAGAAGACGGACCATTTTCGAGATGCTCGTTTTGGGCAAGTCATCGTCGCGAAGACCCACAATTCTCTAGTGACCAATCGGAGAATTTACGTTGCGAGCAGGCGAACAGAGGGTCGAAACTACTGCGCTAACGTTAAGCGAGGGAAAGTGCTACATGGAGGCCTTGTTTCTTTCCCCTCTTCTGCTCGAAACGCGAATACCATGTTTCCTCATCACAACCCGAGTTTCTACGGTCGCTCGAAGCTCGTACAGCCTCGTCCAAACTCAAGTGTCCGAAATGAGCCTTGTTGCTCGAATTTGGACTTCGCGATGATGCCCTAGTTCGTCCTTCGCAATATCAGCATGCCTCCGGAGAAGGCTCTTGTCCGGCGAAAGGTCAGATCTGGGTGTTTGACTTGCAAGTGAGTACCATCTCGTACGACTCTTTTAGTGATGTGGGTTCTCCCATTATCACAACCAGGCCGGACCAATCTATACTATGCATGCAAGTTGTTGTTGCTTAGAACACTGACATCTTGAAGGGCCCGTAAAGTCAAATGCGATGAGCTGAAGCCAGTTTGTAATCGATGTCGAAGTACAGGCAGAACATGCGATGGCTACGGCATCTGGGGTGGCGGAGGCAATGGCTACGCCGAAAGACACCACTCCTTGAAACCTCAGGCCACCACAATCAAGGCTCCTTCTGCAGCATGCACTGAAACGCAAGAACTGGCGACTTTGCAGTGGTTTGAGCATCATGTGGTTCGAAACATATCTGGCTTCTTTACTACAGGATTTTGGACTAGACTGGTCATGCCTGCAGCTTGGACAGAGCCTGCCGTACTTCACGCGGTGATGGCGCTGAGTTCGGCTCACAAGAGTATTTCGTGCCGCCAAGATTGCATTCCGAGCCAACAACAGCGCTTCACGTTGCAGCAGTATAATCTCGCGATTCAGCATCTTCAAGCTCTGCTAGCCACACCATCCAAGTTCTCGGCTGCGGTGGTCTTGATCACCTGCTTACTTTTCACATCGTTGGAGTATATCAGGGGTCAGTACAAGGTGGGACCCCGCGACCTTGAAAATGGACTGAAGTTGCTGCGAGACATTTACTCTGTTGTGGCCATCCCCGTCTTTGGCGTCGATCTCGTCAAACATTCAATGAAGCACTCGATAGATAGAGCTGTCTTTCAGAGCTTCGCGACCTTCCATGTTCAAGCAGACCTATTTGGCAACCATATACCCCAAGCAGCGATCCTTCTGCAACCAATGGCGATAGAAATGCCCTCTCCGACATTTCGAAACGTGGAAGAAGCCAGAGACTCTCTCGAGAAGCTCCTCCACGGCATTATACTAATTCGGCAAAAGGTTGGACCGTTACACGATCCGGTAGCATTGAAAAAAGCACAGAAGCCTGCACTTGCACTTCTCAGGACCTGGCGTGCGACTTACGAGGCGACCGTCGGTTGGAGCATAGCGCACCTAAAACATGAACGGTTGGCGTATATGCTACTCTTAAGTTACCACGCGATGGCTTCCATCATGTGTAATGCCCTTACGCGGAAGTCCGAAGTCTGCTATGAATCCAACACAGTTGACTTCACCTCCATCATCGAACACTCGATAGAAATTTGGAAACATTGTTCATCGAATTCGGGAGTGAATGGACTTGAAACTACTTGTGACATGGGCTGGATACCACCACTATACTATACCGCATTGAAATGCAGAGTGCATCGGATCAGACTCCACGCTGTCAGATTGCTCGAGTCAGCAACACGTAGGGAGGGCGTCTGGGATTCAATGCTCACCGCGAAGATTGCTGCAAAGGTGGTGCAGTTGGAGGAACGTGGAATGCGCAGCGACACAATCATAGGAGACGACTTCGCCTTGGACGAGGTACCTTGCAGCAGGACATTCCATGTCGTACTGCCAGAAAGCGATCTTTTCGGTGAAGTAGAGGTCGACTTGCACGAGGAAAACAAAGTGACAATCACATGCAGGCGCTATCAAGACCACGATGTCGTACACTGCATGTTTGACGGAGCCGAATGGCATGATACTGAGCCTGTTTGACTCGAGACCAAGGCCACGACGATTGAAGAAGGGCAACGTCAACAGCCACATCACACAACAGCGAGGAGCACTGTGGGATGTCTTCAGCACACCATCGACTTCAAGATACTAGATGAAGACATTCCGCCAGCATTAACACCAATCGCTACTAGACGCCAACTCCTTCGAGCTCCTTCTGTGTCCACTCCCACAGCCTCTGCCCCAACTCTTCATCCCTGGACAACTCGCTGCCCGTCCCCGCCACCCCAACCGGCTCATAATACCTCCCCGTCTCCACACCATCCGAGGTAGCCGCCCACAGCCCATTCTTCGCGCCTTCCTCAACGCTCACACCGACCTTGGGCGCAATCTCCCTGGCCAGATACTCAACCTCGGGCCCCCCACCGTCCGCACCCTTGGAGAACAGCTGCGTCGCCACGTCTTCGGGATGAATGGCAACAGACACGACTTGCGGATACTGCTTGGCGACCTGCCGCGCATACACCACATTCGCAAGCTTGGACTGCGTGTACTTGAGAATCCCGGAGATGTCCAGCTGCGCCGACTTGAGCGTGTCGAACACGATTCCACCGGGGGGCAGCACCGCCTTGTGGCCGCGCGACGACATGGAGATGACGCGAGGCTTGGTGGTCGATGTTGATGCCGTCTGCAGCAGGAGCGGCAACAGAAGGTGCAGCAATAAAGCGTGCCCGACGTGGTTGGTGCCGAATTGCTTCTCGTAGCCGTCGGCCGTGACGCCGGGGGCGCCGCCCATCTTTTGCAATGTCAGTACTTGCTCGGATTCATCGTGGAAAGTGGGGAGGGAAGTACGATTCCGGCGTTCAGTATCAGAACGTCCAGTCTCTCCGCCGCGGCAAGGAAGACTTTCGCCGCAGCCTGGATGGACACAAAACTCGTGAGATCGCACTGGACAAACCGCACATCCACGCCAGGTGCAACGTCCTCGATCTCGTCGACGGCTTCTTGTCCGCTCTGCTCGTTCCTCGCAGCAAGCCACAGCTGCGCTGGGCCATGCTTGGCGAGTTCCAGCGCCGTCTGCTTGCCGATACCAGCGTTGGCGCCCGTGACTGGGCATAGTGAGCGAACAGGACGAACAGGGGAGGAGTGTGAATGTACTCAGAATGACTTTTCCGGCCTGAGATGGAATGTCCGTGGCGGGGTTGAACGCATGCGGCTCGGAGCGCTTGAGGTCCTTGGGAATATCGCCCGCGATGGAGGACGGAGGAGCGGCCATGTCGACTTTTCAATATCAAGTAAAAATATCGGATACTGTTTGTGAACAAGGGGGTTTGTAGTGCTTGATGAAGTACGCGGTGTAGTTCAAAATCAAATCAAGAATGATTATTATTTCCGCAAGTCCTTTCCATCACACTCGTTATATACACCCACCACTCGCTCCCCCCGCCTCCAACCCGTCCGTTTTATCCGCCCTATATCGTCCGTCTTCTTACACCGGCCTTCATCCCCTCGTCATCGCTGCGCGCGTCAAAGGCTGTGGATTCCGAGCCGTCCAACCACAACAGACCATGGCCACAACATATGTCGCGATTCTCCCGTTTCGCAAATACATGACACCGCAGCGTGGATACTACGGCGTGGCGCTGGACCTATACATCCCGAGCACGCCAATCGCAAGGAGCCGGTAGTGGGTCTGGAGGAAGAGAGGACGCTTGGCGGGGCGGGACGGGCGTTGGTCGCGCCTGGAAATGGGCATGTTTAGGGCTGTGAATGCGACTGGGATTTGAGAATGAGACGCTGGCGGATGAAAAGACTCGGATGGCGCTGACATGAGCGTTTTGCGGTGGGAAGAGTGACGGCGCACGGACTGGAGTTGGGAACGCATCAATGTATGTATTGAGCTATCGCGGTGATGGGCAAAGATATGTACATACTTACAGACTCTTGAAAACGATTCTCGAGGGGTTGTGAAAAAGGATGTGGGATCGAACTCTTGCAACCGGAGGGTCTGCTGTACTGCATAGGACATTAGACTTGGCGTAATACTAGATTTGATCCCACTGTATCAATGCAACCATGCTGGTCTATATCTAAGAATGCTCGACCGGGTGCTACCGCCTGTGCTTGTTCAAGAAACCAGCCCAATCAGCCTTGTCGCCCAACTTGTCGACTCCAACGACGCCATCCCCTTCACTCCATCCATGCCACTGCTCCAATCCATACAGATGCCGCATAGTAGGGCGGCCATGGGGACAACTCCACGGCTTGTCCATGCTGCCCATGTGACGCACAATCTCCTTCATGCGTGCGGCCTTGAGGGTCTTGCCTATCATGACGGAGCTCCTGCAAGCGCGGCTGGCAAGCAGTTTCCGGACCTTGGTAGGGCGCGGGATGTGTGGCGAAGTTGACGTCGACGATGAAGGCGGATTATCGAAAACGAGAGCGAGGAGTTCCTCGAGGTCAGTGGGCGTGAAAGTTACTTCTTTTGACATGGGAAGAGATGTCAGTTTCGCGCGTTGACCCGAATCAAGATTGTCCGCCGTGTTCATCTCGACGATGAAACCGTTCGCGACAAGGGCATGCTGGTTGGCGAGGATGAGCTCCTCCTCGACGGCAGTCAGCTGAAGAGGATGAGGATGCACAAGACGTTGGGACACCAGCGTTGTGGTGGTCGACAGGCGCTCGAAGTTGTACTTTTCATCGCTGGCGTGCTGGTCAATGATGAAGAGATCTGAGGTCGGAGATGTAGAAGTTGGAGGGCGGACGGCGATGATGAAACCGAGGTTGAATTGGCCAATAATGCGCATCTCGTTGAAATCTTTCTTGGTGACTGTTAAGCTCAGGCGTTCCTCCGGGTCCTCTTTGTTGAGTTGTGTGCTGGTGGGCAAGTCTCTTCGCTCTAGTTCAGCGCTGGATATGTCGAGAGCGGCAGTGAGTTGTTGCAGGTGTCGGCTTATCGAACTGACAGCTGTCTCAATTACACGCTCAAGATTGATGGTTTGATACTTGTTCTGTGAGACTTTGAATAGCTTGCTTGCGCGCTTCAGATTGGCTTCCGTCGGCCGAGCAGTAGCTTCCTCAGCCTCAGCTATAAGCTTTTCGATCTTTGCCTCCTCCCTCGCTTTCTTCTCGTCTTCGTCGACGTAATCATCGTCAGACTCTCCAAGCGCAGGATCCATCTCCTGATTAGGTTTGAGCAGTGAGTCACCATCTACAGCATCTACCTCTAGAACTGATCGCGGGAGTGGAGGCGCACATGATGATATTGCAAGGTCGTCTGTACGAGGTTCGTCGAAAGCGTCGGACGGCTTACGCTTGTGTGGCGATGGAGACCGTGCGGGCTGGTCAGGCATACTGCTGTCTTGATCGCCATCGGAATCAGTGTCACTGCTTTCTAGTTGGGTTCCTGGAGCCGCAAACCCACGTAGGCTCTTTATGAACAGTGGCTGCTGAGGATTTTGATCAAGTGGCGTACCAGTCAAGGAGAGCCTGGGTGTGTGGATGCGAGCGCGCTTTGCTGACCTTGACTGGCTCCCACTACCAATTGTTGAAACTGTTGTTGTGTCGCCTATCGTGATCGTGGCCTCCTGGGCTGGTGTTCGCATGGGTCGCATGCGGTCGAAAGCGTTCTGTATGGTGCCCTGTGACAATGACTTACGTGGCGTCTGCTTGATCGATGGAACCGGCTCTTCAGCATGGCGGTCTCCCGTCGATGTAACGCTGGGGAATTCGGGGGATCTCGCTCGCTCTACTAATTGAGGTCGCTGTGAGGCCATCCGCGCATTGAAGTCTTGAACGGCTTTTGATGGTTGTGTCGAGCGCATAGGCACGGGAGACCCAAGTTGCTCAGACTCGAAAAGGGGAGATTGAGATCCTTGATGAGGTGGGATTGCAGCGGGCTCGCGAGCTCGCTCTGGAGACACGCTCTGATGCCGTGTATTCGGGTGGAATACTCGCGCTTCCGTTGTCTTATCATTTTCCGGCGAGCTGTATCGTCTTCGTCTGACGGGAGCTCGATTGACTCTGTCTTCGGCATTTCGTCCAGCGAAGCTTTCGATGAGGCTTGCTTTAACAAAACCTGGAAGTTGGGAGACATCAATACTCTCCGTTGGAGAGGCTTCGCCATTCTCTTTAGCGGGCTCCCTGCGGACCACGGCGCTTTTGGGTTCGATGCGATCATCCACAGCTGCTGACTCCGTGCTGTCTCTCGGGACGAGCGTGGGCGTCTTGAAGGCACCTGTTAGGGATTTCCTTGTAGGAAGCTGCGCTTGGGGTACGCTCTGATCGTGGCCCTCGAACAAATTCATTAGCGCCTCCTTGAGGCTTTCCAACAGTGCGGTCTGATCATGCAACAGGATTGTTCTCTTGTCTGGGCTGACATTGACATCGTACGCATTCGTGTCGAGCTGGATGTTTGCAAAGATGAAGGCCGACTGCGTGATGTTGTACGACTTGTAGACCTCATTAAATGCCTTGGCGACTTGAGGAAGATTGCAGGGACGGGAGTTGACATAGAACATTTGTCGATCTGGTGTCTGACGCCCTTCGCCAACCACTGGACGCGAAATATGGCCAACGATCTTGACAGTGCGTGAGCCTAGATCCTCTTGTGTACTCCAGTTGCGCGCGCTTTGTGTCGCGCCAGGCCGATGAGATGGGTCCATGTCGAATTCAAGATCGAGAGGGATCAAGGCTGCGATCGTCTTCGCTCCGTACACGTTCGAGATGTTATCCCTCGTATTAGAATTGGAATTTGTGGAGAAGGCGACCGTCTTCTTCCTACTGAACGTCAGGGTATTTGCAGCTAGTGGTTGTGTTTCGTGCTTACCCCTTAGGCACCACGTTGCTCACGGAAAACTTGACGCCCACACTGATGCATGCGTATGCATTCAGCAGTTGCAGCACCTTGTTGTATTCTCGCTTGATATTCTTCTCTAGCTCCTTACGCCTAACAGGGAGGTTGTGGAACAGTGTCTCCACAACCACAGTCGTTCCCTGCTTGGCCGCCACGACCGATGTTTCCTTTAGCTTGCCAGACTGCTCAAAGTCGAGCTTCGTGCCCTTTGGTCCGTCGACTGGGCGCGCCGTGACAATGTGGAAGTTGGAGAGGGCGCATAGCGACGAGAGTGCTTCGCCACGAAAGCCAAAGGTCTGCAGGGAGGAGAGGTCGTCGTATGAGGCAAGCTTCGAGGTGTAGTGCTTGAGGGCGATTGTGTCGTAGTCGGCAGGCGAGATGCCGGCGCCATTGTCCTGCACTTCTATGGTATCCAGGCCATAGTTTCTGAAGCGGACCTCTGCAGTCCATGTCAGTCACGGCGCCCCGATATTGCCTGGGGCGGGGCGAAAGTGCATACCGACCGATGTGGCGCCTGCGTCAATGCTGTTCTCCACCAGCTCTTTGCAGACAGACTGGAGATCAACAATAACCTGTCCTGACTGTATTTGGTGCACAGAGCGGCCCTCTATGGGCTTGATGGTGGCCATGTCAACCCATGTCGGTGTTGAGTGTGCCGCACAGCTGACTTCGTGTGACGCGTCGACGCGTTGGAGCAGAAGTGGGGCCCCGCTAACTTTAACTTGGCACGGACCCATTTCACTCGATAATCCCACAGCTGCTCATTACATCAAATATGCTGGATATAGTCAGTTCTTTATGCCAGAGCAAAGACATCAACTGTTATGGCGTTTTAACGTTATGCAATCACATTCTTGCTATTCATCTAGAATCACATAGCAAATTTCACAATTATTGCAGCTTCGACGCAACCCATCATGACCTTGAGCTTGCGCAGATTATACATGTGAGAGGGATGAACTCACTCGTATGGGACGATAAACATGCGATTTGCAAGCCACTGTGTAGTCAGGCACCCCCGAGCGGAGGCGTAAGCCGATTGGTTGTGTATCTTGTACCTGGATCATCATGGCGTCGCGCAGATCTGAGACAAGTGCGAATCGTGAGCGTGCGGCTGCATTCAACATGAAACATTTTCTCCAACCTCGTCGACTTTTTTGAAGTCTCCGCGTCCACGTTGTAGATCGTATTCTCGTGCGAGCTGCAGCCGCGAGCTTCCGCTCTCTACCCATGGCACCATTCAACCCCCATCGGCACACCAGCACCCGCGACCCGAGATTTCGGAGACTAGTACTGGTTGGTGCTAGCGCGCTGCAAAAGGAGCGTCTCAAGTCAATCACATCACTCGCAGTGGCCAAGAGGCATTTGTGCAATTAAAGACCCTTTTCTTTTCCTATGTCCGTCTCCGCTTTGTCAACAGTCCTCGATTGACGACTCCTAGGCTGTTCTAGCACCACCCTTTCGCCGCGACTGTCGCGCTCCCTCCCTCGCCATCACCTTGCGCCGCCCAATTTCCTAGATCCTCAACATGGCGGTCAACGCGAGCTTTGTCTCGCCCACGGCAGATGCGAAGGCGGCCCATATGATTACGCACCTCAACTCCAATAGCATACTCTCCGCCGTGATTGACGGCTTCAGTGTGTGGAGGTTGCTCCTCACGCTCCTGATAGTTGCTGTCGCATATGATCAGTGTATGTCCGCCATTCCTTTTCGCGCCGGCCTCTACTGACCATTCGCAGTCATGTATGTCTATCGCAAGGGCTCAATTGTCGGCCCTGCATGGAAGGCACCCTTCATCGGACCATTCCTGGACTCTGTCCGACCAGATTTCACCAAATACCACGCGAAATGGGCATCTGGCCCCCTCAGCTGCGTCTCCGTTTTCCACAAGTATGCGCCCGCCATTCTCCCACTGTAGGAAGCTTCGCCCATGCTAATATTCTACCCAGGTTCGTCGTCATTGCCTCCACTCGCGACATGGCTCGAAAGATCTTCAATTCGCCGTCCTTTGTCAAACCCTGTGTCGTCGACGCCGCCTACAAGCTCCTCCGCCCCGAGAACTGGGTCTTCCTCGACGGTCGCGCCCACGTGGACTATCGCAAGGGTCTCAACAGCCTCTTTACTCGCCAGGCGCTCGAACAGTACCTTCCAGGACAGGAAGAGATTTACAACAACTATTTCGAGAAGTGGGTGAACCTGTCGCAGGTTGAACACAAGGGCAAGCACGTTCCGTGGATGCAAGAGTTCCGTTTCTTGATCACCGCAGTGAGCTGCAGAACCTTTGTTGGCCACTATTGCTCGGACGTGGCCGTGAAGAAAATCGCCGACGACTACTACCTCATTACCGCCGCGCTCGAGCTTGTCAACTTCCCAATCATCTTGCCATTCACCAAGAGCTGGTATGGCAAGAAGTCTGCCGATATGGTCCTGGAAGAGTTCTCCAAATGCGCTGCGAAGGCAAAGGTTCGAATGGCTGCGGGTGGCAAGAAGGAGTGCATTCTCGATTTCTGGGTGGACAACATGATTCAGTCGGAGAAGTACCGCAAGAGGATCGAGGCGGGTGAGAAGGTCGACGACTCGGAAAAGCCTTCCACCGTCATCCGCTGGTTCAGCGACATCGAGATCTCCATGACCATCTTCACCTTCCTTTTCGCCTCTCAGGATGCTACGTCGTCTGCCGCTACTTGGCTCTTCCAGATCATGGCCGACCGACCGGAGTTCTTGGACAAGGTTCGAGAGGAGAATCTTCAGGCGCGAAACGGCGACATCCACGCTCCCCTCTCCCTTGACGCGATTGAGAAACTTCAGTGGACTCGCGCCGTCGTCAAGGAGACGCTCCGATACCGCCCACCAGTCATCATGGTGCCCTATCTCGCAAAGAAGGACTTCCCCGTCACGCCCGAGTACACCGTTCCCAAAGGCTCCATGGTCATTCCTACGACCTACATGGCGCTCCATGATGCCGAGGCGTATCCCAATCCCGACTCGTTCGAGCCTGAGCGATGGATCACTGGTGATGCTGATCAGCAAACGAAGAATTGGCTCGTTTTCGGCACCGGACCACACTATTGCCTTGGCCAGACATACGCGCAGGCTAACTTGATGCTCATGATCGGCAAGGCCAGCATGATGCTTGACTGGGACCACAAGGTTACGGACAAGAGTGAGGTGATCAAGGTGTTTGCAACTATCTTCCCCATGGTAAGCTCACCCAAGCTTGGTACCAAGTGTGCATGTACTGACCGGCTATAGGATGACTGTTTCCTCACCTTCAAGAACCGGACATGATAACCAAGGGCTGCTTATTACTTTTCTTGGCGCTGTACTGCGCCCTTCTTAGCGATTCCTGCATTTGCATCTGTACTTTGGAGTTCAAAACATTGGTCCTTCGTCAGGGATAGGGGAACACCCATCCCTTCACTCTTAGAGTAATTACGGGCTTGGCGCTTCTCGAGAAGTAGCCTGCGGTTGAATCACAGAGGTTCTACCAAGGAAGCAAGCCCACTGTGGGCGGTGATGAAGATTAATGCATTCGGAGAGGACGCAGGTGTAATGGCAGGTATGAAAGTGAAGCTCCAAATGATACGATGTTATACTACGAACGGTAGAAGTACGTGGCCGACCATACCTTAGCAGCTGGTGGCGCCTGAGGTCTACTAGGCATGTGAATGTGAGACTATGATTCTGTGCCAAGAAGGGCGGGTCTCCGCAGGGAAGCTATGACCACCCAACTTTTATGCGACGAGTGCATCCGCTCTGCAACCCGACGTGCCTGCAGTTCCAGTATCTCACCAAAAGACACGTCGCCACCCCGCTAGAGTGAATCGCATAGCCAAGCAGCCTTGCGCATCGCTGGCAGGTTTTTGTGGCTCTTATTCTTCCGCATCACATTCTGCATGCAGCAACAATCGAGCGCTCGCGACCCCAACCGCCAGAACCGCTTCCACTTTGTCGATACTTGGACCTCTGCACCGCTCGAGCAGACCCACGCCGCCGCGCTGTCATGGCGCCAGTCATTTCTCCGTCGGATCGCGACCGGGAGCGCGTTGGCCCGCATCCATCGTACATCGAAATCGCAAAGCCGTACATTCTGCAATCGCGTATCCAGAAATGCCTCACAGATATCAACATGAGCGACGCCAAAGAGGATGCTGTACGCCTTCAGGGAGTAGCCTGGATCGACCAAGTGCGCCGCGCGCTCCAGCTGCCCATCCGCACATTCAACACTGCCGTCATTTACTACCACAAGTTCAGGTTACTGCATTCGGACAACGAGTATAACTGGGCAGACGCGAGTGCTGCTGCGCTCTTCACGGCCTGCAAGATCGAAGACACGCTAAAGAAGAGCCGTGAGATACTTTGCGCAAACTGGAACCTGAAGGTCGGTCCCGGAGAGAGCTTAAGTAGCGATGATCCCGTACGTTTTGCGCCAGAAGACAATTGGGGTCCTGGAAGCTGACCTACGTGTAGCGCTTCGAAAACCACTCCAAGCTCATCATTGGGCTGGAACGTCTCATGCTCGAAAGCGCCGGCTTCGACTTTCGCAACCGATATCCGCAAAAGCTCATGGTCAAGCTCGGACGAGCGCTCCGGTTCGACCAAAATAATATCGCCAAGACTGCCTGGAATCTGAGTATTGACATGTACAGGACGTTTGCCCCGCTCAAGCAATCTACACCTACGCTTGCTATTGCTTGCCTTGAGCTTGCGGCGCGGCTGCATGACATGGACGCGACGAAATTAGTGGATGCGGGGATCATGAGATATGGCAAGTGGGCTACCAGCAGGGCTGCCGTCATGGAGACGCTGCTCGATCTACTAGATCTCTACACCCACCATCGTGGCTCGACCGCTGTCGGCCCTAGCTACACGCTGGAGACGTTCATCAATATCCGCATCGGTCTCAACCAGGAAGCCTCTTCTGCGAACATCCCCCGTTACGCGCTTTACGCTTCCGAGGCCATTTCGGATGCTCCCACTGGCACCAATGGGTTCAAGTTTCGCAATGGCATTGACCCAACGAGCCCGCTCACACCAGCTACACCCACCACCGTATCTCCAGGCAATGCGCAAGCACCCACCTCGGCGATAGGCGTGCGCGGCCAGGACGGTACTGTTAGGTTCATGCTCGATGCAGCCCGCGCTCGTGACGAACGAAATGAAGTGGACAAGTACCACAAGCTTGAAGAAGAGGAGTATGAAGTCGAGATGCCCAACGATGTTAGGCCCGAGGATCGAGACAAGAGGACTAGAGTGCGTTGAGTATGAGAATGTGCTTTGTTTTTGAATTTCTGTTTCTTGCTCTGATCGCCGGATTGTTGCCCATTCCCCGGCAAAAGCTAAATATTCCTACCAGGATCCCTCGAGTGACCAGACCTTTTGGCAAGCTGGCCTAGATAACAATGACCGAATTGGACGGCTCGCCAGACAGTCTGCTGAGACGGCCTCTACCTCTTCATTCTGGGACAGATTCCGCCAACGAAACCAAGAGACTGAAACGCCTTACACTGATGACAACCAACCTCGTCATCTAGATCAAGGCGTTGCAACGGGCCACACTGGAGCTCGCGGGACTATCGATATTACATCTGGCACGCAGCGTCGAGATGATGTCGAGTACGATCAGTATCACAGCGAAAGCTCTGTTGAGCATTCTGAACGGCATGATAAGGAGTTTTCACCGCCCGAGTCTGGTGGAGGGCGTGGCAACAGAGAACATAAGCGCTCGTATCGTGGTGGACGAGCCGGCTCCACTCAGCAACCGAGCTTCCATCGCGATATTGACAATTCGATGTGGCCATGGGATCGTAACGTACGACCGGTCGGATACTTTGAGATGTATGGGATGGACAGCTCTAATAGTATCTCAGAGTCTACCTATTTTCAGCAAGAACCCTCCAGCCATCCGCTCAACAACCGCGAAGATCAACCTCCCAGCCAGGCTGTGTCACATCGAGGACGCGGCGGTAGGAGGCGTGCATCCGCTCGTCGTGGCGATAAGCGTGACGGACGAGGTGGTTTCAACCAAGACTCCACGGATGCAAGAAAGCCTTCGGCATCCTCTCGTGATATAGGCGCTGGATATGAGTTCGATAGGGCCGCGAACGATGACATCCTCCACCGCGAGCACGCATCTGGCTTTGTCGACGACCACGACGAGGGGCAAGAACGACGTGCTTGGTCAGGTAGGGGCCATAGAGCAAGTCATCGTAGAGTTTCGCGCGGCGATCGTGGCGCATTCTCGCGGAACTTAGGTTATGGCCATGGCCCACGCCGTCCGTCCGCATCGTCTCACGAGGGCCTTGAGTTCGAGCATGGGGACGAAATGAGTCGCTATCGCCCACCTCGCGAAGGCAGCAGAGAAAGCTACAGGCCAGGTCAATTTGACCAGAGCCAAGGACATGGTCGTCGTCGTCCTAGTATCGATCACATTCGCCGTATTATTCCTATGGAGTCAGTAGAGAATCATATGCCATCAATCGCTCCCAGCCAGATGGGCATGCTAGGGCAACATGTGCCTGGTGGCGCGGATACGCAGGGCGTCGTTGGAGATCCTGGCACATCGATCGATATACCAAGCTTTATCCATCCGGAGCGAGCTCGCCTGATCTCTCCGAACATGGAGTTCCATGGAGGTCATACAAAAATACCTAGCAAGATTCAACCAAAGACGGAGGCTAACACAGTCAAACTGGTGAAAGAAGCCACCCCGCGACTCACTCATGAACGCACACCTGATCACCAACTTGAGAATGCTGTCAGCCGAGCCGCTGATCCTCCTGCTGGGCAGATGTCACCCCGCGGCGCCGTTAGAGGCCTTTCGGCCGAAGATGGTCACCAGTGGGTTCGGGACTCCAATAGTTTGCGCAGAGGACGAGGTCGGGGACGTGGCCGTGGTGAAAGGGGTCAGAACAGCCAGCGATCAGGTAGAGCACGAGGGAAAACCACTGACGCTAGAGACAGCTACAGGCCGGCTGCCACTCCATCGTCCTCGGTGCGCTCGCCTCGCTCTCCCCGTCCTAGCCATGAAGCAAAGAGAAGGAAGCGAGGCACATGAGAACGCGTAGTCATAGTATTGAAGCTGGACGAGAACATGCAACGGCGTTGGATTGAACAGCTCTAGGTCATCCTTGAATGCAGTTTACGAAATTCTACGCCCTCACCATCTCCACCTTCCCTCCACGTTCAGAACTCTAATTCCTCCTTCCCGCCATATATGACCGCAACCGCATCATTCCTCTTAATCCCCTCAATCTTCACCCCATGAAGCCATCCCGCCCGATCCTTGACATATTGCTCCTGCCTCGGCGCCATCTTGCCCTCTACAAGGTTGAAGTCGTCCACCGTGCCCAGGCGCAGGATACTAAAGCCGGGAAACTTGGCGCCGACGCGATACATGAGTGTCCCACAGGTCTGGCAGAAGTAATTCGTCATCGTCTCGCCGCTGCCGATGCTGTGCTTCTGCCCATACGTTTTGAGCTCGTCGCGGCCGCGCACATGCCGCAGATAGCTGTCGGACACGGTGAAGTTGCTCGCGAACATGGACGCCGTGATCTTGCGGCAGTCGGCGCAGTGGCATACGAAGATGTCGATCAGCCCTGGCCCGCTTGTTGGAAAGGCGAGTTGCACGGCGCCGCAGAAACAGGTCGCGGTTGCTTCGGAGGCGTGCGTCCAGCCGTCGTTGGCGACGCCCGAGAGGGGGAAGTAGGGTTCGTTTTTGGGCGCGTCGCGGACTGACATTGCGCAGTTGGTCTTGGATGGGTTTCTCTTGGGCTTGTTGGGCGATGTTGAGATGGAGATGGGAGTGAGTGAGTGGGTAGGAGGAGTATTTTGCTGTCTGGAGCTTGAGATGGTGCACAAGTTATCTGTTTTCTTAAGACCAGATGCCGCTGCTACTTATACTCACACATATACTCCTTCTCCGTGATTCTGGTATTTCACAGCATCTTGGACATGACCAGCAACCTTCCCCATCCAACCTGTTCCATATCGCACAGCTGCGTTTCTTTGATTCCGACTCCGCTCCTACGAAACATCCTTGCGACCTGCTTCCTCTCCGCGAGCAGCCTTGCGCTGCATGCAGTGGCTTACATCATGCACGAAGCTGGTGTCAGCATGCAGTGTTTTGTCGATTACACAGACAAAAGGGGAGAGTAGCCGAGGGTGGCTTTGGGGAATTTGTCGGAAGCGAGGTGAGGCCTGGGTAATGAGCAAAGTGATTAGATGAAGGGCGTGGAGATAAGCGGTGTTTAGGTCAGAATGACTCGCTCCGTCATGTGCGAATGCGCAAGTCACTGCGAGATGGTATCGAGGTCTGGCAGCGGATTGTGCACGAGCATTTCACGTGTTGTTTCGCGGTCGGCAAGATCTGGAACATGTTCGTCTTGTCTAAAGCGGGCCCTCATTACTTGTCGACAACCCTGTCTATGACTACAACCTGCTCGTATTCTTTCCTCCGTCCAGGGTAACAACCAGCTTTCCGAATTGACTTGCGTTCTTCATATCATCGAAGAGCGTATCAATCTTCTCCACATCCAGACCATGTACACTCCGACTAACAATGGGCTTGAGTTTCTTCTCGCGCACAAACTGCACCATTTCTGCGAATTCCTTGCGCGACCCCATTGTCGAGCCTCGGACTTCGATGTTGCGCAGCACGGCGCCCATTAAAAAGTCCATTTTGGGTGAGACGGTCATGCCATAGATGGAGATAATGCCGCCGGCCTGGGCGACTAGTCAGCAAATGGACATAGGACCCGGAATGTGAGGTGAAACAAACCTTGAGTAGTCGTGACCCCTTGTTCACGATATCTCCACCTGCGCCGTCGACGATGGCATCTAGGTACTTCCTGTCGCCTGGCAGCATTCCCTGCAACTTCTTCTCCCACGCGTTCTCCTTGTATATCACACCGCCCTTGGCACCAAGCTTGACCGCCTTGTCAATCTTCGCCTGGTCACCGCTCGTAACGTATACATTGCAGCCCTGCGCCACACCAAACAGCAGCACCATGAGCGCCACGCCACCGCCAATACCGGTGACCAGTATATTCCGCCCGGCAACCGCATTGCCGCTCTTCACCCAGAATGCTCGCCACGCAGTCAGCCCAGTGAGTGGGAGCGCAGCAGCTTCCTCGTCGCTCAGATGTTCTGGGCACTCTTCCAACTCGCCTGCATCCAGTGTGATGACATCAGCCAATGTGCCGGCGGGATTCGTCTTTGTGCCGCCGAGGATCGCGTAGCCCTTTGGATGCTCGGGGCCCTCGAGACTGTCTTTCCAGCCCGTGCCCGGGTTGAGGATGACGCGCTTGTTGAGCCATTGCTTAGCTTGTGAGGATGAGCCGGTTGAGGATACGATGCCAACGCCGTCGGCGAGGAGGGGGACGCCGAACGTGGTTCCTGGGTAGAGGTGTTGGCGAATGAAGAGATCACGGTGGTTTAGGGCGGCTGCGGTGAGGGAGATGACGGTCTGGAAAGCGGTTGGTCAGATGGGACGCGGGCTGAGGTAGGTGTACTGACTTCATTGTCTTGTGGCTTTGGTTCCGGGATGGTGATCTTCTCGAGCGGATAGTACACCTTTCCGGGCTTGCCTTCGACCTGCCTGATTGTGATCGCCGAAGGCATTTTGTGGTGGAGTGCGGAGCTTGCGAGCTTATTTACTCGTAGTGTGGAGGTGGGCGATGACGCAACGAAATTCTGCAGTCCGTATTGGAACAAACGATGCTCAAGGAGGTTTGTGATTGACTGCAAGTGCAACTAATTGTATGGAAAGTGAGCTGCAGGCATAATTGTTCGGATATGTCATGGCTTCACGCGTCGAAGGATGCATGACAATAGACCTCGGTTCGTTTCGGTCGCGGACAAGCTTCCCCACACCTACGCCAATCTCGCGATTCGGCGAGGGCGTAGTATTAGCAGCAAGCCACACCGAAGATGCCGCAACCTTACGTTCAGATCGATCGACATTCTGTGGGGTTGGAACAGTTCTCACTTTTATTATTATACTACTTGCTAACTCTTCCTAAGTGTAGCTGAATAGCACGGACCATGTTCGGCCAGCATCGTCGTGTTTGGGTAGATCTGCCATCAAGCGCCAATCTCGTCCTCTTTCAAGGCCTCCACCTGAACGATGGATGTCTCCAGTCCAAGTCTTCAATTTCGCCCTGAGACTTGCCGGCCAGTTCCGCATCCACATCGACGCTCGCCCTCTTCGAGTTGCTCCGCTTCATCCAGAGCAGAAGCAGAATACTGAAGATGAGGATTGCGGTGCTAGTGCCCAAATTCAGACCATTACCGATCTTATAGTTTGGACCGTCGAAGGGCAAAAATGACCAGGTTGAGATTAAGCCACCGATATTACCAAACATGACGACTGTGCCGATCCCAGAGGCGCGTGCAGTGTCAGAGACGACGTTGGCCGAGGCGTGAGCGTTGCATAGCGCGCCGAAAGAGAAAGCTCCCGAGGCGATGATGAAGGTTGCTCCGTAGCGGACCATGGGGGCATGGCTGGCGAGGAACTGGGACAAGTTAGTCTGTGTCTAATATGCAGGATTCATCTCGACAACGTACCATGATATAACCGACCATCATGAGTGGGGCTGAGGCGATGAACAAGATCGTGCGCCTGTCAATGCGCCAGCTGATGAACGGGATAAGCACCGTGAAGAATGCGCCAACAATGTACGGAGGCACAGTGTGAAGCTGCTGCGAAACGACCGAGTTGCGAGGGTAGATGGTGCGCACGATCGTCGGAGCAAAGAAAGCCAGGCCTTGAACAGTAATGTTGTCCAAGAGGAAGATGAAGGACGTTGTGAGGACGACAGGGTTGAAGATTCCGCGAATGGTCTTCTTCTTGTCCAGCTTGTCCAAGACTTCATTTTGACCAACGCGCTCTGACTTGACGCGCGCAACAGCGAGGTCCTTCTCCTCTTGGCTGAGCCACCGAGCAGTTTCAGGGCGATCTGTGAGGGTGACGAATGCGATCAAGGAAAGCAAGCAGGTGATGATTCCTTCGATAGCGAAGATCATCCTCCAGCGCGTGAGCGAGCCAAATGAGTCAAGAGTGAGAATCGCAGAGGCGAGCAAGCCTCCAAACGCACCCGCCAACGGGGCCATCACGATGTAAAGCGACAGGCGGAAGGCGAGCTCAGATCGGCGGTACCAGCGGGACATGTAATAGGCGATACCGGGGAGCATGCCAGCCTCAAAGATACCGAGGATGAAGCGCACAGCAGAGATGGCGTGGATGTTGTGTACGAAAGCAGTGCCAATCGACGCAATGCCGAAGCACAGAGAGATGATGGGGATGAACCATCCTGGTCCCATCCATTTGCAGCAGATGTTTGAGGGAATCTGACACGGGCGTTAGTGTAATCCTCGAACAGGTTGAGCCGACAGTTGGGCGCTGGAAGTGGCTTTGTATGTACCTCAAAGATGATGTAACTGATGTAGAACACGGAGAGCACCGCATTGTAGTCATAGCCGGTAAGCTTGAGGTCTTTCTCAAGTCCAGCCAGACGCGCATTGCCAATGTTTGCCCGGTCAATGAAGCAGAACAGGTACAGGAGCGCAACGGTGGGGATGATGTAGAGATCGATCTTCAGCCTCAGCCTCGACTCGGCCTTGGGGTCGAACGTGACGAGCGCGTGACCGTACCTATCGAATGGTTAGCGAAGAGCTGACAAGGAAGCGGTAGAGCACGCACCTATCGGTCGCGGCGTGGCCACGTTCGGCAGCATAATGAGCATCCTGCTTGAACTCTTCGTGGTGACTTGGCGCGTGCTTCTCCGCCGAAGCGCGCACTTGGTGAGGTTCCGCCATCTTCGGTGAATGATTGTCGTCGAAGAAAGGTAAAGGAGGTGACGATCCAAAGGGCAAGTCGAAACGCCGCACCCTCCGCTCTTATACCATGCCACTCTTGGCTCAATACTTATCCACACCTTGGGCAGTCACCCCGGAGCACATGATCGCCAAGAAGGGCAGTCGCACAGGCGCTAACGCGAACGGGTCAGGTGTGACAGCTGAAGGCGACCAGAGGCCGGGTCCATTTGCGCCGCATGGGGTTCTGGTCCACTAAGCGTGGAGAAGGCGCGCCCCGGAATCGAGCCATGTTCGCCAAAGTGTCAGTGCACTCCCCGGTTGCGCTCAACGGCCTCGGAAGCTGCGTCGGTACATGTTGTCGGTTCGCGTTTGCGATCCTCTGCGAGATGACGGATGCGTTATCTTCGCTACCCCGCGACGCCACGACTCTTGTTTGTCACGGATCCTGCACGCGGGAGAAATCTGGGGATTGGCCGGATGAGTCTGGGGCAGTGTTTACAAGGTTATGGATAGGGGTTGTTGGGCGAGAAAGTGTGGGGAATTCTAGCCACGCGAGCAGCGAGCGAAATGGCCGACTCCTTCAAACGCAAGTCCTGGATTCGCTGTTCGGTAATTGATAACAGCATACAACCTCATGCTTTAGCACAATGGCTCCTCTGTTCGGGAGACGTGAAGCTGCAGGTAGTCCAACAACTCGCGCTTCTCCTACCAGAAGCAACGACACCACGAAGCGACTCCTCATTGGCCAGATGGACACAATTGCCACTGTGACTTACCAGAGAACATGCATGACCCTTCCGACCACCTGGAACTAGAACGACAGCGTCGTCATCAATCGTCAAGCCTTACCCTTTACGGCAGTGGACGATACCAGACCATCGGAACAAGGGCTGGCGGGCCTAGGCAGCTAACGCGGCGCTAGAAATGACAGTGTTTGGCGTCTGAGACAGAAGCATATGATGCATACGAGTCTACCATCTTGGGTGTCGACATCCTTGAAAATCCGGGAAAATGCACTTCCACGCCCATCGCAACTGCCTCACGAGTTCTCCTAACCAAGGCAAAGCACATCGTAGTCGCCAACGTCGCCGGAGTAACACATGGAACTCTGCCGAATGATCGTCTGGTTGATCTACAGCCGACAGTTGATACGCCTTCGCTACTGCTTCTTCTATTTGATTTGCTTGAGACCTGGTCACTTATTCTCGCGAGTACAAAAGTAGATGCCACACGCTACAAAATACGGAAAAAGAAAACCCAAACATGCTTATATTGGGATGCAGCGTGTTGCTAGGTATGACGAAAAAGCCCAACTAGACATGCGAGTGCTGTCTCGGGGACAATTTGCACTACTCAGCCACCATCCCAACAGCGTCCGTCCCTTTCTTCAACTCTTCCGCCCCAGCATCATTACTGTTCTCCAAATCCTCTTTCATCTTGGCCAGCTTCTTGAACACTCCCAGCTCCGCTAAATCGTCACCCTCGTCTACTTCCAACATCTTCTTCGTCACCGCATGGAAGCCATTGTTGCCATTCTCTAGATCTTTGAATTTGCCACACTCGCTATACACAAGCTCACCATGTCGTTCCTTGTCAGCCATCAGGAGGGTCACGGAGCGTCCAACAACGTCTGCGGATTGATAGTTGCCTTCGCCGAGGGCAGCAATGACTGCTTTGGGTACTATTCCGGTCGCGGTCCATGAAGGTGCGATGGCATTGATGCGGATAGGGAGTTTGGGATGGAGGTGGCCATGGAGAGCGCGAAGAAGGCCGAGCACTGCGTGTTTGGCAGTTGCTGAAAACATTAGAAGATTGCTCTTGAGTCTGGATAGAATTAACATACTGTAGTCTGTCGCAGGAAAGCGAGAGAAACTCGACGCCGAAGCCGTCATGACAATGCTGCCACCATTCGGGTTCTTCTTCAAATAGTGAATGCCAAGTTTGACAGTATACAAACAACCTGTCAAGTTGACATCGAGAGTGTTCAATTTCGGTGGCAGAAGATCGCCGTTCTCGTCAACATCATCCTCGAGCAAGGAAATCGTCGGACCGATCCCTGCATTTGCGAAGACATGGTCAATCTTGCCGTATTCCTTCTCTGCTGCCTTGAAAAGCTCGACTTGTTCTTTCCAGGACGTAACGTTCACTTTGAGAAAGGGTACCGATGAGACCTCCGGTTCTGGTAGAGGATTGAGGTCGCTGGCAAACACTTTTCCACCATGCTTGATGACCCTCCTCAGGGTTGCGAGGCCGATACCCGACGATGCACCTACGAGTCATCAGTGACTTTGACAAAGTACCACAGCGTTGAGGGTCTCACCCGTAATAACGGCGACTTGGTCCTTGATGCCCTCAAGAGCGCTGTCTGGGATTTCAAAACTAGTCATGCTAACGACTTTGGGCTGGTTCTCGTACACCGTCGATATTCGTAGTAGTATCTCAATTCTAAAAGTCACGGGACAGCTAGTGCTCGGAGACTATGAGAAGATAGATATCCGCAGAGGATAACCAGGAACACCAGCAAGCAAGCGGCGGACGGCGATTTCAAGGACAAATGATGACGGACTAGTGAAAACGGTTGAGAGTGAACACAGAGGAAGACAAGGCTTTCGACAGGCATGAACTTGTTCCATTATGTGTTGCAGGAGAGTCGTGCTTTTGTAGTAAAGACCAACGTAAGCTCGGGTTTCTGGCAAGCGAGCGCATGACCCCGCATTAGTCTACGACCACACCACGAACAGATCGGGTGCAATGTGCGATTCGTGAAAGAGAATGCAATGTTGGCGTTGCAACTTGTACCTAGGAACGGCGCAGCTCAGTCAAGGTGGAGATTGGTATCTTGTTGTTGAAGCAAGTGCTATAGTGACGCCGCCCAGATCGACGCAGTCCGACTTCGGTCAATCAACGCTTACTCGGTCTTCCAGGTCGCGCGCAGGTAACATGCCATGGGTATGGATGTTTGCGGAGCTTTATTCGCATAAAGCCAAAGGTCCACGAGGAGGACCGAGACGCCCTTGGCGTCCAGGTAAAGTCAGCGACATGCTGGTGTGCCACTGTCTCCTACTGGCCACCAACTGATCGCTGCTGATGCCGAAGTGGATCTCAGGCTACCATAAGACTTGTTTTCAGTCGAGCCTCTGCATGCAGTGCGTCGCAAATGGTGGGCCGTGACCAAGACGTAGGTAGGCATAGCATTCAGGCGCCTCCGCCGCCTCCTCTTCCGCGCCCTCGTCCACGCCCGCGCATGCCTCGGCCTCCTCGGTCGCCTCGGTGATCTCCACGTTGATGCATGCCGCCCCTTCCGCCTCTGTTTGCTTGATCCTTGACCTGCTGCTCCTTGACGAGCTCGACAATTTCGTCCGGCACTCGAAGGTACTTTATCTGTTCAAATCAGTACATGCGAAGCGGAGCGATCCTCGCACACTGACTGTGCTCCCCCGCACATATATCTCGGGTAGTCGCGTGAACTTGTCGCCGTCTGCGCTCGTTTGCACCACCTCTCTCAGCGTCAAGTTCATCCAGGTGTCGCAATTGATCAAGAGCCCGTTCAGGGTTTCGCCGCTCTTCAACTCGACAAGCATCGGATGTCCAGTCGCCGCCGTCAATAGGCCTAACGGAAGCTTTTTATAGTGTCAGTGCCCGCGGCCGTGGCCGTGGTTGTGGTTGCTGCGACTGGTGTGACGTACCATAGTGTCCCGCGTGCTTCGCTTGCGGACAATTGAGAAGATGGGAGTCGGAGAGGGCGAGGTGACGCGCAGCTGGTGATTCGGCGAGATTTATAGGGGATGAGTAAAGGCAGAGCGCGGTGGTGTGGTGCGAGAAAGTGTTCTTGACGCATCACGAATTCGACAGGAGCTTGGACCATGCCGTCTTGGCACTCCGCTCCGCAGTCACGTTGGCACAGGTACGGTAGACTACCAGAGATACCCACTGCACTTCACTCAAGACAGGTCGGCAGATTGGACGCCGATACAACGACTTGCCTTGCAGTGTTTCGCCATGTGCATGACTTTGTACAGATGCAACAGCCATGGTGACTGGAGCATAGCTTGCCGGTTCAGAGCACACGTGATCCCGACTGGCACTGAGTATCACAGAGTTCCTGCACAGGCTGTTCATCTTCTAGCAACTCTTTGACATGCTTCGCAAAGTCGATTGCAGTCGTTCGTGGACATCGATTTCGTATGCTGGCGTGAAGGCGGTCGAAGACGAGGGAACGACTTCGAAACTAACGATCCTGCCAGATGGCCATCACAGGAAGCGCCGGACCATTCGACCATGACCGCTCCCGCAACCCTTCACACTCCTCGATCTTTTGCACATTTGCTCGTATCCAGTGTTTCAGTGTTTCATCACAGTGCATTCATGCATGGAGCTGAATTGTGACCGGACGTCTAAGCCACGCTGACAACAGCCACGCGGCCTGAGAGGTCCCCGCTGCCGCCCGCCCTTAAACACCAACGCCCTTCCTGGTGCCCTAATCCTCGAGATTTGGAGTTACCAGCTGTCATAGTTCTACACGGACGTCGCTTTCTTTGCGTGTTTCCACAGCTGGACCGCTCCTTACTTGCTGCTGTTTTGTTTCTCTTGCTTGTGTCTTGTCGCTGAGAGATGCGGTCCTTCAAGAACAAGATTCTCTCGTGTGCGGCGTGGGTGACACCTCTGCTTGCTGCCGCGCTTCCGGTTCGCGAAGTCGCTCGAGCTGACAACGGGCTCTTGCACTACGGTACGCTCCGCTCTTATAAGAACCCGTGTTTGCCATCGCTAGGCATCTGCTGAACCATCTTAGACCTTCAACAAAATTACGCGCAAGCTACCTTCAGTGTCCCCTGCAGAGGCTGTCTTGGCTCACAAGATCACACGGACCAGGATGACGAGTCACTCGTGAGGCCCACTTCAGGCACCTAAAATAGTCACGTCCTTGCTCACTCTCCCCCAGATCTTGAGCTTCAAAAGTCATGCCCAGGAAGAAGCGTGCGGCTCTTCTAACATCACACTGAATGGAGTCAACCTGCCCCAAGAGTGGATCGGTGACTTCGCTACAGGCTCCGGCTCATACACAGGTACTACCGACCTCCAACAGAATGAATGGTCTCTTCAGCGCCAGTTGGATCTTGAATGGAAGTCGGCCTGTCTTCACGGCAACCAGGAGACGGACGAAGCTGCCCAGGTCCTGACAGTCAGCATCAAGGCCATTGACGGCAAAGTACTCAGTACACCATCTGGTTTCACAGTCTCCTTCAAACAGCAGACGTCCCCGCCTTCTTTGCTCCGATTGGAGTCTATTCCCAATCCTTCTGCAAGTGACGCAGACGTCGCACAGTCCTGGCGCGAGCCTCCCACGCACCTTCGCCTGGTTTTCGTGAACGATACTGCAACTACAGAAGCAGATAGCTCCGCTGGGAGGTCGCTGGAGGACGACATTCGCGAGCTACGAGCTCTACAAGGCGACTTGCGTGAGCTTCAGCGCGTGATTGCGCTCAAGAAAGAATACATCAACTCGCAGCTACGAAAAGAAGTGACGAGCTTGACCAAGGAGGTCAACGACTGTGACGGTATTACCTGTATCATCAAGGCTGTCGCTCACAAAGCTCACGGTGCTTGGAACATCGCTGTTCTAAGGTTCAAAACCAGCGTCAATCACCATCACTCTGCGGAAATGGGCCGCCCCGAAGAGTTTGATGTATATGCTCAGGCGCATGGCAACGCTTTCCAGAAGTCTGGAGGGCATATTGAGATCGAGTCCACATCCCCTCAGCCCTACGAAGCACCATCAAGCAGTGGTGAACTGCCACCTCGTCCGCCCAAAATATCTCCCTACGTCATCGCCCTCGAAGTCACCCTTAGCCTTCTTTGTTGCGGCTGCCTTGTGGCCATAATCCGCCACAAATGTAGCAGCCTACGAACCCGCACCGAGCGCGCCGCTGCTCGAGAAGAGCGTGACACTGCCCGAGCTTACCGCCGCGCAGCTCGCAGACATGCTTGGCGCAACTGGTGGCGTGGCAATTGGCGAAAAGATCACGAGCGCATCGTCGATTACGAAGAAAAGCGTGCCCTTATCCAAGAGCAGGAAGGTGTACTTGAGGACGCGATGCAAGAGGAGATTCGACAGTTAAGGGCCGCACACGATGTTGTGAATGACCTTGTCAGAGACGCAGAGGAAGGCAGGGTTATCGGGCATACTCCCTGCAACTGTCATCGCATATCGCAACCGGCAGCGCCGTACTCCCCGACCGTAGCTTCTACATACCCGCCATCTTCATTACCTGAGGTTCCATCACGGCCACTCTCACGAACAGACAGCTTACCCAGCTACCGTTCGAACCCGCCAAGTGAGCCACCAAATTACGACTCCGACGTGGACATGTCCGAGATCGTCGCGAATGGCTTCAGGCAATACACCTCATCCACCACATCTGAGACTATCTCGCATTGGACACCCGACAGCAGTGTTGTCGATGTCAGTCCACGACCAAGCGCTGAAACATTGCGATACCCGCACAGCATCATGACGTGTGAGGAGGAAAGTGACGAAGACTGAAGTACAGACATCTCGTGCTGTGACGGCACACCCCCTCAAGTTTTCGACGTTCACTATGGCTACCGTTCCTCTTGGCACCTGGTCTCACCTCTACCCGCTTGCTAATAACACAAGACCGTGGAATTGCACAGCGATTTCACTCCGGCTTTCGAGCCTTCAATGTTTTGATGCACACGAAGTGCCCAGACCGCATTTCGTTTTGCCCGTCTACACAGCTGTCCTATCTTCAGGAGTTCGGTTCATGTCGTCTGTAGGCACATTTGCATTATCGACCTCTTTGTTTTCATTACATTTTTTATCATGGCGGCCAGCCATTGGACGAGGAAGATCTTGTCCAGCAAAGATGTCGACTTTGCACATTAATATTTCCCCCTTGTACAAACATCTCCTTGTCGGTCACGGAGTCGGCGTCCTGCGACTTAGTGGGACAGGGCATTTGGATTCTGGTCAGCGTTCACTGCAGCACACATGGAAGACATGCTATCGCAGCGTCTTGTAATAACAATCGAGGCGTCAATCACGGCGCACAATATCACAATACTTGTGCAATGCAACACTCTCTATGTCTACATATAATACAAATGTACATCTGTAGCTCTGTGCTATTCTTATTGCAATACTACTTCCTCTCTACCGCCTCCGCAAATACCAATTGAACGCCAGTTGCCCCGTCTCGATATGGAACGGCGTGGGCACCTCGGCCAGCCCGGGTCGTGCAACCGGATGCCGCAGGTACACGGCTGCGCACACATTCTGATTTACCTCCAAGTACCGCGGTATAAAGGCAAAGGCACTCATGTAGTCTCGCGGCCGCCAGGGCGTGGCGTACGGTGCCGCGTCGTTGCGTTTGGGGTTCCAGGCACTTGTGTGTTCCGCTTCTAGACGCAGCTTTTCGAAAGCGGAGCGTAGTTTGGCCTGGTCTTCTTCGGAGATCAAGGGCTCGGCCGCTGAGGCGTCTTTCGGCGACGAGACAGCGGAGCGCTCGGCGATTTGTGTCTTGAGAAAGTCGAATTGCGTGTCGAGGGTGGAGATTGTTTCCGGGTTGGCCGATTTCCACAGGCCGATGGCTTTCTTGACGCTTTGTCTGAAGGCGCGGAACTTTTGCTTGTCCTTGGCCTTGACGTCTTCTTCGAGCAGCTCGTCGACCTGCTCGATGAGCGCCTGCATGTGTTTCTTGAGCTCGGCGGGCGTCGGCTCGTCGCGTGTGCCTTCGACCGTGGTTGGTTGCGGAGGCGCTCGCGCTGGGTTCTGCTCGCGTGCCTCTGCGCGGGCGGCGGCCTTCTCTTTGGTGATGCGGCGGGCGAGCGAGGAGCGGGTCTTGGGGGCGCCCGTTGCGAACATGACAGACGACGGCTCGACCTGGAACATGTCCCCCGGGTTGAGCTGGTAGCCGGGATATATCATTTTCTTGCCATTGACCTTCACCAGGCCGTGGACGACGAACTGCCTCGCCTGCCTCACGCTGCTGGCGAACAGGGCGCGGAAGATGGCCGAGTCCAGTCGCCGCTCGAGCGGGTAGTAGGTCATCTGCATGTACGGCGTCATGGGCGGTGTCCTCTGCTTATCCTGTGAGTCTGCGCCCATGCCGCGCCCCGCAGCCTGCTCGGAGCCGTCATATCTTGCCAGGTACTTGTGTTCCATGGGCACCACGGCGGGCAAGTTCCGCTTGAACTGGCGCTTCCACTTCTTTTCCCGCAGCTGCTCGCCGTGGTATGCTCGTGTGCTCGCCTTGGCCGCCCATTTTTGCTGGAAGTATGTCTTTGTCGTCACATTGGGGGCGCGCAGTTGTGAGAGCGAGTAGAGCGACCATCGTGACCAGTCCTGCCGCACGTTCTGCACATGTCAGCGCCGCCCTTGATCGTATATGCGCCCGACGTACCAGCTTCTTCAGCGAATGAAATCTCGGCTTTTTCCTCGGCATAGTGAGGAGTGAAGGCGGGCACAGTGCACGATGACTGGTGCTACGTGCTATTGTGAGTACGACGCAATACCATGCACCGCTGCACCTGGCACACTTTGGGCGCACGGGCCTCGTCGGTGCTAAAATCGCTGAAAATCCGCCCAGTGGAGCTCTAAAAGCTCTCTCACGCGCGCGCAGCTTCTCTCCCCAACCACGTCGAGCACCTCGACGATTGTTTCTTGAAAAATAACTTCAACAGCTCCTGCCTCAACTTGCGACCATAACGGCACGTATCTGAACCATGGCCGACACCGAAAACGCTGCTGTGGCAGCCGCCAACCCCGCCGAAGTCTCAAAGAACGAGCGCTCCGATGTGAAGCCCGACGCCACGCCCACCGAGGGCGCTGTGAAGCGCGAGGACAACACTAACGGCGACAGTGAGACAAAGAGGAAGACTGAGGACGCTGGCGAGGAAAAGTGGAAGCTCAATGGCAAGTCCGGCGACAAGGACGAGCGTCGCGACGAGCGCAATGAGCGCAACAACGAGCGCAATGGCCGCGACTACAACGACCGCCGTGGAGGAGGACGAGGCCGAGGCCGCGGTCGTGGCAACTTCCAGAACAACCGGAGGTGCGCTCTGCTTGCGACTTGACATTCGTCCATGCCTAACTATTTTCAGCAAGCGCTATGAGGAATTTGAGAACCTGCCCGAGACTGACGACCCAGTTGAGATCCGCAACCAAGTAAGACTTGGTGTAGCAGTGGTAATGACATATACTAACCTTGCTCAGGTCGAATTCTACTTTTCGACTCAGAACTTGGTCACCGACGAGCATCTCTTCCTCGAGCTCGGCGGGCCCAAAAACCGCCCTGTCTCGATCAAGCACATTACCGACTTCAAGCGCATGCGCCGCTTCCGACCTTACTCGGCCGTTGTCAACGCCCTGCGTGAGAGCAAAGATCTCGTCGTTGTTGACGACGGTGAATACAGCGGCACTGGCAAGGAGGCTGTCAAGCGCAAGGAGCCTCTTGAGGTCCCCACCGAGGAAGGCGACGAGGATAGGAAGCCTTCCACCCAAGATCTCTTCTACCGGCTCAAGAGGACGTCCTCCAACCGACTCGAGACTAGCATCTATGCCAAGGACTTTGGTGACGAAAAGGACGCTGGTCAGATTGCTCTTGAGGCATTCTTCCGCCCGTATGGCTCCGTCATGGTGCGCAAGCGCCGTGACGAACAAGGCTCCTGGAAGGGCAGCGTTTTTGTCGAGTTTGACAACGAAGACTCGCAGAAACAGTTCCTTGCCCTCGATCCCAAGCCAAAATTCAACGACAACGAGCTCACCATCATGAGCAAGAAGGCGTACATCACCATGAAGTGCGAAGAGAAGGGTATTGAGCCCGACTTCGAGAACAGCAGGCAGGAGTCCAATGGCTACCGCAGCCGAGGCGGCGACCGTGATCGTGAGGGTGGCCGGGGTAGGGGTCGTGGCCGTGGTCGCGGAGGACGTGGTGGTCGTGGTGGCCACGACCGCCGCGATCGCGACAACAACCGCTCTCGCCGTGACGATCGCTCTCCTCGCCGACGACGTGACCGCAGCGCCTCGGGCGATTCTGTCGACAGCCGCGACTGGAACAACCGTCGTGACCGCTTCCAGAAGGGCAAGGACGACCGTGGCAGCCGCAAAGAGGAGGAGCGCAAGGATGTTGAGCGCGATGGTCACGGAGTGCCGGTGGTCAAGGACACGCGCACTGATGCTGAGATCGCTGCAGCATCCAAGAAGCGCAAGGCCGATGACGAGGAGCGTGCCGGCAGCCCCAAGAAGGGCAAGCTGGAGATCAAGCAAGATGAGTAGGCGATGTGCTTATGTGCAATCCCGACAGCAATAGCTTGCTAGATCGTGCGCATATATGCGCGATCTGATTGCATGGGCGGCGTTTTCACTGCTATGGTTCTTACGATACCATTACGAATGGCTGGGAGGTTTCATGTAAAAGTTATCCTGGGTTTCTCATACACCTATATATCTGACGATGGAGCTCCATTGCCGTGCTTTGGCATGGGATTATTAATGGCTTCGTTAACCTTGATCCACATAAACATTTGGCGTGATGTCCCTGCTGGTGCTACCACTTGTGCACATCTCAGATTTCGCTTAAACGCGAGATGAAGAGACGGACAAAACGGGAATAAGGGACGACCAAAGTCGTGCGTGAAGTTGCCCAGCAATGGACGTCTTGGAGCAGTGCCTTAGGCACGCGCTTTGGATTTCAAAGCCGCTCGCCGCACACTGGCCACAAGCGGGCCAAATTAGTCTACTCCGTAAGCTAACAGACTATCAAGTCCCATCCCCTACAGCTAGCAGCCAGATCAATCATGATAGAGAAGAACTTCTGCTTTGGAGTCTTGTGAAGCACCTCCTATGTAGAGCAACCTGCCCTTTATCTGGTACTGTACTGCACAGTAATTACCGGGGTTCTGCGGCCGATTGATGCACCTCCCGGACCCATTGCTCATCCGTATGCTACCGGGCTACGTGCACTGGGCTGCAGCACTGCGGGCAGATGTGGAGCCACCGGCAGGGCGAACGATCGGAGAGAGAGTCATTGCATTAGAGATGCAGCATAGAAGTGAACCAGAGTACCCATTCGAATACGATCTCGTGTGAAAAGGGCGGAGCAATATGACTCTTTGGTGCTGGTGTGTAGCAGCTCAAGGCGACGCCACGCAAAATAGGCTAGTGGGTTTAGCGAGGCGGGGCAGCACCTGCCACTTGAAAACCTCTCCGTCGCAGCTTCTATCCTCCTCACCCAGACGCCGCCTCAAAGGCCTCAATCAACTGAACGCATCCGTCTGCCTCTGAGCGTCGCACGCCGGAGACAACTGCTCAACCTCGCGTTCAGCAATCCGAGTCCGCCGCCTTTACGTGCGGGGTAATCAACAGCACCACCAAATTTTCGTAAAGAGAACAGAACAACACCGCCAATATGGTTAAGTAAGTCGCCCAGCACGCTGCTGTCGTCTCCATGTCTTTGGAGCTTCATCAATGATGCACAGCTGTCGATTGGATATGTGGCTAATAACGTACCAGCTTTACGGTCGAGGAGGTACGTTCCGCGCACACATCGCACGCCACACATCGATATACAGGTCCACGGCAACATGGTTGCTAACAGCGCGATTAGATCCGTGGTCTCATGGACAACCCGGCGAACATCCGTAACATGTCCGTCATTGCCCACGGTAAGGCCCGGTGATGCCCCGCAGTGTTGTGGGCCAGATGGCTAACACACCCCGCTACAGTCGACCACGGCAAGTCCACCCTCACCGACTCTCTCGTCCAGCGCGCTGGTATCATCTCCGCCGCGAAAGCCGGATCAGCCCGCTTCACCGATACTCGAGCCGACGAGCAGGAGCGTGGTGTGACCATCAAGTCCACCGCCATCTCACTGTACGCCCAGCTCAACGATCCGGAGGACTTGAAGGACGTTCCGGTCAAGACCGAGAAGAACGACTTCTTGATCAACTTGATCGACTCGCCCGGTCACGTTGACTTCTCATCCGAGGTCACCGCTGCCCTGCGTGTCACCGATGGTGCGCTTGTCGTCGTCGACACCATCGAAGGTGTGTGCGTCCAGACCGAGACCGTCCTTCGTCAGGCGCTCGGTGAGCGTATCAAGCCCGTTGTCATCATCAACAAGGTCGACCGTGCTCTTCTCGAGCTCCAGGTTTCCAAGGAGGATCTGTACCAGAACTTCTCGCGTGTCATCGAGTCTGTAAACGTCGTCATTGCCACCTACTTCGACAAGACCCTTGGTGATGTCCAGGTCTACCCTGAGAAGGGCACTATTGCCTTCGGCTCCGGTCTCCACGGCTGGGCTTTCACCATCCGCCAATTTGCTTCCAAGTACGCGAAGAAGTTTGGTGTCGACAAGAACAAGATGATGGAGCGTCTTTGGGTAAGTTTTGCAGGCACTTCGTCCGTATTTGACACGCACTGACAGCAACCAGGGCGACAGCTACTTCAACCCCAAGACCAAGAAGTGGACCAAGGTCGGCACCCACGAGGGCAAGACTCTTGAGCGTGCCTTCAACCAGTTCATCCTGGACCCCATCTTCCGCGTCTTCAACGTGGTCATGAACTTCAAGACCGACGAAATCCCGACCCTCCTCGAGAAGCTCGAGATCAAGCTCACCAGCGAAGAGAAGGACCTCGAGGGCAAGCAGCTCCTCAAGGTCGTCATGCGCAAGTTCCTTCCCGCCGCCGATGCGCTCCTTGAGATGATGATTCTCCATCTTCCATCTCCCGTCACTGCACAGAAGTACCGTATGGAGACTCTTTACGAGGGTCCCCATGACGACGTCAACGCCATTGGTATCCGTGACTGCGATGCCAACGGTCCCCTCATGTTGTACGTTTCCAAGATGGTGCCAACTTCCGATAAGGGTCGTTTCTACGCCTTCGGTCGTGTCTTCTCCGGTACCGTCAAGTCTGGTCTCAAGGTCCGCATTCAGGGTCCCAACTACGTTCCTGGAAAGAAGGAGGACCTGTTCATCAAGGCTATCCAGCGTACCATTCTCATGATGGGTCGTTTCGTCGAGCCCATCGAGAACGTCCCTGCTGGTAACATCCTTGGTCTTGTCGGTGTCGATCAGTTCTTGCTCAAGTCTGGTACTCTCACTACCAACGAGACTGCCCACAACCTGAAGGTCATGAAGTTCTCCGTCTCCCCCGTCGTGCAGCGCTCCGTTGAGGTCAAGAACGCCCAGGATCTTCCCAAGCTTGTCGAAGGTCTGAAGCGTCTGTCCAAGTCAGATCCTTGTGTGTTGACTTTCATCTCCGACTCTGGTGAGCACGTCGTCGCTGGTGCTGGTGAGTTGCACTTGGAGATTTGCTTGAAGGATCTCGAGGAGGACCACGCTGGTGTTCCTCTCCGCGTCTCCGACCCAGTCGTGCAGTACCGCGAGACTGTCAATGGCACCTCAAGCATCACTGCTCTCTCCAAGTCGCCCAACAAGCACAACCGTCTTTACGTTGTTGCTCAGCCCTTGGACGAGGAAGTTGCGCAGGCTATCGAGCAGGGCAAGATTGGTCCCCGTGACGATTTCAAGGCTCGTGCCCGTATCCTGGCTGATGAGCATGGCTGGGATGTCACAGATGCCCGCAAGATTTGGTGCTTCGGTCCCGAGACCACTGGTGCCAACTTGCTCGTCGACCAGACCAAGGCTGTTCAGTACTTGAACGAAATCAAGGATTCCGTCGTTTCCGGTTTCCAGTGGGCCACCAAGGAAGGTCCCGTCGCCGAGGAGCCCATGCGTTCCGTCCGCTTCAACATTATGGATGTCACTCTCCACGCTGATGCTATCCATCGTGGTGGTGGTCAGATCATTCCTACCACACGCCGTGTACTGTACGCCGCAACCCTCCTTGCCGAGCCCGCTCTGCAGGAACCGGTCTACCTCGTCGAGATCCAGGTGCCCGAGCAGGCCATGGGTGGTATCTACGGTGTGCTCACCCGACGACGTGGTCACGTCTTCGAGGAGAACCAGCGTGTTGGTACTCCTCTCTTCAACATCAAGGCGTACCTCCCCGTCAACGAGTCGTTCGGTTTCACTGCAGATCTCCGATCAAACACAGCCGGACAGGCCTTCCCTCAACTCGTCTTCGACCATTGGCAAGTGCTCCAGGGTGGCTCGCCACTCGACAACACCACTCTTCCCGGAAAGATCGTTGCCGATATGCGGAAACGCAAGGGTATCAAGATTGAGGTTCCGGATGTCAGCAACGTAAGTTATCGTTCATCTATGTCCTGCGAGACATTTGCTAATTGTGCACACAGTACTACGACAAGTTGTAAAGGAAAGCTTTCAAAAGTGTTAGATTTCCTTTCCTCGCGCATTCGGAGCAACCGACAAGCATGGACTCGCCCGAAGCCGCTGGTCGCTGCATGACACGCATGATTCCCCTTTGAGCGACCAGGGCAAAGAAAACGTCGGTTCGGGCGACGCGCCCATGATCTGGTCGGCTTCTTGGGGCTTTTGGACTCAAGAGACGGATGATGAACCCTTTCCTTAGATGTTCAAAGTGTAGCATAGTGTGATCAAATCAAGCTACATTGCACAAATCAATTGTTGAAAATCTGCGTGATGTTTTCTGGGTGCTTGGCGTGGAGTGAATGTAGTGGGGGTTACCTGATCAGGTGAACGCGGGCGTGTCGCGCTAGGTAACTTCAGGAACCACGCGAGTTGTGTCTGTGAGCTTGTCTTTCTAGACCAATCGCGAAACGCTTAACCAGCACCTCACTCGTCAACCCCATTCATACAACAATACATCGTCGCATGGTTGAGGCGCGCGAGGCAGCCGCAGCGTCAGAATGTTGCTCCGCGAGGAAGATTCGGCAGTGTTCAAGCACTGGCTGCTGCCAAAACTCGAGACAATGTAGGCCAGAACAAGCCGCCCTCATGCGGCGCAATACTGATATTTCAGCTCTGATGCAGATGCCGAAGTGCTTGCCGACTATGTCATCGCACTCGTCACCACAAACGAATCTGAAGCAACCATAAAGGGCAATTGCCTGGCATCGCTCGCAGACTTTCTTCAAGATTGTGAGCATCTCCTCGAGCAAGCATGTGTAGGCCTCCCTCACTGACAAGAACAGATACTACCACCTTTGTCGAAGATGTTATAAAGGCGCTCAAGAGTAGGAGCTATGCTGCACCCGCAACCGCGAAGACGAACGGCACGACGTCGCAGGCAGCGCCAATACCGTCCATCGTGGACACGTCGAAAGCCGAGTACGGATTGCGCATGACCCGCGCTACGGACACTCCGCCTGCGAATGCGCCCAAGGGACCGGCCGCCGCAAGAGCTTCGAATGCCCAGCACCATCTGCCCGACCGACCGAACGGTGCCGTAACCGGGCAGTTGAGATCGCCCAGCGTGAACACACAGCAGGACAGCGCACAGACGTCGAAGAAGCGGAAACTCGCTGAGCGGGGGACGAGCGACGCGCAAGAAGGACAAGATCCCCACTACCCTCGCGCAGGGACTGGCAATAGACCTAAGAAGCAGACTCCTCGTCAAGGCGCAAAAGGCTCTGCTAAGAACTTGAGAGGTAGCGCTGCAGTCTTCGAGCCACAGAATACCTTTGCTGCATTCGCGCCGATGCCAAATATGCTCACCATGGCAAATATGCCACCACCTCCTCCCGGGCCTGTACCGTTTGATATGGGCAATCCGATGGCCTTCTTTGCGATGATGGCAGCGCTTGGGACAACCATACCTGGCATGCCTCCGCTACCCACCATGAACCAGATCTCCGGTACTGGTGGTCAAGCACACAGAGCGAAGTGCCAGGACTACCATAACAAGGGCTTCTGCGCGCTAGGGTCCATGTGCCAGTTTGAACATGGTGAAACGGAACACGATATTCCAGAGTACGACCCAGATCAGCCCTCGCTCGGGACTGTTCCTGTGCCCAGTTCCAAAGGACAGCTGAGGCCTAACAGAAACATCAACAAGAGCGCCAAAGGGGGTCGACCTCGCGCCCATTTCTCACTCCCGGGTCCATCGTACGATAATACCAACACAACGCTCGTTGTTGAACAGATCCCAGAGGAAAACTTTAGCGAGGACACTATTCGTGATTTCTTCTCTCAATTTGGTACTATCGTAGAGGTGCAGATGTCCGCCTATAAACGCCTAGCAATTGTCAAATTTGCGGATCATGCTGCTGCAAATGAAGCCTATAACAGTCCAAAGGCCGTCTTCGAGAACCGCTTTGTCAAAGTGTATTGGTACAAGCACGACTCATTGTCCGGAGCCTCTAAGGGAAGCAATGGAGATGCCGAGATGCCCGATGGCGCCGGAGAAGCTCTGGATCTCGAGGCTA